>Ga0265798_10000401_pt1 | contig 76064 bp, 78 predicted proteins | sample P3T30metagenome_FD_192430 | JGI IMG/M metagenome (GOLD analysis project Ga0265798, IMG submission 192430) | Plant litter microbial communities from East Loma Ridge, Irvine, California - P3 T30 | ecosystem: Environmental > Terrestrial > Plant litter > Unclassified | place: USA: California... | reverse complement strand
CGCCCGACGGCTGCGGTACGCCCTCGAGGCCGACCGGGTCCGCAGCGGGTCGGGTCGCGGCCGCGCCCGCCGGGCCGAGGCCGTGCAGGACGCCCTCGGCGAGCACCGGGACGCCCTGGCCGCGGTGCGGACGGTGCGCGAGGTCGCGTCGTTCGCCCACCGGTCCGGCGAGGATGCCTTCGGCTACGGCGTGCTGGCGACCCTGGAGGCGCGCGGGGCCGAGGACGCCCTCCGCCGCTTCCGCCGCGCTGCCCGACGGCTCTGACCGCGGAGGCCGAGGGCCGGAGGCCAGGGGCGGAGGGTGGGCCGAACCCGACCGCGCCGGACGCCGAACACGGGCGTGTCCGTGGCGGACGGTCGATCGTGCCCGCCCACATCCGTCGGACTCGCTCGTCGTCGGCCGGGCCCGCCGACGCCGGGCGGGTCAGGACGGTCGGGCCGCTTCCCTCGGGCGGCGGGCCGAACCCGACCGCGCCTCCTTCGGGCGGCGGGCCGAACCCGACCGCGCCTTCTTCCGGCGGCGGGCCGAACCCGACATCTGCCGCCCGACACGCCGCACGCAGGGGGACATGAGCGGCGTGTCGTCGCCGGGTGGTCGCGATTTGCACAGGCAGGCAGGCAGGCAGGCAGGCAGGCACTCGGCGCGAGGCCGGCAGGGATGGGGTCAGGGGGTGCGGCGGGCGAGCACGGCTTGCAGCTTGCGGACGGTGGCGTCGTTGCGGGCCGTGACCGGCGTGGGCAGTCCGCGCCACCAGGCGGCGGGAACCCGCGAGGCGAGGACGCCCGCCGGCAGCCACTGGTAGACGGCGTCCGGCGCGACGACCAGGTCTTCGTCGCCCAGGTCGACGGCAGGAGGCGCGACCCCGTCGAGCGCGCCCGGCACCTCGGCGAACGCCACCGACAGCAACGCCGGCTCGCGCCCCTCGCGGCCGTCGTGCCCTTCGCCGCCGCTGTCTTCGCCATCGTGAGCGTCGTGCCCGTCGCCGCCGTCGCGTCGGAGCGGGTTGGCCACGGCCAGCCGCGTGAAGCGCACGGCGTCGAGCAGCACCAGGTCGGCGTCGACGCCGGTGGCCCGGGCGATCGCCGCCCGGAGCCCGGCCGCGTCGTCGGCACCGAGCCGCGACGAGGCCCCGAACACCAGGTTGCCGCTGTTCAGCAACGTCTCGGGGCGTTCGAAGCCGAGGTCGGCGGCCACGCGCCGCAGGTCGGCCATGGCCACCCGCTTGGCCGTGCCGACGTTGATGCCCCGCAGCAGCGCGACGTGGTCCACGCGCGTCAGGCCCGCCCGAGGACGTCGAGGATCCACGCGATCTCGAACGCCCGCTCGCGCCACGACTCGTACCGACCGCTGACGCCTCCGTGCCCGGCCGACATCTCGGTCTTGAGCAGCACCGGGGCGTCGACCTCGCGCAGCCGTGCCACCCACTTGGCGGGTTCGACGTAGAGCACCCGGGTGTCGTTGATCGAGGTCACGGCGAGGATGCGCGGGTAGGTCACGTCGTCGCGCACGTTCTCGTACGGGCTGTAACCGCGCATGTACTCGTAGACCTCGGCGTCGTGCAGGGGGTCCCCCCACTCGTCCCACTCGATCACGGTGAGCGGCAGGTCGGGGTCGAGGATGCTCGTCAGCGCGTCGACGAACGGGACGGCCGCGACGATCCCGGCGAACCGGTCGGGGGCGATGTTCGCCACCGCGCCCATCAGCAGGCCGCCCGCGCTGCCGCCCTCGGCCACCATCAGTTCGGGGGTCGTGCGTCCCTCGGCGATGAGGTGGTCGGCGACGGCGACGAAGTCGGTGAAGGTGTTCTTCTTCGTCAACGTCTTGCCGTCCTCGTACCAGGAGCGTCCCAGCTCGCCGCCGCCGCGGACGTGCGCCACGGCGAACACGACGCCGCGGTCGAGCAACGACAGGCGGGCGACGCTGAAGCCCGGGTCGATGCTGTGCTCGTACGAGCCGTAGCCGTAGAGGTGCACCGGTGAGGGCCCCTCGGCGGGGACGGCGTCACGACGCCAGACGAGCGACACGGGCACGCGGGTGCCGTCGGCCGCCGTGGCCCACTCGCGGGCCTGGTCGTAGTCGGCCGGGTCGTAGCCGCCGAGGACGTTCTGGCGCTTGAGCAGGTGACGCTCGCCGGTGCGGACGTCGAGGTCGTAGACCGTCGACGGCGTGACGAACGAGGTGTAGCCGAAGCGGACGGTCGGCTGGTCGAACTCGGGGTTGCCGCCCGCGCCGGCCGCGAACAGCGGCTCGTCGAAGCCGACCTCGGTGACCTCGCCGTAGCCGTCGGGACCGAGCGGCACGACCGCGAACCGCGGCAGCGCGTCGCGGCGGTACTCGACCACGAGGTGGCCGGAGAACGCGTCGACGGACTCGAGCCGGACGGAGGCGCGGTGCTCGACGATCACGCGGCGGTCGGTCGTCGAGGTGGGGTCGTCGGCCGGCACGTCGACGAGCTCGAAGTTCTCGGCGCCGTCGTTGTGGACGATCAGCAGGCGGTCGCTGCCCGCGACGATCGCGTGTTCGACGTCGTACTCGACGCCCTCGCGACGCGGCCAGACGACCCGGAACTCGCCGGTCGGGTCGGCCGCGTCGAGCAGCCAGGTCTCGCTCGTGATCTTCGACCCGACGTCGACGACGAGGTACTGGCGGCTGCGGGTGAGGCCCACCCCGATCCAGTAGCGGTCGTCGGTCTCGGTGAACACCGTGACGTCCTCGCCGGGCTGCCCGACCTCGTGACGCCAGATGGTGTCGGGCCGCCAGGACTCGTCGACGGTGGGGTAGAAGACGTAGCGACCGGTGGCGTCGAACAGGGCGCCGGCGGCCGTGCCGGTGACCACGTCGTCGAGGTCGCGGCCGGTCGTCAGGTCGCGGATGCGCAGCGTGTAGCGCTCGTCGCCCTCGACGTCGACCGCGTAGGCGAGCAGGGAGCCGTCGGGCGAGACGTCGAAGCTGCCGATCGAGAAGAAGTCGTGCCCCTCGGCCTCGGCGTTGCCGTCGAGCAGCACCTGCTCGCCCTCGGCGGCCTCGCCCGCCTCGATCGACGGGGGAGTCCAGTCGTCGGGCCCGGTGATCGGTGCGCGGCAGTGGATGCCGTACTGCTGCCCCTCGGCCGTGCGCGAGTAGTACCACCACGAACCCTCACGGACCGGGACGCCCAGGTCGGTCTCTTGCACCCGGCCCTTGATCTCGTCGAAGACCGTCTGCCGCAGATCGGCGAGGTGGGCCGTCTCGGCCTCGGTGTGCGCGTTCTCGGCCTCGAGGTGCGCGACGACCTCGGGGTCGTCCTTGGCGCGGAGCCACTCGTAGTCGTCGACGAAGTCGTGACCGTGGTGCGAGCGGGTGACGGGCTTCTGGGGGGCGCGGGGAGCAGGAACGGAGGCCATCACCCGAGCCTAACGGCGGCTCAGATCGAGCGGTCGCTCGCGGTGATTCCGCCGAAGGCCGGTACCTCGGGGTACTCGTCCGAGGCGACGTGGACGTCGGCCGGGTCGGGGGCCTCGCCCTCGCGGGCCTCGTCGATCGCCTGCTCGGGGGTGCCGGCCTTCTCCGCCGCCGACTCGGAGTGCGTCCCGGGGACGGTGTACGTCGCGTCGACGTCGTGGCCGGCCGGGTCGGTCGCGGCGGACGCGTCGTCGCGGGGTTCCGAGGTGTGGGGAGTCGTGGTCTCGTCGCGGTCGCTCATGTCGGGGACGGTACCCGCGCCTCCTCGGCGACGTCCGGTCGGGTCGTCGGTCGTCCGCCGGCCCCGACGCGGGTCACCGCCCGGCCCGGCGGTCAGTCGTCGACCGGCAAGGCGGTGGTCGGCGCGGTCAAGCCCTGGACGGTGGCGCCGAGGTGCGCCTCGCCGGGTTCGAGGTCGGAGATGGACCGGCGGTCGGACCGCAGCCGCCTCACCGAGGCGTTGAGCCGGGCGTGCAGCTGCATGAGGTGCAGGCGGTAGCGCTCGGGAGCGTCGTCGCTGTCGTCGAGGAACGTGTTGCAGGCGAGCGTCATCTCGTTGAGCACGGGCAGGGCCGACGAGCGGGGGCGGAGTGCTCGCCGGGCCCGCCGGATCTCACCCCGCAGGGCCGAGATCGAATGGCGCGCCTGCTCGTAGACGGGGTCGAGGGCGCGGGGGTTGGGGCTGAGCCTCGGCGCCACCCGGCGCAGCACGCGCCGGAAGTGGATCTCGGTGATCAGCTCGTTGAGGGCGGACGCCTCGCGCCGCCGCGATTCGATCAGACGCACGAGCAGGTTCGACGCGAACGCCGCCCCGGCACCCACGAAGGCACCCACGGTCACCGTCACGACGTCCCACCAGCTCATGGCCACACGCTACGACGCACCACCGACAGGCGGGGCGGGGGAGCGTCGGTCAGCGGGAGGCGTCGTCGAGCCGACCCATGAGCGACCAGACGGCCCGCGACAGCTCGGGGTGCCACAACGCGATGGTGCGCAGGTAGCCGAGTTCGTCGGCGAGCCCGAGCCCCGTCGCGGTCGGCACGCCGTCGGTGCCGAGGGCGTCGGCCCGCAGCGAGATGACGACCTGCTCGTCGACGGTGGGCAGCCCGGGGATGACGTCCCAGGGGTCCTCGCCGTTGCGGCAGCGCAGTTCGATGAGGGCGGAGAGCTCGTCGTGCGCCTCGGCGCGCAGCACCTCGAGGCTGCGACCGGCGCCGCGGAACTCCGGCCCGGGGCGTCGCCTCCCGCTCGATCGTGCTTCGGACATGCCGACGAGCCTACGCGCGAGCCGCCGAGCCGTTCCCGGGGACGCGCCCCGCGCCTCCGGCCGTCCGTCCTCCCGGCCAGACGGCAGCCGATAGCCTGCCGTCATGCCGGTCTACCGCGTCTGCGTCGCCTACCTGTTGCGGGAACACGAGGGCCGCACCCAGGTGCTGCTGGGGCGCAAGAAGCGTGGACTCGGCACGGGGCACTGGGTCGGCCTCGGCGGCAAGCTCGAGCCGGGCGAGGGGGTCGAGGAGGCGGTGGTCCGCGAGATCGCGGAGGAGAGCGGCGTCGAGGTGCTCCCGTCCGACCTCGACCGGCGGGGCGACCTGCTGTACCTCTTCCCGCACCGCGAGAGTTGGAGCCAGCGGTCGACGGTCTTCGTCGTCACCGCGTGGCGCGGCGAACCGGCCGAGAGCGACGAGCTGGTGCCGCGGTGGTTCGACCTCGACGACCTGCCCCTGGACGAGATGTGGGACGACGCGTCGCGCTGGCTGCCCGGGGTGCTCGCCGGGGGACGGGTGGCTCGGACGTTCGTGTTCGCGGCCGACCTCGCGACGGTGGCCTCCGACGCCCCGCTGCCCGCCGGCCACGCCGGTCCCTGAGGTCGTCCGGCCCTGGCGCATGGCCCTCGCAGAGGGGGGCGCGGCGGCGGCGCGCCCCGCTTAGGGTCGGACCCGAGACGGATCTCGGGGGACACCCCCGCCGTCGGACGGATCTCACGGGGAGCGACATGACCAGCTACGACGGCCTGACCACGACCACGGTCCGGAGCGCGGCCGGCACCGCCATGGCGCCCCGCCACCTGTCGTTGCCGCTGTGGCTGCCCGCGGTCGCCTGGGCCCTCGGCCTCGTCGCCGTCGTGGTCGGAGCGGCGTTCGGCGGCGTCCTGTGGGCACTCTCGAGCCTCGGCGTGGTCGCCCTCGTCGCCGGCATGGCCGCCACGGCCGCGCGGTGGCACCGCATCGAACGCCTCGCCGCGAACGAGCTGGCCGAGCGACGGGCGTCGGCCGCCGAGGCCCGACTCGTCTGAGACCGGTACCTCACCCGCCCGGGGTCAGCGCCCGCGTCGAGTCCTGGTGCGGGACAGCCCCGCCCGCACGAAGAAGTCGACGACACCCGTGAGCACAGCGCCGACGACCGCGATCCAGGCGTAGCCGACGAAGCGTGCCGCGACGTCGGGACCACCCTGTGGTGCCAGCGTGACCGAGAGCACGTAGAGCGTCCCGGCCGCGACGAGCAGCAGGACGACGAGGGTGACGAGCAGACGGTGCAGGGTGTTCGTGGTCACGAGCGTCGAGGGTACCGCCTCAGCGCGCCGCACCGGAGTCTCGCGCGGGGTGCGCCGACCCGGCCCGGTCGCTCGGCACGACCCGCACGGGTCGCGTCGAGAGTTCGTCGTTCTCGAGCCCGCCGGGGGCGCCGAGGAACATGTCGCCCCGCTCCCCGTCGTCACCGAGGTCGCCGCGCTCGTCCTCGGGGATCGTGTTGATGGTGCCCGTGTCCGTCGCCACGAGACCGTGGCGGGAGAGCACCTCGTCGCGCTCGGCGATGAGGAACTCGCGATTCGCGTTCTGGGCGTCGGCGAACATCGTGGTGCGACCCGACACGATGCGCGCGATGCGACGGTTCTCCCACCAGCGCTTGCCGACGATCATCAGCACGATGCCGAGGGCGGCGTAGCAGAGCATCATCGTCACGCCGCGGCCGTATCCGGGGCCGACGCCGTAGAGCACCCGTTTGAGCATCTCGGTGATGCCGCTGCCGACGACGACGGCGTTGAGCCAGGCGAACGGTTGGGGCATGAACCACGCGGGGTAGGCGGCGCCGGACGACGGCATGGACAGGAAGACGAAGACGATCATGGCGGGCAGGGCGACGAACCGTCCGACGAAGTAGCTGATGCCGTTGACCGCGAGGCCGATCGCGATGATCCAGGCCCAGGCGATGAGGAAGAGCGGCACGAAGTGCCCGTCGACGGCGCCGATCACGGGCCCTGCGAGGACGTTCGTCACGAGCGAGATCACGCCGCCGCCGACACCGATGACGGTCATCCGGGTGCGGTGGCGGAGCGGCGCGCCCATCAGCCCGATGAACATCGCCACCATGTAGCCGCCGATGCACCACGAGAGCATGAGGTACATCGACACGGTGCCGTACTCGTCGTTCGCGGGCAGGGGGGCCAGGTCGGTGACGGTGGGCGTGACCCCCTGGGCCTCGAGCACGGGGGTGATCGTCGCCGGGATGAGGGCGGCGACCTGGTACTGGTGGGCGCTCGCGGTGTAGATCGTGGTGTCGGCCGGGTCGTAGGCCACGGCGACCCGTCCGGCGAGCACCGCCTCCTCGGCCTCGTCGGCGGAGCCGTAGGCGCGGACGTCGATCACGCCGGGGCGGGCGTCGTCGAGGCCCGTCTGCAGATCGGCGGCGGCCGACGAGGACCCGACGACCGCGACGGGGACGTCGTGCGGGTGGGGGGCGTGGAAAGCCGCGATGTAGCAGAGGCAGAAGCCCACGATGAAGAACAGCGGCAGCCAGAGCTGCAGGCCGATCAGCTGCAACGACGGGTGGAGGGTCGAGTACCAGCGGCGGTAACGACCGAGCTCGGGCTTGGGCGGCCCGCCCGCGTCGTCCGTGGTCGTCTGGTTCGTCGTGGTCGCCACGGTGCCGTGCCCTCCTGCTCTCGGTCGTGTTCCCGTCTCGCCGCGGGTGCCGCTCACGATACGCCGCGCGGGCGTCACGACCTCGTGCTCGTGAAGGCCGAGGTGTCCATCGCGAGCTCCTCGGCGTCGAGCCCGAGCAGCACCCGCCTCATGACCTCCTCGTCCAGGGCGCCGGCATCCCGCTCGCGCAGCACCACTTCGCGTCGCTTGGCGAGCAGCTCGCGTCGGATCGAGCCGAGCGCCTGGGGTGCCGCACGACGGCGGGCGCGCTGGGCAGCGGTGGCCCCCGAGACGTCCCGTTCGTCGGCGTCGTCGAGGGCCGTGCGTTGCAGCGCCTCGTTCTGTCGCAGCAGTCGGGTCGTCGAGAGCTGCACCGCGCGCTCCGTGAGCTCGGGCCCCCACCGTTTCTCCCACTCGGCGCGACGCTCGGCGACGTAGGCCATGGTCTCGTCCGTGCTCGTCGCGAAGACCGCCAGCTCGGCGGCGAGGTCGCGGTCCCGTTGCGTGTCGTCGCGGACGCCGAGCACCCGGATGACGACCGGCAACGTGAGCCCCTGCAGCAGCAGGGTGCCGACCGTGACGATGAACGCGATGAGGAACATCGTGTCGCGCGCCGGCACGGGGATGGTCGACTCGGTCACCGCCGGGATCGACACGGCGGCGGCGAGGGTGACCACGCCCCGCATGCCGGTCCACGAGATGACGCTCAGCTGTCGCCAGTCCATGCGGGGTTGCGGGTGGTAACGCACCGTCCGCAGCGCCGGCGCTCGCCGCAGCCGCCGGAGCGCCGGCACCCGTCGGAGCTTCCGCAGGACCGTCGAGAGGAAGAGGTACCGGCCGGCGCGGGCTGCGTAGTACGTGCCGAACACGAAGACCGGTCGGACGAGGACGACCACGGCGAGGACCGCGAGGGCGACGCCGACGCTCTGTCCGAGGCCGCGCTCGCTCTCGCTGACGTCGATCACGACGGCCCGCAGCTGGAGGCCGATCAGCGCGAAGACGAAGCCCTCGAGCACGACGTCGGCGGCCGACCAGAACGGGCGCTCCTGCAGCCGGGTCGCGTAGCCCGTGCGGGGTGAGTTGAAGCCGACGTAGAGGCCCGCGGCCACGACGGCCAGCACGCCGGAGCCGCTCAGCTCTTCGGCGGCGATGTACGCGATGAACGGCAGCAGCAGGCCGATGACGTTCTCGACCACGGGGTCGTCGATCCGCATCCGCACCCGGTGGGCGACGAAGCCCAGGGTCAGACCGACCGCGACGCCGACGCCGATCGCGAGGCCGAAGATGCCGAGGTCGTCCCAGAGCGTGAGGCTGGCACCGCCCACGATCGCCAGGAACACCTTGACCAGGGTGAGCGACGCGGCGTCGTTGATCAGGCTCTCGCCCGAGAGCACGGTCATCACCTTGCGGGGCAACCCGAGCTTGCGGCCGATGGCGGCTGCCGACACGGCGTCGGGAGGCGCGACCACCGCCCCGACGAGGAGGGCGGCCGGAAGGGTCATGTCGGGGATCATGACGTAGGCGACGCCCCCGACGGCGAAGGCCGTCACGATCACGGCACCGACCCCCAGCCGGGCGATCTGAACGCGGCTCTCGCGGAAGTTCAGCAGCGAGACGTCGAGGGCGGCCGAGTAGAGCAGCGGCGGCAGGACCACGGTCAGGATGACCTCGGAGTCGATCTCGATGTCGGGCACGCCGGGGATCAACGACACGAGCAGGGCGATGCCCACCGTCAGCAGGGGGGCGGGCAGGCCCCGCCAGCGGGCGAAGGCGGTCACGACGAGCGACCCGGTCAAGATGATCAGCAGCTCGCCGAGTTCCATGTGAGCCGGGCTCCGTCCTGTCGTCGGGGCAGCCGAGTGACGTGCATCGACTGCAAAGTTCCGACCATCCTCCCAGGCGCCCCCTAGGAGAACGTCGGGTGAACGGCCCCGAGCGACCGTCCGACCACCCGTAGCATCGCTCCGTGACCGCACAGCCCCGGGCGACCGTCCCGGCCCCCGACCTCGTCCGCACCACCCGCTCGGGCGAGGTCCGCGGCGTGCGGGAGCGCGGCGTGCTCGCCTGGCGCGGCATCCCCTTCGCCGCACCACCCGTGGGGCGCCTCCGGTTCCGGGCCCCCGAGCCGCCCGCGGCGTGGACGGGCGTCCGCGACGCCGGGCGGTTCGGCCCCGCCGCCCCCCAGGACCGCGTGCAGTTCGTCGGCGTCGACGCCACCACGCCGCTCAGTGAGGACTGCCTGACGGTCAACGTCATCACGCCGGACGGAACCGCGCCGGGTGACGCGCTGCCCGTGCTCGTGTTCGTCCACGGAGGCGCGTACAGCGTGGGGTCGTCGCGCGAGTTCCCGAGACAGGGCGAGACGCTCGTCCGCGAGGGCGGCATCGTGTACGTCAGCCTCAACTACCGTCTGGGCGCCTTCGGCTACCTCGACTTCAGCCACTGGGCGACCCCGGAGCGCCCGTTCGACAGCAACCTCGGGCTGCGCGACCAGGTCGCCGCCCTCGAATGGGTCCGCGACAACGTCGCCGCGTTCGGCGGTGACCCCGACCGCGTGACCGTGTCGGGCGAGAGCTCCGGTGGCAACGCCGTGACGACCCTCATGACGGTGCCGCGCGCTCGCGGCCTCTTCCGCGGGGTCGTCGCGCAGAGCGCACCGCCGAACGCGATCTACCCGCCGGACGTGACGCAGCGGTGGGCGGGGGAGTTCCTCGAGCTGCTGGCGCACGACCTGGACGACGACGACCTCGAGTCCACGAGCGTGGACGACGCGGCCGCCTTGCTCGCCGACGCGCCGACGACGGCGATCGTCCGAGCCGCCAGCCGGCTGCAACTGCGCACCCCGGACGAGGACCCGGGCACGATCTGCTTCAGTCCGGTCATCGACGGCGACTTCCTGCCCGAACGTCCGCTCGACGCCTTCAAGGCGGGACGCGCCCACCCGGTGCCGCTGATCATCGGCACGAACGACCGCGAGGGGTCGGTGTTCACCGGCCGCCGCGACATCCTCGCCACGACCAAGCCGCGCATCCGGGCCATCTTCGCCGCGACCGAGAAGAAGGCGCGGAAGGCGATCAAGAAGCACTACCCGGGACTGCCCGCCCGCCCGGCCGCCCTCGACTTCGGCGGCGACTACGCGTTCTGGTTCCCGAGCGTCAAGGTGGCCGAGCGGCACGCGCTGCACCAGCCGGTCCGGTTCTACCGGTTCGACGCGACGACGCGCATCCTGCGCGCGGCCGGTGTCGACGCGTTCCACGGTCTCGAGCTCTGGGCGATCTACGACCGCATGGGCTCCGCGTTCGGCTGGGCGATGAGCCTGCTGGGCGGCCGCCGGGCCTTCCTGCGGACGGCCGCGCGGACGCGCTCGCGCTGGCTCGAGTTCGTCCGCACCGGGGCGGTCGCCGACTGGCCGACCTACGACCCACACCGGAGGCGCACCCTCATCATCGACGCCCGCGACCGTGTCGAGCACGATCCTCGGGGTGAACGGCGACGGGCCTGGCAGGACTTCGTGCCGCACGTGTGAGGCGTTCCCCCGCCGGTGCGACGGCCGGCGTCACCCATCGTTCACCGGGATGTACCCCGCAGGTCACCGCCGAGTTGACCCGCGTCCACCCAGCTGTGACACTCAGGCCGGTGGACATCACTCTCATCGTCGTCCTGGTCATCGCGCTGGCTCTCTTCTTCGACTTCACGAACGGGTTCCACGACACGGCCAACGCCATGGCGACACCGATCGCGACCGGAGCGATGAAGCCCAAGGTCGCCGTCACGGTGGCCGCGATCCTCAACCTGGTCGGGGCGTTCCTCAGCACCGAGGTCGCCAGGACCGTCTCGGGCGGCATCATCCGTGAGGGCGACGGCGGGGTGCAGATCACCCCCGAGATGATCTTCGCCGGCCTCATCGGCGCCGTCGTCTGGAACATGTTCACGTGGCTGCGCGGATTGCCGTCCAGCTCGTCGCACGCCCTGTTCGGCGGGTTGATCGGCGCGGCGATCGTCGGTGCCGGCATGGGGTCGGTGGACTTCGGCGTCGTGTTGTCGAAGGTCGTGCTGCCCGCCCTGCTCGCGCCGTTGATCGCCGGCGTCGTGGGGTACACCGCCACGCGTCTCGCCTACACGATCACCCGACGCCGTGACGACAAGAGCGAGCGGGGCGGCTTCCGCTACGGCCAGATCTTCACGTCGTCCCTCGTCGCCCTGGCACACGGCACGAACGACGCGCAGAAGACCATGGGCGTCATCACGCTCACGCTCATCGCGGGCGGGCTGCTCACGCCCGACTCCGGCCCGCCCTTCTGGGTCGTCGTGGTCTGCGCCTTCGCCATCGCGCTGGGCACGTACACGGGCGGCTGGCGCATCATCCAGACGATGGGCGGCGGCCTCACCGAGGTCAAGCCCACGCAGGGCTTCTCGGCCGAGGCGTCGACCACCGCGACCGTGTTGGCCTCGAGCCACCTGGGCTTCGCCTTGTCGACGACGCAGGTCGCGAGCGGATCGATCATCGGCGCCGGCCTCGGACGCCGCGGCTCGAAGATCCAGTGGGGCACGGCCGGCAAGATCGTCGTGGCCTGGTTCATCACGCTGCCCGCCTCGGCGGCCGTCGGTGCCGTCGCGGCGCTCATCGCCACGCTGGGCGTCACGGGACTCGTGATCGATGCCGTCGTCGGCGCGGTCGTCATCGCCGGCATCTTCGTCCTCTCCCGCCGTCGACCGCACGACCAGGGCTCGGCCATCGAGGTCGACGTCGCGGCCACCTCGGTGCTCTCGCGTCGTCGTGCCCGGCGAGCCGTCCGCAAGGGCCGCGTCGACACCCCGGCGTCCGGCGTCGAGGCCCCCTTCGTCCGGATGGACGACCCACCCGAGCCCGTCCCCGCCCCCCGCGGCACGGCGCCGGCCGATGACGAGGTGCGCTGATGATCGACTGGTCCGCCTTCGTCGTGGTGGCGCTCGTCGCGCTCTTCTCCGCCGCCGCCCTCGTCTCGCTCTACTCGTTCGGCCTGCGCCTCCTGACCGTCGAGGGCCGGACGCCCGTCCGCACCGCCGCCGGGTACGCCTGCTTCGTGGTCTGCGCCCTCGGCGTGCTGTACGGCATCTACCTGATCGTCCCGGGCTTCCACCGCTGACCGGCCCTCTCGGGTCGTCTCGTCCCCCGGGGCGGGCTCGTCCCGGGCGACCGAGCCGCGCCTCCCCGGGAGGGACCCGTCCGCCGTCCCGCCGGTAGGGTCGACGGAAGCGTCCGGTCGACGACGACCGGGCCCCGACTGACGACGGAGGCGCACCACAAGTGACGACCGAGACAGCAGCACCGACCCGCACCGAGACCGATTCGCTGGGCAGCCGAGAGGTCCCCGCCGACGTCTACTGGGGCATCCACACCGCCCGGGCGCTCGAGAACTTCCCGATCTCGCAGCGGCCGATCTCGGTCTACCCCGACCTCGTCACCGCTCTCGCGCTCGTGAAGCAGGCGGCGGCCCGCGCCAACGTCGAGATCGGTGTCCTCGACCCGGTCAAGGCCGAGGCCATCGAACGCGCCTGCGAAGAGATCCGCGGCGGCGCGCTGCACGACCAGTTCGCCGTGGGGGTCATCCAGGGCGGTGCCGGCACGTCGACGAACATGAACAGCAACGAGGTCATCGCCAACCGCGCCCTCGAGCTGCTCGGCCACGCCAAGGGCGAGTACCGCCACCTGCACCCGATCGACGACGTCAACCGCAGCCAGAGCACCAACGACACCTACCCCACCTCGATCAAGATCGCGATGGTGCTCACCCTGCGCCGCCTCCTCGTCGAGCTCGACCTGCTCGCCGACTCGTTCGCCGCCAAGGGCGCCGAGTTCCACGACGTGCTGAAGGTCGGTCGCACCCAGCTGCAGGACGCCGTGCCCATGACCCTCGGGCAAGAGTTCACGGGCTTCGCGCACACCCTCGCCGAAGACGTCCAGCGACTGCGCGACGTGGTGCCGTTGCTCGGCGAGATCAACCTCGGTGCCACGGCCATCGGCACGGGCATCACGGCCGACCCGCTCTACGCAGACGCCGTCCGCCGCCACCTCAGCACGCTCTCGGGCATGGACCTCGTCACGGCCCCCGACCTCATCGAGGCGACGAGCGACACGGGCGTCTTCATGACGTTGAGCGGCGCCCTGAAGCGCAGCGCGATCAAGTTGTCGAAGATCTGCAACGACCTGCGACTGCTGTCGTCGGGCCCGCAGGCCGGCATCAGCGAGATCACGCTGCCGCCGCGCCAGGCCGGGTCGTCGATCATGCCGGGCAAGGTGAACCCGGTGATCCCCGAGGTGGTCAACCAGGTCGCGTTCTCGGTGGCCGGGGCCGACGTCACGGTCACGATGGCCGCCGAGGCCGGGCAGCTGCAGCTCAACGCGTTCGAGCCCGTGATCACCCACTCGGTCATGCAGAGCCTGCAGTGGATGACCTACGCCTGCCAGACGTTGCGGATCAACTGCGTGGACGGCATCGAGGCGAACCGCGCCCGCCTGACCCAGCAGGTCGAGACGAACGTCGGCAGCGTCACGGCGCTCACGCCCTACATCGGCTACTCGGCGGCGGCGGCGATCGCGCACACCGCGCTGACCACGAACGCGGCGATCGCGCCGCTCGTCGTGGCAGCCGGCCTCATGACCGACGAGCAGGTGCGCAAGGTGCTCTCGCCCGCCCGCCTCTCGGGGCTCGCGCCGATCACCAGCGCGATCACCGTCATCGACGTCGACGACCCCGCCGCGGCGGTGGCCCGGGCGGCCAACACGACGGGCGCCCGCAACCCGGGCGACGAGACCGCCGGCTGACGCGACCATCGTCCAGGAGGCGCGGTGTCGGGCGGCCGGGCACCGCGCCTCCTGAAGGTCCGTGCCTCTAGGACGTCGAGGGGGCGTGGGTGCTCGGGTCGACCTGGTCGGCGCGTTGCGCGGCCTGCGGCCGTTCGTCGGCCGGCCGGTCTCGATCACCCCGGAGGTGGACGCGCCGGAGTTCGTCGGGTTCGAGCACGCCGCCGTTCTCGCGCAGGGCACGCTCGCGGATCGCCCGGCCCACCCGGACGTCCCAGGCGAGGTTGCGAGCCAGGATGTGGTTGCGCGCGGTGTCACGGAGCGGCAGGGGGATGACCTCTTCGGCCTGCACCCCGCGACGGAGCTGACGCATCCGCAGGATCTCGCTGTCGAGCTCACCGCCGATGACGAGCACGAAATTGCTGATGTAGGCGTAGAGCAACACGACCACGACGCCGCCCACCCAGCCGTAGAAGCGGTCGTAGTTCGACACCGTCGCGACGTAGACCGCGAAGCCGACCGTGGCGAGCGCCCAGCCGCCGAGGGCGACCATGGCCCCGTACGACACCCAGCGCAGGCGCGGAGGCCGCACGTTGGGCGTGAAGAAGTAGAGCATGGCGACCGACAGCACGGCCAGGGCGACGAGCACCGGCCACTTGACGACGTTGTAGACGTCGGTCCAGGGGCGGCCGATGCCGAAGCGTGCGGCCACCGCGTCGCTCAACGTGGGCGTCACGAGCAGGATGACCGCGATGACGGCGAACGACACCATCAGCACGAGCGTGACGATCATCATGTGGCCGCGGAACTTCCAGATGCGGCGCCCCTCCTCGACCTCGTAGGCCGTGTTCATGGCCCGGCCGAACGCCGTCGTGTAGGCCGACAGCGACCACAGCGTGAGCCAGAGGCCGATGCCGAACGCGACGCCGGGGTTCGACAGGCTGAGCATCTGTTCGAGCGGCCAGCGCAGGGTGTCGATCGCATCGGGGGTCAGGACGTACCGGGCCACCGAGAGGATCTCGTCCACGGCGTCGCCGTCGTCGACGAACAGGGCGACCCCCGAGACGAGGGCGAGCGCGCCGGGCACCAGGGCGAGCATCGAGAAGAAGGTGAGCGACCCGGCCGCGTCGATGGTGCGATGGCGCAGGAAATCGTGCCAGACCCGCATCACCACGTACCGGACCAGCGACGGGTCCTCGGGTAGGGAACGCGTCGAGGCCATCCTGCGAGATTACCGGGCCGTCCGGCTCGTCGGGGCAGGCCCGCAGGCTGCGCCGACCCCGGCGTCAGCCCGTAGGGTCGGGGGATGACCTGGTCCGATCCCCGCGGCGTCGGACACGACGCGTACGGCCGCCCGCTGACGCCGTACGCCGACCCCTCCTCCGTCACCCCGGGGGCCGCTCCCGGGTGGTCGGCGCATGCTCCCGCGGTCAACCCCGAGCCGGTCTGGTACCCCGTGCAGCCGGTCTTCGTCCAGCCGACGCCTCGCCGCCGGGTGGCCAGTGCCGTGGCGCTCGCCGTCGGCTTCACCGTGATCGGCACCTTCGCCCTGGCCGTCGGCCTGTACTTCTTGATCTTCGTCCAGCCCGCCGTCCTGCTGGCCGGGAGCCTGCTCGCCTTCGTCCCGTTGGCCATCGTCCTGGTCGGCATCTGGTTGGTCGACCGCTGGGAGCCCGAGCCGCGCGTGGCGCTGCTCTTCGCCTTCCTCTGGGGTGCGGCGGTCGCGGTCGGCACCGCACTGATCGTCGACATCGCCCTCACGACGGCGCGGTCGGTGCTCGGGGTCCGCTCGAGCGGGCTCGAGGACGTGCTCGGGGCCGTGGTCCAGGCGCCCCTCGTCGAAGAGGGGGCCAAGGGGCTCGGCGTGTTGCTCGTCCTGTGGATCTTCCGACGCCACTTCGACGGCCCGGTCGACGGCATCGTCTACGCGGCGACGGTCGCGGCGGGCTTCGCCTTCGTCGAGAACATCCAGTACTTCGCCCTGCAGGTCGGGGAAGACCTGGCCACGGGCAGCCAGGGCCTCGCCTACGTCTTCTTCGTCCGCGCCCTGATGTCGCCGTTCGCCCACGTCATGTACACGGCCTGCACGGGCTTCGCCCTCGGTCTCGCGGCACGGCGGACGGGTCCGTACGGCGCGATCGGCTGGTTCTTCGTCGGCCTCGTCCCCGCGGCGGGGCTGCACGCGCTCTGGAACGGTGCCCTCTTCGTGGTCGGCGACGGCTTCTTCGTCTACTACCTGCTCGTGCAGGTGCCGATCTTCGTGGCGATGGTGCTGCTCGTGGTGTTCCTGCGGCGCAACGAGCGGAGGGTCACCCACGACCGTCTCGCCGAGTACGCCGCCGTGGGCTGGTTCAGCGCCGACGAGGTCGGCATGCTCTCGTCGAGCGCCGGTCGCCGCCGCGCGCGGTCGTGGGCGGCGTCCCGGGGCATCCGACCCGCCATGAAGGTCTTCATCTCGAACGCGACGCGTCTGGCCTTCACCCGGCAGCGGCTGGTGAAGGGGCGCCGCGCGCTCGACGAAGCGGTCCAACGCGACGAGGCCGAGCTGCTGCAGGCCCTGACCGCGAGTCGCGTCGCCCTGCAGGCTCCGCCCACGGCGTTCGTCGGGTACCCCCAGCACCCGGGGTGGCCGCCGCAGGTGCCGCAGCACCCCGGGTCGTCGCAGTCCGGCCCCGGTTGGTGACCTGCACCTCCGCGAGTCCTCTCGCCCCGGGTGCCGTCGACGCGACGGCCGCCCCCGACGACTCGGGTCAGGGAGTCGGCGCCTCGGCGTCGTAGCGTCCGAACGCGGGCGTCAGCCGGGCCACGAGGGCGACGAGGGCGACGACCAACAGACCGCCGAGCAGGGGCGGCCAGAAGACGGCGATGCCCGCGACGAGTCCGACGAACAGGTCCCCGACCCGGGGGCCGCCCGTGACCACCACGATGAAGATCCCCTGGAGGCGACCCCGCATGGCGTCCGGCGCGGCCGACTGCAGGATGGTCGACCGGAAGATCGAGCTCACGTTGTCGCTCGCCCCCGCTCCGGCCAGCGCGAGGGCGGCCCCGCCGAGGGCGACGAGGTTCGCCTGGTCGAGTCCCGCCGTGACGTCACCGCCGTGGGCCGGCGTCACGAGCAGCACGACGCCGAACGCGGCGATGCAGAGCCCGTAGGCGGTGATCGCCCACCGCACGGCGACGCCCTGTCGGCGCACGTGGCCGAGGCGTCCCGAGAAGACGCTGCTCAGCAGCGCCCCCACCGCGAACGAGGCGGAGAGGACGCCGACCGTCACCGCGCCTCCTCCGATCACGAGCGTGCCGACCACCGGGTAGAGCACGCGGGGCATGCCGAACGTCATCGCCACGACGTCCATGACGAAGGTCGTGCGGATGTTCGGCGACCGCTTCAGGAACGCCAGACCGAAGCGCAACGACTCGAGCCCCGGACGTTGGGTCTCGCCCTCGGGCCGGATCGGGGGCAGCGTGACGATCCCCAGGAACGCCGTCGAGAACAGCACGACGTCGACCGTGTAGGTCAGCGGGAACCCCACGCTCGCCACCAGCACGCCGGCCAGGGCGGGCCCCACGGTCAGCATGAGACCCATGCTGATGCCGCTCAGGGCGGACGCGGCAGGCAGCAGCTCGCGGGGGAGGAGGCGCGGCACGATCGAGGCGCGCGAGGTCGCGATCATCGTGCCCGCCACGGCGTTGACCGTGGTCAACAGGTAGAGCAGCCACACCTCGTGCAGCCCGAGGTAGGCGTGCAACGCGATGGCCGCGGTCGAGAGCCAGGCGAAGACGGCGGCGACGAGCGCGACCTTCCGCCGGTCGAAGGCGTCGGCGAGCATGCCGCCGTAGAGGCCGGCCAGGATCATCGGCACGAGCGAGACGACGCCGACGAGCGCGACGGCGAAGGTCGACCGGGTGATCTCGAAGATCTCGAGTCCGACGGCGACGAGCGTGAGCTGCGTCCCGATGCCACTGATCGCGCTCCCCGCGAAGAGGCGGGCGAAGGCCGGGCTCGTCCGCAGCGGGGTGACGTCGACGAACAGCGGGCGACGGACGGTCGCGGCGGGATCGGACGGCGGAGGCGGAGGCGGGGTGGCGGACAAGCTGCCATTCTTGCCGATCGTGCACATTCCCGCAGGCCCGTGCAGCCCGCCGCGGTCGGTGCCGCGCCGGGTCCGCCCGGGCCCCGCCCCGACCGCGACGGTGGTCGATCGATTTGGCGTCCCGTCACCGTCGGAGTAGCGTCCATGTGTTCGCATCGATGACGTCATCTCGGTGCGGATGTCGGGTCGGCTCCTCGAGCCTCGCAGGGAGGACGCGAGTGGCCGACCCGCCCCCTCGGCTCGTCGGTGGTTGGATGGTCGGCATGACTCACGATCCCCAGACCAAGCCCGAGATCGACGCCCCGACCGGCCCCGCCCCCACCGAGCTGACGATCACCGACATCACCGTCGGCGACGGAGCCGAGGCGCAGTCCGGCTCGACCGTCAACGTCCACTACCTCGGCGTCGAGCACGACTCCGGCGAGGAGTTCGACTCGTCCTGGAGCCGTGGCGAGGCCATCAACTTCCCGCTGCAGGCCCTGGTCCGTGGTTGGCAGGAGGGCATCCCCGGCATGAAGGTCGGCGGACGCCGCGAGCTCGTCGTGCCGCCCCACCTGGCCTACGGCCCCACCGGCGGCGGTCACCCGCTCTCGGGCAAGACGTTGATCTTCGTCATCGACCTGCTCGGCGTCAGCTGATGACGGTCGCCCCCTCGGTCGGCCTCAACGACGGGCGCACCCTGCCCCAGCTCGGCCTCGGCACCTACGGGCTGAACGGCGACGAGGGCACGGCCCAGGTCGTCCAGGCGATCTCGTCGGGCTACCGTCTGCTCGACACGGCGCTGAACTACGGCAACGAGGCGGCCGTCGGGGCGGCGATCCGCGAGACCGACGTGCCCCGTGACGACCTGGTCGTCACGACGAAGTTGCCCGGTCGACACCACGGGTTCGACGAGGCCCTGGCGAGCTTCGACGAGAGCCGGTCGAACCTCGGCCTCGACTTCGTCGACCTCTACCTGATCCACTGGCCCCTCCCGCGCATCGACAAGTACGTCGAGGCGTTCAAGGCCTTCGTCCGGTTGCAGGAAGACGGCCTCGTCGGCTCGGTCGGCGTCTCGAACTTCACGGCCGAGCACCTGCAGCGCGTCGCCGACGAGACGGGTGTGGTGCCCGCGGTCAACCAGATCGAGCTGCACCCGTACTTCCCCCAGGCCGAGCTGCGTGCCGTGCACGAGAGCATGGGCATCGTCACCGAGAGCTGGAGCCCGCTCGCGAAGCAGAGCGAACTCCTGACGGAGGCGCGGGTCACCGACATCGCGCGGGCCCACGGCAAGACGCCCACCCAGGTCGTCCTCCGCTGGCACGTCCAGCTCGGCGCGGTCCCCGTGCCGAAGTCGGCCGACGCCGGTCGTCAGCGCGAGAACCTCGACGTCTTCGACTTCGAGCTCACGCCCGACGAGGTCGAGTCCATCAGCGGCCTCGAGCGCGGTCGGCTGTGGGACGGCGACCCGCTGACCCACGAAGAGTTCTGAGCAGGCTCCGACGCGACCACCCCAGGAGGCGCGCTCGTCCCGTCGAGGACGGGCGCGCCTCCTGCGTCCTCGGACCGATTCGGGGCCTCGGCGTCGGTGGCCGGAAGCTAGACTGGCGTGCCGACTTTTCCCGAAGGGTACGAACACCTGTTGTCATCCGAGATCGACCGCGAACGCGCCTACGTGGGCACCCTCTACGAACGCCTCGACGAGCTGAAGGCCGACGCCCGCGTCCGGCTCGAACGGACCCGCCGCGAGACCGTCGGCGGCAACCACCAGAGCCGAAGCGAGCGCGACGCCTACGCGCGCCTGTACGAGGACACCATCGTCCAGCTGGGCTCGGTCGACGAGCGGCTCGCGTTCGGTCGCCTCGAGCTCGAGACGCCCGACCTGCTCGGCCAGACCGGCGACGTCGACCGGCCGGCCGAGCCGGGCGAGGGCGGGCGCTACCGCTACATCGGTCGCATCGGCCTGCGCGACGAGGCCCACCACCCGATCCTGCTCGACTGGCGCGTGCCCGGGGCCAGCGCGTTCTACCAGGCGACCGCCGCGACGCCCATGGGGGCCCGCGCCCGTCGCCACCTGACCCTCGAGGGGCGCACCGTCACCCGTCTCGAGGACGAGGTGTTCGACCCCGACCTGCTCGACCGCGACGACGTGCAGTTGCAGGGCGAGGGGGCGCTCATGGCCGCGCTGACGGCGCAGCGCACCGGCCGCATGACCGACATCGTCGCCACCATCCAGGGCGAGCAAGACAAGATCATCCGCTCGCAGCTCGACGGCGTGCTCGTCGTCCAGGGCGGTCCCGGCACGGGCAAGACGGCCGTCGCGCTGCACCGGGCCGCGTACCTGCTCTACTCGCACCGCGACCGGCTGAAGGGCTCGGGCGTGCTCGTCGTCGGGCCGTCGCGGTCGTTCCTGCGCTACATCGAACAGGTGCTGCCCTCGCTCGGCGAGAGCGGCGTCGTCCTGTCGAGCCTCGGCGGCCTGTACCCGGGCGTCGAGGCCCAGACCGACGACGCGCCCGACGTCGCCGCCCTCAAGGGGTCCGCCGAGATGGCCGAGCTGATGCGTCGTGCCGTCCGGTCTCGGCAGATCCGCCCGGCCGAGCCGACCACCATCGACATCAACGGCGAACGCCTCGTGGTGCGCCCCGAGCTCGTCGGCGAGGCCATGCGCAAGGCCCAGGAGCGCGGCAAGCCGCACAACGTGGCCCGGGTCACCTTCAACAAGGCGGCCCTCTCGGCGCTGACGCGCCAGCTGGTCGACCAGATGCGCGAGCACGGCACGACGGTCGACGAGTCCGACGAGGCCGTCCTCCGAGAAGACATCCGGCAGTCGTACGACGTGCGCGTGCTGCTCAACACGGCCTGGCTTCCGCTGAGCGCCGAGAAGCTCGTCGAAGACCTGTACGCCCGGCCGAACTGGCTCGCCTCGATCACCCCGCGTTGGACGCCCGAGCAGCGCGCCCTGCTGCGGCGCGAACGCGGGGCGGGCTTCACGGTCTCCGACGTGCCGCTGCTCGACGAGGCCGCCGAGCTGCTCGGCGAGTTCCAGGCCGGTGTCGACCCCGAGCGCCTGGCCCGCAAGGCCCAGCGCAAACGAGACATCGAGAACGCCGAGCGCGCCATCGAGAACATGGGCGTCGAGGGCATGGTCAGCGCCGAGCAGATCGCCGGGGGCTTCGCCGAGCGCGCGGCGTCGATGACCACGGCCGAGCGGGCCGCGGGGGACCGCACCTGGGCCTTCGGCCACGTGGTGGTCGACGAGGCGCAAGAACTGTCGCCCATGCAGTGGCGGCTGCTCTCCCGTCGGTGCCCGCTGCGGTCGTTCACCGTCGTCGGCGACATCGCCCAGGCCTCGAGCCCGGCGTCGGCGACCTCGTGGGACCGCGCCCTGCAGGCCCTGCTCGGCCGTCGTCGAGGCGGGGGTGCCCAGGGCACGTCGGCCCCGTGGCGGCTCGAAGAGCTGACCGTCAACTACCGCACGCCGGCGCAGATCGTGACCTACGCCGAGGACGTCGCGACGTCGACCGGGCTGCGGATCACCCCGAGCCGGTCGGTGCGGTCGAGCGAGTGGCCGGTGCGCGAGGTGACCGGCGCCTCCTCGAAGGACGACTTCGTGCGCGCCACCGTCGAGGCCGTCCGGGCGGACCGCGCGATCGACTCCGAGGGCACGCTCGCGGTGATCGCCCCCGAGCAGGCCGTCCAGGCGCTGGTCGAGGCCCTGTCCGCCGAGTTCGACGGTCTGGTGGCCGCCGGCACGGCGTCGTTGACCAAGCCGATCTCGGTGCTGAGCCCGACGACGTCGAAGGGGCTCGAGTTCGACTCGGTGGTCGTGGTCGACCCCGAGCGCGTTCGCCAGGCCAGCCGCCGCGGCAACGCCAGCCTCTACGTGGCGATGACCCGGCCCACGCAACGCCTCACGGTCGTCTCGTAGGCCGGGTCGGCCCCGCGCCGGGTCAGACCCCGGCGACCCCGAACTCGTGGTCGAGGGCGGCCAGCTCGCGGTCGAAGCGAGCCCGCAGCGCGTCCTTCTCGGCGCCGGGCAGCCAGCTGGCGTCGACACCGGCGTAGGCCATCGAGCGCACCTGGTCGGCGGTCGCCCCGATCTGCTCGTGCACGATCCGGTACTCGGCGGCGAGGGTCGTCGGGAACATGCCCGGGTCGTCCGACGCCGGCACGACGTTCAGGCCCGCCTCGAGCATGGCCTCGACGGAGGCGCGGCGCCAGGGACGCCACGACCGTCGCGAGGTCGTCGACACGACGGTGAACGCCACCTGCTCGTCGCGCATGCGCGCGACGACCTCGTCGTCCTCGAGCACGTAGTACCCGTGGTCGATGCGGTCGCAGCCCAGCTGGTCGAGACACGTGATCGTGTTGACCGCGGTGGGGGAGTGCTCGGACGAGTGGGCCGTCCGACCCAGCCCGGCCTCGCCCGCGAGACGGTAGGCGTCGACGAACCGCTCGGGCGGCCCGCTCGTCTCGAGGTTGTCGAGGCCGATCCCGGCCACGTACTCGTGCGGGTGGTCGACCACCTGACGGACGAGCTCGAGGGCGTGCTCGCCGCTCCGGCTGCGGTCGATGCCCTGGATCATGCGTCCGGTCATGCCGAAGTCGCGCTCGGCGAGCCGGATGCCCTCGGCGTAGGCCTCCACCGAGCCGGTGTAGCCGAGCGACGCGAGGTGCGGCGGGACGGCGTCGAAGAACAGCTCGAGATGCCGCGTCGCACTCGCGTGGTGCGCGTCCTCGAAGGCCTCGTAGACGATCCGGGTGAGGTCGTCCGCGTCGCGCAGCACCTCGACGACCCAGTTGGACGCCTGGAACAACGAGTACGACACCTCGGGCTCGTCGGCGCTGGGCCCCTGCGGCACGGGGATGCGGGTGTCGCGGTAGAGCGCCGGGTCGGGCGGCAGCGAGTTGATGTCGGCGAAGATCCGCTCGGGCTCGTCGGGCAGGACGAGTCCCTCGCGGCGGGCCAGTTCGGCGAACGTGCTCGCGCGGACCGTCCCGATCAGGTGGCAGTGCAGGTCCGCCTTGGGCATGCGGTCCAGGTAGGCCGGGGGCAGGGTGGTGCTCATCAGCGCGAGGTCACCTCACGGGCGAAGCGGTCGACCCACTCCGAGCGGGTGGGGACGAGTTCGGTCGGGTCGAGGGTCGAGTAGCCCGCCGCGACCGGGTCGGAGGCGATGTCGCCCACGACGGCCTCGATCGTGTCGGGCACCGTGGCGCCCGGGTTGACCGGCAGGTCGCCGACGATCTCGGCGGACGAGGTCTGCGCCTCGACCGAGAGCAGGTAGTCGACGAACTGGTTCGCGCCGTCGACGTTCTCGGCACCCGTCGGGATCATCGCGCGGTTGGTGGCCATGTAGCGGCCGGTGGCCGGCGCCGTCCAGGCGATCGGTTCACCCGACTCGACGAGGTCGGTCGCGAATCCGCTCAGCGAGTCCGCGGCGACGATCTCGCCCTGCGTCAGCAGGTTGGTGACCTCGGTGGACGAGCTGTAGAACTGCAGCACGCCCGGGGCCCACTCGCCGAGCTGGTCGAGGGCCGCGTCGATGTCGTAGGGGCCGTCGCCGTACTCGGCGGCGACGCCCGAGACCATCAGCTGGCCGGCCGTCACCGAGATGTCCGGCAGGGCGACCTTGCCCGAGAGCTCTTCCTCGCCGTACAGGCTCCACTCCGCGGCCTCGTCGGCGGTCAGCTCGTCGGTCGAGTACATCGTCCCGTTGAGCTGGTAGCTGTAGGCCGGGCCGAGGTAGGTGTCCTCCTTCGCGAAGTCGGCGATCTCGTCGAGCGACGGCACGGCCGAGGCGTCCACCTGCTGGAAGAGGTCGTCCTCCTGGCCGAGGGCCGCGTAGTAGTCCGAGATCAGCATGACGTCGACGTCGGGCTGCCCGCCCGCGACCTGCAGCTGCGACAGGCGGTCCGAGTTCGATCCGGTGTCGACGACGACCTCGATGCCGGTCTTCTCGGTGAACGGGTCGATGACGGCTTCCTGGAACTCCTCGACGCCGAACGGGAACGTGCTCACGGTGATCGTGTCGGCGTCGGGCTCGCCGCCGCCGTCGGCGGAGCAGCCGGCGAGCACGAGGGTCGTCGCGGCGACGCCGGCGACGATCGCCAGGCGGGTGCGGAGGGTGGAGGTCATGGTCGTGTCCTTTCGGGGCGGTCTCGGCGAGACCGGGCGGTGTGGAACGCGGGTGGGTGGGGTGGTGGAGGGGAGAGCCGAGGAGGCGCGCGCGGCTCCGCGCACCGGGCGGGTCAGTCGGCGAGGGCCACGAGCCGCGACGCCGGCGCCGTGACGGTCACCCGGTCGCCGATCGCGACCGTCTCGGAGCCCGTGCTGCGGACGTCCGACAGCAGGCGCACCTCCGCACCGGCGGCGTCGACGGCCTGCACGGTGACGAGCAGGTCGACCCCGCGGTACGCGACGTCGCTGACGACCCCGGCGAGGTGCAGACCGTCGTGCGCCGCGCCTCCTGCGGGGGTCTCGGGCGTGACCCCGAGGTGCTCGGGGCGGATCGCGAGCAGCGTGCCGTCGGCAGCGGTGACGAAGTTCTCGTAGCCGAGGAAGTCGGCGACGAAGCGGTTCGCCGGGTTCGGGAACACGTGCTGCGGCGACCCCTGCTGCATGATGCGACCGGCACGCATGAGCACCATGTCGTCGCTCATCTCGAGCGCTTCGTCCTGGTCGTGCGTGACGAGCACGACGGTGAGGCCCGTCTCGCCCTGGATGCGGCGGATCTCGGCGCGCATCTGCACGCGCAGGCGCGCGTCGAGGTTCGACAGCGGCTCGTCGAGCAGCAGCAGCTTCGGGCGGATCGCGATGGCGCGGGCCAGGGCGACGCGTTGTTGCTGGCCGCCCGAGAGCTTCTTCGGCTTGCTGCCGGCGAGGTGGGCCAGACCGACCAGGTCGAGGGTCTCCATCACGCGACGGCGGCGCTCGGCGGTGTCGACGCCGCGCAGCTTCAGGCCGTAGCCGACGTTGTCGGCGACGCTGAGGTGCGGGAAGAGCGCGTACGACTGGAACACCATGCCCAGGTCGCGCTTCTCGGGCGGGGTGCGCGTGCTGTCGACGCCGGCGATGCGGATCGTGCCCGACGTCGGGGCGGCGTAGCCGGCGAGCATGCGCAGGCTCGTCGTCTTGCCGCAGCCGCTCGGGCCGAGCAGCGTCGTGAGCTTGCCCTCGGCGATCGACAGGTCGATCGAGTCGACGGCGGTGAAGTCGCCGAAGACCTGGCTGACGGCGACGAATTCTGCTGCGGTGCTCATCTGTTGATGCCTCCGAAGATCTTGGCGAAGCCGACGGTGCGTTCGGCGATGACGGCGATGACGACGGTGCCCGCGAGGATCAGCGTGGCCATCGCCGCGACCATGGGGTCGTAGCTCTGCTGCACGTAGTCGAGCATCGTGACGGGCAGGGTGCGGAAGTCGCGGCTCTGCAGCAGCAGCGACAGGGGCACGTTGTTGAACGAGGTGACGAAGCTGAGCAGCGCCGCCGAGAAGATGCCCGGGCGCAGCAGCGGCAGGGTCACCGTGACGAAGGCCCGCAGGGGAGAGGCACCGAGCCCACGGGCGGCCTCTTCGAGCGCGGGGTCGGCCAGGGCCAGGGAGGCACCGGTCACGCGGACGGCGTAGGGAAGCATCAAGACGGTGTGTCCGATCAGCAGCACGGGGAAGGCGTCGAGCCGGAACCCGATGACGAGCTGCTGGTAGAGCGCGAGCCCCACCACGAGCTCGGGGACGATCAACGGCGAGAGGAACAGCGCCTCGACGAGCCCCTTGCCCGGCAGCCTGCCGCGATGGATCGCCAGGGTCGCGGGGATGCCGACGAGCAGGGCGAGCACGGTGGCGATCAGGGCGAGCTGGAGGCTCGAGACGAGGGCCTGGGTGAAGGGGTCGTAGCCGAGTGCGGCCTCGAACCAGCGCAGCGAGAACCCCTGGGGCGGGAAGCGCAGCGTGCGTTCACTCGTGAACGCGGTGGCGACGACGAAGAGGATCGGGACGATCATCACGACGTAGCCGGCGACGGCGAGGGTTCCGGCGACCGGGCGGCGGGTGGTCACGAGGTGGCTCCCTTCCGGGCGACGAGCGACGACAGGCCCGACACGACGAAGACCAGGACGGTCATGATCAACGCGGTGGCCGAGGCTCCGGCCCAGTCGATCGTCACGCTCGAGTACGAGAAGAGCTGGGTGGCGAGCATGCGTTGGCCCGAGCCGCCGAGCAGGTACGGGGTCGTGTAGGCGGTGACCGAGCCCGCGAAGACGAGGGTGGCCGCGACGACGACGCCGGGCAGGGAGAGGGGCACGACGATGCTCCAGAAGGTTCGGGTGCGGCTCGCGCCGAGTCCGCGGGCGGCGTCGTCGAGGCCCGGGTCGACCTGGGCCACGGCCGAGTAGCACGAGATGATCGCGAGCGGCAGGAACAACTGGGTCAGGCCGAGGACGATCGCCAGCTCGGTGTAGAGCAGCTGTGGGGCCTCGTCGACCAGGCCGAGCGTGGTGAGCAGCTGACCGATGGCGCCGTTCTTGCCGAGCACCACGAGCCAGCCGAAGGTGCGCACGACGTTGCTGAGCAGCAGCGGGAAGATCGCCAGGGCGAGCAGGACGCCCGACCAGCGTGAGGTCGAGCGGGCGAGCAGGTAGGCGACGGGGAAGCCGAGGGCCACGCAGATCACGGTCACGACCAGGCCGAGCCCGACGGTGCGTCCGATGATGCGCAGGTCGAAGGGGTCGGTGAGCATCTGGCCGAGGCGGCCGACGATCTCGCCGGCGGTCACGCCGGGTGGGGCGAAGAGCATCGCGAGCGATGGCACCGCGAACCCGATCAGCAGGAAGGCGAGGCCCGGCAGCAGCAACAGCAGCGCGGGTTTGCGGGACGTCACGAGTGTCCTCCGATGGGTTCTGCCTCAGGGGGATGTCGGCTCCACGTCGGGTGAAACCGGTTACATCGACCCTAAGGGCGTAGATCGCCCGCATCGGTCCTGCCGTGTAAACACCTTGTTACAAGCCTCGGACCGCCGCGCGGGACCGGTTTCACGGAGGCCCTAGGGTGGTGGGCATGACTGGGGCAGGGCGGCTCGCGACGCTGGCGGACGTGGCGACGCTCGCGGGCGTCTCGAAGGCCACCGCCTCACGCGTGCTCAGTCGCCCCGAGCTGGTGTCGCCCGACACGGCCGGTCGCGTGCTCGCCGCCGCCGCGAAGCTCGGCTTCGTGCCGAACCGTGCGGCGCGGCAGCTGGCCCGCGGGCGCACGGGCGTCGTCGCCCTCGTCGTGCCGACCCTCGACAACGCGTTCTTCACGCCGATCATCGCCGGGGCCCAGGCCGCGGCGGGCGAGGCCGATCTGCAGCTGACGGTCGCCGTGCACCCCTTGGCCGAGGCGGGCGAACTGGCCGCGTTCGAGCGGCTGTCACACCAGGTCGACGGGTTCATCGTCGTGGCCCCCCGCGGGGCCGACGACGTCGTGCGGGCCGCGACGGGCCACAAGCCGACCGTGCTCGTCGACCGTGAGGTGGCCGGGGCGTCGTCGGTCGTGGCCGACACGGCGACCGCGTTCGGTTCGCTCGTGTCGCGCTTCGTCGCCGAGGGGCACGAGCGCGTCGTCTACCTCGGTGGGCCCGACGGCTCGTGGCAGAACGTCCAGCGCACGGCCGCGGTGGTCGAGGCCGCCGCCGGACGGGCCGAACTCACGGTGCTGGGGCCGTACCCGTCCACCTTCGAGGCCGGGGTGCGGGCGAGCGACGACGTCCTCGCCTCCGGGGCGACGGCCGTCGTTCCCTACGCCACGGCCATCGGGCTCGGCCTGATGTTCGTCCTCCGGGCCGACGAGCACCGTGACCGCTCCGTGACGGTCAGCTCGGAACGCATGGTCGTCGACGCCCTGGGGCTGGTCGGGGTCCCGGCGATCGACGTCGACGGCGAGCACCTGGGGCGGGTCGCGGCCGGTCGCCTGCTCGAGCTGCTGGCACCGGGCGGCCCGTCCGAGCCGACGACCACGCGCCTCCCGGTCCCGGTCCGCTGGCCGTGACCTGGTCGGCGGGCTCCGGCGACCTGGGCCGAGCGGTCGGAGCGGCTCAGCGGTAGTCCGCGGGCCAGGCGAAGGCCGGAGGCGCGGTGACCGTCTCGCCGATCGGCGCGAGCACGAGGTCGATGCGTTCGAAGTCCCGCAGCGGGATGCCGGCCGGGTCGGCCGTGTAGGGGCTGCCCCCGACGAAGGCGTGCAGCTCGAGCCCGTCGTCGTGCCCGAGCGACCCCACGCCCTGTCCGTCGAGCGCGACGTCCCACTCGCTGAACAGCTGTCCCAGGACGAACGTCTCGCGCGTGGGCGACTCGACGTGCACGATGCCGCTCGTGTCGTGCGTGTGGATCTCGGCGGCGAACTTCGTGTCGGAGTCGTGCCCGATGTCACCGGGCACCGTGACCGCCTGCCCGTCGACGGTGATCGAGAGGTGCGTGTGCACGTGCATGGCGAGGTCCTGCCCCCAGACGTTCTCGAGGCCGGCGGCGGCCGCCCTTGTCTCGAGCTGGTCGGTCGCAGGGCGAGCCCACGGAGGCGCGGTGGCGGCCCCGCGGACGTTCAGCGGGTTGCCGCTCTGCACCACGGCCACACCGATCCCGCCCGCCACGAGGACGACGAGGGCGAGCAGCCCGGCCAGCACCTCGCCCGAGAGCCGTCGGCGAGGTCGGCGCACTCCGTCGCTCATCGCGTCGGACCGGCCTCGGCCTCGGACGTGCTGCGGACACGGTCCACGAGCTCGCGCCACGGGCCGGTGACCTGCTGCTCGGGCAGCTTGGCCTTGCGGGTCGGGCGGGTCTCCGCCGTGATGACCCAGACGAAGCGGTCGGGCTGCACCGCCTGCGCGGCCGCCGGGGCCTGCGACCAGGGCACCTGGTCGATGAGCACGAGCCACGACTCGGTGTCGGGCTCGGAGTCGACGTCGACCGACCAGCTGCGGGTGAGGCCGGCGAAACCACCGGAGCGCGACACGGTGACCTTCATGGGCGCGATGCTACCCCGGCGGTGTGCGGGACAGCAGGGGCTCGCGCCGGCCGGTCTCAGGCCGCCGGGGTGACCCCGACGCCCTCCCACCCGGCCGAGGTCGCCCGGGTCTCGTCGGAGTCCGCTCCGTACCGTGCCGTGGCGGCTTCGACCGTCGCCGCCGCGAACTGGGCGAAGGAGGCCTCGGTCGACAGGGTGCCGCCGGTGAGCGTGTCGTACCAGATCTGACCCGCTCGCAGCCAGGCCTCGCCGCCCAGGGCCTCGGCGACGAGGTAGAAGGCCCGGTTGGGGATGCCCGAGTTGAGGTGCACCCCACCGTTGTCGTCGGTGGTCTCGACGTAGTCGTCCAGATGACCGGGTTGGGGGTCCTTCCCGAGGACGTCGTCGTCGTACGCGGTGCCCGGGGCCTTCATCGACCGCAGTGCCCGACCCTGCACGTCGGGGGTGAAGAGCCCCTCGCCGATGAGCCAGGTCGCCTCGTCGGCGGTCTGGCCGAACAGGTGCTGCTCGACGAGGGCCCCGAACACGTCGCTCACCGACTCGTTGAGTGCACCCGACTGCCCCTGGTAGGTGAGGTTCGCGGTGTACTGGGTGACCCCGTGGGTGAGCTCGTGCCCGATGACGCTGACCGACGCCGTGAAGCGTTCGAAGACCTCGCCGTCTCCGTCGCCGAAGACCATCCGCTCGCCGTTCCAGAAAGCGTTGTCGTAGTCCTGGCCGTAGTGGACGGTCGCGTCGAGGGGCAGCCCGGCGCCGTCGATCGACGATCGCCCGTAGACCTCGCGGAAGAGCGCGTAGGTCGCGCCGAGTGCGTCGTACGCCTCGGTGGCGGCGACGTCGTCGGTGGCGGGTTCACCCTCGCCGCGGACGCGGACGCCCGGCAGCTCTTCCGTGCCCTGGGCGTCGAACACCGTGCGCTCGAGCACGGACTCGGCGCCGAGCGCGCCCCGGACGACGGGGGGAGTCGCGTTGCGGTCGACGGACTCCATCGCGAGCAGCCCGTTGCGTGCGGCCTGCGGCGCCCGGTGCAGGCGGGGCGAGTCGGCCTCGGCGAGGTGGGCGAGCAGGTACGGGGGGACGATGAACCGCGACATGCGTGCACTCTCGCACGCGCCTCCGACATCGGGCCCGACTGTTCACACGATCGTGACGTACCGGTCGGTCGCGCGTCGCCGTCCGGACGACGAAGGGCGCGACGGGCGGGGGGCGCCGTCCGCCCGACTAGCGTTGACGGCATGACCGTCACCGATGCCTCCACGTTCGTCGACAGCAAGATCGCCGTCGTCCCCGACTTCCCGAAGCCCGGCATCCTCTTCCGCGACGTCACCCCGCTCTTCTCCGACGCCGACGCCTTCGCCACCGTGACCACGGCGCTCTCCGAGCCGTTCGACGGCGGGTTCGTCGCCGTCGCCGGCATCGAGGCGCGCGGCTTCGCGCTCGCCGGGGCCATCGCCATCGAGCAGGGCGTCGGCGTCCTCACGGTGCGCAAGGCGGGCAAGCTGCCCGGCGAGGTCCTCAGCGAGAGCTACGCCCTCGAGTACGGCGAGGCCACGCTCGAACTGCGTCCGAACCAGATCCCGGCGGGGTCGAGCGTCCTGATCGTCGACGACGTGCTCGCGACCGGCGGCACGGTCGAGGCGACCGTCACCCTGCTCGAGCGCGCGGGCTACGTCGTGGCCGGCGTCGCCGTGCTGCTCGAGCTCGACGGTCTCGGCGGCCGGGCCCGACTCGAAGGCCACGTCCCGGTGCACGCCCTCTCGTCCGCACCCGCCTGACGCCTCGCGCCGTGTGACGGGCACCGACCGGCCTCAGGCGAACGAGCGCGCGGCCTCGAGCGCCCCGGGGAAGAGCAGCCCGGCCCCGCCGAGCAGGCAGGCGAGGGCCACGAGAACGAAGACCCCGACCCACACGACGCCCGGCACCCGGGTCAACCCGGCGAGCTGGTCGGCGTCCGACGCGGTCGAGCGGGAGCGACGCCGGCTCCGCTGCAGCTCGAGCGACGCGCGCAGCGCCCCGAACCCCAGCACCGCCGTGACGACCAGCCCGAACACGGCCTGCCAGGTCGGTGACGCGAAGAACGTGACGGCGACGACGAGGGCCGCGCCCAGCAGCACCACCCAGAGCCCGAACCAGTTGCGGATCTGCACGAGCATCAGCGCGAGCAGCAGCAGCAGCGCCCAGAGCAGCCCCGCCGCGTAGCCGGCCGACAGCAGCCACGCGGCGCCCAGGGCGGCGATCGCGGGTGCGGTGTAGCCGGCGAGGAGCGTGATGATCATGCCCGGCCCGGTCCGCGGCCCCTTCGAGACGGTCAGGCCCGAGGTGTCCGAGTGCAGGCGGATGCCCGTGAGCCGCCGCCCGGTCAGCACCGCGGCGAGCCCGTGCCCGCCCTCGTGCACGACGGTGACGGCGTGCCGCACGGTGTGCCAGGTGCCCGGCAGCAGCACCAGCAGCAGGCCGGCGGCGACGCTGCCGAGCAGCCACGAGCCGGGCAGGGGGGCGGCGAGCTGGCTGATCCGGGCCCAGAGGTCGGTGAGTGCGTCCACGCGACGAGCCTAGGAGGCGCGGTGCACGCGGTCGGACGCCGCGCCTCCTCGGCCCTGCCGCGGTCGCCCCCGGGGCGGGTCGTCCTCCAGGCTGATCTTCGGCCGTTCCGGGCGTCCTCCCACCGACCGGTGCCGCACGATGGACGGATGCGTCGCGCCGTCCTCCTCCTGCTCACCCTCGTCTACCTCGCCGGGGTCGCCTGGATGACCCTGCGCCCGAGCGTCTACGACGCGAACACCGGGGCGCTGCTCTGGCGGGCGCTCGACGTCTTCGCCCGGCACGACGAGACCTCGTGGATCACCTTCGCCCGGGTCGAGGCCGCCGCGAACGTGGCGATGTTCGTGCCGATGGGCATGTTCCCGGCGCTGCTGCTGCCCAAGCGGTTCTGGTGGGTCGGCATCGTGGTGGGCTTCGCCGCGACGGTGGGCATCGAGACCGTCCAGGCGACGTACCTGTCGGCGACGCGCTTCTCCGACCCGCAGGACCTCGTGATGAACACCCTCGGGGCGGCGATCGGTGCAGCGTTCGTCGGACTCGTCCTGCCCCGTCGGCGTCGCGGTCGGAGCCGACCGCGACAGCGGGCGGCGTCGCCCGTCTGGTAGGCTCCTCAGGTTGCCGTCTGAACGGCCGCGGAGAAAGAGAGCTCGCACATCCGGTGACGAGCACCGCGCAACGAACTGAAAGGGGATCCCTCCATGGCACTCGCACCTGACGTCAAGACCCGGATCATCGAAGAATACGCGACCCACCCCGGCGACACCGGATCCCCCGAGGTCCAGGTCGCCGTGATGACGCAGCGCATCCTCGACCTGACCGAGCACCTCAAAGAGCACAAGCACGACCACCACTCGCGTCGTGGCCTGTTGCTGCTCGTCGGCCAGCGCCGTCGCCTCCTGGGCTACCTGTCCAAGGTCGACATCGAGCGCTACCGTACGCTCATCGGTCGTCTCGGCCTGCGCCGCTAGTCTTCGCGCTCCGAACGTCTCGACGACGGCCCTCTCGGCACGCAGCTCCGGCTGCACGCCGAGGGGGCCGTTCTCTCGTTCCCGCCGAGGCGCTCCCGACTGCCGGTCGACGCGACCGGACTCAGTACCAGTTGTGCGCGACCGAGTGCGCCCACGCGGAGCACATGGTGCCGTAGCTGCTCTGGATGTACGAGATGCCCCAGTTCACCTGGGTCCTGTAGTTCGTCTGCCAGTCCAGCCCGAACGAGGCCATCTTGTTGCCCGGCAGCGACTGGGGGATCCCGTACGCACCGCTGGACGGGTTGGACGCGTTCGTCCGCCAGCCGGACTCCTTGTTCCAGAGCTGCACGAGGCAGGTGTACTCGGCTCCGCCGCCGACCTTCGTGGCGGCGTAGGCCTTCGCACCGGACGGATCGTTCACGGCCCCGACCGGGGGAGCCGTGCCGCCGCGGCCCGAACCGCCGCCGGTGCCGGGTGCCGTGCCTCCGGACGAGGCGCTGCCTCCCGACGATGCCCCACCGGCTCCGGACGAGCCCGACGGAGCCTTCGCCGCCGACGCGGCCTGAGCCTTCGCCGCCGCCTGTTGCGCCGCGAACGCCTGCTGAGCCGCGACCCCGGTCCGGTACTGCTGTTCGAGCTCGGCCGTCGAGTCCTTGAGGGCGGCGAGCTGGGCGTAGAGATCGGCCGATCGTTCGGTGGCGTCGGCGACTTCGCCGTCCGCGGTCGCCTGCGCCGCGGTGGCCTGGTCGGCCGTGGCCTGCGCGTCGCGGGCGAGGGCGTCGCGCCGATCGGCCGCGGTGGTCGCCTGCTCGCTGAGCGAGGACACCGTGTTGCTCGCGGTGGTGGCATCGGCCAGCACCGTCTGCCACCGGTCGCCGAGTTGCGTCAACGAGCCCAGTTGGTAGAGGGCGGCGCCGGGGTCGGGCGACGTGAAGAGGTCGGTGCCCATGGTCTGCGTGCCGCCGGTGCGGAACAGGCTGCCGGCCAGCTGGCCGGCCTCCCGCTTCGCGGTGTCGGCGGTGGCCCGCGCACGCTCGGCGTCCGCGGCGAGTTCGTCCGCCCGTTGCGCGGCAGCCGCGAGGTCTGCCTGGGCCGTCGCGTTCGCCTGGTCGGCGAGGACCGCCTCGTCGCTGCGGTCGGACGCGGCCTTCTCGAGGCTGTCGAGCGACGCGTCGATCAGGTCGACCTGCGCCTGGGTCGCCGCGGCGTTCCCCTTCGCGGCCTCGACCTGTGCCCAGGTCGGGTACCCCGCGGCGGACGCGGCGGACGGTGCCACGAGCGTCGTCAGGACGAGAGCCAAGGAGGCGCCGGTCGCCACCGCGAGACGGCTCGCGCGACGATCCCGGCCGGACCTGTCGTGAGAACGCATGATCTCGACCCTAACGCCGTCCCCCCGGCACCGCGCCTCCCCGTCCGGGCGACACCCACGGTCCGCACCCCGGCCGGACGGGTGCGAGTGCTAGCATCGCCCTCGGAGCAGGCCGGTACGGCTGCTGGTCACCGGTGGTGACAGGCGGAATGCCCCGACCGGCGCCGAGCGTCCGGGTCGGGCGCGGGGTCCGACCGTTTCTACTGTTGGCCAGACGTGCCACCGCCTCCGTCGCGTTGTTGCACGTGCATGTCGCCATGCCGTCCACGCCGCCCGCTCCGGTACACATCGATGCCCACACGGGGCCTCGATGCAAAACAAAGAGGAGTAGCCCCCACATGGAGGGTCCAGAGATCAAGTTCGGCGAAGCCGTCCTCGACAACGGCAAGTTCGGCAAGCGCACCATCCGATTCGAGACCGGTCGTCTCGCCCAGCAGGCTCAGGGAGCCGTCGCTGCCTACCTCGACGAAGACACCATGCTTCTGTCGGCCACGAGCGCCAGCAAGAAGCCGAAGGACAACTTCGACTTCTTCCCGCTCACCATCGACGTCGAAGAGCGTTCGTACGCCGCGGGCAAGATCCCCGGCTCGTTCTTCCGTCGCGAGGGTCGTCCCTCGACCGAGGCCATCCTGGTCTGCCGCCTCATCGACCGGCCGCTGCGTCCCTCGTTCGTCGAGGGCCTGCGCAACGAGGTCCAGGTCGTCATCACGGTGCTGAGCATCGCTCCCGACGAGTTCTACGACGCCCTCGCGATCAACGCGGCCAGCGCCTCCACCCAGATCTCGGGCCTGCCGTTCTCCGGCCCGATCGCCGGTGTGCGTCTCGCCCTGATCGGTGACCAGTGGGTCGCCTTCCCCAAGGCGAGCCAGCTCGCCGACGCCGTCTTCGACCTCACCGTCGCGGGCCGTGTCGTCACCGACGCCGCCGGCAACGAGGACGTCGCGATCATGATGGTCGAGGCCGAGGCCACCGAGCACGCCTGGGGTCTCATCCAGGGCGGCGCCACGAAGCCCGACGAGGCGATCGTGGCCCAGGGCCTCGAGGCCGCCAAGCCCTTCCTCAAGCAGCTCGTCGACGCCCAGGCGACGATGGCCGCCCAGGCCGCGAAGGAGATCGCGGACTACCCGGTCTTCCTGCCCTACACCGACGAGGTGCTCGAGGCCGTCACGGCCGCCGCCGGCACCGAGCTCGCCGAGGTCTACAAGATCGCCGGCAAGATCGAGCGCCAGGACGCCGACGACGCCCTCAAGTCGCGCGTGAAGGACGTCATCGCCGCCAAGGTCGACGCGGGCGAGCTGCCCGACACGGCCCTCGGCCAGGTCGGTGCCGCCTACAAGTCGGCCACGAAGAAGGTCGTCCGCGACCGCATCCTCACCGAGCAGATCCGCATGGACGGCCGCGGCCTCGCCGACATCCGTCCGCTCGACGCCGAGGTCCAGGTCATCCCGCGCGTCCACGGTTCGGCCATCTTCCAGCGCGGCGAGACCCAGATCATGGGTGTCACCACGCTGAACATGCTCAAGATGGAGCAGCAGATCGACTCGCTGAGCCCGGTCACCAAGAAGCGCTACCTGCACCACTACAACTTCCCGCCCTACTCGACCGGTGAGACCGGCCGCGTGGGTTCGCCGAAGCGTCGCGAGATCGGGCACGGCTTCCTCGCCGAGCGCGCCCTCGTGCCGGTGCTCCCCAGCCGCGAAGAGTTCCCCTACGCCATCCGTCAGGTGTCCGAGGCCCTCGGCTCGAACGGCTCCACGTCGATGGGTTCGGTCTGCGCGTCGACCCTGTCGCTGCTGAACGCCGGCGTGCCCCTCAAGGCCCCGGTCGCCGGCATCGCCATGGGCCTCGTCTCCGACACGGTCGACGGCCAGACGCGCTACGCGGCCCTGACCGACATCCTCGGCGCCGAAGACGCCCTGGGCGACATGGACTTCAAGGTGGCCGGCACGAGCGAGTTCGTCACGGCGATCCAGCTCGACACCAAGCTCGACGGTCTGCCGACCGCCGTGCTCGACGCCGCCCTCAAGCAGGCCAAAGAGGCGCGTACCGCGATCCTCGGCGTCCTCAACTCGGCGATCGACGCCCCCGACGAGATGGCCCCGACCGCGCCCCGCGTGATCTCGGTCCAGATCCCGCAGGACAAGATCGGCGAGCTGATCGGCCCCAAGGGCAAGACGATCAACGCCATCCAGGACGAGACCGGCGCCGACATCAGCATCGAAGAAGACGGCACCGTCTACATCGGTGCCGTCGACGGCCCCTCGGCCGAGGCCGCCCGTGCCCAGGTCAACGCCATCGCGAACCCGACCAACCCCGAGATCGGCGAGCAGTTCCTCGGAACGGTCGTCAAGATCGCGTCGTTCGGTGCGTTCGTCTCGCTCCTCCCCGGCAAGGACGGCCTGCTGCACATCAGCGAGGTCCGCAAGCTCGCCGGTGGCAAGCGCGTCGAGAACGTCGAGGACGTCCTCGGCGTCGGCCAGAAGATCCTCGTCGAGATCACCAAGATCGACGACCGCGGCAAGCTCTCGCTCGCCCCGGTCGTGGCCGACGAGGCCGACACCGACTCGAGCGGAGCGACCGAGCAGTCGACCGACGAGTCCGTCGACGCGTAGTCAGCACGCCACGAAGGGCCCGTTCCGACCTCGGTCGGGGCGGGCCCTTCGCCGTCGGCGCCCGGCTCTCGGGCCGCGATCGGACCGGGAGTCGCGTCCCCCGGATCGGGGCGGCGACACGGCGTAACGATTGGGTGCGGCGGCGGTGGAAACCGGGCGCGTGGCCGTATTCTTGATGGTGGAGGGCGAACCATACCCCATGCGATCGCACAGAGTCGCATCGGCGGTTCGCGACGAGAAAGGGACGGCGTGACCGAGACGACGGCCGAACTCGCCCGTTCAGCCATGTCCGACTTGGCCGCTGCCGCGGTCGCTGCGGCCCGTGCCTCGGCTGCCCAGCCCACCGTTCCCGTCGACCTCGGCATCATCCAGCCGCGTCGGCGCCTCGGTCTCTCCGACCTCAAGGTCTTTCCCCTCGCTCTCGGTGGCAACGTCTTCGGCTGGACGGCCGACCAGGCCGAGACGACCTCCGTGCTCGACGCCTACTTCGACCTGGGCGGCAACTTCGTCGACACGGCCGACTCCTACGCGGGCGGCCGCAGCGAGATCATGATCGGATCGTGGATGCGTTCTCGCCGATCCCGGGACGACATGGTCGTCTCCACCAAGGTGGGCAAGAACGCCGACAACCCCGGGTTGACCCCGCGGGCCATCGAGCGAGCCGTCGACGCGTCCCTCGAGCGACTCGGCACCGATCGCATCGACCTTCTCTACCTGCACGTGGACGACACCGAGGTGGCGTTCGAGCGCACGCTGCTGGCCGTCGACCACCTCATCCGGGTGGGCAAGGTCCGATGGTTCGGTGGCTCCCACCACTCGGGCAACCGCCTCTACGAAGCCCGCATCGCGGCGGGGATGCTCGGCATCGCCCCGATGGTGGCGCTGCAGAACCAGTACAACCTCCTCGACCGTGCCGAGTACGAGAAGGGCCTGGCGCACGTCGCCGCACAGCAGCGTCTCGCCGTCATGCCGCGTTTCGCCCTCGCGAGCGGCTTCCTCACGGGCAAGTACCGATCGCGTTCCGACGTGGCGCACAGCCCGCGTCGTCGCGTCCTGGCGAAGTACCTCTCCAAGAGAGGACTCAAGGTCGTCCACGAGCTCGACCGCATCGCGTCCGTGCACGAGGTCTCGAGTGCCGCCATCGCGCTCGCCTGGCTGCTCGCCAAGCCGAACGTCGTGGCCCCGGTCGCGAGTGCGACGAACGCCAAACAGGTCTACGAACTCGCACAGGCTGCACGGGTCCAGCTCACGCGCAACCAGGTGCTCGACCTCGACCGCGCCTCCGCCTGATCGTCGGACGTCATGGTCGAGAGGTGACCTGCGCGCTGTGTGACCGAGACGCCCGCGGACAGCCGGGCGTCCGGTGGAATCGGCCGGTGACCTAGGCGGCGAGGAGTCGTTCCGCCGTGCGGCGGAGCGACGCGGCCGCCGCGATGGCGTCGCCGGCGTAGGCGCCCACCTGGGCACCGTCCAGGGCGAGGACGAGATCGTCGGCGGCGTCGCCCGGCAAGGGGTGGCCGGCGGCCTTGAAGAGGGACACCATCTCGCCCGTCAGCCACTCGCGGTGTTCGGCGATGGCGACGCGCACGGGGTGGGTCGGGTCGCTGAACTCGGACGCCGCGTTCGCGAAGGCCGAGCCTCGGAACGAGACGGTCTGGACCCGGGTGACGACCGCGTCGAGGTAGGCCTCGAGGGTCGCGCGACCGCCGTCGTGGGCCTCGACGAGGGCCGCCAGCTCGGCGGCCTCGAGGTCGTGCCGACCGGCGAGGTACTCGAGCACGAGCGTGTCCTTCGCGCCGAAGTGTTTGTAGAACGTGGCCTTGGTCACCGAGGACTCGGCGATGAGACGGTCGACGCCCACGACGCGGACGCCCTCGTCGTAGAAGAGGCGGTCGGCGGTCGTGAGGACGCGGGCCCGAGCGCCGGGGACGGGGGAGTCGGCGCGAGGGCGACCAGGGAGACGCTGGACGGCCGGTTGGGGGGAATCGACCGTCACAGCGTGGCTCCTTGGGACGTCTCGGCTTAGAGCCGCGTGGGGGACGCGCGCTCCGGACCTTCTGACGACGTCCGACCAGCCGCCGACGGCGACCATCAGGGGGGATGTGGTCGTCGTCGGTGGATCGACTCTAACACCGATGAGGACAAACAGAGTTGTCTGTTTGTCCTCAGGATCGTCCCCCAATTCGGGTGCCAGCCGTTCCGAGCCGTTCACGGACGACTGCAGGGGAGGTCGCCTAGGCTCGACGTGATGAACGGCCCTGTCTCCTTCCCGCTCGACGAGGTCGAGATCTCCTTCCGCGCCACGGGCGACGCGCTCGTGAGGCGCACCGTGTTGCCCTCCGGCGTCCGCGTGCTCAGCGAGCGCATGCCGGGGGCTCGCAGCACGACCATCGGTCTGTGGGTGGCGGTCGGTTCCCGCGACGAGTCCGACGCCGAACGGGGGTCGACGCACTTCCTCGAACACCTCCTCTTCAAGGGCACGCCGACCCGCTCGGCCCTCGACATCGCCGTGGCGTTCGAGTCGGTGGGCGGCGAGCACAACGCCGCGACCGCCAAGGAGTACACCTGCTACTACGCGCGGGTGCGCGACGTCGACCTCGACGACGCGATCGACGTGCTGAGCGACATGGTGACCTCGTCGACCCTCGACCCGGCCGAGTTCGAGACCGAGCGCGGGGTGATCCTCGAAGAGCTCGCGATGGCGGACGACGATCCCGCCGACATGGCCGGTGAACGACTCTTCGAGTCGGTCTTCGGCGACCATCCGCTCGGGCGTCCGATCGGAGGCTCACCCGAGAGCATCCGTGCCGCGGCACGCGACGACGTCGACCGGCACTACCGCGAGAACTACCGTCCCCGAGACCTCGTGGTGTCGATCGCCGGTGCCGTCGACCACGACCGCGCCCTCGACCGGTTGACGGCGGCGCTCGACCGGGCCGGGTGGCCCACCGACGCGGCGTCGCCCGTGCCCCGTCGCGACGACGCGCCCGTCGGACTCGTCGCCGGCGAACCGCTGCAGGTGATCCGTCGTCCCCTCGAGCAGGCCACCGTCCTGCTGGGCCTGCCGGGCATCTCCGTCGGGGACGACCGTCGACCCACGTTGGCCGTGTTGAACTCGGTGCTGGGCGGGGGCATGTCGTCCCGCCTGTTCCAAGAGATCCGTGAGCGCCGTGGCCTCGCCTACTCGGTCTACTCGTTCGCTCCGAGCTACTCGGACGCCGGTCTGTTCGGGCTCTACGCCGGGTGCACCCCTGCCAACGCCGGAGACGTCGCCCGCCTCATGATCGACGAACTCGCCGGACTCGCCACCGACGGCATCACCGACGACGAGCGTCGTCGGGCCCTCGGCCAGTTGGGAGGGGCTGCAGCCCTCGCCCTCGAGGACAGCGACACCCGCATGAACCGCCTCGGTCGAGCAGAGATCTCGACGGGCGAGTTCGTCGACCTCGACACGTCCCTCGCTCGCGTCGAGGCCGTCACGTCCGACGACGTCCGATCGTTGGCGGCCCAGCTGCTCTCCGGCCCCTTGTCGACCGTCGTGGTCGGCGAGGTCGACGAGACGTCCTTCCCGGTCCCGACGACGACGTCGGGAGCGACCCCTCGATGAACCAGGAGACGACGGTGTCCCATTACCTCTACCTCGTCCGGCACGGCGAACAGCAGGATGCCGAGCACGGGCTGCCCGACGGTCCCCTGAGCGAACGGGGCAAGCGCCAGGTGCGCCTCCTCGCCGAACGGCTCGGCGGCGTTCCCTTCGACGCGGCGTGGCACTCCCCGCTCGAGCGCGCCGAAGAGACGGCCGCCATCATGACCGAGCGCATGCCGGCGCTCGAGTCGCAGCCCTCGACCCTCCTCTTCGACTGCGTGCCGTCCGGACCGACGTCCGACATGCCGTCGTCGTACAAGCCGTTCTTCGGCGGGGTCACCGACGAGCAGATCGAGGCCGGGCAGGCCCAGATGGCCGACGCCGTCGCCGAGTGGCTCACCCCGGCCCGAGAGGACCGCCACGACCTGCTCATCACGCACAACTTCGTGATCGGATGGTTCGTCCGCGAGGTGTTCGGGGCGCCCGACTGGCGGTGGATGGGCGTCAACCAGGCCAACGCGGGGTTGACGATCATCCGGGTGCGATCGGCGAAGCCACCCGAGCTCGTGACGCACAACGACCTCGGCCACCTTCCGGTCGAGCTGCGCACCGGTCTTCCCGTCGAACAGCCTTTCTGACCCGTCGTCCGCCCGGGCCGCCTCTCGTCAGGCGGGGCCGTGCGAGGTCCCGGCCCGGACGGTCTTGCCGTACCAGGTCGTCGCGTTCGGATTCGCGTTGTACGGCTCGATCGTCCCGTACCCCGCGCTGCGGTACAACCCTCCGGCAGCCGCCAGGCTGTCGTTCGTGTCGAGGACGATCTCGTCGGCACCGAGAGCAGAGGCCCGACGTTCGAGCTCGTCGAGAAGGGCCCGCCCGAGTCCCTGCCCCCGACCGGTGGGACGCACGTAGAGGTGCTTGACCTCGTACCGCACGGCCCCCGAGGCCGAGGGGGCGATGAGTCGGATGCCTCCGCACGCGGACGGCTCGGCGGCCCGGCCGGGGTCCGAGTCGGCCGTCTCGCCGTCGACGACGACGAACACGCCGCCCGGGGGAACGAAGGCCGTGGCGTCGGGCAGGGTCGTGGTGTAGCTCCCCTGTGCCGAGGGGAACGTGTTCTCGCGCTCGGTGAAGTACTCGGTCAGGAGGGCGGCGGCATCGGGGGAGGAGACGCTCGTCTCGCGGAACCGGGGCATGCCCTCCATGGTAGGTCGGGGTTCCGCCCTCGTCCGTCCGGGTGCCCCCGGTAGATTGGACGGCATGACTTCGCGCATCGCCGTGGTGGGAGCCACCGGCACCCTCGGCTCGTTCATCGTCGATCTCGTCGAGCGCACCCCGGGCCTCGAGCTCCACGCCGGTCTCTCGTCCCGTGACGATCTCGACGACGTCCTCGGAGCCGACCTCGTCATCGACGTCACGCATCCGGCCGTCAGTCCGGGGATCGTCGAGCACGTCGTCCGTGCCGGCATCCCGGTGCTCGTCGGCACCTCGGGCTACAACGCCGAACGGCTGGCCCGTCTCACGACGGTCGTCGCCGACGCGGGTGGTCCCGGCGTCCTGGTGGTGCCGAACTTCTCGATCGGCTCGGTCCTCGCGACCCGGTTCGCCACCCTGGCGGCGCGATTCTACGAGTCCGTCGAGATCGTCGAGGCACACCACCAGGGCAAGGTCGACTCGCCCTCGGGCACGGCCGTCCGCACGGCCGAACTCATCGCCGAGGCCCGCCGCGACCTCGGCCCGGTGTCGGCACCGCACGCCGACCAGCGGGCCAGGGGGCAGCAGGTGGCGAGCGTGCCGGTGCACAGCATGCGCCTGCGCGGCATCGTCGCGAAACAGGAGGTCGTCTTCGGCGGAGAGGGCGAGACCCTCACGCTCACGCACGACACGCTCTCGCAGCGCGCCTACGAGCAGGGACTCCGCGTCGCCATCGAGGCCGCCCCCGGCGTCACCGGGGTCGTCGTGGGTCTCGACGCCGTCCTGCCCCTCGAGTCGTGAAGGGACGTACTGCGGCGCTCCTCATGGCGCTGCTCCTGCTGCTCTACGTCGTGCTGGTCGGTCAACGGGCCGTGCTGTTCCTGTCGACCGGCGAGCCGGTGGCGATCGCGCTCGGCGTCGCCCTGCTCGTCCTTCCCCTCCTGGGGCTCTTCGCCCTCGTGGTCGAACTGCGCTTCGGCCTCCGCACGCAGCAGATCGTCCGACAGCTCGCGGACGAGGGTGCGCTGCCGGTCGACGACCTGCCGCGCCGCACCTCCGGTCGGTACGAGCGAGAGGCGGCGGACGCCGCGTTCCCGGCCTACAAGACGGCTGTCGAGGCGGCTCCCGACGACTGGCGGGCGTGGTTCCGGCTCGGCCTGGCGTACGACGCCTGCGGCGATCGCCGACGGGCCCGCCAAGCCCTGCGTTGGGCCATCAAGCTCCGGCGCGAGACGACCGGTTGATCACGCCGGCCCGGTTCGGGCGGGTGGTCAGAGCGCGTCGACGAACGCCGTCAGCGCGTCCTCGACCGTGCGGTGCTCGAACACGAAACCGTCGCGTTCGAGCGCCTCGGGCACGACCTGCTGGCTGGGCAGCAGCATCTCGCGCCCGGCCTCCTGCATGGCGGTCGAGATGACGACCTCGGGCACGCCCAGCAGGTAGGGGCGGTGCAGGTCGGCGGCCAGGGTCCGCGTGATCAGGTCGCTCGTCGCCGGCGTGGGGCCGACCAGGTTCACGGGGCCCGAGACGGACGACGTGAGCAGGTGCACGATCGCGGCGGCCTCGTCGTGCAGGCTGATCCAGGGCCAGAACTGGTCGCCGGTGCCCAGTCGCGAGCCGAGGCCCAGCTTGGTGAGGGGCAGCAGGGGCTTGAGCGCGCCTCCTCCGGGGCCGATCACGATGCCGGTCCGCAGCGTCACGACGCGCGTGGCCTCGGGGGCCTTCTCGGCGGCGGCCTCCCAGGCGACGACGACGTCGCTGAGGAATCCCTCACCCCGGCCGCTCGACTCGGTCAGTCGTTCGCCCGGGCGGTCGCCGTAGACGCCGACGGCCGAGCCGCTGAGGAACGTCGCGGGCGGTGTCGAGGCCGCCGCCATGCCGTCGACGAGCGTCGACGTCGCGGCGAGGCGCGACTCGAGGATGTCGCGCTTGTACCCGGCCGTCCAGGGCAGACGACCCAAGGAGGCGCCGGCCAGGTTCACGACGGCGTCCGCGCGGGCGATCAGGTCGTGGTCGACGATGCCGGCACTCGGCACCCAGGTGTACTCGTCCTCGGCTCGGGGTTCGTGACGCACCAACGAGAGCGGACGGTGGCCTGCCTCGCGCAGCTGGCGGGTGAGTTCGGTGCCGATCATGCCGCTGGCGCCGGAGATCAGGACGGTGAGTGCGTCGGTCATGGGGACACCGTATTCCGGCCCGCTGGGGGAGCGTCCGCCGGCGGCCACGGTGCTTCCCGGCGGGGGCGCCCTGCGAGGTAGAGTCGACGCCGTGCCCGAGACCGAAGCCACCCCCGCCGTGCCCTCCGCCAAGACCCCCGAGTTCCGCTCCGACGTCACCGTCGAGTTGGTCCGCTCGAGCGCCCACGACTCCGACGTGCTGTTCGCGGCCCGGGTCTCCACCATGGGCGAGCTGACCCTCGACGGCGCCCAGGCGTCGGCCGACGGTGCCCAGGCGACCAAGGGTGCCGGTCTCATCAACTACCTGATGCGCGATCGCCACGGCTCGCCGTTCGAGCACAACTCGATGACCTTCTACGTGCAGGCGCCGATCTTCGTGTTCCGCGAGTTCATGCGTCACCGCATGGCGAGCTACAACGAAGAGAGCGGTCGTTACCGCGAGCTCAACCCCGTCTTCTACGTGCCCGCCCCCACCCGCAACCTGCAGCAGGTCGGCAAGCCCGGCGCGTACGACTTCCTGCCCGGCACGCCCGAGCAGTCCGCCCTGGTCGACGAGGCCACCCGCGCCGCGTCGGTCCAGGCGTTCGAGGCGTACCAGCGCATGCTCGACGCCGGCATCGCCCGTGAGGTCGCGCGCATCGTGCTGCCGTTGAACATCTACTCGTCGATGTACGTGACCGTGAACGCCCGGTCCCTGATGAACTTCCTGAGCCTCCGGACCAAACGCGAGGGCACCCACTTCCCCTCCTTCCCGCAGCGTGAGATCGAGATGTGCGCCGAGAAGATGGAAGACCTCTGGGCCGAGCTCATGCCCCTCACCTACGCGGCATTCGGGGCGAACGGGCGCGTCGCCCCCTGACGGCGGTCCTCGCCGACGCGACCCGCGCCTCCTGACCGGGGCGTCGGACGCGGCGCGGGGAGGTCGGGCCCGACGCGAGACAGTACGCTGGAGGGCGTGTCGAACATCAGCAACCCCTTCGGTCAGGTCCTCGTCGCCCTCGTGACGCCGTTCACCGCTGACGGCGAGGTCGACTGGCCGGCCGTCGAGAAGCACATCGACGACTGCATCACCGCGGGGGCCGACGGCATCGTCGTCACCGGCACCACGGGCGAGACCAGCACCCTGACCGACCCCGAGAAGCTCCGTCTCGTCGAGGTGGGCAAGTCGGTGGCCGCCGGCCGGGCCAAGATCATCACGGGTGGCGGGTCCAACGAGACCGCGCACGCCATCCAGCTCTACAAGGCCAGCGAGAAGGCCGGCGCCGACGGCGTCATGATCGTCACCCCCTACTACAACAAGCCCACGCAGGCCGGTGTGCTGACGCACTTCCGCATGATCGCCGATGCGACCGACCTGCCGGTCATCCTGTACGACATCCCCGGCCGCACCGGCATCCCGATCAAGTACGAGACCCTGCTCCGGGCCGCCAAGCACCCCAACATCGTCGCGGTGAAGGACGCCAAGGGCGACTTCGCCGAGGTCAGTCGTGTCCTCAACCAGACCGACCTGCTCTACTTCTCGGGCGACGACGCGAACGTGCTGCCGCACCTGGCCATCGGCGCCTCGGGCCTCATCGGCGTCACCGCGAACATCGCTGCAGCCCCGTACCGCACCATCGTCGACGCCGTGAACGCCGGCGACCTGCACACGGCGACCGAGGCGCACCAGATGCTCGAACCCCTCGTCCGCGCCGTCATGACCCACGTGCCCGGCACCGTCGCGGCGAAGTACATCCTGCACGGCCTCGGTCGCATCTCGAGCCCCCGGGTGCGCCTGCCCCTGGTCGGCCCGGAAGACAGCGAGGCCGCTCTCATCGAAGACGAACTGTCGCACGTCGGGTCCATCCCCGGCCTCGACCTCAGCCGCTTCCGGCCCGACCGCAACGCGGCGGCCGGCGGTGCGCTGCCCAAGGTGCACGGCACCACGCGCTGACCTCCTGATCCCCGCCGACGACGACGTCGGCCGCACACCTCCCGCACACCGGGGCACGAGCCCCACACCAATCGAAGGAACAGATGCCCACGACAATCCACGCTCCCCGAGAACTCGCCAAGGGCACGCTCCGCGTGATCCCCGTCGGCGGTCTCGGCGAGATCGGCCGCAACATGACGGTCTACGAGATCGACGGCAAGCTGCTGATCGTCGACTGCGGCGTGCTCTTCCCCGAAGAGCACCAGCCCGGAGTCGACCTGATCCTTCCCGACTTCTCGCCCATCCGCGATCGCCTCGACGACATCCTGGCCGTCGTGCTCACGCACGGGCACGAGGACCACATCGGTGCCGTGCCCTACCTGCTGCGCCTCCGCAAGGACATCCCGCTCATCGGCTCGCAGCTGACGCTCGCGCTGATCGAGGCGAAGCTCAAAGAGCACCGCATCACGCCGTACACCCTCGCCGTCAAAGAGGGCGGGCGTGAGTCGCTCGGGCCGTACGACCTCGAGTTCATCGCGGTCAACCACTCGATCCCGGACGCCCTCGCGGTCGCCATCCGCACCTCGGCGGGCACCGTGCTCCACACCGGCGACTTCAAGATGGACCAGCTGCCGCTCGACGACCGCATCACCGACCTGCGGGCGTTCGCCCGCCTCGGTGAAGAGGGCGTCGACCTGTTCCTGCCCGACTCGACGAACGCCGACGTGCCCGGGTTCACCGCGCTCGAGCGGGACATCGGGCCCGTGCTCGACGACGTGATCCGCCGGGCTCCCCGCCGCGTGGTCGTCGCGAGCTTCTCGAGCCACGTGCACCGCGTCCAGCAGGTGCTCGACGCGGCCCACGCCAACGGCCGCCGTGTCGCCTTCATGGGGCGCTCGATGGTGCGCAACATGGGCATCGCCGCCGACCTGGGCTACCTCAAGGTGCCGGACGGCGTCCTGATCGACGCCAAGAAGGCGAAGGACCTTCCCGACGACCGCATCGTCTACATGAGCACCGGGTCGCAGGGCGAGCCGATGGCCGTCCTCGCCCGCATGGCGAACCTCGAGCACCAGATCGAGATCGGCGCGGACGACACGATCATCCTCGCGTCGAGCCTGATCCCCGGCAACGAGAACGCGGTCTACCGCGTCATCGACGGCCTCACGAAGCTCGGGGCCAAGGTCGTCCACAAGGGCAACGCCAAGGTGCACGTCTCGGGGCACGCCTCCGCCGGCGAGCTGCTGTACTGCTACAACATCCTGCGACCGAAGAACGTCATGCCGGTCCACGGCGAGCACCGTCACCTCTACGCCAACGCGGCGCTGGCGGTCCGGACCGGTGTGCCGCAGAAGAACACCATCCTCGGCGAGGACGGCATCGTCGTCGACCTGCGCGACGGCGTCGCCGAGGTCGTCGGCCAGCTCGACATCGGCTACGTCTACGTCGACGGCTCGACCGTCGGTGAGATCACCGACGCCGATCTGAAGGACCGCCGCATCCTGAGCGAAGAAGGCTTCATCTCGGTCTTCATCGCCATGGACGCGTCGACGGGCCGTGTCGTCGTCGGGCCCGAGATCCAGTCGCGCGGCTTCGCCGAAGACGAACGGGTGTTCGACGACGTCAAGCCGAAGATCATCGCAGCCCTCACCGAGGCCGCCGAGAACGGCACACGAGACACGCACGCCTTCAGCCAGGTCGTGCGTCGCACGGTCGGCCGGTGGGTGAACACGCAGCACCGTCGTCGTCCGATGATCGTGCCGGTGGTCATCAGCGCCTGAACGACTCGTTGACGACGACGGCCCGCGGGGGAGAACCCGCGGGCCGTCGTCGTCCCCGGGACCGACCGCGGGCCTCCTTGATCCCCGGGGAGGAGATCTCAGGCGTCCGGTCATCCTCCGGGGTGAGGCGGGGACGCTCCTGGCCTCGCTACGGTGACGTCTGACACGTCAGTACATCGACCGGGGGTAGCCGTGCGCATCGCCAAAGTCTGGGTCTTCCCGATCCTGCGCATCCTGATCTTCGTCGCCATCGCGGCGGCACTCGTCAAGCTCGCGTTCTTCGCGGCCCCGGCCGCCGGTGACGACACCGTCGCCGTCCCGACCGGCGAGCTCGTCGAGCCGCAGATCGCGGTGGCCGTCGGCACGATCACCAACGACGTGGCCGTCGACGCGACCGTGGTCGCCGACCCGGCGGCTCCCGTGCCCGCGACGCTCGCGGGCACGGTCACCGGAGTCGACGTCGTCAAGGGGCAGGCGGTCGCCGCGGGCGACCGGCTCGCGACACTCCGGTCCGAGACGCCGCAAGAGCCCCTCGTGGCCGCCGACGGCACCGTGACCGAGCGCAAGCCGATCGTCAAGACGGCCGTCATCACGGCACCCGTGGCCGGGACGATCACGTCGGTCGCCGTGATCAAGGACCAGACGGTCGTCGTGGGTGACGCGGTCGCGCAGGTCGCGCCTCCCACGTTCCACGTGACGGGATCACTCGCCGCGGACCAGCTGTACCGTCTCGTCAGTCGGCCGGCCGAGGGGTCCGTCGCCATCACCGGGGGGCCGGCGCCGTTCCCGTGCACGGCGCTCACCGTCGGAGGGAGCACCTCGTCGTCCGCGGGGCCGGACGACGGCGGGGAGGCCGGTGCGCCGACGGGGGACTCGTCGGGCCAGAGCGTCTCCTGCGTCGTGCCGGGCGACGTCACCGTGTTCAGCGGACTCGCCGCCAGGCTGACCATCCCTGCCGGTGTCGCCACCGACGTCCTGACCGTGCCCCTCACGGCTGTGGAGGGCGCGGCGGGCAAGGGCGTCGTCTCGGTCGTCGGAGCGGACGGCTCCACCGAGAAGCGCGACATCACGCTCGGCATCAACGACGGCACGATCGTCGAGGTCACCGGCGGCCTGGCCGAGGGCGACCTGGTGCTCGAGTTCGTCCCGGGCGCCGCTGCGGCGCCGCAGGGTGACTGCGTCGACCCCGCCACGGGCGCGGACCTCTGCAGCTGATGGCCCTGATCAGGCTCGAGGCGGTCACCAAGACGGTGCCGCTCGCCGACGACCGGACACTGGACATCCTGACGGGCGTCGACCTCGAGGTGGACGCGGGCGAGCACGTCAGCATCGTGGGGCGTTCGGGGTCGGGCAAGTCGACGTTGCTCAACATCCTCGGTCTCATCGACGAGCCCACCACGGGGACGCACTGGTTCGACGACGTCGACGTGCGCGCGATCCGGCGCGGTCGGCGCGATCGGCTGAGGGGCGCCCAGGTCGGGTTCATCTTCCAGCAGTTCAACCTGCTGCAAGGGCGCACGGCACTCGAGAACGTCATGACCCCGCTGCTCTACTCGTCGGGTGCCGAGTTCTGGCGTCGGCGGTCCATCGCGGGCGAGATGCTGGAGCGCGTGGGTCTCGGTCACCGGGCCGACTCCATGCCCCATCGCCTGTCGGGCGGCGAACAGCAGCGCGTGGCGATCGCCCGCTCGCTCGTCCGCCGGCCGCGCGTCATCCTCGCCGACGAACCGACCGGTGCGCTCGACGTCGAGACGGGCGCGGGGGTGATGACGCTGCTCGACGGCATCGCGACCGAGAACGAGGCGGCCCTGGTGACGATCACCCACGATCTCGCGGTCGCCGCGCGCGCCTCGAGGCATTACCAGCTCGACGAGGGTGTCCTCTCGGCATCGGCCGACGGAGCTCTCCGGACACCGACGCCGACGTCGTCGCCTGTCGCGTCGACGTCGTCCCCCCGCGACGAGGTCGACGCGTGAGGCGTGTGGTGGCCGACGTGGTGGGGGCCTTCGCCGAGGCCTGGGCCGAACTGCGCGTCAACAAGCTCCGCGTGCTGCTCAGCCTGATCGGGGTGGCCGTCGCCGTCGCGGCCCTGACCGGCGTGGTCGCCCTCGGCGGGCTCGCCGAGCAGTCCTCCCGCGAGAACGCCGAGCGGTTCGGTGGCCGTCCCGCGAACTACTACGTCAACGCCTATTCCGACGGCGCCACGTCGCCGAGCACCGAGGCGATCGCGGACGCCTTCGCCACGACGACGGCACGCTACGGGATCGAGCAGACCAGCCGCGTCGTGTACGGCAATCGAGCCGTCCAGCTGCCGGACGGGGTGACCGAGGTCGGGGCCGTCACGGTCGACGTCCCCTACGGCGAGATGCACCGGGTCGTCATGACGGAGGGGTCGTGGTTCACGGACGGGGACGCGTCACGTCTCGCGCCGCCCGTCATCGTCAACGAGGTGCTCTGGCGGCAGCTCGGCTCCCCGCCGTTGTCGTCGCATCCGACCTTGCTGGTCCGGGGGTCGGACTCGGCGACGCTCGTCGTCACCGGAGTCTCGGCGGCGACCGAGTACGACGGCCCGCAGATGTACCTGCTGCCGATCACCGACTACGACCTCGCCCTGGCGAGCTACGGCGCCGAGACCCCGCAGTACGAGATGTGGCTGCCGCCCGAGACCAGCGATGCCCTGAGCGCTCAGGTGGCGTCCGACATGGGGGCGAGCCTCGGCGACGACGTGCAGGTCGACGTGTCGCGACAGGACTACGCCGCCGGCGGCGACGCCGACCCCTTCGGTCCCATCAAGCTGATCATCACGGGGGTCGGCGTGCTGGTGTTGCTCCTCGGCGGTCTCGGCCTCGTCAACATCGCGCTCGTGACGGTCCGTCAGCGCATCCGCGAGATCGGCGTGCGTCGGTCCTTCGGGGCCACGGCTCCCCGGGTCTTCTTCTCGGTCATGCTCGAGAGCGTCGTCGGCACGGTCGTGGCGGGCGCCGCGGGCGTCATGGTGGCCGTCCTCGTCGTCGAGAACCCGACGGTGCAGGGTTACATCGCCCAGGGCGCCGTCAGCGACCTCCCCCCGTTCCCCGTCGAGGCGGCGCTGATCGGCCTGGCATCGGCAACGGCCATCGGGGCGGTGGCCGGTCTGCTGCCGGCTCTCGTGGCGATCCGTGTCAAAGTGATCGACGCCATCCGCTACTGACACACACCGGAGCACCTGCGGCCGCTGTCGGTGCTGAGAGGTACCTTGGAGCCCATGGCCACGCCCACCAAGTCGACCGCGCGCGCGCGCTCGTCGTCGCGAGCGTCGCAGACCTCCGGCGCCACGAAGGCGACCAAGAAGCTGCCCGCACCCCGCCAGCCCGACCCGGTCCGCGAGGGTCCGGGGCCGTTCGTCGCGGCATGGATGGGGCTCGCACACCTGACCGGCGGCGCGTTCCGGCTCCTGGGCAAGGAGTCCTTGGCGAAAGACGAGCGACGGGACGGCGTGCCGTTCCTGCTCGTCCTGCTCGCGATCGCCGGGGCGGTCGTCGAGTGGCTGAACCCGACCAGCCCCGTCGCGATCGGATTCGACGCCTACACGTTCGGCGGGCTCGTGGGACGCGTCGCCTACGCCCTGCCGGTCATCATGGTCCTCTTCGCGGGCTGGCTCTTCCGTCACCCGGCATCCGTTCACGACAACACGCGCATCGGCATCGGACTCGGCCTCTCGATCGTCTCGATCAGTGCGCTGTGCCACATCTTCGGCGGGCAGCCCGAAGCCGCAGCAGGGCTCCGCGCCCTCGCCACGGGTGGTGGCGTGCTGGGCTGGGTCGTCGCCTCCTGGCTCGTGGCCCTCGCCACCGAATGGGTCGCGGTCCCTCTGGTGGTCGTCCTGCTGGCGTTCTCGCTGCTGATCATCACCAAGACCCCGCCGAACCGCATCCACCGTCGGCTCGGCGAGCTCTACTCCTACCTCTTCGGTGAGACGACCTCGGCGGCAGCCGGGGCCGACGGTGATCCCGACCTCGTCGACCTGGCCGAGTCCGAGTCGCTGCCCTGGTGGCGGCGGAACAAGGATCAGCGCGAGGACGACCCCGCGTACGACACCCCGCTGGTGAAACCGGACGAGTCCTCCTCCACCGACACGCTCGGGCGCCGTCGACGGAAGAAGCCCGTCTTCGAGCCGGGCGTGGACGACGGGGGCAGTGCTGCCGCGGCGGGTGCGGCAGGGGCCGCCGCGCCGACGACGGCTCCGACCGACGTCTTCTCCGCCGACCTCCTCGGCGATCTCGATCGGGCAGAGGACGCCGTCCGTGCCCAGGGGTTCGACGTCCCGTCCGTTCAGCCCACCGCGGCGACCACGGTGCTCCCGGTCGTTCCGTCCGAGCCCGTCGGCGAGAGCGACGCAGCGGCCGACTTCCTGGCGGTCGACCCCGACGAGGCTGCACCGCCCTCTCTCGACGAGGTCGACGACGGTGCCGAGAGCGCCCCGTATCGTCTCCCGGCCGCCTCGAGTCTGTCGGTGGGCGAGCCCGCGAAGGCGCGCAGCGAGGCGAACGACGCGATCGTGGCCGCCATCAGCCAGGTGCTCGACCAGTTCAACGTCGACGCCAAGGTGACCGGCCTCAAGCGCGGTCCGACCGTCACGCGTTACGAGATCGAACTCGGCCCCGGCGTCAAGGTCGAGCGGGTCACCGCCCTGACCAAGAACCTCGCCTACGCGGTGGCCTCCAACGAGGTACGCATCCTGTCCCCGATCCCCGGCAAGAGCGCGATCGGCGTCGAGATCCCCAACACCGACAAAGAGATCGTCGCCCTCGGCGACGTCCTGCGGTCCTCAGCGGCGAGCAAGAGCGTCCACCCGCTGACCATCGGCGTCGGCAAGGACGTCGAGGGCGGCTACGTCGTGGCCAACCTGGCCAAGATGCCGCACCTCCTCGTGGCCGGCGCCACCGGGTCGGGCAAGTCCAGCTTCATCAACTCGATGATCACCTCGTTGTTGATGCGCGCGAAGCCGACCGACGTCCGCATGGTGCTGATCGACCCCAAGCGGGTCGAGCTCTCGATCTACGCCGGCGTGCCGCACCTGATCACGCCCATCATCACGAACCCCAAGAAGGCCGCCGAGGCCTTGCAATGGGTCGTCAAAGAGATGGACATGAGGTACGACGACCTCGCCAGCTTCGGCTTCCGACACATCGACGACTTCAACCGTGCCGTCGTCGGCGGCGAGATCGTCCTCCCCGCCGGCAGTCAGCGCAAGCTCAAGCCGTACCCCTACCTCCTCGTGGTCGTCGACGAGCTGGCCGACCTCATGATGGTGGCTCCGCGCGACGTCGAGGACAGCATCGTCCGCATCACCCAGCTCGCCCGTGCCTCCGGAATCCACCTGGTCCTCGCCACGCAACGCCCCTCGGTCGACGTCGTGACCGGACTCATCAAGGCGAACGTCCCCTCCCGGTTCGCGTTCGCCGTCTCGAGCGTCACCGACTCGCGGGTGATCCTCGACCAGCCCGGGGCCGACAAGCTCATCGGTCAGGGCGACGGGCTGTTCCTCCCCATGGGTGCCTCCAAGGCCATGCGCGTCCAGGGCGCGTGGGTGCAAGAGAACGAGATCGCCCAGGTCGTGGCCCACGTCACCCGCCAGGCGCGTCCCGACTATCGCCCCGACGTCGCCGCGGTGGTCGAGAAGCGCGAGATCGACGGTGACATCGGTGACGATCTCGAGCTGCTCCTCGCGGCGGCCGAGCTCGTGGTCAGCACACAGTTCGGTTCGACGTCGATGCTCCAACGGAAGCTGCGCGTCGGGTTCGCCAAGGCCGGCCGCCTCATGGACCTCATGGAATCGCGCGACATCGTCGGTCCGTCCGAAGGGTCGAAGGCTCGCGACGTGCTCGTCACGACCGAGCAGCTCCCCGGCGTGCTCGCGAAGCTGCGCGGCGGTGACGCGGCCCCCGAGACCGGCGCCGGTCGCACCTCCTCGGGTTCGGCCTCCGCCTCGCGGGGCGACGCCGGAGACTACGACGGCGACCCGGTCGAGGCCATGACCCGTGGGTACGCGGAAGACGACGACGCCGGAAGCGAAGACGCCTGGCACCTGACGGGCAGGGAGTAGACCATGAGCCACGACGACGCCGCCGCCCGCCCGCCCGCCCCGCGTTCGGCCTTCTCGTTCCGCGGACGGGTGGCCTCGAAAGGGCCCGGGCCGGCCAGCACCGCCAACATCGCGAACGTCATCACGGTCGTCCGCATCCTCATGGCCCCGTTGTTCATCGCCTGGTTGCTGATCGACGACGGGGCGGATGGTTCGCTCCGTGTCTGGGCTGCTGTGTTGTTCGTCGTGGCGATCCTGACCGACAGCCTCGACGGCATGCTGGCCCGTGGCCTCGACCTCGTGACCGACTTCGGCAAGATCGTCGATCCGATAGCCGACAAGGTGTTGATCGGCGGAGCGCTCGTCTCGCTCACGATCCTGGGCGAGCTGCCGTGGTGGGTCACCGCTCTCATCCTCGTCCGCGAGGTCGGCATCACCGTCTACCGTTTCGCCGTGCTGCGTGATCGTGTGATCCCGGCGTCCCGCGGCGGCAAGGTCAAGACGGTGCTGCAAGCGGCCGCGGTCACCCTGGCACTCTTCCCCCTCTGGAACGTCGTCGGCGAAGGCATGCACTGGGTCAACGGCGTGCTGATGACCGCGGCAACGGTCGCCACCCTCGTCTCCGGGGCGGACTACATGCGCGTCGCGATGAGGCACGGGCGGGCCGCCGCGTGACCACGGCTGCCGACCTCGTGGCCGAGTTGACGAGCAGGGGTCTCACGGTCGCCGTCGCCGAGTCCCTGACCGGCGGCGCCCTGGTCGCCGAACTCGTGTCCGTCCCCGGGGCCTCGGCCGTCGTCCTGGGAGGGGTGGTCGCTTACCAGACGGAGCTCAAGCACACGCTGCTCGGCGTCGATGCAGGACTGCTCGCACGACACGGGCCGGTGCATCCCGACGTGGCCGCGTCCATGGCCGTCGGGGTACGGGACCGGCTGACGACGGGCGGCCACCCGGCCGACATCGGTCTCGCGACCACCGGCGTCGCCGGCCCCGACCCCCAGGGCGGACACGCACCCGGAACGGTCTTCGTCGGTCTGGCGGTACCCGGTGACGTCCGCGTCGCCGAGCTCACGCTCGCGGGCGACCGGCAGGCCATCCGAAACGCCACGGTCTCCGAATCCCTCACAGCACTCGATCGATGGCTGGTCGAGACGAGGGAATAGCCGGCGTTTCGGTCTCGTTACATCTCTCGAGTTCACAACAGGTGCACAGTCCCCGATGGCTACAGTCGTGGTCAGTCGGTCCGAGCACCATCCGCCGTCCCCCATCTGCAACCATCCCGTCAGATGGGTCGTCCCCGAAGGAGGGTCCCATGGTCCTGGTACGTCAAGAAATCGGCGACGTCCTTCGCGACTTCCGTCTGCAGAAGGGTCGCACGCTCCGTCAGGTCGCGAGCAAGGCCAGCGTCGCCCTCGGCTACCTCAGCGAGGTCGAGCGGGGCCAGAAAGAAGCGAGTTCCGAAATCCTCGCTTCCGTCGCGGACGCCCTCGAGACGCCCATCTCGGTCATCATGCGCGAGGTCGGTGACCGCATGGCCGTCATCGAGGGGCTCAACCCGATCCCCGACACCCTTCCGGACGACCTCGTCGCCGAGTTCGACTCCGACCTCGCGGTCCGCTGACCATCCGTCGTCGCCACGAACGCCCCCGGCTCGCGCCGGGGGCGTTCGTCGTCCGGGGTACCCTCGTCTGATGCGCAAGAGCGAGTTCGCCCGGGCCGTCGAGGACGAGTTCGGAGAAGCCTACGGTCGGGTGGTCACCCGGGACCTCGTCATCCAGTCGCTCGGTGACAGGACCGCCGACCAGGCGATCGCGCAGGGGGAATCGCCCCGCGACGTGTGGCTCGCACTCTGCGAGGCCGAGGGCGTCCCGGAGTCCCGTCGGTACGGTGTCGGGCTGCCCGAGCCGACGAGCTGAGCCACCGCTCGCTCGGGCGTGTGTTCGACACGCCGGAGGCGATGGGTCGAACACGTGTTCGGACGGGTGGTAGCGTCCTCCACAGGGACGTCGACGATCGAGTTCTGCACGTCGGGCAGTCACCGCCACCGCGATGTCGGGGGTGGCCCGTAGCGTTTCTCGCATCGACGTCCCGCGTCACCGGCACCTGCCGGCGACACCAGCCTTGTCGTAGCGACGACGACCCTGCACCACCGGTCGACGTGGACGCGACAGCCTACAGGCGCACGGACGACCACCACGAAGGAGAAAGACATGCCCTCAGCCGAAAACCGCGAGAAGGCCCTCGAGACGGCTCTCGCCCAGATCGACCGACAGTTCGGCAAGGGCGCCGTCATGCGCCTCGGCAGCGACGAGCGTGCTCCCGTGGCGGTGATCCCGACCGGCTCGATCGCTCTCGACGTCGCTCTCGGCATCGGTGGCATCCCCCGTGGCCGCATCGTCGAGATCTACGGTCCCGAGTCGTCGGGTAAGACGACCCTGACCCTGCATGCCATCGCCAACGCGCAGCGCAACGGCGGCATCGCCGCCTTCATCGACGCCGAGCACGCCCTCGACCCCGAGTACGCCAAGAAACTCGGCGTCGACATCGACGCCCTGCTCGTGTCGCAGCCCGACACGGGCGAGCAGGCGCTCGAGATCGCCGACATGCTGGTCCGTTCGGGGTCGATCGACCTCGTCGTCATCGACTCGGTCGCCGCCCTCGTACCGCGTGCCGAGATCGAGGGCGAGATGGGCGACTCACACGTCGGTCTGCAGGCTCGCCTCATGTCTCAGGCGTTGCGCAAGTTGACCGGTGGGCTCAGTCAGACCGGCACCACGATGATCTTCATCAACCAGCTGCGCGAGAAGATCGGTGTCTTCTTCGGTAGCCCTGAGACGACGGCCGGCGGAAAGGCGCTCAAGTTCTACGCGTCCGTGCGTCTCGACATCCGCCGCATCGAGACCCTGAAGGACGGTACCGACGCGGTCGGCAACCGCACTCGCGTCAAGGTCGTCAAGAACAAGATGGCGCCGCCCTTCAAGCAGGCCGAGTTCGACATCCTCTACGGTGTGGGCATCTCGCGCGAGGGCAGCCTCATCGACTTCGGTGTCGAGCACGGCATCGTCCGCAAGTCGGGTGCCTGGTACACGTACGACGGCGACCAGCTCGGTCAGGGCAAAGAGAACTCGCGGAACTTCCTCATCAAGAACGCAGCCATCGCTCAAGAGATCGAGCAGAAGATCCTCGCCAAGCTCGGAGTCGGCGGTGCCAAGCCCGTCGAGGCACCCGTCGAATCGATCGAGGCGAAGATCGCCGCTCGAAAGGGCGCATGACGTCGCGTGACGACGACGCCACAGCGGCGGGTCCGACTGACGACAACAGGCGGCTCGCGCCGGTCACGCCCCTCTTCGGTGCTTCGACCGGATCGCCGTCGTCCGATGCGAGGGCCGACCCTGCGGCCCCGGACGGCCCGTCTCACGGTACCGAAGCCGTCCTGACGGCCATCAGCGCCCACTGGGTGGGCGACGCGTCCCCGCTGGCTTCGGAGGCCGACCACCCGTCTGCCCGAGGTTCTCGGGCGGGCGCGGCCGGGCGTCCCAAGGCGACGGGGTTCGACGATGAGTCCGACGGTGGGCCGGAGGACCGAGAAGCGCAACAGCGACGGGCGGAGAACGTCAGTCTGCATGCCCTCTCGCGCCGTGGTGTGTCCTCGTTCGAGATGGAGAAGCTGCTCCGCTCTCGCGACCTCGACGAATCGGTCGTCGCCGACGAGATCGCTCGTCTCGAGCGGGTGGGTCTCCTCGACGACAGCGAACTCGCCGCGACCCTGGTCCGGTCGAAGCAAGAGCGCAAGGGACTGGGCCGCGGGGCTGTCACGTCCGAACTCCGCGCCCGCGGCATCGACCCGTCGATCATCGACGAGGCCCTGTCCGACACGGACGACGACGAAGAGCAAGAACGTGCCGACGAATGGGCTCGCAAACGGGCCGGTTCGCTGCGCGGGCTCGACCGCGAGACGGCCGAGCGTCGCCTGAACGGGTATCTGATGCGCCGCGGGTACCGCTCCGAGGTCGTCCGCCGTGCCATCGAGAAGGCCCTGCCCCGGGGTGGCAGCGGTCGCGGCGGCGTCCGCTTCGAGTGATCGGCTCGGGGGTGGCGGCGATCTACACTGAGTCACCATGACGACGGTCGCCACCACCCGCATCCCCTCGGCCGTCGACGGCCCGGCCCGCACGTACGAGGTCCGTACCTTCGGGTGCCAGATGAACGTCCACGACTCCGAGCGGTTGAGTGGTTCGCTCGAGGCGGCCGGCTACGTGGCCGCCGACGGAGCGGAGGCCGACATCGTCGTCATCAACACCTGCGCAGTGCGTGAGAACGCCGACAAGAAGCTCTACGGCACGCTGGGGACCCTCGCCGGCCTGAAGAAGAAGCGCGAAGGCATGCAGATCGCCGTCGGCGGGTGCCTGGCTCAGAAAGACAAAGACGTCATCCTCGACAGGGCGCCCTGGGTCGACGTGGTCTTCGGTACGCACAACATGGGTGCCCTGCCGACACTGCTCGAACGCGCGCGGCACAACGACGAGGCTCAGCTGGAGATCCTCGAGGCGCTCGACGTCTTCCCTTCGACCTTGCCGACCAAGCGCGACTCCACACACAGCGGTTGGGTCTCGATCTCGGTCGGCTGCAACAACACCTGTACTTTCTGCATCGTCCCCTCTCTTCGGGGCAAGGAGAAGGACCGCCGACCCGGCGACATCCTCGCCGAGGTCCAGGCGCTCGTCGACGACGGTGCCATCGAGGTGACGCTGCTCGGGCAGAACGTGAACTCGTACGGTGTCGAGTTCGGCGATCGACTCGCCTTCGGCAAGTTGCTGCGGGCCGTCGGGGCGATCCCCGGGCTCGAGCGGGTGCGCTTCACCAGTCCGCACCCGGCGTCCTTCACCGACGACGTCATCGCCGCCATGGCCGAGACGCCCGCCGTGATGCCGCAGCTGCACATGCCCTTGCAGTCGGGGTCCGACCGGGTGCTGCGGGCCATGCGGCGCAGCTACCGCAGCGAGAAGTTCCTCGGCATCATCGACCGTGTGCGCGCGGCCATGCCCGACGCCGCCATCAGCACCGACATCATCGTCGGATTCCCCGGCGAGACCGAGGACGATTTCGCCGAGACCCTCCGGGTCGTCGAGCGGTCCCGGTTCGCCTCGGCCTTCACGTTCCAGTACTCGGTTCGCCCCGGGACGCCCGCGGGCGACATGGCCGACCAGATCCCGAAGGCCGTCGTCCAAGAACGGTTCGAGCGCTTGACGGCGGTGCAGGACCGCATCTCGGCCGAAGAGAACCGTCTCCGGGTCGGCCGTCCCGTCGAGGTCCTCGTGGCCACCGGCGAGGGGCGGAAGGATGTCTCCACGCACCGTCTTTCGGGTCGTGCCGAAGACAGCCGTCTCGTCCACTTCGAGGTACCGACGGGTGGTGCCGTCCCGCGACCCGGCGACGTCGTGAGCGTGAGGGTCACCGACGCCGCACCGTTCTACCTGCTCGCCGATGCGGTCGAAGGGCCGAAGTCCCTCTACGAGGTCCGTCGCACGCGTGCGGGCGACGCCTGGGACGCTGCGCAGGCCGCTTCGTGCGGGGTGCCGTCCGGGGGCGACGCGACCCGCGCCTCCTCGACTCGGCCGGCGAGGGTGAGCCTCGGTCTGCCCACGCTGCGGGTGGCGACGACGCCGATCTACAGCACGACCGACGACCTCCGCTGACGTGCTGGTCGCGATCGTCGGGGCGACCGGCACAGGGAAGTCCGCCTTCTCGCTGGACCTCGCCGAGGCACTGTCGGCCCGGGGCCAGACGGTCGAGATCGTCAACGCGGACGCCATGCAGCTCTACCGGGGAATGGACGTCGGTACGGCCAAACTGCCGTTCACCGAGCGGCGAGGCATCGCGCATCATCTCCTCGACGTCCTCGACGTCACCGACGAGGCGAGCGTCGAGTGGTACCAGCGCGAAGCCAGGGGTCTCATCGACGGCATCGTGGCGCGCGGGGCGGTGCCGGTCCTCGTCGGTGGGTCCGGGCTCTACGTCTCGAGCGTGTTGTTCGACTTCCGGTTCCCCGGCACCGACCCCGCGATCCGGAGTGGTTACGAGGCGATCGCGGACGAGCGAGGGGCAGGGGCACTGTACGAGTTGCTGCGAGAGCGTGATCCGGCGTCCGCGACGTCGATCGGGCCTTCCAACACCCGGCGTCTCGTCCGGGCGCTCGAGGTCGGGGACCTCACCGGACGCCCCCTCTCGGGAACGCTGCCCGAAAAATCGTCGCCGTGGCGGCCGTCGAGCGTTTTCGGTGTGGCCGAGGAGCGACCCGTGCTCGTCGAACGTCTCGACCGACGCGTCCACGAGATGTGGCGAGACGGTCTCGTCGACGAGGTACGGCGTCTGCTCCCTCTCGGGCTCGAGCGAGGGGTCACGGCGAGTCGGGCGATCGGCTACGCGCAGGCCGTCGCGCAGCTCCGGGGCGAACTCAGCGAGGGCGACGCCATCGATGCCACGGCGGCCCTCACCCGTCGCTACGCCCGCCGCCAGGCGAGCTGGTTCCGCCGGTACGACGACGTCGAGTGGTCCCGCTCGGGCGACGCCCAGGCGATCGACCGGGCCGTGGCTAGGATTCTGGGGTGACCACCACGCTGCAGTTCACCAAGGGGCAGGGCACGGGCAACGATTTCGTCCTGTTCACCGATCCCGATGCGGGCACCGACCTGAACCCCGCCATGATCCGGGCCCTGGCGGACCGGAGGTTCGGGGTGGGTGGTGACGGGGTCATCCGTGCGGTCCGCACGGCGGCGTTGTCCACCGAGGCGGGCCTGCTCGAGACCGAGCCGCGCGCCGAGTGGTTCATGGACTACCACAACGCCGACGGCAGCCCTGCCGAGATGTGCGGCAACGGCATCCGTGTCTTCGCGCGCTACCTCCTCGAGCGAGGGCTGGTCCAGCTGGGCGAGGACGACGTGCTCGTCGTCGGCACGCGGGCCGGCGCGCGCGAGGTGCGTCGCGACGGCACGGGTTTCCGCGTCGACCTGGGGCCGTGGAGACTCGGCGACGACGATCCGGTCGTCCGAGCGCGTGAGTTGCACGCCGCACGCCCCGGGCTGCCGATCTCGGTGGGCAACCCCCATGTGGTGGTCGCACTCGCCGGTGACGACGAACTGGACGGTCTCGACCTGACCTACGTGCCGATCGTCGACCCGGCCCCGGCCGACGGGGCGAACGTCGAATTCGTGGTCCCGGCCGATCCGCTCGTGGTCGACGGGCTCGGTCGCATCCGCATGCGCGTCCACGAACGCGGCAGTGGCGAGACCCTCTCGTGCGGCACCGGTGCGGCAGCGGCCGCGCTGGCGACGCGGTACTGGGCAGGAGCCTCGGCACCCGAGGCCTGGTTGGTCGAGGTTCCCGGCGGCGTCGTCGGCGTGTCGGTCAGCCATCACGCCGATGGCGAGCACGTCTCGCTCAGCGGGCCGGCCGAACTGGTCTTCACCGGCGCGCTCGAGCTCTGAGCCTCGGCGGGCGCGGCGTTCGGGTCTCGGCGAGGAGTCCGATCAGCCGGCGTCGGTGAGACGCTCGGCGCGCAAGATCCGGTATCCCTTGCTGGTGGAGGCGCGGGTCACGTCCACGACGTCGGCCATGGTCTCGTTCATCCAGCGCTGGAGGGAGTCGGCCCCCAAGTTCTTCTGCACGACCAGCCACGCGTCCGACCCCACGTCGAGGCGGGGGAGCCACCGTTCGAGCAGGGAGTGCAGTTCGGCCTTGCCGACCCGGATCGGCGGGTTCGACCAGATCGTCGCGAAGCGGAGGCCGTCGGGAACACCGTCGGGGGTCACGGCGTTGACGTTCTCGAGGCCGACCGACCGCGCGTTCTCGCGCACGAGGTCGAGCACTCTCTCGTTCACGTCGACGGCCCAGACCGTCGCGTCGGGTGACGACAACGCGAGGCTCAGTGTGATGGGGCCCCAGCCGCACCCGACGTCCAGCAGATGGCCCGCCCTCGGCGGCGTCGGCGTGCCCGCCAGCAACACCGAGGTGCCAGGGTCCACGCGGCCCGGGCTGAAGACCCCCGCGGCCGTGGTGAGCGTCAACTCACGCCCCGCGAGGACGACGTCGATCGTCCTGGGCTTGGCCGCGCTGCCGGGCTGGGGTGAGAAGTAGTGCTCGCTGGCCATGCTCGCCAACCTACCGAACATCCGCAGGGGCATCGTTCCCTGCTCTCCGCACACCGAAAGGGTTAGTATCACCCCGATGACAGACCACACCACGACACCGCTCGACTCCGAGCGGAACGACCAGCCCGACGACGTCGTCGCGCGCGTCCTCGATCGTGCGGCCCAGAGGGCCTCCGGTTACACCGTCTTCTCGCCCGCCCAGGCCATCCAGACGCGCTCGCTTCACGACGGGAGCGGCTCCGACGGTGACCAGTCGGAGCGCGACGATCGCCAGGCCCTCCGCCGCGTCGCAGGCCTCTCGACCGAACTGCAGGACGTCACCGAGGTCGAGTACCGCCAACTGCGCCTCGAGAACGTCGTCCTCATCGGCGTGTACTCGCAGGGTTCGATGTCCGACGCCGAGAACTCCCTGCGTGAGCTCGCCGCCTTGGCCGAGACGGCGGGCGCCGTCGTCCTCGACGGGCTGCTGCAGCGACGACCGAACCCCGACCCGAGCACGTACCTGGGCAAGGGCAAAGCCGAAGAGCTGCGGGGAACGGTCGCAGCCCTCGGTGCCGACACCGTCATCGCCGACACCGAACTGGCCCCCAGCCAGCGTCGCGCCCTCGAGGACGTGGTCAAGGTGAAGGTCATCGACCGCACCGCCGTGATCCTGGACATCTTCAGCCAGCACGCCAAGAGCCGCGAGGGAAAGGCGCAGGTCGAACTGGCCCAGCTCGAGTACCTCCTGCCGCGCCTCCGCGGTTGGGGCGAGTCGATGTCGCGCCAGGCCGGTGGGCAAGTCGGAGGCGCGGGTGCCGGGATGGGCAGCCGCGGGCCCGGTGAGACCAAGATCGAGCTCGACAGGCGCCGCATCCACACCCGCATGGCCCGGCTCCGCAAGCAGATCAAAGAGATGAAGCCCGCCCGCGATGCCAAGCGGGCCAACCGTGACCGCAACGAGGTGCCCACCGTCGCCATCGCCGGGTACACGAACGCCGGGAAGTCCAGTCTCCTGAACCGGTTGACGAGTGCGGGCGTCCTGGTCGAGAACGCGCTGTTCGCGACCCTCGACGCGACCGTCCGCAAGAGCGTGACGGCGGACGGTCGTCCCTTCACGTACGCGGACACCGTCGGATTCGTGCGCAACCTGCCGCACCAGCTGGTCGAAGCGTTCCGGTCGACGCTCGAAGAGGTCGAGGCGTCCGACGTGATCGTGCACGTCGTCGACGGGTCGCACCCCGACCCTGCCGCACAGCTCGCCACCGTCCGCGACGTCATCGCCGAAGTCGACGGTCGTGACATCGCCGAGATCGTCGTCTACAACAAGAGTGACCTCGTCGACGACGACCAGCGTCTCGTCCTGCTCGGGCTCGAGCCGACGGCGGTCTTCGTCTCGGCACGGACGGGCGAGGGAATCGACGAGCTGCTGGCTCGCATCGCAGCCGTCCTGCCCGAACCCGAGATCGAGCTCGACCTGTTGGTGCCGTACGACCGGGGCGACGTCGTCTCCCACCTCCACGACTCAGGCCGCATCGTCAGCACCGACTACGAAGAAGAAGGCACACGGGTCCACGCCCGTGTCTACCCGAGCGACGTCGCCGGGCTGACGCCGTACGTGGCTCCCGTGGGCGTGGGGCGCTGACGCCGGGCCCCGCACCGTCGAACGACGAAGCGCCGACCACCTGTGGTGGTCGGCGCTTCGTCGTCCCCGGGGCGGATCGCCACCGCGGGCAGGGGATCAGACGGAGCGCAACACGGCGACGACCTTGCCGACGATCTGTGCATGGTCGCCGACGATGGGCTCGAACGCGCTGTTGCGGGGAAGCAACCAGGTGTGGCCGTCTCGCTGGCGGAAGACCTTGACGGTCGCTTCGTCGTCGAGCATGGCCGCGACGATGTCACCGTTCTCGGCGTCCTGCTGCTGCCGTACGACGACCCAGTCCCCGTCGCAGATGGCCGCGTCGATCATCGAGTCGCCGACCACCCGCAACATGAACAGTTCGCCCTTGCCGACGAGTTGACGCGGTAGGGGCATCACGTCCTCGATCTGCTGCTCGGCCGTGATGGGGATGCCGGCGGCGATCCGTCCCACCATGGGGACGTGAGCCGTGTCGCCGTCGTCACTCGTCGTGAAGACCGTGGCCGGAGCGACCGCCGGGGTCGTCGCGTCCGCGAGGACCTCGAGGGCTCGGGGACGGTTCGGGTCGCGGCGGATCTTGCCGGCGAGTTCGAGCTGGTTCAACTGGTGCGTGACGCTCGACAGGGACTTGAGGCCGACGGCGTCACCGATCTCGCGCATGCTCGGGGGATACCCGCGGTGGCCGATGCTCTCGGTGATGGCGGCGAGGATCGACGCTTGCTTCGCCGTCAACTCCTTGCGGGGGAGGACGCCGGGGTCGAGCTGACGGGGCGCGTCGGGGGCCGCCTGCGGGGTGCGCTTCGGGTCGCTCATGGGTCTCCTGCCGTCGATGTCGGTGGTCCCTGTTTGACTCCTACCACCGATCGAAACCGTATCCGATCAGGCGGTGACGACAAAACACATGTTCGAGTGTGTCGCGTTCTCGCTCCCAGATCCACACCGATTGCAACCTGGATCACACATCACAGGGGTTGAAAGCACCGGCAATCGAATGTATGTTCGGAACACGTCTTCGTGTCCGGCATTCCCGGCCGAGTGCCGGGCACGAACTCGTCCCCTGTCTTCCACGGTGAAAGGACCACCTCATGAGCGTCACCTCAGCATCAGCAGTTGCGTCCCCCGTCGACTCGACCCGAGTCGTGCGCACGCGTCTGCGCATCACCCGGCGGGGCCGCGCGGTCGTCGCCGCGCTCGTGGCGGTCCCGCTCGTCGTCGTGGCAGGCGCGCTCGTCCTCAACGGCGGCGGCGCGGTCGCGTCCGACACGACTGGTGCCACCGAGTTCCAGCACGTGACCGTCGACGGTGGCGAGACGCTCTGGCAGGTCGCGTCAGAGATCGACCCCGACGCCGATCCTCGCGACGTCATCGCCGACCTCGTCTCGCTCAACAACCTCCCGAGCGCCGAGGTCTCCGCCGGTCAGAGCCTCGCGGTCCCCGCTCAGTACGCTCGCTGACGCGTCGTCGCCGACGAAGTGGGCGGTCCGGCCCTCAGGCATCGTGTCTCCGCGATGGCGACAGCCCCGACACATCGTCGGCCCGCCCGTACGATGGTGGGGTGTCCTTCAGTCTCGACGACCTGCCCATCCGTGACGATCTCCGGGGATTGACGCCGTACGGCGCTCCCCAGAAGAAGGTCCCGGTCGCTCTCAACGTCAACGAGAACACGCATCCCATTCCCGAAGACGTCGCACGTGACATCGTCGAGTCGGTGGCCCGGGCGGTCCTCGACGTCAACAGGTACCCCGATCGCGAGTTCACGACGCTGCGCGACTCGCTGGCGGCTTACCTCGGGCACGATCTGACCCGCGACAACATCTGGGCGGCGAACGGCTCCAACGAGGTCATCCAGCAGCTCCTCCAGGCCTTCGGTGGCCCGGGCCGCTCGGTCCTGGGGTTCCCTCCCACCTATTCGATGCACTCGATCATCGCCACGGGCACCGGCAGCCGGTGGGTCGAGGGGCGTCGTGACGAGGGGTTCCGCATCTCGCCCGAGACCGCGGTCTCCGAGATCGAGCGCACCCGTCCCGACGTCGTCTTCTTCTGCGGACCGAACAACCCCACGGGCACCCCTCTCGACCTCGCCACGATCGAGGCTGCCTACGACGCGACGGACGGCATCGTCTTCGTCGACGAGGCCTACGCGGAGTTCATGCCGGCCGATCAGCCGACGGCACTGACCCTCCTGGCGGGCCGCGAACGTCTGGTCGTGTCCCGCACGATGAGCAAGGCGTTCGCGTTCGCCGGTGCCCGGGTCGGCTACCTGGCCGCGCACCCGGCCGTGGCCGACGCGTTGCGTCTCGTGCGCCTCCCGTACCACCTCTCGTCCCTGACGCAGGCGGCGGCCGTCGCCGCGCTCTCGCACGCGAGCGAGATGCTCGCCATGGTCGACGACATCAAGGCCCAGCGTGACCGCATCGTGCACGAGTTGACCGAGCTCGGGTACGAGCCGTGGCCCACCTGGTCGAACTTCGTCCTCTTCGGCGGGGTCGACGACCCGACCGACGTCTTCGAGCGTCTGCTCGATCGGGGCGTCATCGTCCGCAACCTCGGCATCCCGAACCACCTGAGGGTCAGCGCGGGCACCGAGGCCGAGACCACCGCGTTCCTCGAGGCGCTCCGCGACATTAGGCTCTCTTCGTGACCGACGTGACCGAGACGACCCGTGCCTCCCGTACCGCCTCCCTCTCGCGCGAGACGAGCGAGTCCAGCATCGCCCTCGCCCTCGACCTCGACGGTTCGGGCCGATCGACGATCGACTCGTCGGTGCCGTTCTTCGACCACCTCCTGACGGCGTTGTCGAAGCACTCCCTGATCGACCTCGAGGTCACTGCGAAGGGCGACACGCACATCGACGTCCACCACACCGTCGAAGACATCGGCATCACGTTCGGCACCGCCTTGAAGCAGGCGCTCGGCGACAAATCGGGCATCTCGCGCTACGGTGACGCGCTCGTCCCGCTCGACGAGGCCCTCGTGCAGGCGGTCGTCGACGTGTCGGGGCGTCCGTACCTCGTGCACACGGGCGAGCCAGAGGGCTTCGAGTACCACCTCATCGGCGGGCACTTCACCGGCTCGATGGTCCGGCACGTCTTCGAGGCGATCACCTTCCACGCCGGCATCACCGTGCACGTCCGTGTGCTGGGCGGGCGTGATCCGCACCACATCGCCGAGGCCGAGTTCAAGGCGTTCGCCCGGGCGCTCCGTCAGGCCGTCCAGCCCGACCCTCGCGTCAGTGGCATCCCGTCGACGAAGGGCGCCCTGTGACCGGCGCCCGTCCCTCCGTCGTCGTCCTCGACTACGGCAGCGGCAACGTCCACTCGGCCGTCAAGGCCCTCGAGCTCGCGGGTGCCGACGTCGAGCTCACGTCCGATCGTGCCCGGGTGCAGGCGGCCGACGGCCTCTTCGTCCCCGGTGTCGGCGCGTTCGCGGCCGTCATGAGCCAGCTCGAGTCCGTTCGCGGTGGTGAGCTGATCGACCGACGGTTGGCCGGGGGGCGTCCGGTCATGGGCATCTGCGTCGGCATGCAGGTCTTCTTCGAGGGCGGCGTCGAACGCGGCAACAGCACCGGTGGCCTCGGGGCGTGGCCCGGGGTGGTCGACGAACTGAAGGCCGACGTCCTGCCCCACATGGGCTGGAACACCGTCGACGTGCCCGAGGGCAGTGTGCTGTTCGACGGCGTGGCCGACGAGCGGTTCTACTTCGTCCACTCGTTCGCCGCGCAAGAGTGGTCCCTCGACGTGATCCGTCCCTTCACCGAGCCGCACGTGACCTGGGCCGACCACGGCGGCCGTTTCGTCGCCGCCGTCGAGAACGGCCCGCTCTGGGCGACGCAGTTCCACCCCGAGAAGTCGGGGCAGCCGGGCATCCGGTTGCTCTCGAACTGGCTCGGCACCCTCTGACCCCGACGCGACCGACCCGATCGCGCCTCCTGACCCTGCGGTGCCCCGGCGCCGTGAGAGAGACGACATGAGCGAGTTCTGCACCACCCCCGCCCTGACCCTGTTCCCCGCCGTCGACGTGGCGGGTGGTCAGGCCGTGCGCCTGACCCAGGGTGAGGCCGGCAGCGAGACGAACTACGGCGACCCGGTCTCGGCAGCCGACGACTGGGCGAGCCAGGGCGCCGAATGGCTGCACCTGGTCGACCTCGACGCCGCCTTCGGGCGCGGTGACAACCGCGCCGTGATCAAGAGGGTCATCAAGCAGGTCAAGGGCGTCAACGTCGAGCTCAGCGGTGGCATCCGCGACGACAAGTCCCTCGAGGACGCGTTGAGCACCGGCGTGAAGCGCATCAACCTCGGCACCGCGGCCCTCGAGAACCCCGAATGGGCCGCCCACGTCATCGCCGAGTACGGAGAGGCGGTGGCCGTGGGGCTCGACGTCCGCGGCACCACGCTGGCGGCGCGGGGCTGGACCGAAGAGGGCGGCGATCTCTGGACCGTCCTCGCCCGGCTCGAAGAGGCCGGCTGTGCGCGCTACGTCGTGACCGACGTGACGAAGGACGGCACGCTCCAGGGTCCCAACGTCGACCTGCTGCGTCAGGTGATGGAGCACACCGATCGTCCGGTGATCGCCTCGGGGGGGATCTCGAGCCTCGACGACCTCGTGGCTCTGCGTGAGCTCGTGCCGCAGGGACTCGAGGGCGCCATCGTCGGCAAGGCGCTCTACTCGGGAGCCTTCACCCTCGGCGCAGCCCTCGACGTCGCGTCGAACTGATGACCACCGCGCCGGGCGGACCGGGGCACGCACACGACGATCCCGGCCACGGCCGTGACAGCGCCGGGCGGCCGTGGGCCGGGCGGAGCTTCGACCATCACGACACGGCGCACGCCGGCGACGACGGGTCCGCGGACCCGCACCTGCTCGACGCCCTCCTCGGGTTCCGCGAGGGGCGGCTCGGAGAGAGCGAGGTCGTCGACGCCCTCCGCCCGGCGCGCCTGCTCGTGCCGCTGGTCGCCGTGGCGGGAGACGAAGGTCACGACGACCACGGTCGCCGCATCGACAAGACGCAGGAGCTCTCCATCGTCACGGTCTCCGGTCCGGACGGCCGGGACGTGTTGCCGGCCTTCACCTCGGTCGAGACCTTGACGCGGTGGCGTCCTGCTGCCCGGCCGGTGCCGGTGGAGGCTCGGCGCGTGGCCCTCGCGGCCGCCTCGGAGTCGACCGACCGCATCGTGATCGACCCCGGATCGATCACCGAGTTCGGTCTGCGCCGTCCGGCCGTCTGGGCGGTCGCGCAAGACCTGCCGTGGGTGCCGAGCCATCATGACGAGGACGTCCTGCGCGCGTTCCTCGACGCGTCACGCGACGAGGAGGCGCTGGTCAGCCTGGTCGTCGCGCCCGGTTATCGAGACGCCCGACTCGGTGCGCCCGAGATCGTCGTCCAGCTGGGCGTGGCGCCCGGTCTGGACCGCGACGCCCTGCAAGCGCTGCTGCAGCGACTGCAGGCGGCCTGGGCCGCCGATCCGGTGATCGCCGACCGGGTCGACAGCATGTCGGTGAAGGTCGTCCCGGGCTGAGGAAGAGCCGTCCGTCAGGGCGCGGGAGCCGGATGGCCCCTGGGCGCACGGGCCTCGGGACGCGTGGATCTGGCGACGCACCGATCAGGGGAGGCGCGGGCCTGGGGACGCGCGGTTCCGGCGACGACGCTCGGTTCAGTTGACCGGGCCGGTGTACTTCTCGCCGGGGCCCTGACCGATCGCGTCGGGGATGGCCGACGCTTCACGGAAGGCGAGTTGCAGCGATCGCAGGCCGTCGCGGAGCGCCCGGGCGTGCTGGTCGCCGATCTCGGGTGCGCTGGCGGTCACGAGTCCGGCGAGGGAGGTGATGAGCTTGCGGGCCTCGTCGAGGTCGGTCTGTCGCTGCGGGTCGTCGGCCAGGCCGACCTTCACCGCGGCGGCGCTCATCAGGTGGACGCACACGGTGTTGATGACCTCGACCGCGTTGACGTCGGCGATGTCGCGGGCGGCGTCGTCGCCGAAGTGCAGATCGTCCTCGAACCGCGCCGTCGCGGGGGAGGTGTCGGGCGACGTGGCGGGTGCCGGATCGCCGAAGCGGGCGTCGGGAATGGGTGCGTCGTCGGGGGAGTGGCTCACGAACTGATCCTCTGCTAAACTCGTCCAGGCTCGGAGCGTCTGCTCCGTGCGAAAGTGGAGATTCTCCCACCCGCGCTTGACCGTTAGACAAGGTTACCGGGTTGTTGGCACCCCGTTCGATCAGCACCACCGTTCCACCTGGTTCCTCGTCAGAGGCATCGGGCAGACGGCGATCGAGCAGCCAGGGTGCGGTGTGATGCGTCGTCAGACGGTGCGCGCACGAAACTCCTCTTTCTCTGGTGAGGCCGTCCGGCCCCGCCAGATGCAGAAATGACGACAGAGGAGTTCCGCATCAGCGATCCCCGTACGAACGACCGTATCCGCGTCCCCGAGGTCCGCCTCGTCGGGCCCGCAGGTGAGCAGATCGGCGTCGTTCCCATCGCCATGGCCCTGCGTCTCGCCGCAGAGGCCGAGCTCGACCTGGTCGAGGTGGCCCCCAACTCGAAGCCTCCCGTGGCCAAGATCATGGATCACGGAAAGTTCAAGTACGAGGCTGCGCAGAAGGCGAAAGAAGCCCGTCGCAACCAGGCGAACACGATCCTCAAAGAGGTCCGTTTCCGCCTGAAGATCGACAAGCACGACTACGAGACGAAGCGCAAGCGCGCCGAGGGCTTCCTCCAGGGCGGCGACAAGGTCAAGGCCATGATCCTGTTCCGTGGTCGCGAGCAGTCGCGTCCCGACCAGGGCGTCCGCCTCCTCCAGCGCTTCGCCGAAGACGTCTCCGAGTGGGGCAGCGTCGAGTCGACGCCCACCATCGACGGCCGCAACATGGTGATGGTCATCGGCCCGCACAAGAACAAGTCCGAGGCCAAGGCCGAGGCAGAAGCTCGCAAGGCGGCCAACAAGCCGCCGAAGCACCCGACGTCCGACGAGGTCCCGGCCGATGCACCGGCCGAGCGACCGACAGAAGAAAGTAAGTAAGACATGCCCAAGCAGAAGACCCACTCCGGCGCCAAGAAGCGCTTCAAGGTCACCGGTTCCGGCAAGATCATGAAGCAGCAGGCCGGCATGCGCCACAACCTCGAGGTGAAGAGCGCCAAGCGCAAGGCTCGCCTGAACCAGGACCAGGTGCTCGCTCCCGCCGACGCCAAGGTCGCCAAGAAGCTTCTCGGTCACTGACCGCTGACACGAACGTAGAGGAACAAGAAAATGGCAAGAGTCAAGAGAGCGGTCAACGCCGCCAAGAAGCGTCGCGTCATCCTCGAGCGTGCCGAGGGTTACCGCGGTCAGCGTTCGCGCCTGTACCGCAAGGCCAAAGAGCAGGTCACGCACTCGCTCGTCTACTCGTACCGTGACCGTCGTGCGCGCAAGGGCGAGTTCCGTCGTCTGTGGATCCAGCGCATCAACGCCGCGTCGCGTGCGAACGGCCTGACCTACAACCGCCTCATCCAGGGTCTGTCCCTGGCCGGCGTCGAGGTCGACCGTCGCATCCTGGCCGAGCTGGCCGTCAACGAGCCCGCCACGTTCGCGTCGCTCGTCGCCACCGCCAAGGCCGCGCTGCCCGCCGACACCTCGGCCCCCAAGGTCGCCGCGTAGTCGCACCCGCACCACCCTCGAGGCCCGACGGCCCGACACCCATCCCGGTGTCGCCGTCGGGTCTCGTGCGTCCGCGGCAGGCGATGGTCCTCGTGCGGCATCATGGACGGGTGCCCCACGACTCCCTGCTCGACAATCCCCGTTCACCCCGAGTCCGGGCGGTGGCCAAGCTCTCGAAGCGCGACGCTCGCACCGAGACCCGCACGTTCCTGCTCGAAGGGCCGCAGTCGGTCGGTGAGGCCCTGGCCTTCCGGCCCGAGCTGATCGTCGAACTCTTCGGCACCCCGACCGCTCTCGAGCGTTACCCCGAGGTGGCGGTCGCCGCCGACGCGGAGGGCATCGATGTCCAGTTCGTCACCGAGCCGGTGCTCGAGGCCATGGCCGACACGGTCACGCCGCAGGGCATCGTCGCCGTCTGTCGGCAGTTCCCCACGTCGGTGAAGGACGTCTTCGCGGCCGAGCCGAAGCTCGTCGTGATCCTCGAGGAAGTCCGCGACCCCGGCAACGCGGGCACCATCATCCGGGCAGCGGACGCCGCGGGCGCCGACGCCGTCATCATGACCGGTCGCAGCGTCGACCTCTACAACCCCAAGGTCGTCCGGTCCACGACGGGTTCGCTGTTCCACGTGCCGGTCGCCGTGGGCGTCGAGTTGCCGGCGATCGTCGACCGGTGTCGTGAGGTCGGCCTCCAGGTGCTCGCCGCCGACGTCAAGGGAGACGACCTGCTCGCCGCCCGCACCGAGGGCGTGCTCGCCGAGCCGACCGCCTGGCTCTTCGGCAACGAGGCCCGAGGTCTCACCGACGCGGACCTCGCGCGTGCCGACCGCGCCCTGGTCGTGCCCATCTATGGTCACGCCGAATCGATGAACCTCGCGACGGCGGCCTCGGTGTGCCTCTACGAGAGCGCCTTCGCCCACCGCAGCTAGCGCCTCCTCGTCCCCCAGGAGGCGCGGGTCGGGCCGTGTGCTCTCGTCGCGGTGAGACGCGTCGTTTCGTTTTCATTAAGAATCCACTGTGAATTTGACCCCGACCTGGGGGTCTGTTTGTGTGGGCGCATGGAACCCCTCGTCGTGGTCGACCACGTCAACAAGCACTTCGGTGACCTCCACGTCCTGAAGGACATCACCACGACGGTGGGCAAGGGTGAGGTGGTCGTCGTGATCGGCCCGAGCGGTTCGGGCAAGTCGACCCTCTGCCGGGCGATCAACCGCCTCGAGACCATCGACGACGGCGTCGTCACGATCGACGGCACGCGTCTGCCCGAAGAGGGTGCGGAACTCGCGCGCTTGCGTGCCGATGTCGGCATGGTGTTCCAGAGCTTCAACCTCTTCGCGCACAAGAGCGTGCTCGAGAACGTCACCCTCGGGCAGATCAAGGTCCGGAAGCGGAGCAAGGCCGAGGCCGAGAAGCGCGCGATGCAACTCCTCGAACGCGTCGGAGTGGCGAACCAGGCCCAGAAGATGCCGTCGCAGCTCTCCGGGGGGCAGCAGCAGCGTGTCGCCATCGCGAGGGCGCTGGCCATGGACCCGAAGGTCATGCTGCTCGACGAGCCGACCAGCGCCCTCGACCCCGAGATGATCACCGAGGTGCTCGACGTCATGGTCCAGCTCGCGCAGGACGGCATGACGATGATCGTCGTCACCCACGAGATGGGTTTCGCCCGCAAGGCGGCCGACCGCGTCGTCTTCATGGCCGACGGCGAGATCGTCGAGGAGGCCACGCCCGAGCAGTTCTTCACGTCCCCGGCCTCCGACCGGGCCCGCGACTTCCTGTCGAAGATCCTCACGCACTGACCGTCGTCGTCGTCGTGTCCGAAGGGGCACGGCCCCGGAGCCCCCGTCCGCCGTTCGGCGTCCGGGTCACACAGCAAGGAGAACAGAATGCGACTCAGCAAAGGATTCGTCGCCGTAGCCGCAGCCGCCGTCACGGTGCTCGGCCTCTCGGCCTGCACCGACTCGGCCGCGCCCGAGAGCTCCGTCGAGGTCGACGAGGTGGCCGACTTCGAGGACGGCACGACGATGGCGCGGCTCGCCGAGGCCGGCGAGATCACCATCGGCACCAAGTTCGATCAACCCCTCTTCGGGCTCGACGACGGGTCGGACAACCCGCAGGGCTTCGATGCCGAGATCGGCAAGCTGGTCGCGGCCAAGCTCGGCATTCCCGCCGACGGCATCACCTGGGTCGAGACCGTCTCCGCCAACCGCGAGCCGTTCATCCAGAACGGCGACGTCGATCTCGTCATCGCGACTTACACCATCAACGACGCGCGCAAGCAGGTCGTGTCGTTCGCCGGTCCGTACTACGAGGCGGGCCAGGACCTCCTCGTCCTCGAGGGCAACCCGGACGGCATCGAGGGGGCCGAGGACCTCGCGGGCAAGGCCGTCTGCACGGTCAGTGGTTCGACGAGCGAGGCGAACGTCGCCGAGTACACCGACGACATCATCGCGACGGACACGTACTCGAACTGCCTCGAGCCGCTCCGCACCGGTGCGGTCGCGGCCGTGACGACCGACAACGTCATCCTGGCCGGCCTCGCCGACCAGAACGAAGGCGAGTTCGAGGTCGTCGGAGCGCCGTTCACCGAAGAGCCGTACGGCATCGGTCTGGCGCTCGACGACACCGACTTCCGCATGTTCATCAACGACACGCTCCAGGACGCCGAAGACGACGGCACCTGGGACGAGCTCTGGGAGAAGACGGCCGGCAAGGTGCTCGACACCCCGACGCCCCCCACGATCGACCGCTACTGACACCGCGCGGGCACCCGGGGCGACCAGCCCCGGGTGCCCGCGTCCTGCCCTGACCGAAGGACCCCGTTGAACCCCTTGGACGTCATCCCCGGCTTCGACGCCGTGACCGACAACTGGCCCCGCTTCTGGGACGGCTTCGTCACGACGTTGCAGCTCCTCGCGCTGTCCGGCGTCGGCGCGATCGTCATCGGGTTCGTCGTCGCCGCGATGCGGATCTCGCCGGTCGCGTCGTTCCGTGTCTTCGCCACCACGTACACCGAGGCCATCCGCAACATCCCGCTGACGCTGGTGCTGTTCTTCTGCGCTTTCGTGCTGCCCTACCTCGGCGTCGGCATCGGCTACTTCACGCTGGCGACCATCGGACTCACGGTCTACACCTCGCCGTTCGTCGCCGAGGCCGTGCGGTCCGGGGTCAACGGGGTGCCGGTCGGTCAGGCCGAGGCGGCACGCAGCATCGGTCTCGGCTTCGGTCAGACGCTCACCCTGGTGATCCTGCCGCAGGCGTTCCGCATGGTGATCCCTCCGTTGATCAACGTCGTCATCGCGCTGACGAAGAACACGTCGGTCGCGGGCGGGTTCTTCGTCGCCGAGCTCTTCGCCGCCGGCAAGTACATCGCCAACGACCGGGGTGACGCGGTGATCACGGCTCTGTTGTCGGTGGCCGTCTTCTACCTCGTCGTCACCATCACCCTGGGTCGTGTCGCGGCCTTCGTCGAGAAGAAGGTCGCGGTCCTGCGATGAGCACGAACGTCCTCTACGACGCCCCTGGTCCCAGGGCCCGCCGTCTCTCGCGCATCATCTCGGTGGTGGGCGTCGTGCTGGTCCTCGCCCTCGTCGGCTACGTCCTGTACCTCCTCGGTCGCCCCCGCGTCAGCGCCAACGGTGCCGTCACGGCGAGTGTGCTCGACCCGTCCCGGTGGGACATCCTGCTCGACCGAAACCTCTGGCGGAACATCGGCGCCGGGTGGCTCGCGACAGTCCGCGCGGCGGCAGTGGCCTCTGTCCTCGCCGTGGCCGTCGGGGTGCTCTTCTCGTTCCTGCGGACGGCCCGCACCGCGTGGGTCCGGGTTCCCACCACGGTCGTGCTCGAGTTCTTCCGCGGCATGCCCGTGCTGCTGATGATGCTGTTCATCCTCCTGGTCTTCTCCACGGGCGCGTTCTGGGCCGTCGTCCTGGCGCTGGCGGTGTACAACGGCGCGCTGATCGGCGAGGCCTTGCGTTCGGGCATCGCCGCCCTTCCACGCGGTCAGCGCGAAGCCGGTCTCGCCATCGGGCTCTCGCCTGTGCGCACCCGCTTCGCCATCGAGTTCCCCCAGGCGTTCCGGCAGATGCTGCCCGTGATCCTGGCGCAGCTCGTGGTGTTGTTGAAGGACACCTCGCTCGGATACATCGTGGGCTACGTGGAGTTGACCCGCCGGGGACTGAACAGGCTCGGGACCTCGTACGGCAGCACGTACACCTTCACGTTGTTCGCGGTGGTGCTGCTCGTGTACCTGCTGACCAACCTCCTGTTCTCGTATGTCGTGCGCGTGGCGGATCGCCGCACCGGTCGACGTGGGGTCCTGGCTCGGCGGCGACGCCGTCGTCCCACGGGGGGCCCCGGGCTTCCGACGTCGGACGGCGGTTCACGACCGACCGCGCCGTCCGAGGCTGGACAAGATCGCAGATCCTGAGGCAGTGGCGGTCTGCGGACCCCCGACGACGACGGCCTCCCGCGTGCGGGAGGCCGTCGAAGCAGCGCGTTCTGGTGTCATGCACGGATCACGCGGTGGTGCAGAAGCGCGCCACCTCGCTTCCGGGGACGAAGGGCGTGAAGTCGAGGCTGACGATGCCTCCCGAGAAGCAGTACTGCGTCCCGCTGACGTCACGGGGCACGGTCGCCGCCCCCGTGCACGTGCTCGTCGTGAAGCAGGTGTTGGTGGCCTCGAGGAGGTCACCCGACCCCGCCCGGAGCGTGCCGTTCACCCCGATGGTCACGAGGTCGCCTCGTCCAGAGCAGGTCACCGTTGCGCGTCCCACCACGGTGATGTCACCGACGGTCAGCGTCGCGGTCTGCGAGCAGCTGAAGTCCTGCACTCCGTCGTTGTACGTGAAGTTGGTGGTCCGGGTCTGGGTCGCCGCGTTCGCCGGAGCAGCGACGGCCATGCTCGTCAACACCAACACGAAAGCTGTACCTAGGGTGGCTGCGAGTTTCTTCATCATGTCTCCTTCGGTAGGAGTCCTCCTGGTCAAGGACTGAGGCTTTTCACGCTATACCCGAGGTTTAGTCATGTTTACGGTTTTTACCAGGATCGGATGTTCCGCGCGACATCGTGCGGTGTTCGCGGGGCGGGTCGCGGGCGGCGCTCTCCTCGTCGGACCCGATCGTCCGAACAGGAGGCGCGGGTCGCCTCCCAACGATCGCTAAGCTTGGTTCTCGTGTCAGACTCCGTCCCCCTCTCCGAAGACGCCGTCGCGTCGGCGGTCGACGCCGCCCTCGCGGCGATCGCCACGGCGGCCA
>Ga0265798_10000400_pt1 | contig 76160 bp, 67 predicted proteins | sample P3T30metagenome_FD_192430 | JGI IMG/M metagenome (GOLD analysis project Ga0265798, IMG submission 192430) | Plant litter microbial communities from East Loma Ridge, Irvine, California - P3 T30 | ecosystem: Environmental > Terrestrial > Plant litter > Unclassified | place: USA: California... | reverse complement strand
GCGGGTTGTTCTGGTCCATGAACTGCGACAGCTGCGACGTTCCGAAGAACTCCTTGATCGCGGCGACGACGGGGCGCACGTTGATCAGGGTCTGCGGCGTGATCGCCTCGATGTCCTGCGTGGTCATGCGCTCGCGGACGACGCGCTCCATGCGGGAGAGACCGGTGCGGACCTGGTTCTGGATGAGCTCGCCGACCGCGCGGATGCGACGGTTGCCGAAGTGGTCGATGTCGTCCACGTCGAGGCGGATCTCCACCGGCTTGCCGTCGCGGGTGCCGCTCAGCGTCGACTTCTCCTCGTGCAGCGACACCAGGTACTTGATCGTCGCGACGATGTCCTGCACCGTCAGCACCGAGTCGCTCAGCGGCGCGTCGATGCCGAGCTTGCGGTTGATCTTGTAGCGGCCGACCTTCGCGAGGTCGTAGCGCTTGCTGTTGAAGTAGAAGTTGTCGAGGAGCGCGCGGGCGGCCTCGGCGGCGACCTGCTCGCCCGGGCGCAGCTTGCGGTAGATGTCCTTGAGCGCCTCTTCCTTCGTGAGGATGGCGTCCTTCTCGAGGGTCGCGGCGATCGACTCGACGCCGGGGAACTCGGCGAGGATCTCCTCGCTCGTGAGGCCGAGGGCCTTCAGGAAGACGGTGACCGACTGCTTGCGCTTGCGGTCGATGCGCACGCCGACCTGGTCGCGCTTGTCGATCTCGAACTCGAGCCAGGCGCCGCGGCTCGGGATGACGCGGGCGGAGTAGATGTCCTTGTCGGAGGTCTTCTCCTGGGCGCGCTCGAAGTACACGCCGGGCGAGCGGACGAGCTGCGACACCACGACGCGCTCGGTGCCGTTGATGACGAAGGTGCCCTTCTCGGTCATGAGCGGGAAGTCGCCCATGAAGACCGTCTGGGTCTTGATCTCACCGGTCATGTGGTTCATGAACTCGGCCTCGACGTACAGCGGGGCGGCGTAGGTCTTGCCGCGCTCCTTGCACTCCTCGATCGAGTACTTCTCGGGCTCGAGGTAGGGGTTCGTGAACGAGAGCTGCATCGTCTCGCCGAGGTCCTCGATCGGCGAGATCTCCTCGAAGATCTCGTCGAGGCCGCTCTTCAGGGCGATGTCGGTGCGACCCGCGGACTGCGCCTCGGCGAGGCGGCCCTTCCAGGCCTCGTTGCCGACGAGCCAGTCGAAGCTCTCCGTCTGGAGGGCGAGCAGGTCCGGCACGGTGAGCGTGTCGCGGATCTTGGCGAACGAGAGCCGCGAGGCGTTCCGTCCGTTCTTGGGGGTGGGGGTCGATGCGTTGCGCGCAGCAGCCAAGGAAATAACCTCCGTGGGGTTCTGGAGAACCCATCACTGTCGGACCGTCGTGTGTGTGAACGAGAACTCACCAGGACCTCGGTACAGTGGGATGCGCGAAAGCATCCTCACCCGGGTCGGCCAACCGCAATATGAAGGCACAGAAAAGATCTGGGAGCGCAAAGCTCTACTGTAGGCCTCTTGCGCTGCGATGTCCAGTCCTGTCTTGACCGCATCCGGTCGTCTCGGGTATAACCGCGCGTCACGAGAGGTGCACGATGACCGACTCCCCCTCGATCGTGCTCAAGGGCAGCGGCCTCGAGGCCCGCATCGCCGAGGACCGCTACCTGCCCGGCACCTTCTCGCTGGTGGTCGGCGGCACCCCGCAGTCGCACGTCGACGTCGGCGACCCGAGCCACCTCTTCTACGAGTACGTGCGCCGCATCGGGCACCTGGTCGACCTCGTGGCCGAGCCCGGCAAGCCGATCACCGCCGTGCACCTGGGCGCCGGCGCACTCACGCTGCCGCGCTACGTCGAGGCCACCCGCCCGGGTTCCCGCCAGCAGGTCGTCGAGCTCGAGCGCGACCTCGTCGACTTCGTGCGCGAGCACCTACCGCTGCCGCCGAAGGCTTCGATGCGCATCCGCTACGGCGACGCCCGCGAGGTGCTCGCCGCGCTGCCGGCGGGCCTGCGCGGCAGCGTCGATCTGCTCGTCGTCGACGTGTTCAGCGGCGCGCGCATCCCCGCGCACGTGACCAGCCTCGAGTTCTACGAGCTCGCCGCATCCTTCCTCTCCCCCGGCGGCATCATCGCGGTCAACATCGCCGACGGCGCGGGGCTCGAGTTCGCCCGCGGCCAGGTCGCGACGCTCGGCATGGCCGTCGGCGAGGTGGCCGTGCTCGCCGAGGCCGGCGTGCTGGGCCGCCGCCGCTTCGGCAACCTCGTGCTCGCCGGCGCGCGCGAGCTGCCGCTCGAGTGGATGCCGCGCCTGCTGGCCGGCGGCCCGCACCCCGCGAAGGTGCTCGCCGGGCGCGAGCTGCGCGACTTCACCGCCGGCGCCAAGATCGTCACCGACGCGACCTCGGTGCAGTCCCCCGAGCCGAACCGCAGCGTCTTCGGCGCCTGAGCGCCACGGGCGCCGACGCCGCTCGCGAGGGGACCTCGGCGACGAGCGGATGCGGGAGTCGTCTTCAGCCTGCGCGGCGCGAGCGTGGATGCGCGATCCAGGACGCCGCGTCAGGGTGAGCGCGAGCGCCACGGTTCCGCGATGCGCAGCGCACGCGAGCGAGGGGCGACGCGGCGCGGACGGGGTTCGACGATGAGCGTGCGACGGAGCATGACCGACGGGCAGCACGGGCAGTACGACGGGGGCCTGCGGCGAGCGCTGCGGCTCGGCGCGCCGGCGGCTGCGCTCGTGACGGCGCTCGCGCTGTCCGGCTGCACCGCCGCCACGGAGGAGCCCGCCGAGGCCGAGAGCGTCGCGACGGCGCCGACGGCCGTGCCCGGCGCATCCGCCGCCCCGCTCACCGGATCGTTCGCGCCTGCCGGCGAGCCGGAGGTGCTCGCCGAGGGCCTCGACGTGCCCTGGTCGGTGGTCGTGCTGGCCGACGGCGCCGTGCTCATCAGCGAGCGCGACACCGGACGGGTGCTCGAGCTCGTCGACGGCGCGCTGCGCGAGGTCGGCGTCGTGCCGGGCGTGCAGCCGCGGGGCGAGGGCGGGCTGCTCGGCCTCGCGGCGCTGGAGACCGACGGCGAGCGATGGCTGTACGCGATGCACACGAGCGCCGAGGACAACCGCATCGTGCGGATGCCGCTCAGCGGCTCCGCGGGGTCCGCGGCGATCGGCGACGCCGAGCCGGTGCTGACCGGCATCGTCAGCGCCGGCACGCACAACGGCGGGCGCCTGGCGTTCGGCCCCGACGGCAAGCTCTACGCCACGACCGGCGATGCGCAGGACCGCCCCTCGTCGCAGGACCCGGCGTCGCTCGGCGGCAAGATCCTGCGGCTCGAGCCCGACGGCTCGGTGCCCGCCGACAACCCGACGCCGGACTCGCCCGTCTACACGCTCGGGCACCGCAACCCGCAGGGCCTGGCCTGGGACTCGACGGGGCAGCTCTGGGCCTCGGAGTTCGGGCAGGACACCTGGGACGAGCTCAACCGCATCGAGCCCGGCGGCAACTACGGCTGGCCGGAGGTCGAGGGGCAGGCGGGTGCCGAGGGCTTCATCGACCCGATCGCGCAGTGGTCCCCCGCCGACGCGAGCCCGAGCGGGCTGGCCGCGGTCGGCGACTCGCTCTACCTGGCGGCGCTGCGCGGCGAGCGGCTCTGGCGCATCGAGACGGGCGACCCGGTCGAGACGGTCGCCTACTTCCCCGAGGAGTTCGGGCGGCTGCGCGACGCCGTGCTCGCGCCCGATGGGCAGAGCCTGCTCGTGCTGACCAACAACACCTCGGGTGACGCGCCGAACCCGGGCGACGACAAGCTGCTGCGCATCCCGCTGACCCCGGAGGGCTGAGCGAGCGGATGCGGACGCCCGCGGCGAGCGGATGCGCGGCCCGGTCGGCGGTCGCGCGTACCCTGGTCGGGTGGCTGAGCTGGGCAGGGTGCGCGTGTGGGCGGACGCCCTCATCCGCCTGCATCTGGACCCGTCGTGGTCGTTCGACTTCGACAACGCCAAGACCCGGGCCGGCCTCTGCGACTACCGCGCCAAGCGGATCACCGTCTCGCGCTACCTCGCTGCGCGCTACGAGGACGACGAGATCCACCAGGTGCTCCTGCACGAGGTCGCGCACGCCGTCGCCGGCCATCGCGCCGGGCACGGACGGGCGTGGAAGGCCGCGTGCGAGGAGCTCGGCTACGAGGGTTCGCGGCTGCACGACGGCGCGATCGCCGACGAGCTGGCGCCGTGGGTGGGCCGCTGCCCGGCCGGGCACGAGCACTTCCGCTACCGGCGCCCGACCCGTCCGCTCGCCTGCGGGCGCTGCGGGCGCGGCTTCAGCGAGGCGAACCTCATCGACTGGGCGCACCGCCCGGTGAGCTCGGCGACCCGGCGGCGCGCCGCTTCCTGAGCCGGCACTGCACGACAGATGCCTGCGAACCGGTAACGGCGGGTCACGACGCCGGGGAATGCGCGCGGCTGTGGCATCGTTCCCCGAAGGTCGGAGCCGCATCGGCTCCGCACGTCACCACAGCAGCACGGAGCTCCCGATGTCCACCATCTCCAACACCCCCGGGTCGAACGGCCCCCGCAAGCGCAAGGGCGCGCTCATCGGCGGCGGCATCGCCCTCGCCGTCGTGCTCGCGGCCGGCGTCACCGTGGCGGTCGTCGCCTCGCAGAACGGCGGCGACGACGCCCCCGCCGAGGCCGAGGGCTACGACCTCGTCACCGACGGCACCCTCACGATCGGCACGGAGGGCACCTACAAGCCCTTCACCTTCCACGACGAGTCGGGCGATCTGACCGGCTACGACGTGGAGATCGCCACGGCCGTCGCCGAGAAGCTCGGCCTCGAGGTGCGGTTCGAGGAGACCGAGTGGGACGGCATCTTCGCCGGCCTCGAGGCGGGCCGCTTCGACGTGATCGCCAACCAGGTCTCGATCAACGAGGAGCGCCAGGCGCAGTACCTGCTCAGCGAGCCGTACACGGTCTCGCCCGGCGTGATCATCGTCAGCGCCGACAACACCGACATCCAGGGCTTCGACGACCTCGAGGGCAAGCGCGCCGCGCAGTCGGCCACGAGCAACTGGTACGAGCTCTCGGCCTCCTACGGCGCCGAGATCGAGACGGTCGAGGGCTGGAACGAGTCGATCGCTCTGCTGCGCGACGGTCGCATCGACTACACCCTCAACGACAAGCTCACCTTCCTCGACTACGTGCAGACGGAGGGCGCGACCGACATCAAGGAGGTCGCCGAGACCGACGACCCCTCGCTGAACGCCTTCGCGCTCGCCCAGGGCAACGACGAGCTGCTCGCCGACATCGACGCCGCGCTCGCCGAGCTCGCCGCCGACGGCACCCTCGCCGAGATCGGTGTGAAGTACTTCGGGGTCGACGTCTCGCAGTAATCGATCGCGGTACGAGGGGCGGGCTCGACGAGCCCGCCCCTCGTCGCGGTAGGAAGGACCCTGATGGACATCGACTGGCAGCTCTTCGCCGACTCGTTCTGGCCGATCCTCGTCGGCGGCGCGACCGGCACGATCCCGCTGGCGCTGAGCTCCTTCGCGATCGGCCTGGTCATCGCGCTCGGCGTCGCGCTGCTGCGCCTGTCGCCGCTGAAGCCGCTGCGCGCGGTCGGCTGGTTCTACGTGTCCGTCATCCGCGGCACCCCGCTGCTCGTGCAGCTCTTCTTCATCTTCTACGCGCTGCCGGCGCTCGGCTGGGTCGTGCCGCCGTGGCCGAGCGCGATCCTCGCGTTCTCGCTCAACGTCGGCGGTTACGCGGCGGAGATCATCCGCGCGGCGATCCTGTCGGTGCCGCAGGGGCAGTGGGAGGCCGGGTACACGGTCGGCTACTCCAAGGCCCAGACGCTCTGGCGGGTGATCCTGCCGCAGGCGGTGCGCGTGGCCGTGCCGCCGCTGTCGAACACCTTCATCTCGCTGGTGAAGGACACCTCGCTGGCCTCGGTCGTGCTCGTCACCGAGCTGTTCCGCGTCGCGCGCCAGATCGCCACCTTCAGTTCGGAGTTCGTGGCCATCTACCTGGAGGCCGCGCTGATCTACTGGCTCTTCTGCCTCGTGCTCGCCTGGGGCCAGGGCCGCATCGAGAGGAGGCTGAGCCGCCATGTCGTCCGCTGAGAACCCCCTGCTGCAGGTCACCGGGCTGCGCAAGCGCTTCGGCGACAACGAGGTGCTGCGCGGCATCGATCTCGAGGTGCGCCGCGGCCAGGTCGTCGCCATCATCGGGCCGAGCGGCTCGGGCAAGACCACGGTGCTGCGCTCGCTCAACGGGCTGGAGGTGCCCGACGGCGGCGAGATCGCCATCGATCCGGGCCTGCACCTCGACTTCCAGTACCCGCTGACGGATGCGCACCGATACGGCCTGCGCGACCGCTCGGCGATGGTCTTCCAGAACTACAACCTCTTCCCGCACCGCACCGTGCTGCAGAACGTGACGGATGCGCCCATCCGGGTGCGCGGACTCCCCCGCGCCCAGGCGGTCGCCGAGGCGGAGGCGCTGCTCGCCCGCGTCGGACTCGCCGAGAAGCGCGACGCCTACCCGTACGAGCTGTCGGGCGGGCAGCAGCAGCGCGTGGGCATCGTGCGCGCACTCGCGCTGAAGCCCGAGCTGCTGCTCTTCGACGAGCCGACCAGCGCGCTCGACCCCGAGCTGGTGGGCGAGGTGCTGCAGGTGATCAAGGAGCTGGCGGACGAGGGCTGGACGATGGTCATCGTCACCCACGAGATCTCCTTCGCCCGGCAGGTCGCCGACGAGGTGCTCTTCATCGACGGCGGCGTGGTCGTGGAGCGCGGTGCGCCGAAGCGCATCCTCACCGATCCGCAGGAGGAGCGCACGGCGCGCTTCCTGCAGCGCCTGCTGCACCCCTTCGACGACTGAGTCGAGGGGCGTAACCTGCCATACTGGTTGCATGCAGACCGGTCAATGGCTCGATCCGCGGGACGGCACCCGCTGGTTCTTCGACTCGGGCTCGCTCGCCCTCGACTTCGGCTGGACCGGCGCCTTCGGCGGTTCGCAGACGACCGAGCGGATGCACGGCCCCGCCGATCTGCACGCCTGGCTCGACGAACGCTTCGAGCAGCTGGAGCCCGTCGCCGACCCGCGCAATCTGCAGGACGCGCTGCTGCTGCGCGAGGCCATCGTGCGGATCGCGGCGGCCATCGCCGACGGCGCTGCGATCGCCGCCGAGGACGTCGACGCCGTCAACCTCTACGCCGCGACCCCGGACGTGCCGCCGTCGCTCGACGGAGGTCGCAGGCAGGCCGGCCGCAGCGTGATCCGGCTCGGCCAGGCGCTCTCGACCATCGCGCGCGACGCCGTCGCGCTCTTCGCCGAGCACGCCGACGACGATCGCATCCACCGCTGCTCGGCGGACGACTGCGGGCTGCTCTTCTACGACGACTCGCGCTCGGCGAACCGCCGCTGGTGCTCGATGCAGCGCTGCGGCAACCGCGCCAAGGTGCGCGCGCACCGGGCGCGCGCGAGGGCGTAGCCGGTCACTCCTCGATCGAGACCTTGCGGTCGAAGGCCACGAAGCCGGCGAAGTCCTTGCCGACCTTCTCGACCGCGCCGGGGCGCAGGTCGGGGTAACTCCAGGCGATGTCCTGCACGGTCCCGCCGTCGATGACGGCATTCCAGTACTGGGCCGCACCCTTCCACGGGCAGGTGTACGCCGTCGGGCTCTCGGTGAAGAGCTCCGTCGTGAGGCTCGACGGCGGGAAGTAGCGGTTGCCCTCGATGTGCGCCAGCTCCTCCTCGGCGGCCTCGGCGAGCACGGTTCCGTTGAGCACAGCCTTCATGGGGTTCCTCCTGCGGGTGGTGGTGCTCGCAGGCTACGCCGCGCTCCCCGTGGGCGAGCCGGGCATCCAGCGCGCATCCATGCACGCCCGGAAGGGTGATCGGATGCGCATCAACCTGAGCCTCGAGCTGCCCGCCGACCCGGAGGCCGTCGCCGAGCGGCTGCGCGACCCGCAGATCATGCGGGCGATCGCGCGCCCACTGCTCGACTTCCGCTCGATCGAGCCGGGCGGGTTCCCCGAGCGCTGGGAGGGCGGACCGCACCGCGTCACCCTGATGCTCGGCTCGGTGCTGCCGATCGGCACCCAGGTGATCGACCTCGACTGGCCGGAAACCGGCCGCGAAGGCGTGCACCTGCAGCGCGACGACGGCCGCGGGCTGGGCGGACTGCTGCGGATCCAGCACCGCATGGCGGTCGCGCCGGGCCCGCAGGGCACGAGCTTCCGCGATCGGCTCGACGTGCACGGGCCGCTCGCCGCCGTGCTGTGGCTGCCGCTCTGGGCCGTCTGGCAGTGGCGCGCCCGCCGCTTCGAGAAGCTCGCCTGGCACTGGTGACGCAGCGGCGCTGAGGCGGCTCCCGCACGGGGGCCGCGCACATCCGCCCGACGCCTGTTAGGGTGGGGGCACTGGCGCGCCACTCGTGCAGCGCCTGCGTCGTAGCACGCGGATGCCCCGCATCCCTCTTCAACATCGCGATGACCGCGATTCTGCAGATCACTGCATACGGCGAACGGATGCGTCACCCGACGCCTTCGCCCGACACCGATCCGCGCCCGGTCAGCCGTGCGCCGGGATCGGCTCACCCCGGAAGCACCCATGACCGATACCACCACTGCGCCCGCGCCCTCCTTCGAGTCGCTCGGCGTGCCCGCGCCGCTCGTCGCCGTCCTCGCACAGCAGGGCAAGACCAGCGCATTCCCCATCCAGGTCGACACCCTGCCCGACACCCTCGGCGGGCGCGACGTGCTCGGCCGCGGCAAGACCGGCTCGGGCAAGACCCTGGCCTTCTCGATCCCCCTCGTCGCGCGCCTCGCCGCGGCCGGCAAGCGCCGCGAGAAGGGCCGCCCGCGCGCCCTCGTGCTGGCGCCGACCCGCGAGCTCGCCACCCAGATCAACGCGGTCGTCGAGCCCCTCGCCGCCGCCTACGGCCTGCGCAGCACCACCATCTTCGGCGGCGTCAGCCAGCACCGCCAGGTGCAGGCGCTCAGCGCCGGCGTCGACATCGTCGTCGCCTGCCCCGGCCGCCTCGAGGACCTCATGAAGCAGGGCTTCGTGCAGCTCGACGGCGTCGACGTCAGCGTGCTCGACGAGGCCGACCACATGGCCGACCTCGGCTTCCTGCCTGTCGTCACCCGCATCATGGACAAGACGCCGAGCCGCGGCCAGCGCCTGCTCTTCAGCGCCACGCTCGACAACGGCGTGGACAAGCTGGTCAAGCGCTTCCTGCACGACCAGGTGCTGCACTCCGTCGACGAGGCCACCTCGCACGTCTCCGCCATGACCCACCACGTCTTCGAGGTCGCCGACGCCGACGCGAAGAAGGAGCTGGTGATGGCGCTCGCGAGCGGATCCGGCCGTCGCATCCTCTTCATGCGCACCAAGCACCAGGCCAAGAAGCTCGCGAAGTCGCTCACGGCCGCCGGCATCCCCGCCGCCGACCTGCAGGGCAACCTCTCGCAGGCCGCCCGCGACCGCAACCTCGCCGCCTTCCAGGCCGGCGACATCCGCGTGCTCGTCTGCACCGACGTCGCCGCCCGCGGCGTGCACGTCGACAACGTCGAGCTCGTCATGCACGTCGACCCGCCGGCCGAGCACAAGGCGTACCTGCACCGCTCGGGCCGCACCGCCCGCGCCGGCAGCGAGGGCGACGTCGTCACGATCATGCTGCCGAGCGAGCGCCAGGACACCAAGATCCTGCTGCGCAAGGCCGCCATCAACGTCACCCCGCGCCACGTGCGGCTCGACGACCCCGAGGTCGTCGCGCTCATCGGCGAGGTCGCCCCGTACGTGACCCCGAGCGCCGAGCCGGCGCGCGGGCAGTCGCAGGGCGGCCAGTCGCAGGGCGCCAACGCGCAGCGCAAGCGCGCGGCCCGCGACGACCGCGGCCAGGGCCAGCAGCAGGGCGGCCGCGGCCGTCAGCAGCCGACCTCCGAGACCAGCGGCTCCGGCGAGGGCGGCTCGCGCCGTCGTCGCGGCGGTCGCGGTCGCGGCGGCGAGACCGCCCAGGGCTTCGGCCAGAGCACGGGCTCGTCGCAGGGCGGCCAGCGCTCGCAGGGTGGTTCGTCGCAGGGCGGCGAGCGCGCCGCGCAGGCGGCCTTCGCCGAGCGCTCCTCGCAGCCCCGTCAGGACCGCGCCCCCCAGGGCGAGCAGGCCGCCGGCGGCCGTCGCACCACGGGTCGTCGCGCCAGCTCCACGGGCGGCTCCGGCAAGCTCATGGTCGGCAGCGTCGTGCGCCCCAACACCGCGGGTCGCGGCGGCCGCGGCCGCTGATCCGATCCGTTCGCACGGGCCGTCACCCCTCGCAGGTGGCGGCCCGTCGTCGTTCTCGGCCCCGCGCATCCGCTCGCAGGGATGTCGGCGTTGCCGACGGCAGCGACCACGACGGCGGCAGCGGATGCGGCGCTCAGTCGGTGCGGCTCGGCCGGCTGCAGAAGATCGCGAGGATGACCAGCCCGCCGACCGGGATCAGCCCGAAGAAGACGAAGGGCCACGGGTAGTCGGCGTCGCGGAGACGTCGCACGAGCACCGCCAGGGTCGGCACGAGCGTCACCAGGCTCCAGAGCGAGACGAGCCAGCTGTCGCCCGGGTCGAGCAGCGCCGCCGAGGAGGGGCCGCCGCCGAAGCCGCCCGAGACGATGCTCAGGCCCGCCGAGACGAGCGCGGTGAACAGGATCGCCCACCAGAACTCGGAGCGCCGCGCGGTGCCGATGAAGTCGGCGTAGCCCTTCCAGAACGCGCCGATCGCCGCGCCGAAGCTCATCTCAGGCCCAGGCGCCGACGGACGCGAGGCCTGCGCGCAGCAGGTGCCCGCGACCGCCCTCCATCTCGGCGGCGACCACGTCGGAGTGCGCCTGCGACGGACTCATCCAGGTGAGCTCGAGCGCGTCCTGGCGCGGATCGCAGGTGCCGGTGACCGGCACGACGTAGGCGAGCGAGACGGCGTGCTGGCGCTCGTCGGTGAAGGTGCTCGCGCCCGGGAACGGGAAGTACTCGGCCACGCTGAACGGCACCGGCGAGGCGGGCAGCTGCGGGAAGGCCATCGGACCGAGGTCCTTCTCGAGATGCCGGAACAGCGCGTCGCGCAGCGACTCCGCGTACATGACCCGCCCGGAGACGAGCGTTCGGCTCATCACGCCGTCGCCGTTGACGCGCAGCAGCGCGCCGACCTCGGTGACGCGGCCGAGGCCGTCCGTGCGCACGGGGATCGCCTCCACGTACAGCAGCGGCATGCGGCGGCGGACGTTCGCCAGCTCCTCATCCGAGAGCCAGCCGGGGGTGGGGTCGGGGGTGCCAACGGAGCTCATGCTCCATTCCTACCGTGCCGGGAGCCCAGCGCAGCGCATCCGCTCGGGATCAGTCCTCCGCGTTCAGCGAACCGCGGCGCACCGCGGCCACCCAGCGGGCGAGGAAGTCGGCGCCGGCCTCGTCGTGGATGAGCTCGCCGGCGGTGAGCACCGGGTACTCGGTCTCGGGCACGCCGTCCTTCGGGCGCACGTCCACGTGGGCCACGGAGTGCCCCCGCTCGTGCAGCCAGGTGGCCATGGCGTAGTCGGTGCGCGAGTCGCCGACCGTGCGCCAGTGCTGCGGGGCGGCACCGTCGAGCTCGAGCAGCTGCAGGGCGCGCTCGGCGCCGAGGTCCTTGCCGAGACGCACCGACTCGATGTCGGTGGAGATGATCGTCGGGTCGACGCGAACCTGCACGTCGCCGTCGACGTCCGGGCGCTCGTCGCGCTCGCGCACGGCGCCGAAGCCGTGGCGGGCGAGCGCCTGCATGGCCAGCTCGTCGAAGACGGGCTGCTGGGCGAGGTAGGTGGGGCTGTCGACCTCGACGCGCTGCTCGACCGACACCATGGCGCGCTTCGTGTGGTCGAAGAAGACCAGGTCGTCGAAGCGCTCGGCGACGAGCAGCTCGATCTCGTCGCCGTAGGCCTGCGGCAGCGCGAGGTCCTCGTCGACGTGGATCTCGCCCGCGCCGGCGGGGGTGATGGAGAACCAGACGGCGCCCTTCTCGCAGACCGCGTGCACGCGGGCGCCCTCGGGCAGGCCGGCAGCGAGCAGCGGCGGGACGACCTGCTCGGTGATGAACGCATCCGACCGGCCCGTGTTGAACACGATCGGCACGCCGAGCCGAGCGAGCTCGACCAGGTCGGTCGCGATCGAGTCGATCGCGATGGAGCGGGTGACGGGACTGGCGATGGGGCCGTCGACGTCGAGGAGCAGGCCGAGCAGTGGGGATGCGGTCACGCAGCCATTATCGCGGCTGGCCGAACCACCAACCCGCCGAGCCCATCGCGATGAGCCGCACGCCGTGATCGACATCGTCCATGCCGAGGGCGAGCCAGCGCTCGATCGCGCCGATGGACCCGTTGGCGGTCTGGGCGATCAGCATGGCGCGCTCATCGTCGCTCAACGCCCGCCCGTCGAGCGCCGGCACGATCTCCGGATGCGTGCGCACGTAGTGCCGCAGCCCGGCCTCGAGCTGGGCCACCAGCACGGCGCGCACGGGACCGCTGAGCTGCGGAGCCATCGCCAGGCGCAGCACATCGGAGCGCCGGTGCACGTAGCCGAGGAACTGGCGCACCCCGCCGAAGAGCACGTCGCCGACCTGCTCGAGGTCGAGGCCGGTGAGGTCGACCGGGGTGGGCGCGTCGATCTCGGCGGCGATGGCCGAGGCGAGCAGCTCCTCGGGCCCGGCGGCGAAGCGGTAGAAGGAGTCGCGGGTGACGCCCGCGGCCCGGCAGAGCTCAGTGACCGAGAGCTGCCCGATGGGTCGCTCGGCCGCGAGCTCGAGTGCGGCGGCGCGCAGCTTCGCGCCGGCATCGGTATCGGGCATGGGGCGAGTGTAAAGGATCCGACACATGTCAGATGATCTGCGCTACGCTCGCGAACGGGTCGCCGGTCCCCTCCAGCGGCCCGACCGGCTTCGACGCATTCGGGTTGCGTCGGGGTCGACGCCGCGCCCGCTGAAGCGCGGCGGACGAGGCCGTGGCGGATGCTCCCCCCGCATCCGCTGCGGCCTCCCTCTCGGGGACGCGGCGATCGCTGCAGCGACCTGACCGCGCACGGCTGCGGAATCGCGCCGACGCACGGGGATGGGGCGCGGTGGGCGCGCACCCCTACGCACCCACCGCGGGCACCTCGTGCGGACCCCTCCGCCCGAGGTCGTTCGCGCCGGACGAGCCGGCCCCCTCAGAACGCTCCGCTCGGAACACCGACCCCCCGGTGGCCCCCATGAGCAGCGCGTCGAGACCATCATGCCCCATCGCGGGGGCTTCCGCCGATGGGGATCGCTCCCCACCGCAGGGTCAAGCGCATGACGCGCCGATCGGGCCGCCGCGAGGACCCTCAGACCGCCGTTGCGCGGATCAGCACGAGCCGATCGGCGCTCAGCGTCGGCGCCTCGAGGCCGATCCGGCCGAGCACCGCGCCGCTGAGCTCGACGCCGTCCTCCACCCAGCCGGGCAGTGCGCCGCGGTGGATCGAGCGCCCCGAGGGCTCCTGCACGCGCACGCGGTAGCGGCCCTCGGGGTCGAGCCCGGGCAGGACGATGCGCCCGAAGGGCGCGTCGAGGGCGTGGTCGACGACGGCCATCGTGAAGAGGGCGTCCGAGCCGTCCTGGGCGACGACGCCCTCCACCTCCACGGCGGGGATGATCGGATCGGCGTGCACCACGCGCCCGCCGTGCAGCAGCGGGCGCAGCTCCTTGTGCAGGGCGATCCAGTCGCGCAGGGTGGCGAGATCCGCATCCGCTGTGCTCGTGAGGTCCCATTCGATGCCGAGGTGGCCGCGCACGGCGGTGCCGGCGCGGTAGTCGAGGTCGAGGATGCGCCCGGTCGAGTGGTCCTGATCGGCGCCGACGTGGGTGCCCAGCAGCTCGGGCGGCAGCAGCAGCGCGATCCAGCGCTGCATGCGCTGGCGCTCGTGCGCGTCGATGCAGTCGCTCACCCAGACCCGGTCGGCGTGCTCCATGATGCCCAGGTCGACGCGACCCCCGCCGCCGCAGCACGACTCGATCTCGAGCCCCGGGTGCGCGGCCTTGAGCGCGGCGACGAGCCGGTAGGCGGCCAGGGTCTGCGCGTGCACGCCCGGCGCGAAGGACGGCTGGCGGCCGGCGTCGACGAGCGGACGGTTGTGGTCCCACTTGATGTAGTCGATGCGGTACTCGGCGACCAGGGCCGACATCCGCTCGAGCACGTGAGCGAAGGCGTCGGGGTTGCCGAGGTCGAGCACGTGCTGCTGCCGCGAGGGCACGCCGGGACCGCGCTCGGTGCCGAGGACCCAGTCGGGATGCGCGCGGGCCAGCTCCGAGTCGAGGTTGACCATCTCGGGCTCGAACCAGAGGCCGAACTCCATGCCGAGGCCGTGCACGCGATCGGCGAGCGGACCGAGGCCGTTCGGCCAGACCACCGGGTCGACGACCCAGTCGCCGAGACCCGCATCGTCGGCGCGGCGGCCGAGGAACCAGCCGTCGTCGAGCACGAAGCGCTCCACGCCGACGGCGGCGGCGCGCTCCGCCAGCTCGAGCAGCCGGGGCAGGTCGTGGTCGAAGTAGACCGCCTCCCAGGTGTTGAGGATGATGGGCCGCGGCGTCGCGGGATGCTGCGGGCGCGCCCGCAGGAACTCGTGGATGCGCCCGGCGAAGGCGTCGAGCCCCTCGCCCCAGGAGGCGACGAGCCACGGGGACGCATAGGCCTCGCCGCGGGCGAGCACCGCCTCGCGGGGCAGCAGCAGCTCGCCGCCGCGCAGCAGCTGCCACGCGTTGGTCGTGCGCTCGGCGGCCATCACGCCGTTGCCCGACCGGGCGAGGTGCACGCCCCAGACCGCGCCGCGGCGCCAGCCGAAGCCGGGCTCGCCCGCGATCAGCACGGTGGCGTTGTCGTGGCCGGGACGGCCGCCCCAGGCCTCGCGGGCCCAGCGGCCGGTCTCGAGACGGTGCCGCTGGGGCGTGCGCTCGCGGGTGTGCCGGCCGGTCATGTCGAGCAGCTCGGTCGCGCTCAGCGGCACGGGCAGGCCCGGCTCGAGGCCCGTCACCTCGTAGCCGTCGGGGCCGAGATTGCGCAGGCTCGCGCGCACCCGCAGCACGCCGGAGGGGTGCAGCTCGAGCTCGGTCGTCAGCTCGAGGTCGGTGGCGTCGTCGACGGCGGTGCTCAGCAGGCGCACGGCGCCCGCGGGGCCCTGCTCCCATCCGCTCTCCCCCGCTTCGTGCACCTCGTGCTCGACGCGATTCGGCCCGAACGACCAGGCCGCGCCGTCGCGGTGGCCGAGCACGCCGGGGTGGCCGAGCCAGCCCGTCGCGTGCAGGGGCACGACGCCGACGTGCGGCTGCGCGTAGACGACGGAGTCGCCGACCGGCCGCTCGAGCGCCGGCAGCAGGCCCGACAGGTCGTCCTCGGCGATCTCGGCGCCCCAGTGCAGCACGGTGGGCAGCGCGTCGGCGGCGGTGCGGACGATGAGGCTGGTGCCGCCGCGGCGGACGTGGACGAGTGCGGGTGCGGTGGTCATGCGGGTTCCTTCGACGATGAAGCGGACCGGTTCGTGATCAGTCTGCTCGATCGGCGGAGCGCCAGGGGCGCGGCAGGACGGATGCGCCGGGCGGGATCATCGCGACGGCGCTGCAGGACGGGCGCACGGCGTCGGCGCTCCGTCCCGCAGCGTCGGGCTCAGCGCCCGTTCGCGTCGAGCCACTCCTTCGAGGCGCGGAAGCCCTCCTCGAGCGAGGCCTCGCTCTCCTCGTCGACGCAGAGCCAGCCGTCGTAGCCGGCGCGGTCGAGGGCGTCGAGGATGCCGTTCAGGTCGAGGTCGCCCTGCCCGAACAGCCGCCACGCACCGCTGGCGTGGTCGTAGTCCTTGAGGTGCAGGTTGTCGACGTGCGGCCCGAACTCGTCGATGAAGCCCGGCAGGTCGACGATGCCGGCCTTCGCCAGGTGGGCGGTGTCGACCGTGAGACCGAGCACGCCCGGCTCGAGCCCGTCGAAGAACTCGCGGAAGTCCTCGAGCACCATCACCGGCTGGTCGACGTGGTGGTGCAGCGAGAACGCCACCCCGGCCTCGCGCGACTCGCTCGCGATCTCCGTGAGCGTGCGGGCGAACTCGCGTCGCAGCGCCGCGTCGACGCCCTCGTGCGGGTGGCCATGGCAGAAGACGATCCGCTCGGCGCCGACGGCCGCGGCGAAGGCGATGGACGAGCGGATGCGCTCCCGCCCATCCGCGTCGATCGCGTCGCCGGTGATGAGCGCGGAGTACGTGCCCGCATCCGCCCCCAGCTCGTCGAGGGCCCGCTGCGGTTCGCCGACGTACGGCGCCCACTGGTAGCCCTTGAGCTGCAGGCCCGCGTAACCGGCGTCGCGGTAGCCGGCGATCAGCGCCGGCACCTCCGCCTCGGGCAGGTACTTCGAGAACGAGCGGCGCAGGCTCACTCGCCGACGACCTGACGCTCGGCCGTGTCGAAGACGATCAGCAGCTCGCACTCCTCGTCGCCGATGTTGACGGCGTTGTGGGTGGCGCCGAGCGGGATCGAGACGGTGTCGCCCGGGCCCATCTCGAGGTACTCCTCGTTCACCCGGTGGCGGATGCGGCCGCGCACGACCGTGAGCACCTCGTCGCAGTTGGGGTGGTGGTGCACCGGGTTGTTGCGGCCGGGCTGGATGAAGCAGCGCCCCACCGTCAGCACGTCGGAGTTGCCGAGCGAGCCGGCGACCGACCATTCGAGCCTCCCCCAGTCCTGCGGGTCGACGGTGCGGTCGGCGGCGGCGGTGAAGCCCCCGCGGCGCTCAGAGGTTCCGGCGGTCATGCGATCTCCTTCGGTCGTGCTTCGAGGTTGGCAGAAGGGTCCGGCCCGCGGCGAGCGCCGCGGGCCGGACCGGTGGTTCAGCCGCCGAGCTGGTCGATCTTGGCGTCGAGGGCGGCGCCGACCTCGGCCGGCGTCTTCTGGCCCTGCACCATGAGCTGCAGCTGGGCGATGAGCTCGAGGTTGAGCGCGTCCTGGTACCGCGGCCAGGCTGCCATCGGCAGGTAGACGCGGCCCTCCTCGAGGGCGGTGAGGTTGGTGGCGAGGTGCTCGTCGATGTCCGGCTGGAAGTTCGTCGTCGTGGTCATCGAGTTGGTCTGACCCTGGTAGATCTCGAGGCCCTCGGGGCTGGTGAGGAACTCGAGGAAGGCGTGCGCGGCCTCCGGCTCCTTCGCATCCGAGTTGATCGACCATCCCGGCGAGGCGTTGCCCGAGAGCCACGGCGTGCCGTCGGGCTGCGGGAAGCCCGCGATCTCCCAGTTCAGGTCGGGGTTCATCTCCGGCACCTTCGTGACGTTCCACGGGCCCATCGGGATGATCGCGGCGCGGTTGTTCACGAACTCCTCGAGCACCTGGTCGCCGTTGATGCCGACGACGTCGCGGCTGATGAGCCCAGCCTCGAAGAGCTCGTTCCAACGGCCGAGGGTCTCCTCCCACTGCTCCTCGAAGCTGCCGCCGCCGTCGAAGGCGTCGACGTCGCTCACGCCGTTCGCCGCGTTGGAGGCGCCGATACTCGAGGCGATGCTGTCCGGCACCGCCAGCCACGGCTCGAGGTAGGGCTGCACGCCGGTCGCCTCGATGTCCTCGAGCAGCTGGGTGAACTCATCCCACTCCGTCGGGAACTCGTCGTAGCCGAGCTCCGCGAGCAGGTCGACGTCGTAGGCGAGCCCGGTCGACCAGGAGGAGACGGAGACGCCGTAGACCTTGCCGTCCCGACCGCGGATCTCCTTGTTGAGCGGCGCGAGCACCTCGACGTAGGGCTCGTCGGTCAGGTCGAGGATGTGCTCGCCGTCGATGAGGTTGGTCTTGTTCTCCGAGCCCATCACGAACACGTCGGCGGCGGTGCCGGCGAGGATGCGGTTCTGCAGCGTCGAGATGTACTCGGCCACGGGCGGGGCGTGCGAGACCTCGACGCGGATCTCGGGGTTCGCCTCCTCGAAGGCCTCGATGACGGGCGCCATGAGCTCGGGGCTGTCCCAGGTGAAGAAGGTGAGCACGGTGCGGTCGTCGCCCGCGCCGGCGCAGCCGGTGAGGGCGAGGCCGAGCGCCGCGGTGACGCCGATGCCGGCGCGGAGTCGGGAGTTCTGCTTCATTGCTGATCTCGTTTCAGGTGGAGTGATGGTGCGGTGGGATGGGGCGGGTCAGCCCTTGACGGAGCCGGCCAGCAGGCCGTTGACGATGTAGCGCTGCATGGCGACGAAGAAGATCACCATCGGCAGGAGCGCGATGACGGAGAGCGCGAGGAACGCCGGCCAGTCGACGCTGAACTCGCCGACCGCCTTGTAGACCTGCAGCACGAGGGTCTGGTTCTGCGGCGAGCTGAGGAACACGACCGGGGTGAGGAAGTCGTTCCAGACCCACATGGTCTGGAAGACGCCGACGGTGATGAGGATGGGGCGGATCAGCGGCAGCGCGATGCGCCAGTAGATCTGCCAGGGACCTGCGCCGTCGAGCTTGGCGGCCTCGATCATCTCGCCCGGGATCGAGCGCATGTAGCCGACGATGAGGAAGTAGCAGAACACCGACCCCGCCGTGTAGAGCACGATGAGCCCCTGCAGCGAGTCGACGAGGCGCAGCTCGGCGAAGAGCCGGTAGAGCGGGATGAGCGTGACCTGCCCGGGCACGAGGAACGCGATGACGAACACCACGTTGATGAGCTTCGAGCGGCGCATGATCACCGAGAACGCGGCGAGCGAGCCGATGAGCAGCATGAGCACGATCGAGACGACGGTGACCACGAGCGTGTTCAGGAACACCTGGGCGATCGGCTGCCCCTCCAGCACCCGCTGGTAGGTGTCGAGCCGCCACTCGGTCGGCAGCGCGAGCGGCGCGGCCGCCGTCTCCTGCTGCGTCTTGAAGGTGTTGACGAGGATGTAGTAGAACGGCAGGCCCACGATGATGCCGATGGGGATCATGACGATGCTCGTGACGATCGCCCCCGGCCGGGTCCACTCGCGCTTGGCCTTCGCGGGCTTGATCCGCTCGGTGCGCTGCTCCGTCGCGACTGCGCTCTTCTCGGTCGCTGCGCTCATGAGTTCCTCCGCTCCACGCGGTTCGACAGCACCAGCTGCACCGCGACGATCGCGCCGACGAGCAGCATGAACACGACGGCCAGAGCGGATGCGCGCCCGAACTGCGCCTGCGAGATGCCGTTCTGGATGATGGTCTGGGTGATCGTGTAGGTCGAGAACCCGGGCCCGCCGCCGGTGAGCGTGAAGGGCAGGTCGTAGACCTTGAGCCCGCTCGTCATGAGCAGCAGGCAGCTGATCGTGACGGCCGGCGAGAGCAGCGGCACCGTGATGTGCCGGAACTTCTGCAGCGCGCTGGCGCCGTCGACCGTCGCGACCTCGTAGAGGTCGGCGGGGATCGACTGCAGGTAGGCGAGGTAGAGGATCGCGTGCCAGCCGGCGTTCGACCAGACCCCGACGACGATGACGGAGATCTGGGCGAGCGTCGCATCCGACAGCCAGGGCAGCGGGCCGAGGCCGAGGCCGCCCTGCAGGATCGAGTTGAGCGCTCCCGAGCCGAGCGGCGAGAGGATGAAGCCCCACACCAGGCCGAGGATCGCGACCGACGGGATCGACGGGAAGAAGAGGATCGAGCGCACGAAGTTGCGGCCGATGAAGGCCCGGTTGAGCACGACCGCCACCGGGATGGCGATGACCGTGATGAGCACGGTCGTGCCGAGGGTGAAGAGGATCGTGAAGCCGAGCCCGGCGAGCATCGACGGGTCGGTGAAGATCGCCGCGTAGTTGTCGAGGCCGACGAAGCTCACCTCGTCGCTGTAGCCGCCGAAGTCGGTGAAGCTCCAGTAGAGCGACTGCGCCAGCGGGTAGGCGAAGAGGAACGCGAAGACGATGAGCAGCGGGATCGCGAAGGCGCGGATCCGCAGCAGCTCGCCGAGGCGGGCGGCGCCCTTGCGCGGCGGCGGGGTCGGCGCGCCGGGGCGCACCGCCTCCGGCGCCGGCGGACGGGTGAGGGTGCTCACGGCAGCAGCCCGTCCACCAGGCTCACCGCCCGGCCCGTCTCGGCGGAGCGGTAGGCGCCGTCGATGAGCGAGACCGTCTTGAGGTTGTCGCGGCCCGAGTTCGGCGCCTCGACGCCGGTCTCCACGGCGTCGAGCAGGGCGTCGAGCTGGCCGTAGGCGGTGAGCGGCTTCGTCTCGCCGGTGCCGAGCGGCACGGGCCACGACTCCTCGCCGCCGGGGCCGGCGATCGTCACCTGGCCGCCGGCGATGCGCAGCGTACCGCGGTCGCCGAGCACGACCGTGTCCCAGAGGTTGATCCAGCTCGAGAAGCTCTCGGTGTACGAGACCGTCACGTCGTCGCCGAAGCGCACGAGCACACTCGCATCCGTCTCCCCCACCGCGGTGATGGCGGGCGAGGAGTAGGTCGCCGCCGTTACCTCGGTGGCGTCCACGTCGAGCAGGCGACGGAAGCCGTCGAGCCAGTGCACGCCCATGACCATGAGCGCGTGGTGCGGCTGCTCGTTGCGCCAGCCCACGTCCTCGCGGTGCATGAGCACGCGGTGGTTGATGGCGTGCACGGTGCCGATGCGGCCCTCGCGGATGAGCGCGCGTGCGGGCTCGAAGCCCCAGTGCTCGCGGAAGTTCTGGTCGACGGCCAGCTGCACGCCGGCCTCGTCGGCGATCGACACCATCTCGCGCGCCTCGTCGATGCCGTCGGCGAAGGGCTTCTCCACCAGCAGGTGCTTGCCCGCCGCGGCGAGCTCGCGCACGGTGGCGACGCGCACATGGCTGGGGGTGCAGACGACGGCGACGTCGAACTCGACCCCGGCGAGCGCCTCCGCGACGCTGGCGTAGGCGTTCGGCACGCCGTAGGTGCTCTGCGCCCACTCGCGCCGCTCGGCGGAGGGGTCGACGACGGCCACGACGTCGATGCGCTCGGGGCGCATCCGGAACCCGTCGAAGTGCATCTCGGTCACGCCGCCGGCGCCGATCACGGCGATGCGGTGCTTGCTGTCGTTCATCCAGACCTCCTCGTCAGGGCGACGAGGGAGGGGATATCGACCTCGTCGTCGTGCGGCGCGGACGCCGGCACCGTCTCAGACTGGACGGACGAGCGGAGGGATGAGAGGGCCAATACCGGATCGATGGCCCACAGCCGCCTCAGGTGGCCTGCTGCACCTCGGCCCAGGCCCCCGCGAGCAGCTCGACGCCGAGCCGCGTCTCGGCCGGATCGCCCGCGTAGGAGAGCCGCACGTGGTCGTCGAGCCGGTCGTCGACACTGAAGGTCGGCCCCGGCAGCAGCCGCACCCCGCGCCGCTCGGCGCGCTGCACGAGCGCCGTGGCGCCCTGCCCCGGCAGCCGGATCCACAGCGATCCGCCGCCGAGCGGCACCTGCGGGGTCCAGTCGGGCAGCAGCTCGCCGACCGCGTCGAGCGCGAGCCGGCGGTGCTCGGTGAGGCCCCGGAAGCGCTCGTCGCGGGCCCGCTCGATCTGCGGCAGCAGTCGGCTCGCGACGATCTGCGCGAGCACCGAGGTGCCGAGATCCTCGCCGCCCTTGATCGCCGCGAGCTCGGCGACGAGATCGGGATGGGCGCGCAGCCAGCCGACCCGCAGGCCGCCCCAGAACGACTTGCTGACCGAGCCGACCGTCATGATCTGCTCGCCGCCGGCGGCCAGCGGGATCGGCCGCCGCTCGCCGTCGATGATCGTGTCGGCGAGGGTCGCGTCGTCGATCACGGGCACGTCGCCGCGAGCCGCGATCGAGGCGACCCGGCTGCGCCGGAAGCCGTCGAGCACCGTGCCGGTGGGGTTGTGCACCGTCGACTGCAGCACGATGAGCGCGGGCCGCAGCGCCTGCACCTTGCGGGCCAGATCGTCAACGTCGACGCCGTCGGGCCCCGAGTCGACCCCCACGAGGCGGGCGCCGAGCGCCTTGAGCGACTCGATGGCGCCCCGGAACGTCGGCTCCTCCACGAGCACGGTCGCACCGGGGCTGATGAACACCGCCGCCGCGAGCCGCAGCGCCTGCTGCGCGCCCGAGGTCACCAGGATGTGCTCGGGTGTGGTCGGCAGACCGAGGTCCGAGTAGTAGCGCGCCACCGCCTCGCGCAGCTCGCTGAGCCCCGCGGGGATGTAGCCGTGGCCCGAGACGAGCTCGCGCAGGCGCGACCCGTCGACGGCGTTGAGCTCGTCGGCGACCATCGGCAGACCCGGCAACGCGGCGCTGCGCAGATCGATGCGGTGGCGCATCCGCTCATCCGACGGCTGGTCCGAGAAGGAGCGCAGGCGGTCGCCGCCGCGGCTCTGGCTCGGCTTGCGCGAGACGGTCACGTAGGTGCCGTCGCCCTGACGGCTCGAGAGCAGGCCCTCCGAGCGCAGCGCGTCGAGCGCCTTGGTCACGGTGTTGCGACTGACGCTGAGTGCGGCCCCGAGGGAGCGCTCCGACGGCAGCCTCGAGCCCGACGGCAGGGCCCCCGAGCGGATGAGGGCGCGCAGCTGCGCGGCCAGCTCGTCGTGCAGGGAGCCCTCGCCCCGCTGCCAGTCGCCGAGGAGCCGCAGGAGCCGGTTCGCGCCGACCGCAGCCAATCGGAATGCATTGGCACTCGCTTGCTCGATGTTCACGGGCTCATCATGGGAGCCGAACCGCATCGGGTCAACCAAGGAGGCTCCCGCCATGCCGCACACCGTCGTGCTGCTCGGAACGCTCGACACCAAGGGCGAGGAGTACCGCTTCGTGCGCGATCGCCTGCACGAGGCCGGGCTCGAGACGATCGTGATCGACGTCGGCGTGATCGGCGAGCCGGCCTTCGCGCCGGACCTCGATCGGCACGCCGTGGCGCTCGCCGGCGGCGGCGACGCGACCGAGCTGGTGCTGCGCGGCGACCGCGGTTCCGCACTCGCCGTCATGGCTCGTGGGGCCGAGGCGCTCGTCGCCGAGCTGCACGCGGCCGGCCGCATCCAGGGCGCACTCGCGCTCGGCGGCACCGGCGGCACCTCGCTCGCCGCGGCCGCCTTCCGGCAGCTGCCCGTGGGGTTCCCGAAGCTCATCGTCTCGACCGCCGCCTCGGGCGACACCGCGCAGTACGTCGGCGAGACCGACCTGATCCTCGCGCCGTCGGTCGTGGACATCGCCGGGCTCAATCGCATCTCGCTCGCCGTGCTCGCCAACGGCGCCGCGGCGCTCGCGGGCATGGTGCAGGCCGCGCCGGTGCCGCCTCGCGAGCTGCGCCCGCTCGTCGCGGCGAGCATGTTCGGCGTCACGACGCCCTGCGTCACCCGGGCCCGCGAGCGGCTCGAGGAGCTCGGCTACGAGGTGGTCGTGTTCCACATGACCGGCTCGGGCGGGCGCGCCATGGAGTCGTTGATCCGCCAGGGCTTCTTCGCCGGCGTGCTCGACCTCACCACGACCGAGCTCGCCGACGAGCTGGTGGGCGGTGTCTTCGACGCGGGCCCCACCCGGCTCACCGCGGCGGCGGATGCGGGCGTGCCGCAGGTCGTTTCGGTCGGCGCCCTCGACATGGTCAACTTCGGCGCTCCCGACACGGTGCCCGCCCGCTTCGAGGGCCGCACGCTGCACGTGCACAACGCCAGCGTCACGCTCATGCGCACGACCGCCGAGGAGACCGCCGAGCTCGGCGACCGGCTGGCCGCGCGCATCCGCCCCGCCGGCGCCGCCGCGACCGTGATCCTGCCTCTGCGCGGGGTCTCCGCGATCGCCGTCGAGGGCGCGCCCTTCTCCGCGCCGGAAGCGGATGCGGTGCTGCTGGAGCGCATCCGCACGGGCCTCGCAGGCTCCCGCGTCGGGCTCGTCGAGCTCGACACCGACATCAACGACCCGGCCTTCGCCGATCGCGCAGTGGAGCTGCTGCACGCCGCGATCACCGCCCGCTGACCTCGCACCACCTCACGTCTGGAGTACCCATGGCCTACGTCGAACGCACCGAACTGCTCGAGCGGCTGCGCGCCAAGCGCGCGGAGGGGCGCCCCATCATCGGCGCCGGCGCCGGCACCGGCCTCTCGGCGAAGTGCGAGGAGGACGGCGGCGCCGACCTCATCGTCATCTACAACTCGGGCCGGTACCGCATGGCCGGCCGCGGCTCGCTGAGCGGCCTGCTCGCCTACGGCAACGCCAACGACCTCGTGGTCGAGATGGGCCGCGAGATCCTGCCGGTGCCGCAGCGCGTGCCCGTGCTCGCCGGCGTCAACGGCACCGACCCGTTCATGGACGCGCCCCGCTTCGTGCGTCGGCTCAAGGAGCAGGGCTTCTCGGGCATCCAGAACTTCCCGACCGTCGGCCTGATCGACGGCGTCTTCCGCGCCAACCTCGAGGAGACCGGCATGAGCTTCTCGCTCGAGGTCGACCTGGTGCGCCATGCCCGCGAGGCCGAGCTGCTGACCACGCCGTACGTGTTCAGCGCCGAGGACGCGATCGCGATGACGGAGGCCGGGGCGGATGTGATCGTCGCCCACATGGGCCTCACCACCGGCGGCTCGATCGGCGCCGAGACCGCGAAGACCCTCGACGACTGCGTCGCGCTCACGGAGGAGTGGGCCGCGGCCGCGCGCAGCGTGCGCGAGGACGTGCTCGTGCTCGTGCACGGCGGCCCCGTCGCGGAGCCGTCGGACGCGCAGTACGTGCTTGAGCGCGCCGCCGGGGTCGACGGCTTCTACGGCGCCTCGTCGATGGAGCGGCTGCCCACCGAGCGCGCGCTCACCGCGCAGGTGCGGGAGTTCGCGGCGCTCACCTTCGGCGCGGGCGGCGGATCGGTGCGGGCTGCCGGCTGAATCGTGCGGGCGCCGGGGTTCCGCCGCGCACCCGGACGCACGAGAATCGGAGCGGCAGCCGATCCCCGGCTCGCCGCACCGACGAGAGGATCACCATGGCCGAGCAGCGGGGAGGGGGCGCCGGCTTCTCCGACGACGAGAAGAAGGCGATGCAGCAGCGGGCTGAGGAGCTGCGCAGCACAAAGGGTCTCAAGGGAGCCGCGAAGCTCGCCCGCGAGCTCGAGGCCTGCGTCGAGGTGATCGACGGGCTCGAGGGCCTCGACGCCGAGCTGGCGACGGCCTTCCACCGCCTCGTCGGCGAGGAGGCGCCCGACCTCAGCCCCAAGACCATGTACGGCTTCCCGGCCTACGCCGACGGCGAGGGCAAGGTCGTCATGTTCGTGCAGCCGAAGTCGAAGTTCGACACCCGCTACCCGACGGTCAACTTCGACGAGCGCGCGAAGCTCGACGACGGCGACCTCTGGCCCACGTCGTTCGCGGTCGTCGCGGTGACGGATGCGGTCGAGGAGCGGTTGCGCGCGCTGGTGCGTCGCGCGGTCTCCGGCTGACGAGCCGCCTGCGAGCGCTCAGCAGCCCCAGCGGGCCTGGGCGCCGTAAGCCTCCGACTCGAGCGCATCGCGATTGGCGACCTGCCCGTCGGCGGTCCACTGCACGCGTCCGCCGGAGAATTGCAGATAGTGGGTCCACTCGTGGGCGATGACGCCGCGCAGCGTGCAGTCCTGTTTCGCGAGGCCCTGCTCGGTGACGAAGATCTGCGAGGTGGCGGTGTCGAAGCAGCCGAGCAGGGTCTGACCGGCGCCGATGACGCCGTCGCAGCCGCCGCGGCCGACCACGATCGGCACGCCGACGCCCACCGCCGCGCCGAGACGGGCGAGGCGCGCTTGGCGCGTCTCGCTCGACGGCGCAGCCGCGCCCGGGGCCGCTGCGGCCGGAGCTGCCGTACGGGTGCGCGGGACCGAGGCCGTACCACGGGCGGCTGCCGCGGCATCGCGCCGCGCCTGCTCCTCCGCGGCAGCCGCGGCGGCCGCAGCGGCTGCGCGGCTGTCGGTCTCGGTCTGCACGGCGCGCACGTACGCGGCGGTGGCCTGCTCCAGCCGCGTCCGGCGCACGCCGGCCTCCTCGACGATGCCGTCGGTGAGCTCGGCGGTCCGGCCGGCGGAATCGTCGAGCAGCACGACCTCGCCCGGCAGCGAGCCGTGCGCGACGTCGAGGGCCGCGGTGACGGCATCGCGCGCGGCGGCCTCGGCGGCGGTGCCGTTCCAGGAACCGTCGAGGGCCTTCTGCGCCTCCCCCTCGACGCCGGCCAAGCTGCTGCGCGCCTCCACGGCGGCACGTGCGACTGCAGCACGGGTCGACTCGGCGGGCGCGATCACGGAGGCGATACTGACCGGAGCAGCCACGGAGCCGGTCGAGGCTGTGGTCGGCGGAGCGGCGGCGCAGGAGCCGAGGAAGATGGAGAGGGCGAGGGCTGCGGCGATCCGGGCAGCGGGCAGTACGGGGCGCATCGGGGTGGATCCGTTCGGGGGTCGGCAGGCGCGGGTCATCGCCTGCGACGGGCCGTCGTGAGGCGCACCGCTTCGGGGTGAGGGCGCGCGGGATCGACGACTCGCTGAGCTGCGGGTCGGGTGATGTGGGCGGTCCTCGGCGCGCAGCGCGCCGTCGGGGTCAGGACCGCCTGTGATCGGGGTTCGGACTCAACCGGTGGACCGGTTTCCGAATATCATCACGAAAAACGACATTGATCCCAAAAATGTCGATTATTGATCAACTCTTGCGAGGATCATGCGACGGCTGAGCCCCTGCCGCGGGCAGCCGGCGAGAGACCGCTGGCACTTAGGCGAGCGTCCCGGCCTGGCGCTCGCCGCCTGAGAGGCACCACCGGACATGCGGATCGCTGCCGCGTGAGGCCGTGGACCGCGCACGGAGGGGAGCTGCCCCAATTGGCCTGGCAAAGCAGAAAACCCCTGGATACCAGGGGTTTTCAGTGGCGGTGACGGTGGGATTTGAACCCTATGCGGCGAACCGTTGTAACGCATTCGACGCTCGTGGCCGGTGTTAACACGCTCGGAGGCCGTCACCACAGGGCGTCAGGAGGTAGCTCAATGTTCCACAGTTGTGGGCAAATTATGGGCAGAGAACGCGGTCTCTCGAAGCAGACATATAGAGCTTCTGCGGGGAGGTGAAACCACACGGTGCAGCCGCGGGAACGCTCGAGGAGTCCTCCGAGCAATATCAGGGTTCTTCGTCTTCGATCGGAGACACCTGGACCGTGCGCTTCACGTGGTGTTGGGTGATGTTGTCCCGCGACAAAGTGAGCGCGGGATTCTTGAATGTGAAGTGCCTCATCTCAGTCTCCGTCGGGGGATCAGTTCGGAAGTCTGAGCCAGGACCGAAGAACAGCATCACGTTTTTTCCTTCGCCGACGGTTGCGTGAGACGGCCACGCGATGCCATCGATCCGGGTCTCGGGTACAAAACGTAGCCATTCCGCGACGACTTGAGTGGGTGTGTAGTCGACGGCTTCGCGCCCGTCCAACACGACGGGCGCTGCGATCATCTCAGTGAAGTGCTCCTTGAATCGCGCGAAGATCCAACGCCTGCGACTCTCGGCGTCGCTTGCGAAAATACTCGGGAAGGCCGTCAGCTGACGAGAGAAGTCGAGCAGCTTCAGAGACCGAGTTGTCTTGAACCCACCGATGATCGCCTCGTCATAGTTCGAGTGCAGTGCAATTTCGGCGACCGCCGTGGCGAGGGCATCAGCGGCATAAAATAACCCGATTCCACGCGGTGACAGCCGACCAGCCTCAGCCCTACTTGACGGAGCGGGCCCGAGCGTCTTACTCGGTTCTTCACTGATCTCATCGCGCTCGAGTTTTGCGGCGTCATCAGTCATCCGACCTCGATAAAGGATCGTGTCTGCCGGGAGATCGACGAGGAGGTCGGATTCCACATACGCCAGAAGAGCATCCAGGAACTTTGCGATTCGCGCTGGCGACTCGTCCTCGTGGCCGGGCCGTCCCGACGTACCAACTATGACGAAGCGCGACTCGAATCGCACAGTACGGGCGAATGCTTCCCACCCGAGAGCCGATGGGTCCGTGTTCCCGATCCAATTCTCGGTCGCGATGGTCGCCTCGACAAGACGTTCGACGATCGGTATCGAATAGGCAGGATCAACAGCGTCTTCAACCGTGTCGTAGATAACGTCGGCGGTGCCGTAGAAGGTCTCGTCCGAGAAGGACATATCTCCGATGTAGTACGGTCCTTCGTCTGTCCACTGGTAGAGCCAGTTTGCGGCGTCCCAGACCTCATCGCCGAGGTCGTTCATCTCGATGGCGAACGGCTTCTCGTCATCGAGAGCCTGTCGCTCGCAGTAGCTGCACTTCGACTGCGAGGCTGTCTTGGAGAGCCGCTTCTTCAATACCGGGTCGATGATGTGGTCGTGGCACACGGTCTCCGTCATGCCATAGATGCCGTAATAGTCAGAAGAGGCGATGCTATCGACGGTGACCTAAGCCAGAGAAAGCGTGTGGGAGTCGGTCTTCTGCTCGCCGTCTTCGGTCCATGTGAACTCTGCTTTTACGCGGTTCGCCGTCCCACTATGAGTCAGAATCATGATCGTGAAGGTGCCTCCTTTAGGGGCGACGGTGAACGATTCGTCGTTGTTCCACATCTCAGGTGCCACCTGACCGTCCTCGAGCGATGTCAATGACACCGAAACGTCGCGAGCAACAACCTCTCCCGCATTCGTAACCACAATGCGTTCTCTCCGCGTCCTCATACGACCCTTGTTGTCCAGTTCCCGGTCGTAGTCGTACGCCGCGGAGAGGGAGGCGCCTGTGTTCGTCCCGACGTTCGGGGCCGCCAGCCTGAGCTTCCCAAGGTCATGCTCGATGGCTGCGCGAACCTGGTTCTCGAGATCTCCCGCGGTCTCGAACGAACCATAGAGACCCCGGCTTTCGATCGATTCACGGAACTCGTCGAGCGCCGCCAGTTTGTCTCGATCGTGGTCTCGATCGATCGGCATCTTGCTGAAATATACGTGGACTGGTTTCCCGTCATCGCTTGCCTGCCCAAGTTCTTCAGCGGTTCCTGATGCGGCTCGCGCCGTGGCACTCCCCAATGTCTGGTGGAAGATCGCGATCACGATGTCGGCGTCATCGACGAGTTGACGGTTGATGACCGTCTGTCCGTCCGTGCCATCCAGTTCCGGAACAGCCGCGGTCTCCCACCTCCGCGGCAACAGAATCACGGACGCCGCACCGGCCCGAGTAGTGTTCCACGCATGCAGCGACCGTTCGACATTGTCTCGGAGAGCACCGGTATCGGACGGAGAAGCGAGGAGAATTCGAAGAACATGAGCGTCGAACATCAGTCCTCTCCCTTCAGCTTGCCGTCGTCATCGAGCCAGAGCCGCTTGCCGTAGCTGATGACCCGCGCCCCCGCGGTCAGTTCCGGGTCGGTGATGGACGCACCATGACCCACCTGAGCCACTCGATCCTGTAAAGCTGTCCTAACCTCGCCGAGGTCGTGGCCGCTGAGCCGCTTTGACACGTCCTCGATGGCCTCCTGAAGACGTCGGACTTGAGTTGAGATTTGGTCCCCGAAGTTGGGGTTAGGTACAAACGTCATGGCGCGAGCGTATTGCGAATAGGTTCGAATCGCACCCGCTGAGGCGCGCTTCTTTCTAGCAAGACTCGAGGCGGTCGATAGCTACTCGAACTCATCCGGCGGGATACCGTTGGGCAGGCGAAACCTATTGCCGACCGACGGAAGTGGGAGCGATCTCCCATCCGAGCACGCTCCCCGTCGTTCCCAACGCGTGGTTGATACCGACGCGCGACACCATGTTCCAGCAGGCCTCAATGCCCTCTGCGAGCCGGGTCTGGACCGAGGCATGAAACGCGTCCCATACTTCGTTGTTACTCGTATCGCTCATCGCTGCGCTGAAGCTCGCGGCGATGTCCGGATCGGACATGACGGCGCGTTCGGCCTGCTCCCACAGATGCTTGGGGTCCGCCTCTGTCTGAGGATCATCGGCTAGCAGGTCGAGGTTGTAGAACCGACCGGCCTTTCCGTACCGATCCAGCGTCTCAAGAAGCGGGGGAAGCACAGGGTCTTCATCGACATGTTCGACGAGACCCTTGACGTATCCGGTCGAGTTCGCCGTCCGGGAGCGAATGCCTCTCATCGCCTCATCGAACAGATCAGTCACGCCATGTCCGTATCCGCGCATCACTTGCTTGGACGGCCAAGCATGCGTCTCGTCCAGACTCATCACGCCAAGCGTCATCTTGAAAAGCTTCTCCATGCCTATAGAAAGCATGGTCATTATTGGGTCTCTCGTTGTCTCAATGAAACGAGCCTCGCGAAGGACCTTCGTTCCATATCCGAGGAGATTCCGCGTCGAGGTCATCTCGCCGATCAAAGCAAACGCCTTATCATTCGATAGATGCTCGATTGGCATAGTCCGACCTCTCCGTCGTCTCCCGGTGCCCCAGTCGACACCGCGGCTCCACCGATCATGGCGGTCGAGATGGACAAACGCCAGATCGACGCTGGATCACGGGTGCGCTACGCAGTACCACTAGCGACGCTCGCCAGATACTCCTCACCGGCGACATCGACGGAGAACTCGACGATCTCGATCTGCTCGTCGCGGATTGCGTCGAGGACTTCATCCGGTGTCACCCGGAAGAACTCCCGGCGCAGGTTGACCTTATTGACGCGACGGTCGGCGAATCGTCGATGGAGGGCAGCCTCCACGCTCACGGCGTCCTGTGCGAAGAAAAGCGCATGGACGTCGAACCGGAACGGCACTGACGCATCGCCGAGTTCGGTCACACGATCCATCGGCTCGAGGCGGCGAGTCATACCGATCTTCACCATGTCGCGCCCGAATGCGCCGACGTTCGAGATCACGTAGACGTGGCCGGCTCGTATGTTGGCCGCGCGGTAGTCGACGTCGGCGAGTGCACGTTCGACGTCGGCGAGCTGCGCCTGAAGTCGGAGGACACCCGCCTCGTCGCCGTTCGCCTGCAGGACCGCGAGTGTGGAGAGGTAGTGCGACTTCTCCTTGTTGAGCTTCTCCTGCTCACGAGCGAGCTCCTGCTCCGCTTTGCGTTGCTCGCGAAGCTCCTCGCGCCGTTCGCGTTCAAGCTCCTTCTCCCGCTGAACCGTCTGAAGGTGACGGGCGGCAAGTTCGAGTTCGTGGAGACGAAGCTCGTGGTAGTGGGGCGTGATGTGGAGATCGATCATCGTCCCCTGCCGGGCAATCTGATCGACGACCGTCGAGAGTCGCTTCTGAGCGGTTGCGAGGTTGCCCGCGCGAACGGATTTGACGCAATTCTCCGCCTCAGCGTTATAGGCGCGAAGGAGCAACTTCGACATGTCGCTGACGAACTTCTTCCCCTTGGCCACCGAGTTGTTGAACGTGAACTGCGTCGTCGCGCTGGTCGCACCACCGTCACGAACCGTCTGCTTGATACGGCCGCGCAACGCCTCGAGTTGCGTCGCGAGCACGGTGGATGACTCGGCGGGGTGCTCGTAGTCGAAGATGCCGAGATCCTGGAGGTCGATCGTGTGGCGCGCGCCGACAATCTGTTCACCGAGACGCGCGAGCTCGCGACGGGCACCGACCACCTGCTCGGACACGGCTGAGAAATCCCGACGTGAGCTATCAAGCTGCCCCCGGAGCTCCCCCTTGCGGCGCTCCGACTCGATCGTGTCATCGAGGGCGTACCGGCTGATGATCGAGCGTAGGTTTGCGTTCTCTTCCTGGAGTTGTTCCGCGAACTTCTTCGCTCCAAAGGTCGGAACGCGCTGATCGTGTCGATTCGGCTGAGGGTTCTGCGGTTGAGTAGGAGACGTCTGAGCCGGCTGGGATGGCCGCGACACGGCTTGTTGTCCGAGCTGCGGAGACGCTGGACCAGGAGTAGCGACCGGTTGGGCTTGAGCCGGAGTGCTCGTTCCCTGTCGCGGAGCAACGTGCTGAGTCCATTGGTTCCCGTCCCAGTAACGAACGTACGCCGGGTTGTGTGGATCGGGATACCAATCTGCGACGACGGACACGGCGACCTTTCGATGGACTGAACGATCCACGCTAGGTGCTGCGAAGACGCTTGTGTACTCCCCGATGATGGGACAGATTCGACGGTTCGGGTGCGTTACTTCGAAGCGTCAGCTCGTCAGGACGCCTCCACCTGGCGAGAGAGCCGGGCCCAGGCCGGACCGTGGTGACCGTCGCCTGCGACACCGGCTTGAAGTACCTGGCCGGCGACCTGTACCGGGCATCCACCGTCGACGAGCCCCCGGCCACCGGATGAGGCGGAACCGTACAGGGGACCCGTCAGCGCCTGGCCATCGTGGGAAGGACGAGGCGGGAACGTCGCAGGTCGACGACCCGCGGGGAAGGCGCGAGATCGGACGACGTGGCCGGGTCCTGTCCTGTCCCGATGTTGCGTTCCCACCGGGGGAAGCTCCCGCCGGCGAGGACGAGGCGGATGCGCTCGCCCCTCCGGAACTCGTGCGCCGTGGGGTCGAGTGCCAGGACGAGCGCGCCGGACGAGGCATCGGGGTTCAACCGGACGAATCCCTCCGTCAGATTGCGGGAGCGTCCCGTGCCGTCGACGACCGAGAGACGGGCGAAGACATCCGCGTGGGGATTCGAGAGCTCCTGGATGAGCTCGACCCGCGGCGCTCCGATCACTCGCATCGGCTCGTCGAGCGGCGCCCCGGTGAAGGCAAGGACATCGTCACGCATCCCCAGCGCGGAATCATCCACACGGCCGGCATTCGGGCTATTCAGAGGGCCACCGATGGACGGAGTCGGATCGTCGGGTCGATAGGTGAATTCGCCTCGGGATCCCTCGGCAGCGGGCACGGCGAGAAGAGCTCCTGTCGGGTGCGGGTAGAGGACGTACTCCTCTGCCGCCGGCGGCCATGAGGAGAGCGTGATCCATTCGTCAGCCCCGCCCACGAACGCCCGGATCGGCGACGAGCGATGCCCGCTGGACGGTGCGAAGTGCTGATCGAGCCACTCGAGTGTCTCCTTCACGGTGAACCCGCCCTCGAGTGGGGCGCTCTTGTGCGTCCACGGCCCCGCGGTCATCGCGACGTCGGCCCCGCGCTTCTGCAGGTGCTCGACTGCTTCCACGCCCTGATCCAGGAAGACGTCCTGCCATCCGATCTGGAAGAGAACGGGCACGCCGATCCGGTCGAGCGAAGCACTCAAGTCGTAGTCGGCCCAGAAGAAGTCGTCCGGATCACGACGCGAGATCCAGGCCTGGTACCAGGGGGCCCGGGCACCGAACGCCTCCGCAGCTCCCCTCCCCAACGGGAGAGCGCGTTCGAGGCGCGCATCGTTCTTCCGGGCTCGCTGCGCCTCCATGGAGGATCGCACGAAGCCCGATTCCTGGCGCAGCACAGCGAGCGTCCACCCGAACCAGGTGTCCAGAGCGAAGGCGCCATCGCGGTGGATGTGACGTCCGAGGTCGAACGGGGCGCATTGGATGACACTGGTGACGAGTTCGGGCGGCGGATCCATCAGGATGGCGAACTGGGTGCACCCGGGGTATGACCCTCCGGCCGTCGCGAATGTCCCGGTAAACCAAGGCTGCTGCCTCAGCCACACGACGGTGTCCGCCCCGTCTTCTGCTTCGTTCACGAGGGGTTCCAGTCGACCGCCGGAACCGAACGTTCCACGGCAGCGCGCCAGGACGACCGTGTAGCCGTGGCGCGCGTACATGCTCGCGGTGAGGCCGGCGATGAGGGGTGGCCACCCGTATGGTGAACGGAACAGCACCGTCCCCTTCGACACGCCAAGCGGGATGAGGACATCGCCGAGGAGCTCCACGCCATCCCGCATGGGAATGGACGCGTTCTCGATGATCCTGTATCGATGAGTGGCCTTCGGCAGCGTCAGGATGCGCGCTCCGACGGCGTCCCAGAAGGCGCGTGCGCGGGAGCGACGCCGTCCCCACGGGCGTCCGGCCACGTCCAGCCGCCGCATCAGCTGGCGCCCTCGTACCGAACGGAGTGCATCCGTCGGGCGGTCACGGGCTTCACCGGAATCATCATCGAGGCGCCGATCGTCGTCATCGAGAAGAGGCTCTGAACCCTCTAATTCTGACTGTCTGAATACAGTTATGGCAAGAGGAATTCTTACCGCCGCATCCGTCCGCCGCTGCACGTCCCCCGGGCAACGACCTCCGCTCGATTCCGCTCGTTAGAGTTCAGGCATACGTCATAGTATTTCGATAAACGAAACTCTCGGAGGCGCGTTGGGCGTCCCCGTCGACGCAGCGACGACCGTTCTCCATGCTGCCCATCAGAAAGGCGACCCATGCCTGGCACTGCACGCGCCCACCACTGGAATCTGACGAAAGAGCGCTCGTGGGAGCTCCGGCGGGCAGGGAGCCCGCGGTTACTCCTCGGCGGCCAGGTGCACAACTCGTCGTCATCGTCGCCTGAGGCGATCGCGACGTCGTTCGCCCACGCGCGAGCCGTCAATGCGAACCTCGTCATCGCGCCCGTGAGCTGGGCGCAGTTCGAGCCCGTCGAGGGGACCTTCGACGTGTCACTGCTCGACGCGATGCTCGAGACGGCTCACGAGCTCGGACTGACGCTCGTGCTGCTGTGGTTCGGCTCGTGGAAGAACGCGACGTCGACGTACGCGCCCCGGTGGGTGAGAGCCGACCGCGCTCGGTTTCCGCGGGCCGTCATCGATCCTGCGGGTCGGCCACCCATGACATACGAAGGCGCGACCCCTGTCCCGGTCCTGACCGCGTTCAGTCCAGAGCTCCTCTCGGTGGAGAAGAAGGCGTTCGAGCACCTGGTGCGGCACATCGGCCAGACGGACCGTACCGGGCTGGTCTCCATGATCCAGGTCGAGAACGAAGCCGGGATCCTCGGGGATAGTCGGGATCGCTCCCCTGAGGCCGAGGCCGTGTGGAACGCCGAGGTCCCTGAAGAACTGTTGGCACACCTCGAATCCGCTCCGCTCGATTCCCTGGCGCGCCGCCTGTGGGAGGCGCAGGGAGCCCCGCAGAACGGGACGTGGTCGGCCGTCCTCGGTACCGACTCCTCCGCTGACGAGGTCTTCATGGCCTGGGGCGTCGGACGCTTCGTCGGTGCTCTCGCCCAGCACGGGCGCGAGGTCCTGGACGTCCCGATGTTCGCCAATGCGTGGCTGGGACCGCAGCCGGGAATGGAGGAGCCGGGGCAGTACCCCTCGGGCGGGCCTGCGTCCCGCGTGCTCGACGTCTGGAGAGCGGCCGCGCCGGAACTCGCCCTGCTCGCTCCTGACATCTACGGCCAGGACGCGGATTCCGTCATGCGGACCTACTCCGCCGACGGTCACGCGTTCTTCATCCCGGAGTGCCGGCCGAGCGCCGGCGAGCTCGTCCGCGCCGTCGGGACCTACGGTGCGATCGGGTGGTCGGTCTTCGGTATCGACGACTCGAATCCGCACGGCCAGCTCGCATCCACACTGGGATTCCTGACCGGGCTGGAATCGGAGATCCTCCGGGCGCGAGCAGCAGGCGACCTGGCCGCCGTCGTTCTCGATCCGGGCGTCGGAGCGGCGGAGGTCACGGTGGGCGGCGTGCGCATCACTGCGCGCGCAGCATTGCCTCTCTTCCGCCACATCGCCCTCGACGCGGGGGTCGTGATGCCCGAGGGAGAGCTGCCTGTGCCGGACGAGACGATCCCCGGGACGCTCATCCCCGTCCAGGGCGAGAGGCGGCCGTTCGCTCTCGTTTGGAGCCGGTCCGGTGACACCGTCGTCGTGATCGGACAGGGCATGATCCTCGATTTCGCGACGCCGAACGGCTGCGAGGTGGACGAGGTCCAGGAACTCGTCGCGCGCGACGGGGCCGTCAGCCCGGGCCGGGTCCTGAATGGAGACGAACGTCTGCAGACTCTGCCCGTCACTCATGTGGGAGGCGCGAGGATCACCCTTCTCCGGGGCTGAGCCGGATCCCGCACCACGCACGTGGACGCGTCCGCGGGGACACGTCATGCGTCCACGTCCTCCCCGGTGGGGCCCAGTGCCGCCGCACGATCGCCTTCGCGATCGTGCGGCGACAGCCCGTCAGGAGAAGACAATCTCGGTGGAGACGCTGCCGTGACGTCGCGACGTCGCCGTCATCGTGACGACGCCGGTCTCCCGAGTCGCTCGAAGGACCGCGAGAGCGCGACCGTAATACGTCCGGTGCCGGTCGTCGGCGAACGATTCCTCGGTCGCCGGGGCGCCGCTGCCGAAGCCGGCGAGGGTCGCGGGACCGTCGATCGAGAGAGTGACGAGGTCGTCCGCTAGCGACTCGACGACCCCGTCCGCGTCGGCGATCTCGATGCTCACGTAGGCCAGGTCTGCGCCGTTCGCCGCGAGAGTGGTGCGGTCGACCTGCAGCACGAGCCCGAGCGGCCCGCTCGCCGACCGGAGCCGCGTCTCCAGGGGTCGGGCGCCCGCGCTCCGCCCCACCGCGACCAGTTCGCCCGGGCGGTAGGGCACCTGGAAGCGAGCCAGGAAGCCGTGGGCCGCCCCCGCCTTCCGGGTGCCGATCTTCTCGCCGTTCAGCAGGAGATCCACCTCCTCCGAGGAGGAGTAGACCTCGACATGGGCCCGCTCTCCGTCCCGACCCTGCCAGGACCAGCTGGTTATCGCGTCGCTCGCACGCCAGGCCGCCTTCGCCACCGGCTTCCCCGAGACATCCAGGGGACGTACCGCGATCTGCGGCCTCCGCTCCGTGCCCCACGCGGCTTGGGAGAGCAGCGCCCCGGCTCCGGGGACGCCTGTGATGTCGATCGAGCCGGATCCGCTGGTGAGATGCGGATACGCCTTCATCAGCCAGGCGAAGCGCGTCCCGTACTCCCAGTGTCCGATGCCGACTTCACCCAGGTAGTCCCACCCCGCCCAGATGAAGTCGCCGATCACATTGGGCAGGCTCTCGACGAGAGGCCAGACCGACGCGATGTCGCCCGGCTTCTCCTCCGTGCCGAGGACGATGCGGGCGGGGTGCGCCTTCGCGTCTTTCCGCCACCGGTTGGCGCCGTAGTTGTATCCCGCGACATCGAGGACGTCGAAGATCCCCCTCGTCGCGCGATCGGCGAAGGGGGTCACCGCGACGGTCTTCATGATGGGTCCCGCGAATTGCATCGAGATGTTGAAGGCCGTGCTGCTCATCGGGGCCGGCGAGCTCACGCCCTCCCGAGGCGGCTGAGCGTCCTTCTTCCCCAGCGCGTTGAGTGTGAGATTCACTCCCGCCGTGACGGGGCGGGTCCCGTCCAGGGTGTGGACGAGGTCGCGCATCGAGCGGGCGAGCTCGATGCCGGCGCGCGACATGGTCTCGCTGTTCTCGTTGCTGATCGAGATCATGATGACGCTCGCCCGGTTGCGGTCGCGCAGGGTCAGCGCCTCGAGGTCCGCGCGCCAGTCGTCCATGAAGCGGCCCGAGTCGTCGAAGGACGTCTTCGGATTCCACCACACGTCCGTCGTCTCGTCGATCGCGTAGAGTCCGACCTCATCGCAGGCGTCGAGCATGGCGCGCGAGAGCGGGTTGTGAGCGCTGCGGATCGCGTTGAATCCGTTCTCCTTGAGAATGCGGGCCCGGCGCGCCTCGGCAGCGGGAAGCGCGACGGAGCCGATGACTCCGTTGTCGTGGTGGACGTTCGCTCCGCGCAGGAGGACCGGTTCGTCGTTGACGAGGAGTCCGCGCCGGGCGTCGAGCACGATGATCCGCAGCCCGATCCGGTGCTCCTGCGCATCGACGATCCTGGTGCCGACGCGCAGGACGACGCGGCAGGTGTACAGATGGGGGTCCTCGGCCGACCACAGCCGCGGCTGAACGATCTCGAGGGGAAGCCTTGACGAGGTGCCGTCGGTCGTGGCGTAGGCATGAGCCCGCACGACCGTGCTCTGCGCATCCTCGATCTCCACGTCGATGCGGATCGGGTCGCGTTGAGGATTCGCGAACGTGACGTCCACGTCGACCGACGCCGGGTCGGTGATTCTGGTGGTGCGGATCCGCACTCCGTCGGCCCCCAGAGTGATCGGTCCGCGCACCTGCAGCGAAACCGGCCGATGGAGACCCGAGCCGAGATACCAGCGGCCACTCGGCTGGTCGCTGGTGTCCGCCACGACCTCGATCTCATTCTCTTCGTCGTCGCCGAGTCGTCGTAAGTCGGAGATGTCGACCTCGAGCTCCCGGTAGGCGTTGGAGGAGGAGGCCACACGGGTGCCGTTGACCGCGATGGAGGAGACGCGCGAGATCCCGTCGAATCGCAGGAACACTCGCTCCTGGAGCTCGACACCGCGCATGACCCAGCGCTTGCGATACACGTACCGGCCGCCGGGGAAGTACGCCCCGTTGTAACCGCTCGGCGCGTCCGGACGGCGGGTCTCCGAGATCATCGCGTCGTGAGGGACCTCGACGGCGATCGGCTCGACGCCGGGCCTCTCGATGCTCCACCCGTCCGTGAACGGGTGCCACCCATAGCGGGAGAGGCTGTCCTCACCCGAGGTGAGGTCGTACGTCGCGGCCGCGACGGCGTCCGAGGGTTCGGCGATCACGCGAAGCGCTCCGAGTCCCTGTCCGCGGCCGATCGTTCCGCGGTCGATGACGTCCGTCTGGTGCTCGTGCGATTCATGCGCAACTCCTTCGTTGTCGTCGGCTCTGCGACCCCCTGTCGGTGAAACCGCCAGGTGTTCCGGGCAATCCCGAGCAGGGCTGCCCTGTCATTCGTCTCTCCGATCGGCCGAGCCACGGGAGCGATCCAGGCTGTCACACCAGGGCCCGTGAGGCCGCACACCGACGGTCGAGAGACCGGCGGCGTCATGTCCGTTGCAGGGTTTTCGAAGCCGCCTCCGTGTCGAACTCGCTGTGCCTGTCCCGGGTCCGGAAAACGACCCACGCGGTGACGAGACCGATCGTGGCGAAGAAGGCCAACAGACCGTAGAGGAGGGACGGCCCCACGGCGGCGATCGTCGGAGTGAAGGCGGCGAGGATCGCGGCGAGCAGCCGCGCGACCGCAATGATCCCGCCCTGCGCCGTCGTGCGCAGCAGCGTCGGGAACTGCTCCTGGGTCCAGATCTTCATGATCGCCTCGAACGCGAAGACGGATCCGCCGAGGATCACGATCCCTGAGATGAACGAGGTGAGGAAGGAGTAGCCGAAGACGACCGGGATGAGCAGTCCGGCGATCCAGAGGACCGCTCCCACCTTGAAGTACGTGAACCGCCGCGGCGTATCCGCGATCTTCATGAACCAGATGATCCCGATGACGGCGAGCGGGAGGACGGGAAGACCCACAAGGGCTGCGGTCGCGATGCTGACGTCCGTGAAGTTGACGAGGAGGTAGGTGCCGAACTGACCGCCCGTGTTCGCGGCGAGATTCGTGAACGAGTAGAAGACGACGAGGCCGAGGAACGGTGTTAGGTAGGGCTGTCTCAGCAGCTCACGCACTCCGGATCGAGCAGCACGGACGGTCGGGATACCGGCACGACGCTCATCTCGGGCGGCCTTCCAGCTGTCGGATTCCGGCACCCCCAGCCGCGCGATCATCACCACGAATGCCACCAACAGGATGTGCGAGAAGATCACCTGGCCGCCGAAGCGACCCATCTCGCCGACCACGACGCCGATCGCGGCGGAGACGATGGATCCGACCAGCCACAGCAGATTCGAGAAGCTCAGGATCCGCCCGCGATTCGAGTCGTCCGCGGCCTCGGAGATCGTCGACAGGGACACGGGGAGGTCCGCCCCGGTCGCGAGCCCGAGGAGGATGGCTCCGATGATCACCACAGGGAAGGAAGCGGCGACGATGAGAACGGCCGCCCCGACGATGATTGCGACCATGGTGGCGGTGAAGACGGGACGACGACCGAAACGATCGCCGAGCCGACCGCCGGTGACGGCACCGACGGCGATGCCGAGCGTGAGAGCGCCGGACGCAAGCCCGATCTGCTCGGGGGTGAGCCCGATCGCGCTCTGGTAGATCACCATCGCGGTGCTGAACCCCACGATCGCGGCGGCGTCGATGTACGAGGCCATCCCCGCGATCACACCTACTCGCCATGGGCCCGGCGCGCGGCGATGAGTCTTCTGGTTCATGTCTTCTCCTTTGAAGGGACGGATTGCCGACGGCGATGCGGCGTGATGTGGTGCAGATGCCGTCGAGCGAAGGGGGTGGGGGGGTGGCGCCGCAGGAGGTCGACCTGAGGCGCCCATGTTCATCGGGACGCGTCGTTGGCCGTGTCGAGCACGGCCTGGAGCGCGTCGTCCACACCCGGCAGGCCCTCAGGCAGGATGGTCATCGTCTGCGCGATCGAGAGCCCCTCGATCTGGGGGCCGGCCGCCTCGACGGGGATCCCCGGGTAGTGGATCCGGATGACCTCGAGGATGGCCTCCCACACCTGCGGAGCGTCCTTCATGATGCGTCCGAGAGGCGTGTCCCTCGTGAGCAGGACCGGTCCGCCGTAGCCGCTCGGGTCGGCGTACCGCCAGGAATGCGACCCCGGGCCGACCTCCTCGGTGAGGCCCTCGGGGTGCAGCGGCAGAACGACCGTCGCACGGGTCCCTTCGGGGACCGTCAACTCGACGGAGACCTCACCGTCTTCCACACGCCATTCGATCTCCGCTCGTCCGTGCGGGGTCTCGTGCGCCGTTCTCGCCCAGGTCAGCTCACCACCGGGCTGAGGAGCCGCCCGGAATCGTCGCCAGCCGGGCTCGGTCCGCTGGAGTCCGCCGACGACCCTGTGCAGCCAGTCGGCGACGGCTCCGAGAGCGTAATGGTTGAGCGAGGTCATCCCGGTGGAGTTGAGCGAGCCGTCGGGGAGAACGGCGTCCCAGCGCTCCCACACCGTTGTGGCGCCCATCGTCACCGGATAGAGGAAGGACGGCGCCTCGGTCTGCCGGAGCAGCAGGTAGGCCTCATCCAGATGACCGGTGACGGTCAGGGCGTCGGTGAGGAGGGGCGTGCCTGCGAATCCGGTGGAGATCCGGTACCCGGACTTCGCGACGATCGCGGCGAGGCGGTCGCCGGCGCGCTGCTTCTGTCCGTCGTCGAGGATCCCGAAGCTGATCGCGAGGGCATAGGCGGTCGCGGACTCGTTGACCAGCCGGCCCGACTCCGCGATGAATTCTCGGCGGAAGGCCGTCGTGACGCGATCGTGGAGTGTCCGGAACCGCCGCTCGTCCTCGAGCTCGCCCAGGAGACCTGCCGTCTCCGTCATCTCTCGGGTGGTCTTGACCAGGTAGGCCGACGCGACCAGGTACCGGTCGGTCTTGCCGTCCGACGGGTTGCTGTGCGGCGCGTCGGGGTCGAGCCAGTCGCCGAACTGGAAGCCGGAACCCCAGAGCCCGTCCTCATCGAGGACGTCCTCGACCTCGTCGATGAACGACACCATGGAGCGGTAACTCGCGCGCAGTATGTCCAGGTCTCCGTATTCCTGGAAGAGGATCCACGGGAGACTCACCGCGACGTCGCTCCAGAGGGCCGTCGGCGTCGAGGGTGCGGCCAGAACGGTCGGGACGACCCAGGGCACCGTTCCGGCCTGCTTCTGCTCAGCGGCGAGGTCCTTCAACCAGGATCCCAGGACGCCGCGGACGTCGTACAGGAACGCGGCGGTGGGGGCGAACGCGTTGATGTCGCCGGTCCAGCCCAGCCGCTCGTCGCGCTGAGGGCAGTCGGTCGGAACCCCGACGAAGTTGCCTCGCATCGACCAGACCGTGTTCTGGTGGAGCTTGGACACGAGCGGGTCAGAGGTCTCGAACCAACCTGTGGGCGCCATGTCGCTGTGGACGACGACCGCACGCAGTGCGTCCTCGGTCAGAGTCCCGGGCCAGCCGTCGACCTCGACGTAGCGGAACCCGTGGAAGGTGAACTCCGGCTGCCACGACTCCTCGGGCCCGCCGCGCAGCGTGTAACGGTCGGTGGCGGCGGCGAGTCGGAGAGTCTCGTACTCCGGTTCGCCCGCAGGATTGAGCAGCTCCGCGTGTCGGAGGGTGACGGTCGTTCCAGCTTCACCGGTCACCGAGAGCCGCACCCACCCGGAGAGAATCTGTCCGAAGTCGACGATGGTCGCACCGGCGGGACTGCTGGTGATCGAGACGGGCGCGATCTCCTCGATGCGGCGGATCGGCGGCGGCACGTCCTCCTCGAGCGTGGCGAGATCCCACTCGAACGACTGCGCAGGAGTCCATCCCGTGTCGTCGAAGTCGGGCGAGTCCCACCCGACGGGCTCGAGGCGGGCGTCGTAGTCCTCGCCGGCGTAGATGCCGTTGGCTCGGACGGCTCCCGTCCCGACACGGAACGACTCGTCGGAGCCGACGATCACGGTGCGGTCTTCGTAGGTCAACTCGAGGCGGACCCAGAGCGCCGGGCGGTCCGCCCAGATCTCGCGCGTCAGCTCCCAGGAGAGGGGGCCGACAGCCCATCCTTCGCCGACGACCGCTCCCAGGGCGTTGGAACCCACCGTGACCAGTCCACTCAGATCGTGGCTGCTGACCAGGAGGCGGTTCGCGTAGGACGTCCATCCCGGCGCCAGCACCTCATCGCCCAGCCGGACTCCGTTGAGCGAGGGCACGACGATCCCGAGGGCCGTGATCTTCAGCGTGGCGCTGACGAGCCCCGGCTCGACCACGAACTCCTTCCGGAAGTACACCGCGGGCGCATCGGGGGTCGACTGCTCGTGTGCGCTGATGAAGCCGGGGGTGCGGCTCTGCGACGTCCCGATCGTTTCCGTCATCGTTCCGGATCTCCTTGTCTGTGGCGTGCCTCGCTGCACTGGTGGTCGAGGAGACCTCGAGGCACCGCATCCCAATAGTTGGGATGCTATACGGCGAAATGGAATAATGCCAGGAGGGCGTCGCATCGCATGCTCCCCATCACTCCCCGGCGAACCATCCGTGGACCGCCCGGACACCGCGCTCGAATGCGGCGGATCGGGGTCGGCCGAGGAAGCCGTGCATCGCACGCACCAGCTCCTCCCTCACCTCGACTCCGGCATCGCGCAACTCGGCGGCGAAGAGCCGACCGGACGCGTGCAGCCGGTCGTTGTCGGCGTCGATCACCAGCGTCGGCGGGAGCGCGTGGAGGTCGCTCCCGCCGGGGAACGCGAGACCGGGGACGAGCAGCCGGTCGTCCCCGACGTAGTTCCGATACATCCGGTGGAGCATCTCCTGATTGAACGCCCATCGTGCAAGCGGACCCCGGAGCCGCTCGTACACCTCGGATTCGAGAATGGGGTCGCTGTGGAACGCGCCGTAGGCGAGCGCGAGCCGACGCGGGACCGGACCATCATCGTTCCTGAGGAGGAGTGCCGCCGCCGCGACCAAATTGGCGCCGGCACTCGCTCCGGCGGCGTCCACGGGGGCCCCGAGGGCGTCGGTCGAGGCGACGATGACGTCCGCGACATCATGCAGGCCGGCGGGAAAGCGGCCAGCCCCCTCGCGAAGAGCATGGTCGCGGAAGAGGTTCACCCGGGGCGCGAGGCGATAGTCGACCGCTCGCACCCATCGGCCCGCCGCAGCCCATGCTCGCGCCGGGGCATCCGATTCCGCCTGGTCGAGCCCGCCGGCCGAGAACCCGCCCCCGTGGACCCAGACGAGCGGCCGATCGGTCGAGCGGGACGCCGGCAGGTAGTCGCGGACCGGGATGGTCCCATCACGACCATCGACCACCGTGTCCCGGACCTCGACCCGAACGCCTGCACCGCGCCGCCCCACGAAGGCGTGGCGCGGGCGGGACCGAGCGCTCACCCTGCTGGCTGCGTCAGCAGCGGACGCACGACGCCGCCCCAGGCGGCGTATCCGGCGGGCGTCAGGTGGAGATTGTCCGAGGTGAACTCCGCGCGCAGCGAGCCCTCGCGGTCCGCTAGTGCGGGCCAGGCATCGACATAGGTGCTTCCGGTCCGCTGCGCGATGTCCCGGTACTGCGCGTTCAGCGCCCGCAGGCGCGGAGCGTACAGCGAGGTGCGGGGAAGGACGCCGTTCACCAGGACGAGCGCGCCCGGTGCCGTCGCGCGGATCCGGTCGATGATCGTGCCGACGCGGGAGGCGATCCCGACCGGGTCCTTGGTGCTCCGACTCGTGTGCAGGTCGTTCGTGCCGATCAGGAGCGAGACGATCGAGGGGTCGATCACCGCCTCGTCCAGGCGGTCGAGGACGTCCACGCTGGTATCCCAACCGATCCCTCGATTTACGACCGGGAGATCGGGGAAGAGCTCGTCGAGAGGCGCCAACTCGGTGATGCTATCGCCCAGGAACACCACGGCCCGGGGAGGGATGGATTCCGACAGGAACGACTCGCGCCTCGCTCGCCGTCTGCGCGTGGCCGTCCCGCGCAGGAGCGGGACCACCAGCTCGAAGACGCGGTCGGTACTCAGCACGTCGCGGTCCGCGGCGGGGAGGGTTCGAGTCGAGCGAGCCGGGAGCGCCCCTCCGAGGTCGGAGCAAGGATGGTCGGCGCCATGTACAACTCCTTGAGTGAGGGGTGGAGTGCACACGTCCGATCGAGGGGAGCGGACGCGACACGCCGGTCGAGTCATTTCATTATCTCGTATATCATCCCGATTATCGAAATCTTGTAGCCCGATGATCGGCTCCGCGGCGGCCGGGTCGGCGCGCCGCAGAGGAGAGACCGTGACCGACGCAGCTCTACGGGAGACCACGCTCACGACGGGTTCTCCGTTCGGCGACCGCATGGTCCTCCAGCGACAGAAGGAGATCCGGATCTGGGGCGGAGGGCGCCCCGGCAGCACCGTGGAGGTCCGCCTGGCGGACGACGATCCGGTGCGCACGACCGTCTCGCCGGACGGAACCTGGTCGGCCTCGTTGCCGTCCCACGAGGCGGCTCGTGGCCTCCGCCTCGTCCTGGCCGACGGACGCAGCCGGATCGAGTTCGCCGATGTGGCCATCGGAGAGGTGTGGATCGCCGGCGGCCAATCGAACATGGAGTACTTCCTCGCATTCGACGGAGACCGACGGAGCGCCCTTAAGGGACCCCCGAATCCCGACATCCGCTACTTCGACTGCCCACGGATCTCCTACGAGGGCCAGCTGGAGGAGAAGGACTACTCGCGCTTCGGGTTCTGGCGCACGAGCACACCGGAGGATCTGCCCTACTTCTCCGCCGTCGGCTACTACTTCGCCGCCGATCTCCACGCGTCCCTCGGGGTTCCGGTCGGCATCGTGGGGTGCAACTGGGGCGGCACCCCGGCGAGCGCCTGGATGAGCGAGGAATGTCTCGAGGCGGGCGACGGGCGGATCTGGCTCGACGAGTACCGCGCAGCCCTCGAGGACGTCGATCTCGACCGCGCATCGGCCGCGTATCGCGCCGATCCCCTGAACGACACGACCGATCCGCTCAAGACGACACTGTTGACCCTGCTCCTCTCCCCCGGGTTCCCCCGACTGGCCCAGAAGGCGCTCGTCGCTGCGGCGGGGCAACGACTCGAGCCCCCGATCGTCGGCCCGCTTCATCCCTATCGTCCGGCCGGTTTGTACGAGCTCATGCTGAAGCGCATCGCCCCGTACACGAGCCGCGGAGTGATCTGGTACCAGGGCGAATCCGACGCGCCGCACCCCGACATCTACGCGCAGGTCTTCGGCTCGATGATCCGATGCTGGCGAGCACTCTGGCGAGACGAGATCCCCTTCCTGTTCGTGCAGCTCGCCCCCTTCGGCGAGTGGTTGACGGCCACGGGAGGGGCGTACCCCGCACTCCGCCACCAGCAGCAGATCGTCGCCGACACGATTCCCGACACGTGGATGGCGAGCTCTTCCGATGCCGGACTGCAATGGGACATCCACCCGAAACGGAAGACGTCGATCGGCGAGCGTCTCGCGCTGCTCGCCCGCCACCACCTCTACGGGCAGAGCGTTCAGGGCGATCCCCCGCGATTCTCGTCGGCGCGACGGATCCCGGAGGGCATCGAGGTGCTGTTCGACAACGCGGACGGACTCCGGCTGGATCGGGGGACGGTTCCCCTCGTCGTCCGAGCACCCTCTGGCCGCACCATCGCCGTCGGGGGACTTCGCGTCGAGGGCGATCGTCTCATCGTCACGGGCGCGTTCCCACCCCGGTCCAGTGTCAGTTTCGCCTGGACGGGCTTCTACCGCGTCCCCCTGGTTAACCGCGAGGGCAATCCGGCAACACCCTTCCGCTTCGAGCTGCCGCCGGCGGATCGACCGACCTCGTCGATAATCATGGATCGTGTATAAGTTTCGACTTAGTCTATCTATGCGGCGATCGGCCGTCGGATCCGAAAGAAGCCATGCCAACACCTCAACAGCCCGCCGCCTCTCGACAGCAGGGAACGCGGTTCCCCCGGACACGGACGACCGCAGCCGTGGTTGCGGCGGCCATCGGAACGCTCGTCGCGCTGCTCGCGGCCGCGAACCTCTTCCCGGCGTCGTCGAACATCTTCACCCTGGCCGGCACGTACGTCTGGGCGAGTACAGCCCCGCACCTGTTCCTCGTCAGCGTGGGCGCCGTCCTCCTGACGATCCCGCTCTGGCGGGCGAGACGCCGCCCCGTCCTCCGGAGCATCGCCTTCGGAGCCGCGGGACTCGCTCTCGCGGCCTCGACCATCATCACCGGTTCACTGGTCCACGCCGCCACCTCGAATGGCGGGTCCGTGAATCTCATTCAGGCCGTCGCTCTGGCGTCGGCGGACGAACCGGCGACGGAGATCACGACCTACGTCACCGTCGACGGCGATCCCCTGGAGGCACGCGTCTACGAGCCCGAAAGTGGCGCTACGGGTGCGCCCGTGATGATGTACGTCCATGGCGGCGGCTGGGAGACGGGCTCCGCAGAGGAGTCCGAGTCGACCGCACAATACTGGGCCGGACAGGGCTGGTACGTCGTCAGCGTCGACTACCGTCTCTCCAGCACGCAGCAGCCCACCTGGGACAAGGCGCCCGCCGATCTGGCGTGCGCGCTGACCTGGACCGACCAGCACGCTGCCGACTCCGGCGCTGACACCGACCGCCTCACCGTGATGGGCGACTCCGCCGGCGGCCACCTCGCCGTGTTGCTCGGCTGGTCCGCTGCCGACGGCGCTGCAGCCTCGACCTGCACCGATCAGGGCGAAGTCCCCGTGCCCGACGCGATCGTGGCCAGCTACCCCGCGATCGACGTCCAGTACAACTACGATCACGGCGTCGCACCGGTCCAGGGGATCGATCCTCAGGAGTTCACGCACCTGTTCCTCGGCGGCACGCCGGCCGAATACCCTGACCGCCTGCGCGCGGTCTCGCCGCTGACCTACCTGGGCGACGCCACCCCGTCCACCCTGGTCGTACAACCCGACCGGGACGACTTCATCCCCGCCGAGGGCAACTATCGCGGGATGGAGGCGGCCGCGCAGGCCGGTGTCGACGCGACGATCGTCCCCGTCCCGTTCGCGTGGCACGCCTTCGACGCCCCGCAGGGCGGCCTCGGCGGCCAGGTGAAGAACAGTGTCACCGAGAACTGGCTGGAGGAGCGCGGCCTCGCGCCCCGGCGGTGAGCGTCGTCGGCGTCCGCGACTCGACGGGCTGAAGACGCGCCGACGTGCTGCGAGCACGGCCGGTCGTGAGAGATCGACGAGGCGGCCCGTGCTCGGCCGTATACGAGGAGAGGCTGTTCCTGCCCGCTGGGCAGGAACAGCCTCTCCTCATGCCCGGAGCCCCTACGGGGCGAGACCGAGGCCCTGGAGCCAGTTCACGACGATGCTGGTCCGGGTCTGGCCGCCGATGCTCCCGGGGAGGCCGTCGAAGCCGTGGTAGCCGAACGGGACACGGGCGACGGTGACGTCGGCGCCGGCCTGCTGCGCGTCGTCGGCCACCCCGTAATTGCCCTCGGCGGGGATGAAGTCGTCGAGCTCCGGCTGCACGATGAGGGTCGGCGGGGTCCTGTCCGAGACGTAGGTCAACGGCGAGACGGCCTCGAGACGCTCGGGCTGATCGGCCAGGGAACCGCCGAGGAAGTTCCGCGTGAAGACCTCGGGGTCGACGCCGAGAGGCGCCGTCCCGTTGTCGGACGTGTACGTCAGGTCGGCGACCGGGTAGGAGGTGACGACGGCGTCGGGGACGGGGACGTCGCCGAGCTCGGGGCACGAGGAAGCCGCAGCTCCCTCCGCGGCCGACCAGCCGAGCAGCATCGAGAGGTGTCCGCCGGCGGAGTCACCGACCACGGTGAGGCGATCGGCGTCCGCGCCGTCGGTGGCGGCCCGCTGGCTCGTCCAGGCCAGGCCGCATGCGACGTCGGCTGGCGCCTTGTCCCAGGTGGCGCGCGTCGAGTCGGTGAGGCGGTAGTCGATGTTCACGACGTAGAACCCCTCGCCGGCAAAAGACCGGGCGATCTGATCGGACGACTCCGCCGACCCCATATACCAGGCGCCGCCGTGGATGTACATCATCACCGGCGCCCCCTCGGCACCACCCTCGGGCACGAAGACTCGCGCCTGCTGCGGTTCTCCGTCGATGGTGACGTAGGCCGCGACGTCGTCGGGGCCCTCGGACGGCGTGGCCAGGGTGAGCGCTCGAGCGAGGTCCACCGAGCCGCCGTTGTCGTAGGCGGACTTCACGATCACCCCGGTGATGACGGTCGAGGAGACCAGAGCGATGGCCACGAGGCCTGTCGTGATCCCCCTCAGCACGGGTCGGCGGCGCACTCGCCAGAGGGGGATGCAGAGGAGGCCCGCGATCACGCTCAGCACGACGAGTTGCGGACCGAAGAAGGGCCACACGAACGCGGACGCCAGGGTCCCGACGAATTCGCCGGGGCCGAAGGCCGTCCCGAGGGCGAGGAGGGCGATGATCCCTCCGATGATCGCCGCGACGACGGAGGCAGCCGTGCGCGCCCTCACGAATCGGACCGGCCCGGGGTCGACGTCGGTCCGGCGCTTCCGCGCAGGTCGGGGTACTGCCGCGTGCTCGTTCATGTTCCTTGTGCCTTTCGTTTCTTGTGCCGAGCGCGGGGCCCGGGTGATGAAGGAGTCCTCCTGTGAGAGGCGGCCAGACGGCGGAGTCGTCACCGAATGACCGTCAGGATCACGTCGACCGGGCGGGCCCTCGTCGATGATCCGTGAGTCGCTGCGCTCAGGGCGCGAGGTTTCGTTCCTCGAGCCAGGCCCTCATGATGCTCGTCTTGATCTGGCCGCCGATGCTGTCGAGAGTGGCGTCGAATCCGTGCCAGGCGAAGGGGACCTCGACGATCGTCGCGTCGACCCCCGCCTGCTGCGCCTCCTCGATCACCTCGACGTTGCCCCCGGCGGGGATGAAGTCGTCCCGTTCGGGTTGCAGGACGAGGGTCGCCGGGGTCGCCTCGGAGAGGTAGGTCGACGGGGACACGGCGCGGACGCGATCCGGAACGTCCTCCGGCTCTCCACCGAGGAAGAAGCGGGTGAACTCCTGCGGGTTGAAGCTGGGGAGCGGCGCGGCGCCCCGGTCGTACGTGTCGACGATGTTGCTCACGGGGTAGCCCGCCACGACCGCGTCCGGGACCGGGACGTCGCCGGCCTCGGGGCAGGAGGAGGAGGCGGCTCCGTCTGCGGCGGACCAGCCGAGGAGCATGGCCAGGTGCCCGCCGGCCGAATCGCCCGTGACGGTCAGTCTGCTGGTGTCGGCACCGGCCTCGTCGGCACGGTCGTCGGTCCAGGTGAGCGCGCACGCGACGTCCGCTGGGGCTGTGTCCCAGGTCGCATTCTCCGCGTCCGCGAGACGGTAGTCGACGTTGACGACGTACCAGCCCTGTTCGGCCCACCGCTGGGCCATGCTCTCGGACTCCTCGGCTGTTCCCATGTACCAGCCGCCACCGTGGATGTACATCATGACCGGTGCGCCCTCCGCGCCCCCATCGGGCTCGTAGATGCGCACCTCCTGGGGCGTGCCGTCGGCAGCGAGGTAGCTCGTGATCTCCGTCGGCGCATCGGGAGAGTTGCTCACCGACAGGGCACGGGCCAGATCGACGGATCCACCGTTCGCCGTCGCTGTGTTCACCAGGGAAGCCGTTATGGCGGCCGACGCGACCAGAGCGACGGCCACGAGTCCCGATGCGATGCCCCGGAGAACAGGACGCCGCTGGGCCATCCAGAGGGGGATGCACAGGAGAGCAGCGATGACGCCGAGGATCACGAGGTGCGGGGCGAAGCTCGCCCAGGCCATGGTGGCCCCGAGGGTCACGATGTTCGTGGCCGCGGGAAAAAGGTTTCCGACGGCGAGGAGGACCACGAGCCCACCCAGGACGGAAGCCACCACGGCGGCGAACGTTCGGATCCATCGGAACCGATGTCCTCGGTCCCCACCCCTCCTCCGCTTCGGGGTGGCAGGGGACCCGACTGACTGCTCGTGCGTGCTCATGATGCCTTTCGTTCCGAGAACCGGTATAACCCATACTACGTCTAACTCTAGACAGCGTCTATTTTTTGACCACTAGACTCCATACATGAGCTCTTCCACTCCTCCCCAGGGTCGCCGCGAGATGTTGAAGGCCCGTTCGCGTCGCTCGATCCTCGACGCGGCCACCGCCCTGGCCTCCGAGCGCGGCGGCCCCGCCTTCACCGTCGAGGAGCTCGCCCAGCGGGCTGACGTCTCCCGTGCAACAGTGTTCAATTACTTCCCGTCCGTGCTGGACGTCCTCGTCACGGCGAGCGTCGAGCAGTTCGAGAGCGCCTGGGCGACAATCGACGAGATCACGACATCGGCGCCGGCAACCGATGGATCCCGAGCGGCCGTCTTCGAGGAGGTCGCGCGATCGTTCCTCGCCACGAGGCTGCCCGACGTGATCGTGTCCGTCGGTGCGGTCGTCGGTCGGGACAATCAGGCGTCGCCTCGGCACGAAGCCCTGCTCCGCCAGATCATCGATCGGACCTCACTGCACCTGGCCGACCAGGTCGCGGACCGCTATCCGGATTGGAGCCGCCTCGAGGTCGATCTGCTCGTCGGCGCGCTCATGAACTGCGTCATCGTCGCGTCGAGTCATTGGTTCGTGAACGAAGGCGGGGACCTCGGCGACGAGTCCCGGGCCACCTGGGCCCGCATGCTCGACAGTGCCATCGATGGCTTGCGCGCCGGCTACGGCCGGAACGACCGATCCGCGTGACGATCAGGGAGTGGCGACTCGGCTAGGTCGAACACGCCGCAAGGAACGCGCGGAGAACACGGGTGGCCGCCGCCCAGTCGACGTCGTCGTTGACGAGCCATTGCGACTCGATCCCCTCCACCGCTCCGAGAAGAGCCGTCGCCAGCGCACGGGCGTCGATGTCGTCGCGGAGCTCGCCGGCGGTGATCGCGCGACGGATCATCGACTCGTACGCGTCCCGGATTCTCTCGTGCCTGTCCCGAACCCACTCCCTGGCAGGGTGCAGAGGGTCGGCCGCCTCGGCGACGAGCCGGTGGTAGAGAGCGACCAGCTCCCTATCCGCATACACCTTCGGCAACAGCGCCGACACATCCGAGACGTAGTCGGCCATCGTCGCGTATCTCTCGGGGTCCGCGGAATGCAGGGCTCGATCGAGCTCGGCATCGCGCTCTTCGAGAACGGCGAGGAGCAGTTCCTGCTTGGACGGGTAGTAGTACAACAGGTTCTGCCGCGACAGGCCCGCCGCTACAGCGACGTCGTTTAACGAGCCGGAACGGTAGCCGTCACGCGCGAAGACGCTCACGGCGGCGCGCACGATCCGCGTCCGCGGTTGTTCTTGCACTCTGGCCATCGCATGATCATACTGGCATTTGACTTACTGGTAAGAAAAATCGAGCGACAGGATCCGGACATGACGACGACGTCAGGAGAGACGAAGAACTTCTCGGTCGAGGGCGTGACGGTCGGCAGGCTGCGCGTGAACGCTCGCGAGACGCCCCGCGGAATCGACACGAAGACCCCCGAGTTCTCCTGGAACCTCCGATCGTCTCGAGGTGGGGTGCTGCAGACGGGCTGGCACGTGCAGATCCGTCTGGAGGGGTCGGCCGACGTGTTCTGGGACTCGGGCGAAAACGACGGCGAACACACGTTCGGTCACTTCTACGGCGGCCCGCTCCTGCGCTCGTCCACGACCTATCGCTGGCGCGCGCGCATCCGAGACGAATCGAGGTCTTGGTCGGAGTGGTCGAGCGAGGCGATCTTCGAGACGGGGATCCTCGACGCGTCCGAGTGGACCGGCGACTGGGTGACGGCGCAGGACGACACCGCCGGCGCCCTCTACCTGCGGGGCTCGGCATCGCTTCCGGAGACGATCGACCGCGCTCGCCTCTACGTCAGCTCCCTCGGCTGGCACCGCCTCTTCGTCAACGGCGTTGATCACACGGGGCCGGCGCTCGTTCCCCGCTTCACCCCGTTCGGGAAGGAGATCGAGTACCAGATGTACGACGTCACCGACTCCCTCCGTCCCGGCGAGAATGTCGTCGCGATCGCGGTGGGAGACGGCCGATACCGAGGTCGACTGGGGATCTTCGACCGCCGGAACACCTTCGGGGACACCCTCGCAGCGATGACGCGACTCGTTGTCCAGTCCGGGGACCGGGAACTCACGTTCGTCTCCGACGCATCCTGGGCAGGCGGCTCGGGACGCATCACCGAGACCGACCCGAAGCATGGCGAGCATGCCGACCTCCGCATCGAGGAGGACGACTGGTTGTCGGGATCGACCGCCCCTCGACGCCTCGCCCCTGTCCGCATCCTCCCCGCGCCTCCCGTGGAGTTGATCGCGGAACAGGTGGAGCGCGTGACGGCGGTGGCGATGTTCCGACCTCGCGTATGGCGCTCGCCTCAGGGTCATCAGCTCGTGGATCTCGGGCAGAACATCGCCGGGATCGTCCGTGTGCGGGTCGCGGGCCCAGCGGGCAGGGCTGTGCGGATGACGTTCAGCGAGGTGCTGGATCCCGACGGCGAGCTGGATGTCGAGTGGATCCTTCACAACCCCGACAAACCCTGGCAACAGCGCGACGTGGTCGTCCTCGACGGCACCGAGCAGTGGTGGCAGCCGTGGTTCACCATCCATGGCTTCCGCTACGTCCAGATCGACGGGCTCGACGATGATCTGACCGCGGACGACGTCGAGGGGATCGCGCTGTCGACCGACGTCGAAACAGCCGGCTCGTTCGCGGCATCAGACGAGCGCCTGGGTCAGCTGTGGCAGAACGTCCTGTGGTCGACGCGGTCCAACTTCGTCGACACGGCCACGGACTGCCCCACCCGGGAGAGGTCGGGGTGGACGGGCGACATCCAGGTGTTCGCGCCGACCGCGACCGGGATCGTCGACAGCCAGGCGTTCCTCCGGCGATACCTTCGCAGCGTCTCCCTCGAGCAGCGTCCCAACGGCAACATCCCGCCGTGGATACCGAGCGAGCGCACCGGTCAGGCGAGTCCGCTCACTCATGTCGTCTCCGAGGTGCTGGGAAACTCCGTCGGGTGGGGGGACGTCGCCGTCCTCACTCCCTGGGATCTCTACCGATACTACGGAGACGTCTCGACGCTGGAGCGGCAGTACCGATCGATGCAGTTGTGGGTGCGCAGACTCGCACGCGCGGCGCGGCGGCCCGGAGCGTCGCGGTGGCTGGCGCGCCGTTTCGGTAAGCATGAGAAGTACATCCTCGACAGCGGCTTCCACTGGGGCGAATGGCTGCGACCCGGTGAGGGGTTCGACATGCTCGACGGCACGCTGCATGGAGCCGCCCTGGCGACGGCGTACTTCGAACGATCCTCCCGGACGCTTTCCGCCGTCGCCGACGTCCTCGGCCGTGACTACGACCGGGCCCGGTATCTCGAGCTCGCCGACCGCGTCCGCGCGGCGTGGCGCGCCGCCTTCGTGAGCGACGGCGGTGCGCGCATCGGCGAGGACAAGCAGGACGACTACGTTCGGGCACTGGCGTTCGGCCTCCTCTCCGAGGACGAGAAGCCGCGAGCCGCGGATCGGCTGGTGGGGCTGATCCGTGCCGCCGACACCCACCTCGGCACAGGGTTCCTCTCCACCCCGCTCCTGCTCTCCGCGCTTCGGGAGAACGGTCGTGCGGACGTTGCGATGCACCTCCTGCTCCAGACGACGACGCCGTCATGGCTGGGGCAGGTCGAGCGTGGCGCGACCACGATCTGGGAGACGTGGGATGGGGGGTACGAGGAGGCGGGTCGCGCTCGAGCCAGCCACAATCACTACGCGTTCGGTACGGTCGCCGGCTGGCTTCGAGAGGAACTCGCCGGCATCGCTCCCGCATCGCCCGGCTACCGGCGCATACGCATCGAGCCTCTCGTCACCGAGCGTCTCGATTGGGTGGAGGCTTCCGTCGAGACACCCTACGGGGAGGTCCGATCCCGCTGGGAGGGGACCCCCGACAGCGGTCGTCTCGATGCGGTGATCCCCGCCGGGACCTCCGTCGACATCGTCACCCCCGACGGCGTCACGACCCGTGCAGGATCCGGCCGCGTCACCGTGACGTGGCCCGCGACCAGCGCAGGATGACGAGCCGGCGTGAGGACGGGGGTCGTTCCGCTCACCTCACCGATCGGATGAAGGTGACCAGAATTGCGGACACGACCACGAAGCAGGCGGACCCAATGAAGAGGATCTCGTATCCACCGAGGAGGGTCACCAGGATCCCCCCGACCACCGGGGCGATGATCTGGGGCCCGGCGTTGGCGATGTTCATGATGCCGAGATCACGGGCCGCGTTCTCGACGTTGGGGAGGACACGGCTGATGAGCGCTTGATCGACCGAGAGGTAGAGACCGAACCCCGCACCGGTGATCGCATTGGCGACGAGCGCTCCCGTGTAGGTCGGAACGAGCCAGTAGACCAGTGCTGCCGGCACGAGCATCAGAGTCGCTCCCGCGACGAAGATGCGCAGACGTCCCGCCTTGTCGGAGATCCATCCGCCGAGCAGAGAGAAGACGACGAGCGCGATCGCGCTCACACCGGACAGTCCCACCAACGCAGCCGACGCCGCCTCTATGGACTGGTCACCGAACTTCACGTAGTTCTGCAGGATGTACAGCTGGAACGCTCCGACCAGGAAGACTCCGAAGATCATCATGAAGCGGCTGATGAATGCCCACCAGTAGTCCCTGTCGGCGCGGAAGCTCGGCAGCCGCGCGGCGGCCTTCCTCTCCTCCTCGGTCTGCTCCCGCGTCTCGGGCGGGAAATAGTCCGTCGTGGTGAACGTGAACACCAATGACGTCACGAGCACGATCACGGCGATCGCCGCGTAGCTGAAGATCACGTTGCCTGACAGGCCCGCGATGGCGACACCGGAGAAGGTGCCGATCACTCCCGTAGCGCCCACGAGCCCCGAGACGGACCCACGATGGCGAACCGGGATGCGCTCGGGCAGCACGGCGGTCAATGCCCCCTGGAGGGCGTTCAGAGGCCACATGGAGATAGCCCACACGACAGCGAGGACCGGCACCGAGGGGCTGAGCGACGTCGCGACGAGGCCGACGACCGCGACGACCGCGGCCCCCGCGACCCAGATGTTCCGGCGCCCGAACCGCGATCGGGTGCGGTCGCTGAGAATCCCCATCACCGGCTGGGACACGACGGATGACACCGCGGCGATCCCGGTGACGATCCCCAGGGTCGCGGGGGCGTCGTCCCGCCCCACGAAATCAGCCACCTGGGTGCCGAGGAGGATCTGTATCACCCCTCCCCACACGGCGTTGATGCCGATGAAGGCGAGCGGGTAGACGAACCACAGCCTTCGCTGCATCGACGCTGGACCAGCGGGCCTCGAACGCTGCTGGAGGACGTCGTCAGGAGGGACGGGCAGGGCCGGCTGCGCGTCCGGACGAGGAGAAGAGGTGGTCATCATCGGCCGGCTGTCAGAACGCGCGCATGACAGCGGCCGGACCCTGGAGACCGTGGTCACGAACCGAGGTGACGTGCGCTCGGGATCCGCGCACCGACGACCAGACGGTGTCGGGGATGATGTCGTCGCAGCCCCGTGCGATCAGCAGGTGGTTCACGAGTCGGGACATGACTTCTCCTTTGAAGCGGCGACGTCGCACGGCAGCAGCGACGGTGTCACCCTAGACAAAGTATTGTCCTGAAGACAACACAATGCTCAGGTCGAAAACGCAGCGCCTGCTGTCGATGTCAGAGGATGTCCCGGGAGCGCGTCGAGTGACGTCGCGAGCTTCACCAGAAGGCGCTCGAGGTGATCCATGTCACTCTGCGGCCATTCCTTGAGTGCTGAACTGAAATCCGCCGTGACCGTTGCCACGATCTTCCGCCCCACCTCCCGGCCCTCGTCGGACAAGACCACGACCACTCCTCGCTCATCGCCAGGGTCCAGCCCGCGAACGACCAGACCGGCAGCCTCGAGGCGGGCAACGATCTTGCTCACATTCGAGCGACCGGTCTGAATCGCATCAGCGAGATCAGTCGGACGAGCAGCGCCCCGATAGACGAGCTGATTCACCAGCAGGAACGCAGGCAGATCATCGGGGAGCGGAAAATCACTCGTCGCCATGATGCGCTCACGGAAGGCGGTCGATGTGCCCCAGGTGACGATCGCTTGCATGGCCGCCCCCAGCCTGGTCCCCTCAGCACCCATCAGGGGCACGGAGAGCCGCGCGATCATCGACGGACTCTCGGAGCGATCCACGTCGGTCATTGTAGCCAGGGCTACGACGCCGAAGCATCGCGGTACTCCTCCCCCGAGTTCCGCGAGTGCTCCGACATGGAGTGTGAAGCGATCGAGCGCCTATCTGGAGCCCTCGACATCCGGTCGAGCTACGGCCTCAGCTCGAGCGGACGACTGCCGTAGATGCTCTGAAGCCAGATGCTGGTCAGCACGTCTGGCACGTCGGACTGCGGGATGAGCGGATTCTCACCGACGAACACGGACGAGAGAACCCGCTCGTTCATCAGGTTCAGCGCGATTGCGAGATTGCGAGCGTCGGCTCCCTGAGGCGCGACTCCGCGCGCCCGCTCCCCCACGATCGCTTCCGAGGTGTAACCGACCCACGCAATCATCGAGGAGGTCCACAGCTCATCAATCTGAGCGTTGAGGAGGCGCGCCGTCAGGGTCGCGACCGCCACTGCACGATGGGCGGCGAAGACCTCGACGTAGGTACCGATCACGCGTCGCCACGCCGCTGCAGGGTCCGGCTCGAAGTCCCGCGGCAGCAGGGCGACTCGCTCATCGGCCTCGCTGATGACCCGGTCGAGGAGCGCCAGCAGTACATCGTCCTTCGAGGAGAAGTAGAAGTAGAAAGCCGACCGGGACAGCCCTGCGCTCGACGCGAGATCCTCGATCGACAACGAGGCGAACGACCGCTCCTGCATCAGACGCTCGGCTCCGAGGAGGATCGCCTCTTCACGCTCGTCCCCCGAGGGTCGCGTGTTCCTGCGCCCGCGTTGTGCCATGCCTGAATGATACCGTGCGTCGATTTTTCAACACGGTGTCGAGTATTTCGACGTCACGTCTAAACTGGTCGTCATGACCGAACACTATGACGTGTTGATTGTCGGTGGCGGCTTGAGCGGCATCGGGGCCGCCAGCCATCTCCAGCGGGACCGCCCGGGCACGAGCCTGTTGATTCTCGAGTCTCGAGGAACGATCGGCGGGACGTGGGATCTGTTCCGTTATCCCGGCGTCCGATCCGACTCCGACATGTTCACTCTCGGTTACTCGTTCCGCCCCTGGACGGACGGTGCGGCCATCGCCGACGGCGCGGCCATCCGCACCTACATCCACGACACGGTGCGGGCCGAGAATCTCGGGTCCAAGATCCGCATCAACCACCGAGTCGTTGCGGCCGAATGGTCGTCGAGCACGGAGATGTGGACGGTGACGGCGGTGATCACCGGGGCGGGTGAATACGAGGCGGAAACCGCCCGGACCGCCGAGAGCAGCGAGACCGTGACCTTCACCTGCTCGTTCCTCTTCGTGTGCTCGGGCTACTACCGGTACGACGAGGGCTACACACCGGCCATCCCGGGGATCGAGAAGTTCGCGGGCACGGTGGCGCATCCCCAGCACTGGCCGACGGATCTCGACTACGCCGACAAACGAGTCGTCGTCATCGGCAGCGGGGCGACCGCCGTGACTCTCGTGCCGTCGATCGCCGAGAGCGCCGAGCACGTCACCATGCTCCAGCGCTCTCCGACGTACATGGCACCGGTACCGAGAGGCGACCGCTTCGCAGACCGTCTCCGCGGGCGGCTTCCGGCGCAGATGGCGTACCGCCTCGTCCGGATCAAGAACATCGCGTACTCGATGGTGACGTACCAGCTCAGCCGACGGTGGCCCGAGCTCATGAAGTCGATTCTTCGTAACGCCGCCGTCGCCAACCTCCCCGCGGACTTCGCGGTCGACACGCATCTCGCACCGACCTACCAGCCGTGGGATCAGCGTCTCTGCGCGATCCCCGACGGCGACCTGTACGCAGCCATCACCGACGGCGCCGCCGACATCGTGACGGATCGCATCGACCAGGTCACCGAGGACGGAATCCAGCTCGCGTCCGGTACGCATCTGGACGCCGATGTCATCGTCACGGCGACCGGGCTGAATCTCCTCATCATCGGGGGTATCGAGCTCACGGTGGATGGGCGTCCCATCGACGTCAGCCAGACACTCGCATACAAGGGCATGATGCTCGAGGGCGTGCCCAACTTCGCCTTCACGATCGGCTACACGAACGCTTCCTGGACGCTCAAGGCAGACCTGGTCGCGCGCTACGTCGGACGGATCCTGCGTCGCTTGGATCGCCGCGACGAGGTCTCGATCACCCCCCTGGCGCCGTCCGCCGTCCGTCGGGGGCCGATCGGTCCGCTTCTCGACCTGCAGGCCGGCTACATCCAGAGAAGCATCGACCAGGCGCCCAAGCAGGGACGGCGGACCCCGTGGCGGCTCCGACAGAACTACCTCCGGGACTTCCTTGTGCTTCGGGCGGGAACGATCGGTGACGACGTGCGCTTCGGACGGCGCAGCGATGCAGCCAGCCCGGCGTCTCGTGGGCACACGACTCGTGACGCCGAGACTCTCCCCGGCGTCTCCTTTCTGACTGCGGGCGGACTCCGTCTGCGGTATCGAGTCACCGGAGAAGGCCGACCTCTCCTGCTCCTGCACGGAATCGGCCAGAGCCTGGAGGATTGGAACGAGCAGCACGACCGGCTCTCGTCGAGCCACCGGGTCATCAGCCTCGACCTCCCGGGCTTTGCGTACTCGGAGCGACCGGGCTCGCCCGTCACCCTGCCGCGGTTGGCAGGCGTTCTGCCCGCCTTCCTCGATGCTCTCGACGTCACGGATGCCGTCGGGGTGGTCGGGAACTCGCTCGGAGGCGCCGTCGCCATGTCCTTCGCAGCGACCAACCCCGGCAGGGTCTCGTCTCTGGTGCTCGTGAACAGCGCCGGCTTCGGTAAGGACGTGACCATCGGTCTTCGCCTCCTGGCCGTCAGGCCCCTCGGCAGACTTCTCGTCAAGCCTTCGGCCGGCAGCTCCACCCGAATGATCCAGTCCATCTTCCACGATCAGTCGTTGGCGACCCCCGAGCGCATCTCGCACGCCCTCTCCCTGGCGCAGCGCCCCACTCACGCGGCGACCGTTCTCGACGTGGCTCACGACCTGGGCACCGTCCTCGGTGTGCGAAGCGCATGGCGTGAGTCGCTTCTGCGCATCGTCGCTCAGCTCGACGTCCCCGTGTTCGTCGTCTGGGGCGACGAGGATCGCGTGCTCCCGTCACGCCATCTCAGAGCAGCGATCGCTTCCCTTCCCCATGCGAAGACACACGTCTTCGCCGAGACGGGGCACATGCCGCAGATCGAGCGACCGGACGAGTTCGCCTCCCTGGTCGGAGCGTTCCTGAGCGGCAGCCCGGCCACCACCACTCGTCGCGAAGGAGCGATCGCATGAGAAGGTACCGATTCGCCGGAGGCACGGCGATCGTCACGGGCGCAGCCAGTGGAATCGGAGAAGCACTCTCGCGTGACCTCGGTTCTCGGGGGAGCAACCTCGTCCTGCTCGACCGCGATGCGGCCGGGCTGACACGCGTGGCTGACGACCTGCGGTCCACGCATCCGGGGATCTCTGTCACCACCGTCACCGCGGATCTGTCGGACCGAGACGGTACGGACAGGATCGGCGCGGAACTGGCGGCCCACCATCCGGACACGACGCTCTTGATCAACTGCGCAGGGGTGGCGCTGGGCGGAACGTTCGATCAGGTGAGCCTCAAGGACTTCCGTTGGCTGTTCGACATCAACTTCCACGCCGCCGTCACGCTCACTCACCACCTCCTGCCGGCGCTCCAACGGAATCGCGGGGCGCACCTCGTCAACGTGTCGAGCGTCTACGGGCTGTTCGCGCCTCCCGGGCAGGCTGCGTACGCGTCCAGCAAGTTCGCGCTCCGCGGCTTCACCGAGTCGCTTCGAGCAGAAGCAGAAGCGTGGGACATGGGTGTGACGTGCGTCCATCCTGGGGGGATCAAGACCGCGATCGCGTCGAACGCCCGGGTCGGAGCCCGACTCTCGCCGTCGGAGGCTCAGAAGAGCGTCGACGACATCAATCGCTCGCTCACGATCTCAACGTCGGATGCCGCGGAGATCATCCTCCGCGGTGTCGAACGGCGGAAGCCGAGGGTGCTGATCGGCCTCAGCGCGCGTCTTCCGGACGTGATGGTCCGCATCGCCCCCGGCCACTACATGAAGCTGCTCCGCCACCTCATCGGTTGACCGTCCACCCTCCTCAGCGGATGCGCGTCGCGTCGTCCAGGACCTGGAGGACGTGGCGGTAGGGCTCTCCCGTCGCCCGGGTCATCCCGAGCTCGCACGTGCGGTTGACGGAGGCGTGCACCTCCGCGCCCGCCCGTCGCACCTCCTCAGCCTCCGACGCGGTCGCCGAGGCCGTGAGTTCCGGATGGAGCATGCCTCGGTCTCCCGCGAAGGCGCAGCATCCCCAGTCCTCGGGGATCAGCACGTCGTCGGCCGCCGCCGCAGCCACGCGGGAGAGCGCGCCGCCGATGCCGAGCCTCTTCGAGCTGCAGGTGGGGTGCAGGGCGAGGGAGGACACCTTCGTCGCCGCGGGCAGGCGGGGAAGGACGACGTCGTCGACGAAGGCGACGGCGTCGAGCACGCGGATACCGACGTCGCCGGCTCCTTCGAGAAGGATGTGCAGTCCCTCCGTGCAGGACGACGCATCGCAGACCACGGGGAGCTCTCCCCCGCGGGTGGCTCGAAGCAGCGAGGAGACGACACGAGCCTTCATCTCGGCGTACCCGTCCGTGAGCCCCTTCGACTTCCAGGGGGTGCCGCAGCACAGAGAGGGGATGTCGTCGGGGGTCGAGATCGCGACACCGGCTCGCTCGCACAGTCGGACGAAGGACTCGCCGACGCCGTCGCCACCCTCAGACCCGAACATGGTCGTCGTGCAACTCGAGAAGTAGACGGCGACCGGCTCGTCGGAATGGAGCACGGGACGTCGTCGGCCACCGCCCGGAAGCTCGGCCGAATACTGCGGCACGGTGTCGTGCCCGAGCACGGCTCGCGCCGCGGTGGTGGCCAGAGCGGGTAACGCGGCCGGAACCTTCTTGGCGACGGAGAGCGCGAGCCCTCCGGTCCGGCTGACGACATCCCAGTTCTTCGCGAGCGCCTTCCAGCCGCCCTGACTGATCGCATCCGCGCCCTCCGCCCGCAATCGCCGGGTCAGGTCGCCGGTGTTGATCAGGACCGGGCAGGCAGTCTGGCACATGCCGTCGACGGCGCAGGTCTCGACGGCATCGTATTCGTACTCTTTCTCGAGGGTCCGGAGGAGGGCGTCGTCACCGACCTCCCTCGCCCGCGCGATCTCGCGTCGGAGCACGATCCGCTCCCGCGGAGTCGTGGTGATGTCCTTACTGGGGCACACCGGCTCGCAGTACCCGCATTCCACACAGCGGTCGACCTCCTCCTCGACCGTCGGAGTGGTCTTCAGATCGCGCACGTGGGAGTCCGGGTCGTCGTTGAGCAGGACCCCGGGATTCAGCAGGCCGTCCGGATCGACGAGACGCTTCAGCTCGCGCATGACGTCGTACAGCTCGTCGCCGTACTGGCGGCGGACGAACGGGGCCATGATCCGGCCGGTCCCGTGCTCGGCCTTGAGCGTCCCACCCTGCGACAGGACGAGCGACACCATCTCCTCGGTGAAAGCCTCGTACCGGCGCAGCGACACGGGATCGTCGAACCGCTCGTTGAGCATGAAATGGATATTGCCGTCCTTTGCGTGACCGAAGATCACGCTCTCCTCGTAGCCGAAGCGTTCGAAGAGCCCCATGAGTTCGGTGCAGGTGCCGAAGAGCCTCTCGACGGGCACCGCGATGTCCTCAAGGAGAGCAGTGGTCCCGGACGGACGCGCTCCGGCGACGAGCGTGTAGAGACCCTTCCGGATGTGCCACAGCTGTGCACGTCGAACCGGATCGGTGCTCAGCACACCCCCGGACGCGACCGGCAGCATGGCGAGGACCTCGGTGGCCTGCGCGAGTCGGACGGCCAGATCGGCTTCCGTGTCCTCCTGGAACTCCACGAGGAGAGCAGCCTGCCGGGCGATGTCCAGGTCGAGCAGGTCCGTCGTCGCCTCGGGATCGCGCTGCGCCACGCGCAGGCTCGTGGCGTCGAGGAGCTCGATCGTCGCGAAGCCGGCGGCCACGAGAGCGGGCAGGGAGCTCGTCGCGGCAGCGAGATCGGGGAACACGAGCAGACCGGTGGCGACGGAGGGGCGGACGCGGACCGTCCGGAAGACGGCCTCGGCCACGAAAGCGAGCGTCCCCTCGCTCCCGACCACCAGGTGTGCGAGGAGGTCGATGGCGCTCTCGTGGTCGAGGAAGGAGTTGAGACCGTAGCCCATGGTGTTCTTGATCGAGTAGAGCGCACGGATCGCCTCGACGGAGCGTGGATTCGAGCGCACTCGGTCCCGCAGGTCCACCAGCCCCTGAGCGAGCCCCGGCTCGAGGCGGTGGAGCTGCGCATCCGCGTCCGCGTCAGCCGTGTCGATGACGGTTCCGCTCGGCAGCACGAGGACGGCGGACGCGAGGGTCCTGTACGTGTTGTCCGTGATCCCGCACGCCATGCCGCTCGAGTTGTTGGCGATCACGCCGCCGATGGTGCAGGCGATCTCGCTCGCGGGATCGGGACCGAGTTTGCGCTTGAAGCGGGCGAGCCGGGTGTTGACGGCGCGCACGGTCGCTCCCGGACCGCTCCTCACGAGGGTGCCGCCCTCGAGCACCTCGATACGACGGAAGTGCCGGCGCGTATCGAGGAGGACCCCTGAGGACCCCGCCTGGCCGCTGAGGCTCGTTCCTCCCGACCGGAAGGTGAGGGGCACGCCGCGGCGGCGGCTCACCGCGATCACGTCGGCCACGTCGCGGGCGCTCGACGGGGTGACGACCGCCTGCGGCGTGAGCTGATAGTGGGATGCGTCATGAGCGGAAGCCAGGCGATCGGTGGCTCGGACGGCGACCCCGCCGGGCACGGCCGCCTCCAGCTCGGCGACGAGTTCGTCGGAGACCGGCGCGAGAGTGGTCGAACGGTCAGTGCGACTCACGGCTCACCGCCGACCCGCGCGAACCGCGCAGGAAATCGAGATCGGCGCCCGTATCGGCTTGGAGGACGTGGTCGACGTAGAGACGCTCCCACCCGCTGCGGGGATTCGCGTAGGCCCCGACGCTCTGCTCGTCGGGAGTTCGTCCGGCGAGCTCCTCGTCGGAGATCTCGAGGTCGAGGCGTCCGGCCCGTACGTCGAGGAGGATACTGTCTCCGGTCCTGACGAGCGCGAGGGGACCGCCGGCGGCGGCCTCTGGCGTGACGTGGAGCACCACCGTGCCGTACGCGGTCCCACTCATCCGCCCGTCGCAGATCCGGACCATGTCCCTCACCCCGCGCTCGAGCAGCTTCTTCGGCAACGGCATGTTCGACACCTCGGGCATGCCGGGGTAGCCCTTCGGGCCGCACCCGCGCAGCACCATGACCGAGTTCTCGTCGATGTCGAGGTCGGGGTCGTCGATCCGTGCGTGGAAGTCCTCGATGCTGTGGAAGACGACTGCCGGCCCGCGGTGCTTGAGGAGGTGGGGAGACGCCGCTGCGGGTTTGATGATGGCGCCGCCGGGGGCGAGGCTGCCGCGCAGCACCGAGATGCCCGCGCGTGGGATCAGCGGCGCGTCCCTCGGAAGGATCACGTCCGCGTCCCAGACACGCGCGTCGTCGAGGTAGTCGACGAGCGGCTGACCGGTGATGGTCAGCGCATCGGGATCGAGGAGATCGCGTACTTCGCGGAGAACGGCGAGGAAGCCGCCTGCGCGGTGGAAGTCGTCCATGAGGTATCGACCGGCGGGTTGAAGGTTGACGAGAAGAGGCACATCGGCTCCGATGCGGTCGAAGTCGTCGATGGTGAGATCGATGCCGAGCCGCCCCGCGATGGCGAGCAGGTGGACGACGGCATTCGTGGATCCACCGATGGCGGCGAGGGCGACGATCGCGTTGTGGAAGCTCGCCTTCGTGAGGAACGTGCTGGGGCGACGGTCGTCGGACGCGAGCTGCACGGCGAGACGGCCCGTCTCGTGAGCCGCCTCGAGCAGGCGGCTGTCGGGCGCCGGCGTCCCCGCCAGGCCGGGCAGAACTGTGCCGAGGGCCTCGGCGACGAGGGCCATCGTCGAGGCCGTCCCCATCGTGTTGCAGTGACCCTTACTGCGGATCATCGAGGACTCCGATTTGAGGAAGTCCTTCTCACCGAGCTCTCCGGCCCGCACCTCTTCGCTCAAGCGCCACACATCGGTGCCGCATCCCAGGTCCTGGCCGCGGAAGGTCCCGGTGATCATCGGGCCTCCGGGGACCACGACGGCCGGGAGGTCGACGGAGGCCGCCGCCATCAGGAGGGATGGAATCGTCTTGTCGCACCCGCCGAGGAGGACCACGCCGTCGATCGGGTTCGCGCGCAGCATCTCCTCGGTAGCCATCGCCGCCATGTTCCGCCACAGCATCGCCGTGGGGCGGACCTGGGTCTCGCCGAGCGAGACGACGGGAAGATTGAGCGGGATCCCGCCTGCTTCGTAGACGCCGTTCTTCACCGCTTGCGCCACTTCGTCGAGGTGAGAATTGCACGGCGTGAGATCGGACGCGGTGTTCGCAATGGCAATCTGAGGCCGACCCTCGAAGGCACTCGAAGGGGCCCCGCGGCGCATCCACGCCCGATGGATGTATGCGTTCCGATCGCCGCCGCTGTACCACTCGGAACTTCTGAGGCCAGACGTCATCGTTTGCCAATCTTCGGAATTACTGTTTATTAGTTCGAATCTGTGGCTAGCATAGCCTCGCACGAAGGGAACGCATCAGATGGAGAACTCCGACTCGGAGGATGGCCTCGCCGGCATGCTCGCCATCGACGATAGGGGTACCGTCCGCCGGTTCACGGCGGTCGTCGCAACGCCCGTGACACACGGTCTCGGCGAAGGTCCGGTCTGGGATGCGGTCGGTCGCCACGTCGTGTGGGTCGACATCACCGCAGGACAGGTCTTCTCGGGTGAGCTCAGGCCCGATCGGTCGATCGAGATCGTCGACCGCACCTCCTTCGACGGCACCGTCGGTGCCGTCGTGATCGGCGAGGACGGCGAGTGGCTTGTCGCCGCGGGTGAACACGTCCTCATCCGTCGACAGAACGGGGACATCGAGCCCGGACCACGCATCATTCCCCCCGAGGGTCGGCGACGTCTCAACGACGGGAAAGTCGATCCCGCGGGACGCTTCGTCGTCGGGACCCTCCACCTCGATAGCGACGACTCGATCTCCGAGACGCTCTCCGTCGTCGAACGCGATCGGTCCGTCCGCACCCTCGATGACGACCTCAGCCTCTCGAACGGCCTCGGCTGGACGATCGACGGATCCCTGATGTACAGCGTCGATACCCTGCGTCGGCGCATTTCGGTCCGAGACTACGACCCCGAGACCGGATCTGCGGGCCCTCGCGCGACGTTCGTCCAGTTCGAGGAGGGATACCCGGACGGACTGACCCTCGATGCCGAGGACCACGTCTGGGTGGCGATCTGGGGCGCCGGCGAGGTGCACCGTTACACCCCGACCGGCGAACTGGTCACCGTCATCGACGTCCCCGCTCCCCACACCTCGAGTGTCGCGTTCGCGGGCCCGCTTCTCGACACGCTCGTCATCACGACGGCAACGCAGGGGCTGGACGACGAGGCTCTGGCCGCGTTCCCCGACTCCGGCCGTGTCTTCACCGTGACACCCGGCTCTCTCGGGGTCCCCCAACCCCGTTGGGGCGGGTTCTCACGTTCCGCCTCGCCCACCGACTCCTGAGGAACACCATGAAACTGCTCCGCATCGGCCCCGCTGGGTCCGAGAGGCCCGCCGCTCTCGCCTCCGACGACTCCTACATCGATCTCTCCGACATCGTCGAAGACTTCGACGAGCGCTTCTTCGGCACCGGCGGACTCGACCGCGTTCGTCCGATCGTCGCCGAACGCCTCGCCGCCGGTGCGGCCGTGCCGCTCGGGGACGTCCGCATCGGCGCCCCGATCGCGCGGCCGCACCAGATCCTCTGCATCGGCCTCAACTACAGCGATCACGCGGCCGAGACGGGGCAAGCGGTCCCCGACGAACCCATCCTCTTCACCAAGTCTCCGAACACCCTGATCGGCCCCAACGACGACGTCCGCATTCCCCGCGGGTCGACCAAGCCCGATTGGGAGGTTGAGCTGGGGATCGTCATTGGCACTCGGACGAGCTATCTCGACTCCGTGGAGGAGGCACGCAACTCGATCGCGGGCTTCGTCATCGTCAACGACGTCAGTGAGCGCGCCTTCCAGCTCGAGCGGGGAGGCCAGTGGAGCAAAGGCAAATCCGCCGAGACCTTCAACCCCGCCGGGCCGTGGCTGGTCACACCCGATGAGATCGATGACGTCCTCGCACTCGACATGTGGCTCGACGTGAACGACGTCCGTCGACAGAACGGATCGACCTCGACGATGATCTTCGACCCCTACGTCATCGTGCACTACCTCAGCCAGTTCCTGGTCCTCGAGCCCGGTGACCTCATCAACACGGGCACCCCTCCAGGGGTCGGCATGGGATTCCAGCCCCCGATCTGGTTGCAGCCCGGAGATGTCATGGAACTTGGCATCGAGGGTCTCGGACGTCAGCGACAGAATGTGCTCGCACCGCGATGAGGGCCTTCGTGATCACGGGTCCTGGGGAGGCGCGCGTCCAGGACGTCGAGCCTCCCGTGGCGGCCGTCGGCGACGTGATCGTCGACGTCCAGCGCGCCGGTGTCTGCGGTACGGACATCGAGCTCTTCACCGGAGAGATGCAGTACCTGGCCGACGGCGTGACCACCTATCCGATCCGGATCGGGCACGAGTGGATGGGAACGGTCTCCGCCGTGGGCGCCGGAGTGGACCCGCGCTGGCTCGGGCGCCGGGTGACCGGCGACACGATGCTCGGGTGCGGGGTCTGCAACAGGTGCCTTCGCGGGCAGCAGTGGGTGTGCGACGTCCGAGGCGAGCTCGGAATCCGCGACGGCCGACCGGGTGCCCTCGCCGAGCAGGTGTCCGTCCCGGCGAGCTCCCTACGAGAGCTACCCGATTCCGTCGACGACGCGCTCGGTGCCCTCGTCGAACCGGGCGGTAACGCGTTGCGCTCCGTCCAGGCGGCCTGCCTCGAGCCAGGCGACCGCGCCCTCGTCCTCGGGCCCGGCACGATCGGGCTCCTTGTCGCCATGTTCGCCCGTGCGGCTGGAGCGGAAGTGCATGTGATGGGCCGAAGCGAGCGCTCCCTCGCCTTCGCCCGGACCCTCGGCTTCGACGGGGTCTGGACCGAGGCGGACCTTCCCGAAACGGAGTGGGATGCCGTGATCGATTCGTCCAATGCTCCGCAGCTGCCGGCGCTGGCGCTCGATCTCGTCGAACCGGGGAAGCGAGTGGTGTACGTCGGTCTCGCGGGAAGCCCGAGCCTCATCGACACCCGGAGCCTGGCCCTCAAGGACGTCACCGCCGTCGGGATCCTGAGCGCCTCCCCGGGGCTCACGGGAACCATCGACGCCTACGCGAGAGGCACGGTCGACCCGAGGCCGCTCGTGGCCGCCACCGTCGACCTGGCCGACCTGGCCCCCGTCCTCCGCGGAGAACGCCCGACAGACGCCGGCCTCGGGCCGAAGATCCAGGTCGGCATCTCCGCCGCGCCGCAGAACGAGGAGAGTCGAGCATGAGAACCGCTGTCATCACCGGAGGAGCCCGCGGGCTCGGAGCGGCCACGGCCGAACGTCTGCGCCAGGACGGTGTCACCGTCGTGACCGTCGACATCGCCGGAGACGTCGACCACCTCGTCGACATCACAAACGAGGCGGCCCTGGCAGCCGTCGCGGAGCGCATCGGCGCGGTGGACATCGTGATCAATTCGGCGGGGATCGTCGGACCCGGAGTGCCGCTCGTGTCGACGACCGCCGACGACTGGCGGAAGGTGCTCGACGTCAACGTCCTCGGAACTGTCGCCATGATGCGGGCCTTCGTCCCCGGCATGGTCGAGCGCGGATGGGGACGCGTCGTCAATTTCGCGAGCATGGCAGGGAAGGACGGAAACCCGAACCTCTCGATCTACTCGGCATCGAAGGCCGCGGTCATCGCCCTGACGAAGTCCGCGGGGAAGGAGCTGGCGACCAGCGGCGTCCTGGTCAACGCGATCGCCCCCGCCGTCATCGCCACTCCCATGAACGCGGAGACCGCCCCGGAGGCGCTGGCTCACATCACGAGTCTCATTCCGATGAAGCGGACCGGCACGGCGGAGGAGGTTGCCGAGTTGGTCGCCTGGCTCTCCTCCGACAAGGTCTCGTTCTCGACGGGCGCGGTCTACGACATCAGCGGAGGACGCGCGACGTACTGATCGCCGGCCATGGCCCAGACGCGCTCACGACGTCCAGAAGCGCCCCGTTCGAGATGCGCGTCGGTCCGCCACAGGGCGATATCCTGATGCAACGGAACGGAACAGCGTTCCGGGGATCGGGATATTGCGATGGTCGATGACAGTGATCGAGTAGTGGGTGCCGAGCGGGTTCTGGCAGCTCTGACCGAGCTGGCCGACCACCCGTCGGGCATCACGCTCGACGAGATGGCGCATCGTCTCAAGAGTTCCAAGTCGACGGTGCATCGGGCGCTCGCCGTGCTCCGCCGGGCGGGTTTTGCCGAGTTGATGTCGCGTGGCGTCTACGTCCTCGGAGACGAGTTCCTCCGGCTCGCCTTCCGCAACCACGCCAGCCGACCTGACGGGCTCCGCATCGAGCCGGTCCTCCAGGAACTCGCCGATCGATACGGTGAGACGGCTCACTACGCGGTCCTCGACGGCAACGAGGTCGTCTACCGAGCAAAAGTCGATCCGCCGGCCGGGTCCGTGCGTCTGACCTCCGAGATCGGCGGCCGCAATCCCGCTTATCGTACGGGCGTCGGCAAGATGCTCCTCAGCCTGACCATCGACTCCGAGAAGGACCTCGCGACTCGGCTGGACGGCGAGGAGCTCCCCCGTCGGACGGCCAAGACGATCACGTCCGTCGCCGCCCTGTGGGATGAGCTGCAGGTGACGCGTGAGCGCGGGTACGCAGTCGATGATCAGGAGAACGAGATCGGCATCAATTGCATCGCCGTGCCGGTTCGTCTTGACTCCGATCTCGGTGCCATCGGTGCGGTCAGCATCAGCGCTCTGGCATTCCGCACGCCGCTGGAGCGGCTGGTGGCCGATGAGAAATCGATCCGTGCCACCGTCGACGAGCAGCTTGGCCGCCCCGGCCCGAGCCAAGCTCCTCACTAGACGACCCCATCGCGAGCCGTCGGCCACACGCAAATGTTCCGGTCCCTCCGCCTGATCCTCGACGGTGACCTACCGAGAACCTCTGTTCGCCTACGCGTGACGGATGCTATCGAGCGCGGCTTACACCCCCTGCGATGCGCCATCATCGGATGATGGACAATCCGTACGTCTTTCAGATTGCGCGAGACACCGGGGTCGACGTGAAAACCGTCCTCCGCCTACTGCGTGAGCTCTCGTCGACGGTGAGTGAACCGGAGCAGAGGGTCGAGGAGGCAACCGCGGCCCGACTACGATCCTCCGCATCCACGGCGTCCTCGCCGGAATTCTCGACGTGGCTGTGCGCGATCGCCGCATTCGCGTCAATCCGGCCCGTGACATCAACCTCCCGCGCAAGACGAAGAAGCCTCGTACCTATCTCACCCGCGACCAGGTCTCGGCTCTCGCACTCGCCTCCGGCGAGCACTCGACACTCGTGCTCGTCCTCTCATACACGGGCCTGCGTTGGGGCGAAGCGATCGGCCTTCAGGTTGGAGATCTCAACATGCTCCGACGCCGTATCCAGGTCGAGCGGAACGCCGTCGAGGTCGGCACGAAGATCGAGATCGGCACCCCCAAGACCGGCGAGAGCAGATCGGTTCCGTTCCCCGCCGGGCTGGCGACGGCGTTGGCCTGGCAGTGTGAGGGGAAGACGCCGACCGACCTCGTGTTCCGCCGTGACGACGGGTCCCACCTCCGCCGCACTCGCGGTGGCGGATCGAGTCGCGCGTGGTTCGCCCGGGCGATCGTCGCCTCCGGCCTGCCGCCCCTCACTCCTCACGACCTCCGGCACACCGCCGCGAGCCTCGCCATCAGCTCTGGGGCCAACGTCCTCGCCGTCCAAAGAATGCTCGGCCACGCGTCCGCGAAGATGACGCTCGACACGTACGCCGACCTGTTCGACGACGACCTCGATCACGTTGCCGGACGTATGGATGAGGGGCTCCGCTCCACGATTGTGGGCAAAATGTGGGCAGAAGAAGCCGCATCATGACGAAAGTCCCCGAAAGTGCCTGCTAACTCAGGGCTTCCGGGGACTTCGTGGTGGCGGTGACGGTGGGATTTGAACCCACGGTAGGGGGTTACCCTACACAACTTTTCGAGAGTTGCACCTTCGGCCGCTCGGACACGTCACCGGGATCGAGCATAGACGAGACGGAGGGTCGGCGCCAATCGGCGCCGACCGCATCCGCTCAGCTCTGCTTGCGGGTCCAGGCCTCCGTCTCGAAGACCTCAGGATTGAGCACACTGGCCGCGCGGCGGCCCTGCGCGGTGTCGATGATCGAGTCGATCGCGGCACCCGCGACGGCGTCGGTGAACTGGTCCGTCCAGGCCACCGCGTGGGGGCTCAGCAGCACGTTGTCCAGCCGCAGCAGCGGGTGGTCGGCGGGCAGGGGCTCGGGGTCGAAGACGTCGAGCGCGGCGCCGCCGAGGCGGCCGTCCTGCAGCGCGGCGGTGAGGTCGTCGGTGACGATCAGCTTGCCGCGGCCGATGTTGACGACCAGCGCGGTGGGCTTCATCCGCTCGATCGCCGCGGCGTCGAGCCAGCCGGTGGTCTCCGGGGTCACGGTCGCGCAGAGCACGAGCACGTCCGACTCGGCCAGGATCGTCTCGCGGTCGACGAGCTCGACGCCGAGGCGGTCGGCGGCCTCGCTGCGGCCGCTGCGGTTGCTGCCCAGGATGCGCAGACCGAAGGGCTGCAGCAGCCGGGCGATCTCGCTGCCGATGCTGCCGAAGCCGACGATGCCGAGCGTGCGGCCCACGAGGCCGGTGCCGCGGAACGCCTCTCGGCGGCCCCAGTCCGACTCGCGGGTCATCCGGTCCTTCGGCACGATCCGGTGCGCGAGCCCCAGGATCATCGCGACCGCCGCGACGCCGAGCGGACCCTGGATGGCCGTCGGCGTGTTCGTCACGACCACGCCGGCGCGGGTGCAGTCGGCGAGGTCGATCGTCTCGTAGCCAGCACCGAAGCGGGCGATGTGCTTGAGCCGCGGCGTGCGCTCGACCGTCTCCGCGTCGAAGCGGGTGTGGCCCATCGCGAGGATCGCATCCAGCTCGACGATGTCGTCGATCGGCAGCGGGTCCGCGTCCCTCGGCAGCACGTGCCAGTCGATGCGGTGCTCCCCCAGCCTCGCGAGACCGAGGTCGCCGTGCACGCTGCCGCCGTCCTGCCGCACGACGTCGGCGGTCACCCCCACCCGGTAGCCGGCGCTCACGCGGCGACCGCCGAGGCGTTGATGGGCTTGCGCACGAGCACGGTGTACGCCACCGCGGCGAGCGCCGCGATGATGCCACCGATCACGAAGGACGGCGTGTACGCGCCGGTGGCGTCGTAGATGACGCCGGTGAGCAGCGGGGCGAAGGCGCCGCCGAAGTAGCCGCCGAAGTTCTGGATCGCGCCGACGGAGGCGATCTGACGACGGGCCACCACGTCGCCGGGCATGGCCCAGGCCGCGGCCTGCATCGTCGCGACGAAGCCGAGCGCGACGGTCATGACGATGAGCGCGAGCGTGAGGTTCGGCAGGAACGGGATGAGGATCACGAGCACGCCCGCGATGATCGCCGCGATCGACATGACGATGCGCTTGGCGGTCAGCGGGTCCTTGCCGCTGCGCTTCGTGTAGCGGGTCATGACCCAGCCGCCGGTGATGCCCAGGATGGCCGCACCGAGGTACGGGATCGCCGCGAGCCAGCCGGTGCCGGCGATCGAGACGCCGTGGGCGTCCTGCAGGTACATCGGCAGGAAGGTGATGAAGATGTTCCAGATCCAGATCACGCAGAAGAAGCCGGCCATCATGCCCCACATCTGGCGGTGCTTGAAGAGGCCGAACCACGAGATCTTCTTGCCGGTCTCGACCGGGTCGGAGCCGTCCTCCGAGCGGATGTGCTCCAACTCCTCGTCGGAGACGCGGCGGTGCTCGGCGGGGATGCGGTAGAACGCGTAGAAGGCGACGGCGAGGATGAGGCCGAGCACACCGAGGAAGACGAAGATCGCCTGCCAGCCGAACATCACCAGGATCGCGGTGAGCACGGGCGGCGCGATGGCCGGGCCCCACTTCGATCCGCTGTCCCAGATGGCCGTGGCCTGACCGCGCTCGGAGCGCGGGAACCAGTCGGCGGTGAGCTTGCTCGAGGCGGGGCCGTTCGGCGCCTCGGCCGCGCCGAGGAAGGCGCGGAAGGTCAGGAAGTGCCACAGCTGCGTGCCGAGCGCCATGAGCCCCGTCGCGAGCGACCAGAAGGCGATGGCGAGGAAGTACATGCGCCGCGCGCCGAGCTTGTCGACGAGCCAGCCGGCGGGCAGCTGGCTGAACGCGTAGACCCACGAGAAGACCGAGCCCATGAGGCCGATGTCGGTGCGGGTGAGGCCGAGCTCGTCGATCAGCGCCGGTGCGGCGATCGAGACCGCGCTGCGATCCATGTAGTTGACGATGCCGGCGAGCAGCGCCCAGCCGAGGATCCACCAGCGCAGGTTCTTGATCGTGCGACGCGCGCCTGATTCGCGCTGCGTCGTTGCCGTCGATGCCATGTCCACTCCTTCGTGAAAGGTCGGCATCGAGGTGACCCCCGTTGCCCGCATCATGCATCCTATAGGATGCACAATCGGGAATGTAACCCCTTCGGGGCCATCCCGCGACGAGGCGCGATCAGCCGCCGAAGACGCCCTGCAGCCAGAAGCCGAGCACGACCAGGAAACCGGCGGCCTCGTCATCGACCGGCGCGGGCTGCCCGACGCACGGGCCTGCCAGCCGCACCTCGATCGCCCGACCGCCTTCGGGCAGCACCGAGAGGTCCGGCGCCTCCTCACCGCTGCCCGCGGTCGTGCCGCCGGACTCGCCGTTGACGAGCCCCAGCCGCGCGGACTCGATGACCTCCGGCCGATCGACGTCGATCAGGAAGCTGTCGTAGCCGAGCAGCGCCCCGTCGTCGAGCAGCACGACGCCCTGCTCGGCCAGCGAATCCTGCACAGCGGCGAGCTCCGACCGCCCGTCGCCCTCGGCGGCGTAGCTCAGGCGGTAGCGGATGCGCGCCTGCCCGGCCGCCTCGCAGCCGACGACGAGCACGCGCTCGACGGCGCCCTCGGCGCGGTCGTCCACCGCCGCCGAGACCACGCCGCGGAGCTGCTCGAGCTGAGCCAGCTGCTCGGGGTCCTCGAGCGAGTCCGCCGAGTCGGGGCGCATCCGCTCAGCCCGATCGCCATCGCCGCCGCCAGCGCGATCGCGCCCGTCCTCCACCGCATCCGGATCCCCCATCCGCTCGTCCTCGCAGGCTAGCGCGGCGGGCGACGTCGGCGGTCGCCCCTACCCTGGAGCCATGGCCAAGCCGACCGCGAACTTCCGCTGCACCGAGTGCGGCTGGACCAGTCTCAAGTGGGTCGGCCGCTGCGGCGAGTGCCAGGCCTGGGGCACCGTCGTCGAAGCGGATGAGGCCCCCGGCAAGCGCGTCGCCGCGATCGTGCCGAAGGACGGCCGCCAGGCGCGGCCGATCACCGAGGTTAGCACCACCAGCGCGGTGTACCGACCGACCGGCATCGGCGAGTTCGACCGGGTGCTCGGCGGCGGCGTCGTGCCCGGCGCGGCGATCCTGCTGAGCGGCGAGCCCGGCGTGGGCAAGTCGACGCTGCTGCTCGAGGTCGCCTCGCGCATCGCGTCGCAGGGCGCACGGGTGCTCTACGTCAGCGCCGAGGAGAGCGCGTCGCAGGTGCGGCTGCGCGCCGAGCGCACCGGGGCGCTGCACCCCTCCCTCTTCCTCGCCAGCGAGTCAGACCTCGCGGCGGTGCTCGGCCAGGTCGACGCGGTGAAGCCGAACCTGCTCATCGTCGACAGCGTGCAGACCGTCTCCAGCAGCCTCAACGACGGGCTGCCGGGTGGCACCTCGCAGGTGCGCGAGGTCGCCTCCACGCTCATCCGCCTGGCCAAGGAGCGCGATCTGCCCGTGCTCATCGTGGGTCACGTGACCAAGGACGGCTCGATCGCCGGCCCGCGCACCCTCGAGCACCTCGTCGACGTGGTCTGCCACTTCGAGGGCGACCGGCAGAGCGCACTGCGCTTCGTTCGCAGCCTCAAGAACCGCTTCGGATCGACGGAGGAGGTGGGCTGCTTCGAGATGACCGGCGACGGCATCCGCGAGGTCGCCGACCCGACCGGACTCTTCCTCTCGCGCTCCACCACGCCGGTCAGCGGCACCTGCGTCGCCGTCACCGTCGAGGGCCGCCGCGCCCTGCCGGTGGAGGTGCAGGCGCTCATCGTCAGCAGCTCCTCGCCGCAGCCGCGCCGCGTCGTCAACGGGGTCGACGGGTCGCGCGTGGCCATGCTGCTCGCCGTGCTCGAGCGGCGGGCCGGCCTGAAGATGGGCGATGCCGACGTCTACGTCTCCACCGTCGGCGGCATCACGCTCACCGAGCCCGGCGCCGATCTCGCGATCGCGCTCGCCATCGCCAGCGCGGCGCGCGACACCCCCCTGCCCGGCAACCTGGCCGCGATCGGCGAGATCTCGCTCGCCGGCGAGGTGCGCGCGGCGAGCGCCTCCGACCGACGCCGCTCCGAGGGCTCGCGACTGGGCTTCAGCACGATCGTCGGCGACGAGGCCGCGACGCTGCGCGAGGCGCTGCGGCGGGCCTTCGCGGCCGCGCAGACCGGCGGCCCGGCGGCGGTGCCCGACTTCTGAGCCGCTGACGCGGCGGGCGGTCGTCGCTAGCGCAGCTCGAACTGGCGCGCCTCGGGCGAGGTGACCCCGCCGATCGTCACCTCGAGGTTGTAGAACCCGGGCGAGACGGCGGCGCCGCCCTCGCAATCGCCCTCGAAGCTGCGGGTGCGATTCCAGCTCAACGGCGTCGAACTCGAGATCTGCTGCCCGGGCTCGATGACCGTCTCGGCCTCCTCGGGCTCGCCGGCGCAATCCGTCGAGAGCCAGATCTGCTCCGCGCCGCTCGTGATCAGGAACTGCTGCTGGTCGGTGCCGGCGTCGAGCAGGCACGGGGTCTGGCTCACGTTCGTCACCGACAGGGTCAGCTGCGGCTCGGCGCCATCCGGGTACACGTCGGCGTCGGTGAGCGCCGCGACCTGCAGCGCGGTGCCGGGGCAGGGCGTGCTGGCCGGGTCGACGGACGCGCTCGGGGTAGCGTCCGGCGCATCCGCTGCGTCGTCCTGCTCCTCGCTCACCGCAGGTGCCTCGCTGCCGCTGGGCGCGGACGTCGGGCTGCCGCCGGCGAGGTTCACCACGATCAGCACGATCACGACCACGATCGCCACGAGCGCGCCGAAGAACACGAGCCTGCGGCGGCGGTAGACCGCAGCGGAGACCGGACGGTTCGTGCTGGCATCACCCGACATGCGGCCAGGGTACCGGCGGGCGCCCGACCCGCCGCGGAGGCGCGACGCGGGCGGGAACGCGGAAGGGCGGCCGCACCGTTCGGTGCGACCGCCCTCCTCGGTCCCGCTGCGGGTTACGCCAACTGCGACCGGCGGCGACGAGCGATGACCAGCACCGCACCCGCGGCCAGCAGCAGCGACGCGAACACCAGCACCGGCGCGACCTGCGCACCCGTGTCCGGCAGACCCGCCGCACCCGTGTCCGCCACCGTGACCGACTGCCAGCCGATCACATCACCATTCGCATCGAGCACCGCCAGGCGATGCGCACCCGCCG
>Ga0265798_10000399_pt1 | contig 76393 bp, 51 predicted proteins | sample P3T30metagenome_FD_192430 | JGI IMG/M metagenome (GOLD analysis project Ga0265798, IMG submission 192430) | Plant litter microbial communities from East Loma Ridge, Irvine, California - P3 T30 | ecosystem: Environmental > Terrestrial > Plant litter > Unclassified | place: USA: California... | reverse complement strand
CGGTGCTGGTCAATTATATGACCACGTCCATCACCAATGCGGGGCGGATCGCAAGCTCGGGCGCGACCGCGATCGCGATCGATCCCAACGGCTATGCCTCTTCGCTCGCGATCACCAATCTGGCGGGCGGCACGATTGTCGGCGGCACAGGCAAATCGGCGATCCATCTGTCGGGCGGCGGGATCGTCAATGCGGGGACGATCACCGGATCGGTCGATCTGAGCTATTCGCCCTATGGCGGACAGTCGTACGCGAGCGGATTCTATCTGGCCAATGGTGGCACACTCGCCGGCAACCTGACGTTCGGAAGCGGCTCTGACACGCTGGTCGCGCTGAACGACACTACCGGCGTAAGCGGCCTGATCGACGGTGGCGCGGGCGCCGACCTGTTCGTCCACGCCCGCAACACCACCGGGGACGTCCCGCTCGGCCTGCCAGGGGCGATCAATTTCGAACTCCAAGGCGTGCGAGCCCTCGGCGCGAACACGATCGTGACGGCCAGCGCCGCCGCGCCGGTCGAATCCGACCTGTATCTCTCGGGCGATGGCAGCATCGTCAGCACGGCCACGATCAATGGCGCCATTCGGGTCGGCGCGCTCGACTATGGGGCTGGCCTAGCAGACCCCGACGCGACCCTGCTGCTTGCGGCGTTCACCAATCAGGGCACCATCCGCGACGGCTTCGTCGGCACAAGCCGCAGCTTCACGAATGTCGGCACGATCGGTTCTGGCAACCTCAGTGGCGCGGCGGTGGAGATAAACGGCGCGACTGCCCTGATCTTTGCCAACACCGGCCAAATCACGAACGGCGATGGCACCCTGGCGGTTTCGTTGGCGAGCTATCCCGGCGCGATTGCCGCATCCAACGCGGGCACCATCACCGGAGGCCTGACGGCCACGTCCGGCCGCCCATACTATACCGATCCTGACGCGGTTTCCGTACCGCTTGCGGTTTCCCTCACCAATTCGGGTACGATCGGCAGCGCCCGGCAAGCGGTATCGCTCATCCTGAGCGACACCCAGGGTGTCGGCGGGACGATCTCGCTGACCAACAGCGGCATGATCGAAGCGACCGGTGTCGCAGGCGCGGGCGCACGGCTCACCAACTACGACCCCTATGGCTTCTATTACGGATTCCGGGCCGGACCGACCGCGATCACCGTCAACAACGCGGGTACGATCCGCGCCAACGAAGGCGGCGCGGAGCGAGTGTATGATGATGGGTACGGCGACACATATCGCGCCACGCAGATCGCGATCGGGATCGGCATGTTCGCCACTACCGGCACGCTGAACGTTACCAACGCTGCAGGCGGCGTGATCGAGGCGACGGGCGCACGTTCGGTCGCGCTGATCAGCGATGGTCCGGGTCTGTCGCTCGACAACGCGGGCACGATCCGCGGGGGTGCGGGGACGACGTTGTCCGATGACGACGGCCTGGCGTGGTATATCGGCTCGACCTATCTTGCCGGCGCGGTTCAGACCGTCGGCGACGCCGATAATCGCATCAACAACACCGGCACGATCATCGGATCGATCGCGCTCGGCAGCGGCGACGACACGGTCGAGAATCGTGGCACGATCCAGGGCAATGTGTTCCTCGGCGGCGGTGACGACACGTTCCTGCAGCAGGCGAGCGCTACGCTGGTCGGCACCGTCGACGGCGGCACTGGCACCGACAGCCTCGTCGTCGATGCAACGGGTGGCGGCACGATCAACGCCAACCAGTTGATCAATTTCGAACGCTTCAGCCAGATCGGTTCCGGGAATGTCACCTATTCGGGTGCCTTCACGTTCAACACGATCGACGTGATGGGCGGCGACATTACCGTCGATGCTGGCCAGACCCTCGAAAGCGCCGGCCCGGTGACGATCACCGGCAGCGATGCCAACGAGACGGTCAAGAACGACGGCACCATCACCGGTTCGCTCGACATGGCGGGCGGCAACGATCGCGTCGTCAACAACGGCACGATCCTCGGCACGGTCTCCCTCGGCAGCGGGGACGATTCCTTCGTCGAAAGCGTCGGTAGCCGTGTTGCCGGGGGCGTCGAGGGTGGCACGGGCACCGACCTCTATACCGTGATGCTTGCCGGCAACCGCAGCGGCCTTGGGCAGCGTATCGGGTTCGAACAGCTTGCCGTCGCGGGAACAGGAACGTTGACGCTGGCGCTCGACCAGTCTTTCGCGAGCGTCGCGTTCGCGGGCACGGGCCTCAACCTCGCGCTCGGCGGTTTCCGCGTCGGCGCGGTGACGGGCAGCGACGCGGCCGAAACGCTCGCGGTCGATGGCGACATCGCCAGCGTCGCGCTGGGGGGCGGCGACGATCAACTGTCGGTCGGCACGACCCGCGCACTGGGGCGATACGACGGCGGTGCAGGGAACGACGTGCTGCGTTTCACCGCGACGGGGCCGGTCACACTGGCGGGCTCCGGCACCGGATTTGAGCGCGTGCTGCTCGCCGGCAACGCGCTGACCATCACCGGTACGCTGGGTGCGGCCGGCGCGCCGCTGGCGTTCGGCGATGGCGACCAGCAACTCGTCGTGGCAAGCGGCGGTACGCTCGCAGGCGTGATCGACCTGGGCACGGGCAATGACAGCTTCCGCTGGGCGGCGGGCGGCATCCTGAACGGCAACATCGCGGGCGGCTCGGGCAATGACGCCGCGACGATCGAACTCGCGGGCGACCGCAGCTTGGCAGGCGGCACGCTCACCGGCTTCGAGACGCTCGCAACCGAAGGCACCGGCACGCTCGCACTGTCGGACGCCCAGTCCTACACGCTCATTTCTGCAAATACCGACCTGGCTGTTCTGGCCGGTGCGTCGCTGAACGCCCCGCAGGTCGAGTTCGGCCCAGGCGACAACCGGCTGAGCATCCAGGGCCAGTTCGCCGGCTCGGTCGATGGCGGCGCGGGTAGCGACACGATTACAGTCTCGGGCGGCAGCGCGGGTGCTCCGGTCGCATTTGACACGATCGCCAATGTCGAGAAGTTCGCCATGTCGGCTGGCTATGCAACCATCGCGGGCCCGGCGGCGCTCGGCAGCGTCGATCTCACCGGTGGCCGGTTGATCGGCCTTGCCGGTTCTACGATCGGCGCGTCGTCGATCATCGTGCGCCAGGGCGCTACGTTCGGCTCGGCCGGGACGGTCAATGGCGCCATAACGGTCGCCGGCACGCTCAGCCCAGGCGCGTCGCCGGGCACGATGACGGTCAACGGCAATGTCGCGCTGCAAGGCGGCTCGGTTTCGCTGTTCGAACTCACCTCCAGCGTATCGGACAAACTGGTCGTCAACGGTGCGGTTTCGATTGCATCGGGCGCCACGCTCCAGATCGTGCCGATCGGTACGTTGCGACCCGGCGCGTCGTATGATCTGGTTACCGCAACGGGCGGCATCAGCGGCGCGTTTACGACGGTGCTCAAGCCGACCGACGTGTTCGGCGTTTTGGTGCAGCGCGCGGACAGCATCCAGTTGCTCGGCCAGTTTCTCGGCGATGCGCGCTTCTCGCCGCAGGTCGCGCGCAGCATCGCTTATGCCAATGCGCAACTCGTGGCGCTGCCCGCAACCAACCCCTTGTTGGCGGCCGTCCCGGCGCTGCTTACCAGTTCGGGCGCGTCCAATCCGATCGCATTCGCCCAAATCACCCCCGAGGCCTATGCGTCTGCGACGCAGATCGGCGTCGACAATGCGCTGACGCTGACGGGCGCAGCGCGCGGCACCGGCTTCGCGGCAAGTGGCGATACACCGCATGCCTATACCTTCGCACAAGTGCTGGGCGGGTGGCATCGGCTCGGCGACAACCCTGCGGCGGGCACCTCCGCCACGCGCGGCAACAGCTACGGTTTCCTGGGCGGACTGGGCTATGGCGACGCGACATGGAGCGTTGGCGCCTTTGGCGGCTATCTCGATAATCGCCAGCAGATCGCTGCGCTGGGGACGCGGACCAAGGCGGACGGCGTCGTCGCCGGGGTTCATGGGCGATATCGCAGCGCAGGGTTGGAGGGAACGGCGTCGATCCTGTACGACGGCGGCGACGCGCGCACCGAACGGACACTCCCGGCGGCCATGGCGGCAACCGGACGTTACGGTCTGCACAACCTGGTCGGCGACATTGCGGTGCATTATGGCGTCGATCTGCCCGCGGGCTGGACCCTGCGCCCGCGCGTCGGCGTGACCTATGTCCGCACATCGCGCGGCGGCTTGGTTGAAACCAGCAGCAGCGCCTTTGCCCTGACGGTGGCGCGAGACCGTCACATCACCGGGTTCGCCGACGCGGGCGTGTTCTTAGGCCGTGGCGACGCATCCGACGCGCCGTTCCGGCCGTTCGTATCACTCGGCGCGCGCTATCAAATCGAGGGACAAACCGGCGCCGCCGTGGCTGGCTATTCGGGCGGTACGCTTGCCCTCGCGGCTTTCGGAGCATCCCGGGCCCGGTGGGTCGGCACAGCGGCGGCCGGTATCGGCTATCGTCTCCCGAGCGGAGTGAACCTGTTCGCCTCCGCCGCATCACAAACCGGCCGCGACGATCACGAACAATCGGCCACGGCGGGTATACGGCTGCGCTTTTGAAGTCTGTGCGTTCGTTGCACCGCTGCCGGTTGGCGGACGGTGTGACGGGCGTTCTGTTGGATAGAAACGCGGACAGCGTAGTTCGTATCGCCGCTGGATCGAGGATTCGCACATCGGCACCCCGCCCTTTCGACATGGTATTCCCTACCCCCCACGATTCCGACGAAAGCCGCTGATGCTTCCGTCCGTGTAGCTGGCGTGCCATCAGATCACGCTATCCGGACGAGCCAACTTTTTCTCGGGCGACAGCCACTTCGCCACCGCCACGTCTCTCACTGCCGCCGTTCCGATCCGGGTCGGCTACGCGAAGCGACAGTCATTAGCCGCCAGCGTATGGCCGGACACATTCAACGAAACGACCTGAATCGTCCTTCAGCCGCTCAGAACAGTCCGTCGTCGTCGTCGTCATCTTCGATGACTGACGCGGCGAGGTCGGCCGCTGCCTGCTCGGGATCGCGCGAGAATTGGCTATGAACCTCGCGTTCGCGCGCCATCGTGTAGAGGCGCCGGATGGCGTCGAGCAGGTCCGCCAGCGGGCGCTCCGCTGCTTCGGGGCAGTCGTCGTCGGTTGCGCTATAACTCCCGAGGCGCGTTGCGTGATCGGCCAGCATGCCCCCGACCGCGTGGCAATCGACATCGTCGGTCGTGCTGCGCAACATGTCCGAGATCGCGGTCGCATCGTCCTCCAGCCCCGCCAGCCCCTCGTGCATGCGGACGCTCCCGGCCCGGATCTGATCGAGCGACTCCGCCAGCGACTGGGTGACTTCGCCCTCTCCGTCCGGCCGGCCGATCGCTCCGGCGGCGTTCGCCAGCCGCTCGAACAATTCGCCGATCCGGCCCGAAACTTCCTCGAGCGAAATGGCGAAGCCGCGGATTTCTGACGCGACCACGGCCAGACCACGCCCCGCTTCCCCCATCCGGTAACTGCGCAGATCGGTGTTCCACGCCATGTGCTGGACGTCGTCCTTGACGCGGTGGACATTGCGCAGGCGCGCGGCCAGTTGCGCGGCCATCGCCGACGTCGCTTCCCCCAGCCGTTGTGACTGGGCATCTGCATCGCGCAGCCGGCCGGTCACGCTCTCCGCTTCGGCGACGCTGCGTTCGAGCCCGGCCAGAAACGTCGTTTCGCGCTGGCCCTCACCGCCATCGTCGCCCCCGTCGTCACCTTGCCGGAACGCCACCAGCGCCGCGGCACGCGGCGCGATGGCGAGGAGGTTCTGCATCAACACGCTGGTCTCGCGCTGAAAATCCTGCGCCGTATCGACCGCCTGGGCGGCGAGCAGCGCGATCCCGTGGCGACGGACGGCGGCCGCGCCGTCGGTATCCAGCGCGGGATTTGCGTCGATCACATCCTCGATCATGCCAAGCCCGGTCACGACGTGCTCGATCCGTTGTCGTGCGATGTCGCCGATCTGCAACGCGCCCAGTGCGGTCGCCAGCTTGGAACGGACATCGCGCGCGACGTTGGCAACCTCTGCCGCACGCATCGCCAGCGCGGTCTGATGCGCCTGCAACGCCCCGGCATCGTCGGACAGGCTGTTGGGAACATGCGGAATGACCGCAGCGCATTCGGCGGTGAGCTGCTGTTCGACCTGAAACACACTCGGCACCGAAGCGACCAGCACGTCGACCTCGATCGCAATGCGCGTCATTTCGGCCTCGGCGACATCCAGTTTCACGAAGATGTCATCGGCGAATTCGGAAAACTCCACCATTCCTGCCGACGCGACTTTTATGTTCAGGCCGCAAATGCGCAGGAACTGCAGGGTCCGGTTGACGCGGGTGATTTCGCCGTGCAACGCGTCGCCGATCTGCTGGACCTCGTCCAGCGCCTGGGCGCGCGCCGCCTGCAAGGCGGGAAGCCGGATCAGCCGATCCGCCGTGGCGCGCATGTTGGTGACCGCGGCAGCCGCGCCGTCACCATCCATCGCGCTCGTCACACGGCTCAGGGCCGTGAGCAGGCGTTCCACGATCTCATAGGTCTGCGACAGCGCCGCCCCCGCCGCGACGAAGCGCGTATCGAGTCCGCACGCAATTTCGGCAAACGCATCGCGCAGTGTCTCGAGCGTCTGGGGTGCGCTTGCCACGGCCAACACCGGGCCGAGCCCGGCGTCATGCATTGGGGTGGTCGCAACCGGATCCTCCGCCGCGGGATATGCGATCATGTCCATCAGCGGTTCGCCGCGGCCAGCATCTGACGCGCGATCTGCCCGAGCGGAATGACGTGATCCGCCGCCCCGCGCGCGATCGCTTCCTTGGGCATGCCGAACACGACCGAGGTCGCTTCGTCCTGCGCGAAGGTGATCGCGCCCGCCTGCTTCATCTCGAGCAGCCCGCGTGCGCCGTCGTCGCCCATGCCGGTCATGATGACGCCGACCGCATTCGACCCCGCGGAGCGCGCGGCCGAGCGGAACAGCACGTCGACCGACGGGCGGTGCCGCGACACCAGCGGCCCCTCGCGTACGCTGACGTGATAGCGTGCGCCCTGCCGTTCCAGCATCGTGTGCTTACCGCCGGGGGCGATCAGCACGTGCCCGCGCAGCACCGCGTCGCCGTCACTCGCTTCCTTGACGTCGACTTCGCACAGGCCGTCGAGCCGGCGCGCGAAGGCGCGGGTGAAGTTCTCGGGCATATGCTGGACCACGACGATCCCGGGCGCATTCGCGGGCAGCGCGCGGAGCACTTCGCTCAGTGCCTCGGTGCCGCCGGTCGAGGCGCCGAGACACAGCACCATTTCGGTCGTGCGGCTCATCGCGCGGCTGTTTGGCGGCGGCAGCATCACATCGGCGGTGAGCTTCTGCTCGGTCGCGCGATGGCCGACCGCCCGGCCCGCCGTGCGACCGCGGACACGCGCGCGGGCGGCGGCCTTCACGACGTCGCGGATCTGCATGTTATGCTCGGCAAGGTGATCCGCGACGCCGATCTTGGGCTTCAGGATCACGTCGACCGCGCCTGCTTCCATCGCCTGGAGCAGCGTCTCGGACCCGTCCTCGGTCAGCGACGAGCACATCACCACCGGCACCGGGCATTGCCCCATCAATTTGCGCAGGAAGGTGATGCCATCCATCCGCGGCATCTCGACGTCCAGCGTGATGACGTCGGGAACTTCCTCCTGGATCGCGCGCGCGGCGCTGAACGGATCGGCGGCGGCGGCCATCACCTCGATCGCCGGGTCCTCCTGCAGCACCGCGGTCATCATCTGGCGCACGCTCGCCGAGTCATCGACGACGAGGACGCGGATCTTGCCATTCTTCATTGCTCAGCTCCGCTTGAAGACGGTGTTGGCGACTTGCTGCAACGGCAAGTCGTGCCCGGCGACCGACTCGGCATGGCCGAGAAACAGGTACCCGCCGGGGACGAGGCATTCGATCAGCCGCGACACCACCTTGCGCTGGGTCGGTTTGTCGAAATAGATCAGCACGTTGCGACAGAAGATCAGGTGCATCGGATCCCCCACCGGATACCGCTCGTCCATCAGGTTCATCCGCGCGAAGCCGATCGCGCTGCGCAGCGCGGGCACGATCCGGACCTCGCTCCGCCGGGAGTCGCGCGACGTCGCGATGTAGCGGCGCAGCGTGTGCGGCACCGGTTCGACCGCTTCCTTAGGATAGATCCCGGTCCGCGCCGCCTCGAGCACGTCGGTATCAAGATCGGTCGCGAGGATGCCGTAGGACGGGCCGCCACGGTTGGTCGCCCAATTGTCGAGCACCATCGCCAGCGTATAGGGCTCCATCCCGGTCGAACAGGCGGCGCTCCATGCGCGGATCCGGTCGACCCGGCGCTCGATCATGTCGGGCAGGATCGTCGATTCGAGATAGTCGAAATGCTGCGGCTCGCGGAAGAAATCGGTCTTGTTCGTGGTCACCGCGTTGAGCAGGTGCAGCGCCTCCGCATCGAGCCCGCCGTCGACGAAGATGTGGTCGCAATAGGCGTCCAGCGACGGCAGCGACAACGCCCGCATCCGGCGGCGCAAGCGCCCCTCGAGCATCGTCTTCTTGCTGTCGGGCATCTTGATGCCGGCGGTGGCGTAAATGTAGGCGGCGATCTTGACGAAGTTGCGCCGGCTGATCTGGTCGTTGCCCATTCCTGCGGGACCGATCGGTGCGGGGGCAATAGCGGTAGCTCTGGGCACGTCGATGCTCCGGATAGGCGGCCCCGGGCGCAATAACCCGGGGCGGCAGGGGTTTCAGGCGGCGTGCGCGATCGGCGTGTGCAGCAACGGAACGTCGGCGGAGGAGAAGACCCGCGCGATATCGACCAGCACGACGAAGCCGTCGGGCCGTTTCACCACGCCACCGATGTAATCGGACGGCCAGCGCACGCCGATATCGGGGGCCGCGTCGATCTGGTCGTTGCGGAAGGTGCTGACCTCGAGCACGCGGTCGACCACCAGCCCCAGCATCAGCGCACGATCCGGCAGCGGCACGTCGACCACCAGGATCCGCGTGCTCGGGGTAGGATCCGCATGCGGCAACCCGAGCCGCAGGCGGAAGTCGATCGTCGTCACCCCCTGCCCGCGCATGTCGGTCAGCCCGAGCAGATATTCCGGCCCGTTGGGGATGTGGAAGGTCTCGCGATAATCGAGGATCTCGCGGACGAGCGTCACCGGGACCGCGAACACTTCCGCCCCCAGCCCGAAGGTGACGACCTGGATTTCGTGCGCGTCGCTCATGCTGCCTGTGCGCCGAAATCGGCGTCCTCTGCGTCTGGTCCACCACGGGCGAGATCGAGCGCAAAACCCTGTGCGCGCGACTGCTGGTCGGAAACCGAGTTGGGCCGGGGCTTGGCCAAGCTGCGCGCCGGTGCCTTGCGGATCGGCATGCTGGTCCGGGCAACCGATGCCTTGGCGGCCTTCACCGGCCGTGCGCCATGCGCATCGAGCCGGAAATAGGCGATGCTGGCCTGAAGCTCCTCGGCCTGCGCGGCGAGTTCTTCCGAGGTGCTGGCAACCTGTTCGGACGCGCTCGAATTCTGCTGCGTGACCTGGTCGAGCTGCTGGATTGCCTGGTTGATCTGATTGGCGCCGATATCCTGCTCGCGGCAGGCGGCGCTGATCTCGGCGACCAGTTCGGCGGTGCGACGAATATCGGGGACCAGCTTGGTCAGCATGTCGCCCGCCTCGCTCGCGGCGCGCAGCGTGTCGCTCGACACCGCACCGATCTCGGCGGCGGCACCCTGGCTGCGTTCGGCGAGCTTGCGCACTTCCGACGCCACCACCGCGAAGCCACGGCCATGTTCGCCGGCACGTGCTGCCTCGACCGCGGCGTTGAGCGCGAGCAGGTCGGTCTGGCGCGCGATTTCCTGGACGATGCCGATCTTCTCGGCGATCGTGCGCATCGCGCCGACCGCACGATCGACCACGATCCCGCTTGCCTCGGCGTCCTTCGACGACTGGCGCGCGATCTTCTCGGTCTGGGCGGCATTGTCGGCGGTCTGCTTGATGTTGGCCGACATCTCTTCCATCGCGGACGAAGCCTGTTCGGTCGCGGATGCCTGTTCGGTCGCACCCTGCGACATCTGTTCGGAGCTCGACGACAGTTCCTGGCTGCCCGATGACACGTTGTTCGCTGCGGTCGAGGCATCGCCCACCACGCCGCGCAACCGCTCGATCATCCGCGCGAGCGCAAGCCCCAGCGTGTCCTTGTCCGACAGTGGGTGATGATCGACCGTCAGGTCGCCGCTCGCGATCAGGTCGGCGAGTTGCGCGGTCTGGCGCAGATTGGCGGTCATGCGGTTGACCGTGTCGACGAGGTCCTTGATCTCGTCGTTGCTGGTCACCGCAACCTCCTGGTCCAAGTCGCCGATCGCCACTGCATCGATCGCCGTGGCGACCTTGCGCAACCCCAGCGTCACGGTCCGCGAAATCCACAGCGCGGCGATGATGCCGATCGCCAGCGCCACAACGATCAGGCCGATGAACAGCGACCGGGCCGCGTCATAGGTGTCGTCGCCGGTCTTGCTCGCGGCCGCGCCGCCATCGACGTTCAGCTTGACCAGCTTGAGCAGATCGGCCGAAAAGTCGTCGAACAGCACCTTGCTCTGCTCGATCCGTCGCGCCGCCTCGGCATTCTGGTTCTGGCGGGAAAGCGTCAGGATCTGGTTGCCATCCCGCACATAGCGATCGAGCTTTTCCGAGAACTGCGCGTAGGTCGCGCGTTCCTGGTCGGACGAAATCAGCTTCTCGTAGCGTGTGCGCTGCTGCTTGAGCGCGGCGAGCGTGGCGTTGATCTCGGTCTCGACCTCCGTCATCCTGGCCGCATCGGTCGATGCGACGTGATAATATTGGCCGACCCGCAGATCGGACGTCGCCGTGTTGATCCGGTGAAGCGCATCGATGCTGGGCATCCAGTTTTCCGTGATCTCGGTCGACTGGGCGTTGATATCGTTCATCTTCATGATGCCGACCACGCCGAGAAGGGCACAGATCAGCAGGACGGCGGCAAACGCACCGGCCAATTTCAACTTGATCGTCGGACGCATGTTCAGATTCCTTCCCTGACGCGGGCGTAATTTTCAGCGGCGCGCAAACCTGCGGTCATGCCGCCGCTTCGAAGGCATGGTCGTTATCGTCGGCCCCGCCCTGTTGCAGATCGAGCGCGAAGCCGTTGAGCCGCGCCTTCTGGTCGGCGATCGATCCCGGGTTGCGCGGGGCTACGCGGGGCGCCGCCGCCTTGCGCGCGGGAGCGCGGACCGGCTTTGCGACACGGGCGATCTGCGGGGCACGGGCGCGCTCGCCACCGGTAACGCGGAAGAAGGCGATGCTGGCCTGGAGCTCCTCGGCCTGCGCGGCGAGTTCCTCCGAGGTGCTGGCAACTTGTTCGGACGCGCTCGAATTCTGCTGCGTCACCTGGTCGAGCTGCTGGATCGCCTGGTTGATCTGGTTGGCACCGATGTCCTGCTCACGGCAGGCGGCGCTAATTTCTGCGACCAGTTCGGCGGTGCGGCGAATGTCGGGAACCAGCTTGGTCAGCATGTCGCCCGCCTCGCTCGCCGCGCGCAGCGTATCACTCGACACCGCACCGATCTCGGCGGCGGCACCCTGGCTGCGTTCGGCGAGCTTGCGCACTTCGGATGCAACCACCGCGAAGCCACGGCCATGCTCGCCCGCACGTGCCGCCTCGACCGCGGCGTTGAGCGCGAGCAGGTCGGTCTGGCGGGCGATTTCCTGGACGATGCCGATTTTCTCGGCGATCGTGCGCATCGCGCCGACCGCACGATCGACCACGATCCCGCTCGCTTCGGCGTCCTTCGACGACTGGCGTGCGATCTTCTCGGTCTGTGCGGCATTGTCGGCGGTCTGCTTGATGTTGGCCGACATCTCTTCCATCGCGGACGATGCCTGTTCGGTCGCCGACGCCTGTTCGGTCGCGCCCTGCGACATTTGTTCGGAGCTGGACGACAGTTCCTGGCTGCCCGAGGACACGTTGTTCGACGCGGCAGCCGCATTGCCGATCACGCCACGCAGCGTCTGGGTCATGTGGTTGACGGTTTCGACGACGTCGCGGATCTCGTCGTTCGACGTGACCACGACCTCATGGCCGAGATCGCCACTGGCGACCGAATCCACTGCCTCAGCGATCTTGGCGAGACCCTGCGACACCGAGCGCGAAATCCACAGCGCGGCGGCGATGCCGATCACGATGACCGAGACGAGCAGCGCGATGAACAGCGACCGCGCCGCCGCATACACCTCGTCCCCGGTCTTGCTCGCGGCCAGACCGCCATCCACGTTCAGCTTGACGAGCTTGGTCAGATCCGCCGCAAGGTCGTCGTACAGGACCTTGCTCGCCTCGATCAAACGTGCTGCCTCGGCATTCTGGTTGGCGCGCGACAACATCATGATCTTGCGCTGTTCCTGGAGATAGCGCCCGAACTTCTCGGAGAATTGCGTGTAGAGCGTCCGCTCGTCATCCGAGGAAATGAGCTTTTCATACCGCGCGCGCTGCCGGGCGAGCGTCCCGAGGATGGCGGTCATTTCGCCTTCCACCGCCGACATCTTCGCATCGTCGGTCGAGGCGACATGATAATATTGCGCGACGCGCAGGTTGGCGGTCGACGTATCGATCGCATGGATCGCGTCGACGCTCGGCATCCAGTTCTCGGCCATATCGGTCGACTGGTCGTTGATGTCGCTCATCTTGTAGATGCCGACGACGCCCATTGCGGCCGAAATCAGCAGGACCATCGCAAAGACGGCCGCTAGTTTCATCCGTATCGTAGCGCGCATGATGTCGTGTCTCCTGGCAGGCTCTTGCCTGCGATCGTGATCGTGGGGTCAGAGGGATCGATTGATGGGGTGGTCCGGACGCAGCAGCGGATCTTTGGTCAGCCGCGCTGCTCTCCGGTTCAGTGGACCGACGCGGGCCCGGCGGTCGTGTCGTCGCCGCCGGTCAGCACGTTGAAGATCGCGGCAAGGTCCGGGAGGACGATCACGCCCACCTCGCGACGCACCAGTTCGCGAACATATTCGCGGCGCCAGCGCATCCCGACTGCGGGTGGCTCTTCCGCATCGGCCTCGCGCAGGGTCGCGACTTCGTGGACCTTGTCGGTGCGGATGCCGAGCTGGATCGGCTCGCCATGCGCGTCCATCTCGATCACGACGATCCGGCTGTCGACCGTTGCCTCCGCCGCGGGCATCCCGAAGGCGAGGCGCAGGTCCGCGATCGGAATGATCTTGCCGCGGAAATTGACGACGCTACCGACCAGCGGCACCGCGCCCGGCACCGCGGTCTCGGGCAGCAGGTCGAGGATCTCGCGCACCAGCACCGCTTCCAGCGCAAAGGTCTCGCTGCCGAGATCGAACGTCAGCACTTCGAGGCCGCCTGTCGCGTCCCAGTGGGTCTTGCTCTTTTCCATTGGCTTATCCAGCGGCGCGAAGCCGCTCCTCCTGATGCTGGCCCAAGGCGACGAGTTGCGAGACGTCGAGGATCAGGGCGACCCCGCCGTCGCCGAGGATCGTCGCGCCGGCGAAGGTGGTGACCGCCTGGTGCAGCAGCGACATCGACTTGATGACGGTCTGGTGGCTGCCGATGATCTGGTCGACGACCAGCCCGACGCGCTCGGTCCCGGTGGCGATGACGACGATCTTCTGGTGCGGATCGGGCCGCGTGCCGGTGTCGAACATCTCGCGCAGCCGCAGGAACGGCACGAGCCGTTCGCGCAGCGTGATGAAGCTGCGCCCGCGCGACCGCAGATCGTCCTCGAGGCTCAGCTCGATACATTCCTCGACCGCGGCGAGCGGGATGACATAGCGCCCGTCGCCGACCCGGACGAGCAACCCGTCGATGATCGCCAGCGTCAGCGGGATGCGCAGCACGACGGTCGATCCCTCGCCCGGCTTGCTGGTAATGTCGATCGCGCCGCGCAGCGTCTCGATCGTGCGCTTGACCACGTCCATGCCGACGCCGCGGCCCGACAGGTTGGTCACCGTCGCCGCGGTCGAGAAGCCGGGGTGGAAGATCATGTGCAAGATTTCGGAATCGCTCAGCACCTGGCCGGGCTGGATCAACCCCTGCGATTCTGCCTTGGCGCGCACCCGGTCGCGATCGATCCCGCGGCCATCGTCACGGATCGTGATCATCACTTCGCCGCCTGCCTGGCTGGCCGAGAGCCGCACCTTGCCGACCGGGGACTTGCCCGCCGCAACGCGTTCCGCGGCGGTTTCGAGCCCATGGTCGCAGGCATTGCGGATCAGGTGGACCATCGGATCGGCGAGGCGTTCCATCACGGTCTTGTCGACCTCGGTCGCCTCGCCTTCGGTCTCGAGCTCGATCGTTTTGCCGGTCTCGCGCGACAGGTCGTGGATCAGGCGGCGGAACCGGCTGAACAGCGACGCGACCGGCACCATCCGCAGGACCATCATCGTCTCGCGGAGTTCGCTCGCGAGCCGTTCGATCTCTTCCGAGATCGAGCGCAGCACCATCTCCATGCCGATCACGCTGCCATGCGCAAGCTGCGACAGGCGGCTCTGGACGATGACCAGTTCGCCGACCCGGTCCATCAGTTCGTCGAGCCGCTCGGCAGGAACCCGCACGCTTTCGCCCGATTTGGCGGGCTGGCGGCCGTTTACCGGCGCAGAAGCGTCGGGAACGGCAGCCGCGGGAGCGGCAGAAGCGGGAATAATGGAGGGGGTAACGCCTGCAACGGACGGGTCGTCCAGCGGCGTACCGTGAAGATCGTCGCCATCGCCCCCCGCCTCGGCGTCGGGCCCGAGCGGCGTGATCTCCAGTTCCATGTCGTCCATCACGAAGATGAACACGTCGTCGATATCGCCACGCGAGATGTCGCCGTGCAGCTCGAGATCCCAGCCAATGTGGCATTCGACCGGCACCAGATCGGCGAGCGTCGGCACGCGGTCGACCAATGCGATCACACGGCATTCGCCAAGCTCGCGCAATTCATCGAGCAGCATCAACGGGTTGGTCCCGTTCGCCATCGCCTCGGGCGGCAAGCGGAACGACAGTCGCCAGCCGGTCTTGGCAGGCTTGTCCGCTACCACCGGATCCGCGGTAGCGCCCGCGCCCTCGATTGCTGCCTGCAGTGCCTGGAGGATCGCGTCGCCGGCCGCCTCATGGCCCTTGCCGTCGCCATCGATCAGCGCGCGCATATGGTCCTTGGCCGACAGGATCACCGCGACCAGCGCCTGCGTCGCCGGGACCAACCCCTTGCGAACACGATCGAAAGCGCTCTCGCAATGGTGCGTAAAGGTCGCCAGCGCATCGAACCCGAACATCGCGCCCGAGCCCTTGAGCGTGTGCAGCCCGCGGAACACCGCATCGACCAGGTCGCGGTCGTCGAGCCGGTGGCCGAGGTCGAGCAGCGCCTCCTCGATCTGGTCGAGCAGGTCGGCGGCCTCGATGCGGAATGCCGCAACCGGATCCTGGCCGCTCATCGTCCCAGCACCTTGCGCGAGACCTTGATGAGCTGTTCGGGGACGAAAGGCTTGACCAGCCAACCGGTTGCACCAGCCGCCTTGGCCTGCTGCTTCATCGATTCATCCGATTCCGTGGTCAGGAAGATGATCGGCGTGCCGCACTGGGCGGGCGATTTGCGCAGTTCGCGGATCATCGTCAGCCCATCCATATTGGGCATGTTGAGATCGGTGATGATCAGGTCGAACCGGTTGGCGCTGGCGGCCTTGAGGCCTTCGACCCCATCTTCCGCTTCGGTAACGGCGTAGCCGGCCCCGCTCAGCGCGATACGGATCGCCATACGCAGGCTTGGGGAATCATCGACAGTGAGAATGGACGCACTCATTGCGGCAGGTCTCCGTGGAACCAGAAATGCAGATCAGCGGGATCGGCGTCGGTGGTGAAGCCACCGCGTTCGAGCAGGGCAGCAAGCGGGCCCGCCGCCGGCGTGGCCAGGCGGATCGTCTTCTCCTGCCGCTCGGCATGGTCGCGTGCGGCATAGACGGTCTGCACGAAGCTCAGATCGACTTCGGCTATGGCGGCCGGATCAAGGATGACCTCGTCATTGTCCGCGAAAGCCGCCAGTAACTGGCCCTGGAACTCCGTTCCGGTACGAACCGTCATCGCTGCGGGCAGTTCGATGATCGCCTGCATTCTATCCCTCGTCGCTGGACGATTGCGCGGGGACCATCCCCGGCAAAACCGATCTTTGCGGCATTATAGAGCGCGCGGTCGGCGGGTCGGTCGGGCGGGGCAATAATTCGGTGGTGCGTGTCGCGCCGCGGTCACGGTTCTTCGATGAGCGTTCCCGCGGTGGGCAGGCGTTCATGCATCAAGCCACGCTCATACTCTTGCCCTTGGTGACAGATGCAGGCCTGCGGGCTGAGCGGACGGCAATGATAGCTCGACGCCATCGTCGCTCCATACGCGCCGGTCGCATGGACTACCGCAAGATCCCCACGATCCGGCCGCCCTCGACCAATGCGGCGGTCGGCGACTTGGGCACTTCGGCCAATCCCAGCGCAAGCGCCGACGTCGCCGAGTAAGTGCCCGCTTCGTCGCGGGCGGCGGGATCACCAATATCAATGACACGCAGGAGGATGCGTATCAGACCACGGCTGCCACCTTCCAACTGGCCAGCCGGGCGGGTCGCACGTACTAATCGTCCGCAACCGCCCGGTTCTGATCCAAGGCTCCTCGAGAGAAGGTACCACCCCCTTGATGACAAGACCTTTCTACCTCCCGGTTCTGACGGCCCTTGTCCTGCTGGTGGTGGCCGATGCCGCCCCGGCGCAGACGCGCGATACGATTGCGGCACGTGATGCGCTCGGGCGGCTCGGCATCCCCGCCGCACGGGTGACCCTGGCGGTCAAACCCGCGGCGAAACCCTATTACCGCGTGCGCGTCGCGCGCGGGGGCCACATGCTGGTGGAGGGATCCTCGTCCGTCGCGCTGGTACACGGCGCGACGCAATATCTGCAGCGGCAAGGACGCTTGTCGCTCAGTTGGGAGGGGCGCCGGGTCGCGCCGATCGGCACCTTGCCGAACGACGATACCGGTCCGGTGGAGTCCGCCTTCACGCTACGGACGTATCTCAACACCTGCACCTTCGGCTACACCACGCCGTGGTGGAATTGGGATCGCTGGAGCAACGAGATCGACTGGATGGCGGCGCGCGGCATCGATACGCCGCTCGCGATGGAGGGCCAGGAATATGTCTGGCGCGCGCTGTGGCGCGATCAGGGCCTCGACGACGCGACCATTGCCGCCGGACTGTCCGCCGCGCCGTTCCTGCCGTGGCAGCGGATGGGCAACATCGCGGGCTATCGCGCGCCTTTGTCCGCCGGCTGGATCGAAAAGAAGCATCAGTTGCAGCGGCAGATCCTGGGGCGGATGCATGCCCTGGGGATGAAGCCGATCCCTCCGGCCTTTTCCGGCTATGTTCCAAAGGCCTTCGCCGACCGTCATCCGCAAGCGCGCATCTACCGGATGCGGGCGTGGGAAGGGTTCGCCCCGACCTATTGGCTCGATCCGTCCGATCCGCTGTTCGCGACGCTCGCGAAGCGCTTCACGCAACTCTACACGCAGGCGTACGGCCCCGGCGACTATTACCTCGCCGATGCCTTCAACGAGATGGTCCCGCCGATCGCCGAAGACGGCAGCGACGCCCGGTCTGCGCAATATGGCGACAGCATCGCCAATTCTGCTGCGACCCGCGCCGCCGCCCTGCCCGCAGCCGTGCGCGACGCGCGGCTTGCGGCTTATGGAGAGAAGTTGTTCCAATCGGTGACCGCCGCCGCCCCGAACGCAACTTGGGTCATGCAAGGCTGGTTGTTCGGCGCGGACAAGACCTTCTGGACGCCGGAGGCGATCCGCGCGTTCCTCAGCCGCGTCCCGAACGAACGGATGCTCGTGCTCGACATCGGCAACGATCGCTATCCCGGCATCTGGAAGTCGACCGAAGCGTTCGACGGCAAGAACTGGGTGTACGGCTATGTCCACAATTACGGTGGCAGCAATCCCGTCTATGGCGATCTCGGCTTCTACCGGGACGATGTCACGGCGTTGGCGCAAAGCCCGGGACGCGGCAATCTGACGGGCTTTGGACTGTTCCCCGAGGGTCTGCACAGCAACTCTGTCGCCTATACCTACGCCTATGATCTTGCGTGGGGGGAGCAACCGCGCCGTCCGGTTGTCGAGTGGATCGCCGAATATGCCCGGGCACGATACGGTGCGGCGCCCACTGGGATCGTAACAGCATGGGGCAAGGTAATCGCGGGGGCATACAGCACCCGCTATTGGACGCCGCGCTGGTGGGAGACCAAGGCCGGAGCGTATCTCTTCTTCAAGCGCCCGATGCTGTCAGGGGCCGACTATCCGGCCGCGCCGGGCGATGCGACGGCCTTGCGCGCGGGGATCGCCGGCCTGCTCGCCAACGCACCCCGCCAGCCTGCGCCGCTGCTGGTTTATGACGTGATCGATTTCTCGCGCCATTATGCCAGCCTCCGGCTCGATGTGCGGCTGCGCGCAGCGGTTGCGGCCTATGCCACCGGCGACGTGGCGAAAGGCGACGCGGACGCCGCCGTCGCCGCTCGGCTCGCGCGGGGGATCGACGCGCTGATCGGCAACCAGCAGGAAACGCTCGGCAGCTGGATCGCCGATGCCCGCGCTTATGGCGACACGCCTTCCGAAAAGGACGGTTTCGAGCAACAGGCCAAGGCGGTCGTGACCGTCTGGGGTGGCGAGGGCAACCTGTCTGATTATGGCTCGCGCGCATGGCAAGGCCTGTATGCCGGCTATTACCTGCCGCGCTGGCAGATCTTTCTCGCGGCGCAGCGCAAGGCAGCGCAAGCCCATACCCCGCTCGATGAAGCGGCGACGCTGGCAGCGATCAAGGCGTGGGAGCAGTCGTGGCTCAAGGATGGCCGCACCTGGCCGCGTCAGCGGCCGGCTACGCCGCTCGTCGCGGTCCGCGCGCTGCTGGCGGAAGCGGACCGGATATGACCAGCACGATCGATACCCCCCGCCCCCGCCGCTTTACCGCGCTGGATGTCTTCCGCGGGATCACCGTCTTCCTGATGATCCTGGTGAATACCGCCGGACCGGGCGCACCCGCTTATCCGCAACTGGTACACGCGGAATGGATCGGTTTCACGCTCGCCGACGCGATCTTCCCCAGCTTCCTGTTCGCGATGGGCAACGCGATGAGCTTCGCGATGCGCAACCCGCTGCCCGCGCGCCCCTATCTCGCGCGCTTGCTGCGGCGGGGCAGCATCATCTTCGTGCTCGGCTTCCTGATGTACTGGTTTCCCTTCGTGGCGGAAGGCGATGACGGATGGGCACCGATCCCGTTCGCGCTGACGCGCGTGCCGGGCGTGCTGCAACGGATCGCGTTATGCTATGTCGCGGCGGGCCTTCTCGTGCGGTGGCTCAGCGTACGGCAGATCCTGATGGCGTGCGCCGCGCTGCTGTTTGGCTATTGGGCGATGTTGCTGCTCCTGTCCGCACCGGGCATGGCCTATGACAAGTTCGGTACCTTCGGCACGCAACTCGATCTGTGGCTGCTGGGCCCCGGGCATCTTTACAAGAAGGACGGTGGCTTCGATCCGGAGGGGTTGCTCGGCACGCTTCCGGCGATCGTCAACGTGCTGGCCGGCTATCTGGCCGGACGCGCGGTGCAGCGGGGTGTCGATCTGTCTCGGACGGTGCGGCTGATGGCGGTCATCGGCGCTGCGCTGATCGTTGCAGGGCTCGCCTGGTCGCCGTGGTTCCCGATCGCGAAGAAGCTGTGGACCGGCTCCTATGTCTTGGTGTCGACGGGGATCGATTGCATCGCGCTCGCGGGCGTCATCGCGCTGGTCGAGATTGCCGGTATTCGTCGGGGTACGCGCTTCTTCCTCATTCTGGGGCGCAATCCGCTGGCGATCTATCTCTTTTCCGAACTTTTCATAACCGCGATCAATCTGATACCCGCGGGTGGGGACCACGGCCTGTACGGATGGGTCGGGATCGAAGTCTTCCAGCGGGTCGCGCCGGGTGCGTTGGGATCGCTGCTTTGCGCGTTCGCCTACACCATGGTGTGCTGGGCGGTTGGCTGGTGGATGGATCGCAAAGGCCTCGTCCTGAAGGCATAATGATAAGAGGGAGATGCGCCATGGTAGCAAGTTGCAAAAAAGCGATCGGGCCGGCGCTGCCGTCGCCTGGTACCCGGTTGCCCGGAAGTGGCCCAACCAATGCGTAGAATAGCTGCTGCATCCGTGATCGCTACGCTTTCGATCGCCGCGCTGGTATCGGCCTCGACGGCGAAACCCCCGGCATCGTCCCGCTGGGATGCGCCGGGTGCGCGCAATCCGCTGCTCCCTGGCTATTTCGCCGATCCGTCGATCGTCCGGGACAAGGGCCGCTGGTACATCTTCGCGACGATCGATCCGTGGGGCGACGACCGCCTTGGTCTGTGGACGTCCGACGACTTCCGCAACTGGACATTCTCGACGCCCGCGTGGCCGACCAAGGCCGCCGCCACCAGCAGCACGTCGGGGGATTCGAAGGTCTGGGCGCCATCGGTCGTCAAGGCGTCGAATGGGCGCTGGTACATGTACGTCTCGGTCGGCAGCGAGATCTGGGTCGGCAGCGCCCCCTCCCCGGCCGGTCCGTGGGCGGACGCGAACGACGGCAAGCCGCTGATCCCCGGTGACTTCCGCCCCGGCTACCACATGATCGACGCCGAGGCGTTCATCGACGACGACGGGCAGGCTTATCTGTTCTGGGGATCGGGGCTGAACTGGGTCAACGGGCGGTGCTTCGTCGCGCGCCTCGATAAGACGATGACCAAGCTTGACGGTGCGCCGAACGATTGCACGCCCGCGCATTATTTCGAGGCGCCATTCATGGTCAAATCGGGTGGATCGTATCTGCTGACCTACAGTTGGGGCAACACGACGCGCGACACCTATCAGGTGCGATACGCGGTCGGAAAGTCGCCGATGGGACCGTTTACCGAAGCGCCGAACAGCCCGATCCTCGAAACGCATGCCGACCGGCAAGTCATCAGCCCCGGGCACCACGCCATCTTCCGCTACAAGGATCGCCCGTACATCCTCTACCACCGAAATGGCCTGCCCTTTCCTCCCGCCGACGGAACCGTATTGCGCCAGGTTTCGGTCGACGCTTTGACGATCGACGGCGACCGGATCGCGCGCGTGACCCCAACCCATGATGGCGCCGATCTGCCGGGCCAGGCCGCGCATCGGGCAACCGGCCTGCCATGGCGCGCAAGCGCGTCGAGCGCCACAGATGCAGAGCATGCCCCCCAGCGCGCGGGTGACGACAATTACGCGACAGCCTGGGTCGCGCGCAAAGACGATTCCGCCCCGTGGTTGCAGGCGGACCTTGGACGCGTCCGGCGGATTCAGGGCAGTATTGTACGACCACTCTTTCCCGGACAGGCGGCTGAGATCAGCGTCTCCGCGTCAGCTGACGGACGCCATTGGACTAGGATCGTCGCGCCTACTGCAAAACAGGGATCGCCGATGACCCTCCGCCATATCGCAACGGCCCGCTACCTGCGCCTTCACGCGAGACACGCAGGCGTACTGGAGTGGACGATCGAATAAGTCGCCCCCGGCATTGACGAAGCGAACGCCCCATAGAAAGCAAATCTGGCGTTCGCTTCGGCCGAACAATCACGAACAGGGATACCCGCGCCAGGCGCGCGAGCAACTGCCGGAGCCGATGGTCCATAGTTGTCTCCCTGCGACCCCGGCAAGCGAGCCACGGACGACGACAATCTCCGTCACGTTCGCTTGACGCGGTGCACCCGTCACCGCGCGGCGTCAGACCATTATCAAGTCGATCCTGATCCACGAAGTATTCTGTGTCTTTTATGTGTTTCTGTCACAGAACATCCACAAGTGATGCTTAGAGGACCTCCAGCAGCGGGGGTGACCTGTACTGCGAGATACAAAAGGGGGTCTGATGTTCCGTTCCACGCGACTTTCGTCGCGCGCAGCTTTGCGCGTGCTGCTGATGCTCGGCTCCACGGCCGGCACCGTCCTACTGGGATCTGCACCAGCGCAGGCGCAGGATTACACCAACATCGCCGCGTCGGGCCGGGTGACCGGGCAGGACGGAACCGCGATCGCCAGGGCCGAGGTGAAGATCACCTCGTCCGACCGCGGCGTCAGCCGCAGCGCAGTGACGGACGCAACCGGCAGCTACACGATCCCACAGCTCCCGCCCGGCAATTACGACGTCAGTATCACCGCTGAGGGCTTCACCGCTTATGACGAACGCAACATTGCACTCACGCGCGAGACCGGCGGTGCCAACAGCTTCCAGCTCGTCCCCGCGGACCAGAGCGGCGACATCATCGTCGTCGGCACGCGTCGGCGCGTCGCCGATTTCCAGGATACGACCGTCGGCAGCACGATCAACCTGGGGTCGCTGACCACGCGCGTACCGATCGGGCGGACGCTCCGCGACGTGATGCTGCTGACGCCGGGTGCGGTGCAGGGGTCGTCGCCGTCGAATGGCGGGTTCGCCAATCAGGTCTCGATCGGCGGTGCCGCGTTTACCGAGAACGCCTTCTACATCAACGGGCTCAACGTCACCGACTTCGTGTCGGGCGGTCAACCGGCCGAGGTGCCGTTCGACTTCTACCAGACCGTCGAGGTCAAGACCGGCGGCGCGCCCGCCGAGTTCGGCCGCGCGACCGGCGGCTATGTCGTCGCGACGACCAAGTCGGGCACCAACGATTATCACGCGAGCATGACCGGCATCTGGGAGCCCGACGCTCTGCGCGGCAACGCGCCGTCGACCCGCACGGTCGATTACGCGTATGCGACCGCAAGCCGCAAGGAAAGCGTGTTCCAGGCGAGCGGGCCGATCATCCGGGATCACCTGTTCGTCTACGGCCTCTACAACCTGCGCGAGATCCACTCGATGACGCCGCAGGCCAACCAGAACAACGCCACGGGGGTCACCAACACCAGCCCGTTCTGGGGCGGCAAGGTTGACGGCTACATCACCGGCGACCACCATTTCGAATTCACCTATTTCGATACCAGCAACGAAACCCGCAACCGCAGCTATGACTGGAACCGCACCGACCATAGTCTCGGCGGCAAGACCGGCGGGACCAATGCGCGTGCGGGCGGGATCAACTATGTCGGCCGCTATACCGGCACCTTCACGCCGTGGCTGACGCTGTCGGGCGCGTACGGCGTCAACAAGCTGCGCTCGGGCAACGTGCCGCTCGACGTGACCAATCCGCAGGTGATCGACTACCGCCGCGACCCTGCCGGTATCCAGATCGGTGCCAACAAGGTCACCGACGCGTTCAGCAGCACCGACAATGAGCGCCAATTCTACCGCGTCGATGCCGACCTGCAGTTCCAGCTGTTCGGCGCACATCATGTCCGCGGCGGCTACGACCATGAGAAGAACACCCAGTCGCAGACCTTCGAGACGATCGGCGGCGGCGCGTACAAGATCTTCAACGTGACCGCGGAATCGGCGGCGCGGATCGGGGCGCCGGTCGGTACGCAATATTATACGACGCGCGTCTACGAACAGAGCGGCGTCGCGCACGTCCGCAACGAAGCCTTCTACCTGCAGGACCAATGGTCGCTGTTAGACAACCGGTTGCGGCTCGACATCGGCGTGCGCAACGATCGCTTCAGCAACCAGGGGGTCAACGGAAAGTCGTTCTTCGAATCGGGCAACCAATGGGCCCCGCGCCTGGGTGCCGCGTTCGATCCAGTCGGCGACGGACGCACAAAGGTCTTCGGTTCCTACTCTAAATATTACCTGCCGATGGCGGGCGACATCAACCTCAACGTCGCGGGCAGCCTCGTGACCTATACGCGCTACAATCTGTTCAACGGGGTCGGCGGCACGGGCAGCGTGCCCACCGCCGGCGCGCCGATCCTGTCGGTCGTCAACACCACCGCCTGCCCCGACACCGGCATCCGCAACTGCGAGGTTTCGGCCGATGGCTCGGCGTTCAACCCGGCCGGCGCGATCGCCAGCAACATCAAGCCGCAGTCGGACAATGAGTTCATCATCGGCGCCGAGCACCAGTTCAGCGACCGGATCCGGCTCGGCGCCTATTTCACCCACCGCGCGCTCACCGACGTGATCGAGGATATCTCGATCGACGGCGGCGCGCGTGCCTATTGCGTCAGCGCCGGGTTCACCGCGGCGGCGTGCCAGAAGGCCTATCCCGGCGGCAGCCAGTTCGTCATCGCCAATCCGGGTCGAAACGTTACGACGCAGATTAACAAGCTGCCCGACGGTACGACCCCGACGGTGACGTTAAACGCGTCCGACCTCGGCTATCCCAAGCCAAGCCGCAATTATAACGCGCTGACGCTGACCTTCGATCGCAGCTTCGACGAGAAATGGAGCCTTTCGGCGTCGTACACGCTCGCGTTCGACAAGGGCAATTACGAGGGCGGCGTTCGATCGGAGAACGGTCAGCTCGCGATCAACCGTACCGCCGACTTCGACTCGCCGGGCTTCGTCAACGGTGCTTACGGCTATCTGCCCAATGATCGCCGCCACAGCTTCAAGGCCTATGGCAGCTACCGGTTGTTCGAGGCACTGGATCTCGGCGCCAACATGCTGGTGCAATCGGCACCGCATTACAGCTGCATCGGCGCGGTGCCGCTAGCGGTCGACGCCTATGCCAACACCTATCACGGCTATGGCTATTACTGTCAGGGCAAGCTGATCCCGCGCGGCACGGCATTCACCGGTGACTGGCTGGCGCAGGTCGACGTCAGCGCGGTCCTCCACCTGCCGATCCCGCATCTCGCCGCTTCGCTGCGGCTCGACGTGTTCAACCTGTTCGATAGCTCGGCCGTCACTGCCTACAATAACTTCGGTGAGCTGAGCGACGGGTCGGCCAATTCCGACTATCGCGCACCGACCAATTATCAGACGCCGCGATCGGTGCGCCTGACCGCAGTCGTCGGGTTCTAGAAAACCCAGGATCCTCCCCCCTTCGTCGTGTCGGGGGGAGGATTTACGATACCGGCAGGCGCTTGCGTTTCGACCGAGGCCTGGCGCATGTCCCAACCGGACGATGGAGGCGACGATAGAGAAACGATCCCGACGCCAGCACGAGATCATGGCGCGCTTGCGCGGCGGCCGTACGCTGTCGGTGACCGCGCTCGCCGCGGAGCTCGCGGTCTCGGACGAGACGATCCGCCGCGAGCTGCGCGCGCTCGAGGATCACGGAGTCATCATCCGCGAACATGGCGGTGCTCGGATGGCCACGCCCGCACACGAAGGCCCGCTCCACCAGCGCATGGAAGAGAATGCCGACGCCAAGCTCCGGATCGCGCGCGCTGCCGCCGAGCTGGTGGAGGACGGTGCGATCGTGTTCATCGATTCGGGCACGACGAGCTGTTTCATCGCCCGGCACCTGGCCTCGCGGCGGTCGCTGACGGTCATCACCAACTCGCTGCGCGTCGCGGCGGATCTGGGCGCGATCAACAACAACAAGCTGTTCCTGGCCGGCGGGCAGATGGATTACGATTACCGCGCCTTTTCCGATCACGTGGCGCAGGAGTACGTCCGCGGGTTCACCCCGCATCTGGCGATCCTGTCGGTCGGCGGCATCAGTCTCGAGCGCGGGCTGATGGACTTCCATCCCGGCGAAGCGGCGATGAGCCGGATCGCCTATGCCACCTCGAAGCGCGTGCTGCTCGCTGCGGACGCCTCCAAGTTCGGGCGATATGCGCTGATCCAGACAGCGGCCTTGACCGAAGTCGACCTGCTCGTGACCGACAAGCCGCTCGCGGACGACTATGCCCGCGCCTTCGCGCACGCCGAGGTGGTGATCGCCTGACGCATGCGCCGGGTCAGCGGTGGGCCTGCAACGAGGATCAGGACGGCTCCCGCCCCCGCGACGGCGGCGTGCAGCAGCCAGAAGTGCGGACTTGCGACGCGCTCGTAATAGACGCCGCTAAACCCCGCCCACAGGCCGGAAAAGAAGCCGTGGAGGTAGAACAGCCCCATCCACAACCCGACCATGCGACGCGGCGCGACCTCTGTAATCAGGCTAAGCGCGGACGGCCATATCAGGACGATCGCGCCGTCGACGAGCAGCAGGTAGGCGAGCGCCCAAGGCAGCCCAAGCGCGCCTCCGCCGCTGATCGCGTCCCCAGCCGCCAGAACGAGGTACCCGACGGTGCACAGCACGCCGCCGAGAAGAATCTGTGTCAGCGATCCAACCCGGATACCGCGCCGCGTGAATATCCGGGAGATGCGCCCCGACCCCGCGATCAACGCCAGCGTGAAGATGCCGTCGAGCGCAACGAACCACGCGACCGGCATCGTCCAGCCGTAGATCTGCCGATCGGTCCGCTCGCGTGCCCAGAGCAGGAAGATGTTACCGAGCTGGTCATAGGCCGAATAGCAAAGATAGACCGAGGCCAGCGCGACCACGAGCAACGCAGTCGCGGGCGTGCCGCCCGCTACAGATTCCGGCAACGGTCGCGCGGCCGGCGCCGCCTCGACCCAACCGCGGCCGGTCATCGCATACACCGCCAGTCCGGCAGCGACCGCCGCGGCAGCGGCTGCGATCGCATAGCGCTGCCCCGCGAACGCCGCGAGCGCGCCACAGACCAGCGGGCCGCAAATGGCCCCCGCGTTCAGGAAGCCCAGATAGGTGGTATAACCGCGCCGTCGCTGTGCCTCGTCCCGGAACAGCAACCCGACCTGCGCCGACAAATTGCCCTTCAGCAACCCTGCACCAATCGCAAAAGGAACGAGCCCGACCAGAAACGTCGGCTCGCCGAGCATCAGCGTCAGGCCGAGCAGCATTCCAGCGCCGCCGATCACGACCATCGCGCGGCGGCTTGCGATCACGTCCCCGGCCAGCCCGCCGATCGGGACTGCCAAATACAGGAGCGCATTGGCGTAGCCGTACAGTTGCGAGGCAAGCCCGGTGGCCGACACGGGACCGAACATCGCCGAACTCGCCTCGCTCACCACAGTGGCACCTAGGATGCGCGACAGGTCGCCGACCAGCAACCGGTCGACGAGCAGCAGGACAAGAAGCGACTTCACCCCCGAAACCGCGAAACGCTCGAAGAACTCCATCACGGCGAGCGCGAGGAAGCGCCGGGTGAGGATCCGGTCCGCTCCACGCGCATCGCTTGGTGTCTCGTCCATCCTGGCCATAGCGCGCAGCTAGTCAGGCTTGGCGACAACGCCGTGACAGTCGTGATCAGGCTGTGTGGGGAAAGCGCGCCGCCGGTTCGCTGATACAAGGCCGTCCGGTCTCGACATGCCCGGCGAGCCGCAAGCGTACCCCGCCGGGCGCAGTCAGCAACAGATCATACCAGCGATGCTCGACGGACACGACGGCGACTTGAGCAGTGCCTTCCGGCGCAACGACGATCTCGCGGCGCACGCCGGAATGGGCACAGTGCATCGTCAGTGCGGCTGCTGCGGCGCTCCGATTGCGCAGCAGCACCGAGCCGCTGTCGCCGTCGTCGCGCCAGATGGCTTCGATCCGCGCGCCGTCCCCCGCGCAGCGATAGTCGCGCTGGAAACCATTGGGCCCGCGCACCACCAGCGCGTACGGCTCGCCCGCTGCGACGGTCCAGTGCTCCTCGAGACGCGAATTGGCCGCGACGGTAAAATACCGCCAGCCGGAAAACGCGACCTCATCCTGCACGCCGAACACGACGCCGACGGGGCCGCTGTTCAAGAAGCGAAGCGTCAGCCCTGCGTCCGACCAAAGCGGCTCGATGGCAAAACGGTACGGGAGCGCGCGTGCCGGTCGGGTGCCAGCCTCCTGCACTGGCACGTCCTGCCCGTTCGCTATGACCGGCGCGGGCGCCGTAGCGCAAAGCCGCTCGGTCTCCGCGACATAGTCCGCAACCGACGGCAGCGCTGCGGCCCAGCGCGTATCGCGCCGCGTGCGCAACGGCACGTCAAAGTCGAAGATCGAGGTGAGATCGCCGCACAGGGCGCGTCGCCATGGCGAGATGTTCGGCTCCATCACCCCGAACCGCCTCTCCAGAAAGCGCAGCACGGACGTATGGTCGAACAGCTGCGAATTGACCCAGCCGCCGCGCGTCCAGGGCGAGATGACCGTCATCGGCACGCGCGGCCCAAGCCCGACCGGCTCACCCTGATAGGTTTCGCTGCGAACATCGACATTGCTTGCGCCGTAGCGCGGCGCGATCGCCGGGACGGGCGCGGGTATGTGATCGAAAAACCCGTCATTCTCGTCGTAATTGACGATCAGCACGGTCTTGGCCCAGACGTCAGGATTGGCGGCGAGCGCAGCAACCACGCTGCTGACCAGAACTTCGCCGAACGGAACCGGTGCATCGGGATGCTCGCTCATCTGCATCATCGGCACGATCCACGACACCGCCGGCAGCCGGTCCGCCGCAGCATCGGCCGCGAACGCAGCGATCAGGTGCTTCGCCTGCGTCTTCTCGGGATCAGCCGGGGCGACGCCGTCGACCCAGTCGACACACGCCCGCCCGCGCCGATAGCGTGACGACGCGCGGTCGAGCTTGCGGAACTCACTGAAATAGCCGAGCGGATTGTCGGAGTAATTGGCGCTTTCCTGATAGACGCGCCACGGGATCCCCGCCTCTTCGAGCCGTCCGGCATAGGTGCGCCAAGGCAATCCCTCGGTATCGTCGTCCTTGGCCATTTCGGCGCCGGGGTTCGGATCGGTGCCGCCATTGGTGACGCAGTAAACCCCCTCCTGCCCGACGCTGAGGCCGTTCGTGCCGGTGAAATGGTAGAGGCGGTTCGGGCCGGTCGGGCCCTGCAGCGAGCAGTGATAGCCGTCGCAGATGGTGAACTGGTCGGCCAGCGCATGATAATAAGGAATGTCGGCGCGCGTCAGATGCGCCATCGTCAGCGGCCCTTTCTGGTCCGCCCACACGTCCCAGTTGCGCCAGCGCGCCTGGCTGTCCTTCCAGCTGTGATCGAGCCCGGTGAAACAACGCGCATTGCTGGCGTTATAATCGAGGCGGAACGGCCAGATCGTCCGCCCGCCGTCACGATCCGCGCCGCGTTGCGCCCATACCGTCCGTCCGCCGGGTAGCATGACTGGACGCGGATCGGCGAACCCGCGAACGCCGCGCAGCGTCCCGAAATAGTGATCGAACGAGCGGTTCTCCTGCATCAGGATCACGACGTGCTCGACGTCCATGATCGACCCGCTGCCGCCCGACCGGCGCATGAGCGGTGCGGCACTCGCCTGCGCGGCAGCAACCCCTGAAGCACCAAGGAGGAAGGACCGGCGACCAATTGCCATGCTGAATGCCCTTGCGAACCAAACGTCGACGTCGCGTGCCGACGCGTTTCTGTAAATGGCTAATGCGTAAGCAATATGACCGTGCTTGATTATTTGACCGCCTGCTGTTGATGTCGGTCAGTATTGCGTCAAATCAACCGGATCGTGTGACGTCAGATCGTGCTGCCCGTTCCGGGAACGCACCTTACAGACGCCGTTGCTTCCCGCCTCGGCGGCAAAGCGCCGGCCCATCCGTCTCCGGATTATGCTTCTGCTACCGCGATTACGGGATTGAGGATGATGCCGTTCTTGAAACTGGCGATGACCGCGGGTCGCCCGATGTGATAGCCCTGAACGACATCGCAGCCCTCGGCGCGCAACCGTTCAAGCTGATCGCGGGTTTCGACCCCCTCCGCGACCACGGGCATACCGAGCCCCCGGCCCAGGCCGATCACTGCCTGGACAATCGCCAGCGACTGCGGGTTCTCATCCATGTCGCGGATGAAGGACTGGTCGATCTTGACCTTGTCGAACGGGAAGGTGCGGAAATAGGTAAGCGACGAATAGCCCGTGCCAAAATCGTCCATCGACACCGATACGCCCAAAGCGCGCAACTCGGTCAGCAGCCGGATCCCGCGCGCGGTATCCTTGATCAGCATCCCCTCGGTGATCTCGATCTCGAGCCGTTGCGGGACCAGCGCCGTCTGCGCGAGGATCCGGCCGATCTCGGCGACGATCCCGTCGTCCTCCATCTGCGCAGGCGAAAGGTTCACCGCAACTTTGAGTTCAGGGCTCCAGCTCGCCGCCTCGGCGGCGGCGGTCGCCAGCACGAAGCGGCCGAGATCGGGCATGATCCCGCTTTCCTCGGCGATGGGAATGAACAGCGACGGCGGAATCCGCCCCAGCCGCGGGTGATCCCAGCGCGCCAGCGCCTCGAAACTGATGACCCTGCCCGTCGCGACGTCGGCGAGCGGCTGATATTCGACATGGATTTCTCCGCGATCAAGCGCGGTGCGCAGATCGGATTCGACCTGTCGCCGCTCCCGCGCCGCATCGTCCATTGCGGGCTCGAAGAAGCACCAGCGATTGCGCCCCTCGGTCTTGGCGCGATACAAAGCGAGATCGGCGTTGCGCAGGACGAGGTCGCTGTCGGCGGCGTCGCTCGCGCGGTGGATCGCGACCCCCGCGGAGGCACCGATGCCGACGCCACGATCGCGAATGCCGAACGGCCGCGCCAGCGTGTCCACCGCCCGCCGGGCGATCAACCCGGCCAAGCTGCCGTCCACCACCAGAACCGCAAATTCGTCCCCGCCGAGCCGGGCAACCGGGCATTCCGACGCCGTCACGATCCGCTGCGCCGCCTCCACCAGCACCTCGTCCCCCGCGGCATGGCCATAGAGGTCGTTGACGATCTTGAAGCGGTCGAGATCGATGCTGATGATGGCCGGCGTGGCCCCGGCCGCAATACATTCGTCGACGATCTCGCCGAACCGGGTCCGGTTGAGCAGGCCGGTCAGCGGATCATGATGCGCGAGATAGGAAAGCCGCTGGTTGGCCTCGCGCTCCTCGGTGACATCCTGCGCGAAACCGAGCAGGATCATCCCGCCATCAGGCCCGATCGACTTGATCTTGGTCGCCTCGACATGCCGGATGGCACCATCCGGGCGAGTCATCGTCCGCTTGAGCTGGATCGGCCCCGACGCCGCCATCGCGTCCTCGGTCGAGCGACGATAGGCGGACAGATCGGCTTGCGGGAAGATTTCGGCCCACGTGCTGTCGATGATGTCCTCCCGCCGCCGACCGCTCAGCTGTTCGAAGGCACGATTGACGAAGACATAGCGGTCGGTCGCCAGATCCTTGGCGTAGATCGCCGCGGGCATGTTCTCGACGATCGTATCGGTCAGCATCCGGCTCGCCTCGCGCTCGGCCTGGAGTTGCCGACGCGCGGTGGCGTCGCGCAGGATCGAGACGATCGTGACGTCGCCTTCCTCGCGGTGGACGCCGAGCGTGAGTTCGACGTGCACTTCGCTCCCGTCGCGGCGCAAGGCGGGGATTTCCACCACGCGCATCGGTTGGGCGCTGTCCGAGGCGACCAGCCGGTCGAACCCCAGGCTGTGCGCGCCCCGCATCGCGGGTGGGATGATGAAGGTGATCGGCTGCCCCACCGCTTCGTCGCGCGGCCAGCCAAGCAGCACTTCTGCCGCGGCATTCCAATGCGCCACCCGGCCGTGCCGATCGCACGTGACAAACGCGTCCGTCGTCGTCTGGTCGATCACTGCCGCCGCACGTTCGCGCTTGCGCAGTTCGCCGAGCTCGACGCGTTCGGTCACCTGCCCTGCCAGCAGCATCAACCCGCGCAGGTCGCGATCGCTGAAAGTCCGTGGGCGTCGATCAACGATACACAGCGTCCCGAAGACGCCCCCCTCGCGGTTCCTCAAGGGAACACCCGCATAGAAGCGCGCGCTGAGGTCTCCGACGACGAGCGGATGGTTGCGGTAGCGCGGATCGGCAGCCAGGTCCTCGACGATCAGCGGCTGTCCGGTTTCGAGCACGTGCCCGCAGAATGCGAGATGCTTGGGCGCGCTGCACAGGTCGAGCCCGACTTTGGCCTTCACCCATATGTCTTCGCCATCGTCGATATTGACGAGCGCGATCGGTACGTCGAACCGGTCGGCAGCGATCGCTGCAATCAGGTCATACTCGGGCGAAGGCGTTCGCGGGAGCTTGGTGATACCGATCGTCTTCGTCATGCCCCTGGCGTCGCTCATTCTTGCACGAGCAACGGGTTACAATGCGTTTCTTACCGAAAGATGCATATCGCCGGACCAGCGCTGCGGTCGCTCGTCCCACGCGCGCGCAACAGCCCAATCGCCCGACCGAGGATCTATCCGCCCGATCCTTTGGCAAGCATCTGCGGGAGCAAGTGGCCGCTCGCGCGTTACAGCCCTGCCCCGCTCGGGGTCTGTTCATTTCCACGGAAGACCAAGTCATGTCCACCTCGCCTGCCAGCCCAGTCCTGCAACCCGTCACGATCGGCGACCTGCAGCTGCAAAACCGCATCGTCATGGCGCCGCTCACGCGCAGCCGCTCGGATGACGCGGGAATTCCTCCCGCTTTCGCCGCCGATTATTACGCGCAACGCGCGGATGCCGGCCTGATCATCACCGAAGCCACCAACATTTCGTCGCAGGCGCGGGGCTATGCGATGACGCCCGGCATCTGGTCCGACGCGCAGGTCGCGGCGTGGCGTCCGATCGTCGATGCAGTGCATCGCCGTGGCGGCGTGATCTTCCTCCAGCTCTGGCATACGGGCCGCATCTCGCACCCCGATCTGCATGACGGCGCGCTGCCGGTGGCACCGTCCGCGATCGCCGCGGAAGGACAGGCCTTCACCAACGACGGCCTCAAGGACTTCGTCACCCCACGCGCGCTCGAAACCGACGAGATCCCCGGCATCGTCGACGACTATCGCCGTGCCGCCGAACAGGCGAAGGCAGCCGGGTTCGACGGGGTGGAAGTGCACGCCGCAAACAATTACTTGCTCGAGCAGTTCATCCGGGACAGCACTAACCAGCGCACGGACGATTATGGCGGCTCGATCGAGAACCGCTTGCGCTTCCCGCTGGAGGTGGTCCGTGCCGTAGTCGACATCTGGGGCGCCAAGCGCGTCGGCATCCGCATCTCGCCGGCGACGACCGAACCCGGCAAGACACCGCTCGACAGCCAGGTCGGTCGCACCTTCGATACGTTCGTCGATGCGCTGTCAAAGCTCGGGCTGCTCTACATCCACGACATCGAGGGCGTTACCCAGCAGACGCGGGACGTGCCGGACGGGGTCGACTTCCAGGCGCTGCGCCAGCGTTTCTCGGGCGCATACATTGCCAACAATCAGTACACGCTGGATCTCGCCGAGAAGATGCTGGCGGAGGGCAATGCCGACCTGTTCAGCTTCGGCCGCCCCTTCCTCGCCAACCCCGATCTGGTCGACCGCCTGCGGACCGGCGCGCCGCTTGCCGAAGCACCCAAGGAATATTGGTATGGCGGTGGCTCGGTCGGCTATTCGGACTGGCCCGGGATGCACGGCAAGATCGACCTCGCGTAACCCGGCATGACGCACGGCGGGCGGTCGCGCGGGGGACGTGGGCAAGGCGAAGGTGCCTTGGCCCACGTTCTACCGGGCCGGTCGCCCGGCGATGGCGTCAGGGCGCGACCTGCCTGACCGGGCGTATCAGATTTTCTCCACCAGCACGCGGGGCGGCTGAGTGCAGCATAGACGAGCGCCTAGGCGACGTTTTCCGAGGTCAGCGCGTCGAGGCTTTCGCGCCGCTCGCGCATGGCTTCGCTGACGTTCTGGCCGAATCCGGTCCATACCGCGCCGGGTTCGATCACCGAAACGCGGAAACCCTTCCGCCCAGTTCCTTAAGGAGCGCGTCGTGGAAGCCGACTACTGTCAACTTGGTTGCACTGTAGACCGATAGTCGCAGGCGACCAGACCGGAGGCTGTCTTCAGCCGACCGGCCTAGCGCCTAGCGCTTGACCCGCGCCGCCATCGGGGCATTCCCCTGATCCGCCGCAACGGAACTCGCCGAGCGCCCGGCTCCATCCTTGATCGTCCGGTCGGCACCCGCCGCCAGCAGCATCTCGACCTGCCGCGTGCGGTTGAACAGCGAGGCCATCATCAATGCGGTCTGGCCCGCATTGTTGCGCGCGTTGACGTCGCAACCGGCCTTCAACAGGCGCGCGGCGATCGCGTCCTCGCCCTTGAAGGCGACGCCCATCTGCGCGGTATTGCCCTGATCGCGATCCGGGCGGCAGGCGTTCGCGCCCTTGGCGATCAGCGCGTCGACGGTCGCGGCCTGCCCGTTATAGGAGGCCAGGATCACCGGCGTGAAACCGCGATCGTCATAGGCATTGATGTCCGCGCCCGCCTTGACGAGCGGATCGATCATGTCGATGCGGCCCAGCCGGGCGGCGTCGAACAGCAATTGCTGGCGGCGCTCCGGCGATGGCAACGCGACCGGCGCGGTGGCAGGTGCGGCTTGCGGCGTCGCGAGGGCGGCGAACGCGGCGAAAAGTATCAACATCGTAAGTCTCGTTTCCTGATCGACGAGGTCGGGGGGCGCGGACCAACCCGCGCCCCCTCCCCCGCTTTAGCGACGCGTGGTCTGTGCCGGATTGGCGGCGCGATAGTCCGCGACGGCGCGCGAGACGTCCGTCATCGGCACGTTGACCGCGGTCGCGAGGCGCGTGCCGAAATCCTGGTCCGCCTGGTAAAAATAGCTGACCATGATCGTCTTCGTCCGCGCCGAGGTCACGACGTTGAGATCCCCCGCCAGGTTGGTGACGAGATCGGCACGATCCTGCGGCTTGAGCGCGCGGTAGAACATCCCCGCCTGCGCGAAGTTGTTGGTCTTCGCGATCGGCTTTGCGTCGACCGTCGCATCGACCGCATAGGTCGAGGCGCGGTAGCGGGCATCGGTCGATTTCGCGGCGGTCGCGGCCGGGAAATAGTTCACGTCCGACGTCCGCGTGGCGTGATCGAGCTGGCCGTCCTGGTTATTGTTGACGACGCTGGCGAGCGGCCGGTTGACCGGCAGCTGCATCACGTTCGCCCCGATCCGGTGACGCTGCGTGTCCGAATAGGAGAACAGCCGCCCCTGAAGCATGCGATCGGGCGACGCCTCGATCCCCGGCACCATGTTGGCGGGCGCGAACGCCGACTGCTCGGTGAATTCGAAGAAGTTGGTCGGCACCTTGTTGAGCGTCATTTCGCCGATCTTGCGGAACGGCACGCCCAGCCACTCCTTGGTATCATCGAACGGGTTATAGTCGAGCTTGGCGAACTCGGACGGCTTCATCGTCTGCACCATCAGGTCCCAGGCAGGGAAATTGCCCTTCGCGATCTCGCCATAGAGATCGTCGGTCAGGTAGTTCCACGACGCGGTCGACACCTGCGCGCCGTTGAGGTTCTTCACTCCCTGCCGACTGATCCAGCGGAACTTGGCGAACACGGTCTCGCCCTTGGCGTTGACCAGCTTGAACGCGTGGACGCCGTTGCCATCCATCGTGCGATACGACGCGGGCGTGCCGAGGTTCGAATAGACATGCGCGAGCATGTTGGTCGCCTCGGGCGTGGCCGAGAAGAAATCGAACAAGCGGTTGGGATCCTGCTTGTTGGTCACCGGCGAGGGCTTGAGCGAATGGATCATGTCCGGGAACTGGATCGCGTCGCGGATGAAGAAGATCGGCAGGTTGTTGCCGACGAGATCCCAATTGCCCTGATCGGTGTAGAACTTGGTCGCGAAGCCGCGCGGATCACGCATCCCCTCGGGGCTGCCCGACGGATGGATCACGGTCGAGAAGCGGACGAACACCGGCGTCTGCTTGCCCGAGGCGAACAGCGAGGCGCTGGTGATGTTGGAGATGTCGGCGGTTGCGGTGAACACGCCATGCGCGCCGGTGCCGCGCGCGTGGACGACGCGCTCGGGCTGCCGCTCACGGTCGAACCGGGCGAGCTTTTCGATCAGCGTGGTGTCCTCGATCAGGACCGGGCCGAAATCCCCCGCTGCCTTCGAGTTGCGGTTTTCGCCGATCGGCGCGCCATTGTCGCGCGTCATCTGCGGGGCCGAGGCGCTGCCTGCGTCGCCCTTGGCATCGACCGTTCCGGCGACGCCGGCCTGCGCGAGCGGCGGCTTGCCCGCGCTGACCGGGGCGGCCGCGGTGGTCATCCGGGTCTCGGCCTGCGTGTCGGCGACGGGCATGGTCTGCGCGGCGACCGGCTGGATGATCGCAGGGACGGAGGCAGCGGTCAGCAACGTGGCCACCAGGATCTGGCGGCTGTTCGGATATGTCATGGGAACCCTCAAGTTTTCGCGCGCCGCGTGTGCGGCATGCCCGCACAGGACGTGCGGTGTCGGGTGCACCTGGGGCAGAAACCGCGTCCCGCAAAATGGGGGATCTTCATGACAGATATCGAGTGAGGCGATCGAAGAGCATTCCGCCAGCCCGGCCAACGCCGACATATCTAATTCCTTGACCCCGCCGCTCCGATCGAGCCGTGGTGCCGCAAGATTGAATCCGTCCACGAAGCCGCCCGTCCGCTTGCAGGAGAAAACGATGCGCACCGATCCTACTGCCGAGAATGACGCGTTCACCGTTTCCGACGCGCTCATCATCGTTGATCCGCAGATCGACTTCTGCCCCGGCGGTCGGCTGGCCGTTGCGGGCGGAAACGAGATCATGGCCCGGATCGATATCCTCGCCCGACGTTTCCAGCATGTCGTCGTGACGCAGGACTGGCATCCTGCCGGACACTCGTCCTTCGCGAGCAGCCATCCCGGCCGGCAGCCGTTCGACACGATAGCAATGCCCTATGGCGAGCAGGTCCTGTGGCCCGATCACTGTATTCAGGGAACGACGGGCGCCGCATTCCATCCCGACGTACGCGGTGCCGTCGCCCGCGCGCACCTGATCGTCCGCAAAGGCTATAACCCCGACGTGGACTCCTATTCGGCCTTTTTCGAGAACGACAAGGAAACGAAAACGGGTCTGGCCGGCTATCTGCGGGACAAGCACGTTCACCGATGCGTGTTCGTGGGGCTGGCCTATGACTTTTGCGTAGCCTGGTCGGCGCTCGATGCCCGGCGCGAAGGCTTCGAAGCCTGCATCCTCAAGGATCATACACGCGCAATCGCTATGCCGATACCAGGTGGAACGACCGTCGAGGCCGCAGAAGCGCGGTTCCAAGAGGCAAACGTCCAGATAATGTAGGCGGCAACACCCCGCCTGTCGCAGACTAGGGGTTTGCCCTTAATGGCCGGATATGGAAGCCGTAACGCATAGATCGATAAGAGGGGCTTAGCGCGTTAGGAGGGGTCCCAAGCCATGTGGTCGAAGCGTATTGACGGTAGCGATGCGTCCGCGACGTTCCCCGCGACACCCGACCTTGTGATCGTCTTCGGGCCAACCAGCCGCATGACCGACCAACCTCTGATCGAGCAACTGACATCCAGGTGCGGCAACGCGATCGTGATCGGCTGCAGTTCGGGAACGATGGTCGACGGCGACGGCCTTGACGATGATGCCGTCGTGGCGCTCGGCGTGGGGTTCGAGCGGACCAGGCTGACCCTCGCGGTCCAGCCGCTGCCTTCGGCGGACACGTCGTTCGCAGCGGGATTGGCAATCGGCAAGGAACTCGCGGATGACAGCCTTTCCGCCATTTTCGTGTTGTCCAACGGACTGAATGTCAACGGAAGCGCGCTCGTCGCCGGCATTCGCAGCGGTGCGGGCGACTCCGTCGCGTTGAGCGGCGGTCTTGCAGGCGATGGCGCGCGCTTTGGCGACACGCGTATTCTGGCGGGCGGCGACTGTCTCACGAACGCTGTTGCCGCGATCGGGTTTTACGGCACGCATGTCCGCCTCGCGCATGGCAGCGCGGGAGAATGGCAGCCTTTCGGACCGGTGCGCACCATCAGCGCGGCGGACGGTGCCGAATTGCGCCGCCTCGACGACGAACCGGCGCTGGCGCTGTACGAGCGCTATGTCGGCGAGGAAGCGGCGGATCTGCCAGCATCCGGATTGCTGTATCCGCTCGAGATCTGGGACCCTGCCAAGCCGGACGACCGCGTCGTCCGGACACTGCTCGCGATCGACCGCGACCACGGCACGCTGACGTTTGCGGGAGACATGCCGCAGGGGTGGAAGGCGCGGCTGATGCGCGGCATCTTCGACGAGCTGATCGACGGTGCATCGACCGCGGCACAGCATGCGATCGACCGGACGGCAAGCTGGGGCGTCGCACCATCCGCTTGCCTGGCGATCAGTTGTGTCGGTCGACGGCTGCTGATGGGGCAGCGCACCGACGAGGAAATTGCCGCGGTCTCGGCCGTGCTGGGGTCGGACATCGCGCTCGCCGGCTTCTATTCCTATGGCGAGATCGCACCACAGAATGCGACCGGCGTCCCGTGCCTGCATAATCAGACGATGACGATCACGCTGATCGGCGAGTGCGCATGAGCGTTTCAGCGTCCCCGGTCCCGACCGAGCCACCCAGGCTTCACCCGATCGCGGCCCGACAGGCGCGGCGCACGCGGTTGCCGGATGGTGGCGTCGACATCGATCGCCTGCTCGCTCTGGTATCGGAGACCTACACCGAGACCGATATCGATCGGCGTCGGACGGACCGTGCCAACCGGTTGATGGCGGAAGAACTGGAAGCGGCGCTGTCCAGAAGCGCGCTGCAGAACCTGCGCTTCAAGGCTGCGCTGGATAACATGAACCAGGGGCTTGCCCTTTTCGACGCCGCCGGGCTGCTGGTGCTGACCAATCAGCGGTTTCTCGACATATACGGCCTGCACGACGCCCGCCCCGGGCTCACGCTCGCTCAGATCCTCGCCAGCAGCCCCTGCCTGTTGCTGGCCACGCCAATCGAGCATCGCAGACTGATCACCGAATATCGCGCGGTCGCATCGGCGTGCGGTGCGAGGATCGAACAGTGCTGGCCGGACGGCAGGACGATCACGATCGAACGGACACGGCTGGCCGACGGCGGCGATCTCTACACGGTCGCCGATGTGACGGCGGCCCGCACCGCATCAGCGCAAATTGCCCATCTTGCACGACACGACGCGTTGACCAACTTGCCCAACCGAACGCTGCTGCACGAACGGCTGGCGGAGATCGTGCGAAACGCGCGCCGCGGCGATCGGTGCGCGATGCTGGGTCTCGACCTCGACCGGTTCAAGCTGGTCAACGACACGCTGGGCCATCCCGTCGGCGATGCCTTGCTGGTCGCGGTTGCAGAACGGCTCGTCAAGCTGGTGCGGCCGCACGATGTCATCGCACGGCTCGGCGGCGACGAGTTTTCGATCCTCATCCAGCACGTGACGTCCGATGAGGCGGTCGAGCAGCTATGCCAGCGCATCATCGACACGCTGACGCAACCCTTCGAGATCGCCGGCCACCATATCCAGATCGGGGCAAGCATCGGCGTCGCGATGGTCGAGGTCGACGCGCTCGACCCCGACACGTTGCTGCGGGATGCCGATCTGGCCCTGTACCGCGCAAAACGCAGCGGGCGCGGAAACTACCGCTTCTACACGCCGGACATGCACGCGTTTGCGACGCGGCGTCGCCAGTTGGAGATCGAACTGCGCCGCGCGTTGAAGTCCAACGAATTGAGGGTCCATTACCAGCCTCAGGTCGATATCGCGACGCATACGGTGATCGGCTTCGAGGCCCTGGTGCGCTGGTATCATCCCGAACGCGGGATCATCCCCCCGGGCGACTTCATCGGGGTGTGCGAGGAAATCGGGCTTATCGGCACCGTTGGCGAACTCGTCCTGACGCAAGCGTGTCGCGACGCGGCGCTTTGGCCCGACAGCATCAAGATCGCCGTCAACCTGTCCGCGCTCCAGTTCAAGTCGGGCACCCTGCCCGCGATGGTCGCGCGCGCCCTTGCCGCAAGCGGTCTCGACCCGACCAGACTGGAGCTTGAGATCACCGAAGGCGCGATGTTGGAGGACACGTCCAGCGTCATCGAACAATTGCAGCAATTGAAACAGCAGGGCGTGCTCATCTCGCTCGACGATTTCGGCACCGGCTATTCGTCGCTCAGCCACATCCGCAATTTCCCGTTCGACCGGGTCAAGATCGATCAGTCGTTCGTTCGGGACCTGGGTACGAACAGCGACAGCCTCGCCATCGTTCGCGCGGTGACGGGATTGTGCAGCAGCCTGGGGATCACGTCGATCGCCGAGGGCGTCGAGACGCTCGACCAGCTGAACATCCTGATCGCCGAGAAATGCGACAGTGCGCAGGGGTATTATTACAGTCGCCCCGTGCCGCTCGCTGAAACGCTGCCGTTCGTGGCGCGCATGCTCGCCGTAAAGAACAAGGCGGCTTAGCGACGGCAATCCGATGCATGCGGCGAGCGGCATGGAGGCAGACGGTGTGCCCGCGCTATCTGGTCGCCAACCATCCGAGGATCCCGAACAGGATCAGCGCCCAGCAACCGCCCTCGGCCCGAAGCAGATACACGAAACCCAGCACGCTCACCGCCGCCATCGCAACCGCGGTAAAGCGTCCGTCCGAGATGGATCCGAGCACGACGATACCGCCCATCAGGTTTGTGGCGGCGTTGGCGATGATCCAGAGATACGAAAAGCCCGCACCGATCGAGCCCCAGATCGGCAGTTTGATCGTGGCGAAGCCGCGCATCTGACCGGGAAACAGATCGGCCACGAGATGAAACCCGATGCCAAATCCCAGGCCAGCCGCAACCGCCCAGGTTCGCTGATCGAGCAACGCGACCACGGGGGGCAGGATGCCGTGCAGCAACGCACTGCGATGCCCCAACCGAAGGCGCGTATCGAGATCCGGGAGTTTGATGCCCGCGGCTGTAGCGCTCACTAGGGTTGCCAGCACGAACCAGGGACCGCTTCCGCCCACGAACGCCAGAATTACCGCGATAAGAAGAAACATCAGTGCCGCCATAGGCACGCGCTAACGGGTCTGTACCCGTTTTGTCCACATCATGTATGGATGCATTACGCGGTGCACCCCACGGCAGGAGCGGCAGCAACGCCCCCGAAGAATCACGCCTTTCTCCTCCCCTCCCTGAAAGGGAGGGGTCGGGGGTGGGTCCGTATGGAGAAAACGCAACCGCCGCCTATGGCAAATCCACCCCCATCCCCTCTCTTCCAAGAGGGGAGCAAGGCGAAAAACGCCTCGTTCGCTAGCCTGCCAGAACCCTTCCCTATCCCTGCGGAAGTTCCATTCGCAACCAGTCGCGCAGCAACATCGTGACTTCGCCGGGACGCTCCATCGGCGCCAGATGCCCGGAGTTCCGCAGGATGTGGAAGTGCGCGCCCGGGATACGGTCCGCCAACGCCCGGGCGTCGTCCGGCAAGCAGATCCGATCCCGGTCCCCCACGGCGACCAGCGTCGGGACGCGGACGGCAGCGATCGACGGGTCGATGTCGGGCCGCGCGAGCAAGGCACGCTGCTGGCGCTCGAACACCTCGGTGCCGACCCGTTCCGCCATCGCCTGAACCGGGCCGGTCAGAATTGGCGTCAGCAGCGGATCGGCGTGCGGGGCGATCGCGAGCAATCCCTGCTCGGTCACGGTGCGCGGGCGCATCTGCATCGTGGCGCGGGTCGCGAACAGCGCGACGCGCTCGATCCGCTCGGGCGCCTGGCGGATCATCTCGAGCGCGACATAGCCGCCAAGGCTGACGCCTGCGACCGCGATCCGCGGCGGCGCATGCGCAAGGACGCGCGCCGCCATCGCCGCGAGCGTGTCGTCCGCGGTCAGATCCCCCAGTTCGGGATGCGCGACATTGCCGAGATCGACCACCTGTCGTGCCCAGAGCTGCCCGTCGCACCCCATCGCGGGCAGGAGCACGAGCGGGGTCTGCTTGCGGATCATGATCGTTTCTCCTGGTGAAATGGCCGGAAGCCCAACGGGGCACCGATAAGGACGAGCACCACGCGCGTGACATGGTGGAGGACGACGACGCCCGATTCGAGCCCTAGGCTCAGCGCAACCATGCTCATCTCGGCGAGCCCGCCGGGAGAGTACGCCAGCGCGAGCAGCGTCACGTCGAGCCCGGTGATCCGTCCGAGCACGAAGGCAAAGGCGAAGGTCAGCGACAGCAGGATCACGCTCGACCCCGCCGCAAGCGCGAGGATACCGAGGAACGCACGCACCCTGAGCCCCGCAAAGCGGCACCCGATCGTCGCGCCGAGCCCGACCTGCGCCGCCGCCAGCAGCCATACGGGCACGCGGAAATCGGTGATGCCGGTCGCATGGAGCACGCCGCTGACCGCGAGCGGGCCCATCAGGTGCCACGCGGGCAACCGCAGCAGGCGACCCAGCACGCCCCCCACGATCATGCTCCCGCCGCCCCACAGCAGCAGCGACAGATCGGGCCAGGCGGAAGCGCTGGTAAAGCCAGCCGCCGCCACCACGACCGGCGCATGAAACTGGCGGATGACGAAGGGCAGTACGAACACGACGACGAAAATGCGGGCGGCATGGATCAGCCCGACGGTGCGTTCGTCCGCGCCGCGTTCGCTACCGAGCAACACCATTTCCGCGATCCCGCCGGGCATCCCCGCGAAATAGGCGGTCGCGGGGTCGAACCCGGCGACGCGGCGGAACCACGTCGCGCACAGGACCGCCGCGATCGTCAGGAACAGCGGCAGGACCAGCAGCGGCAACCACCAGTCGGCGACCAGTGCGAACAGCCCCGGGTGGAACGAACTGCCCAGCACCACCCCGATCACCGCCGCCATCGGCCGCCGCGTCGCCGCCCCCGCCGCGATCGGCAAACCCGCAATGCTGGCCAGCGCGCACGCCCCCATCGATCCCAGCACCCACGGCAGCGGCGCACCGAGCGCGGCAAACGCCGCGCCCCCCGCCGCCCCGATCGCAATCGCCGCGACGAAGCGCAGCGCGACTCGCGCCGCATCCCCGTCGCGCGGCACGATCATCCGAACAGGCCGAGCACGCCGCGGGTCGGATCGATCAGGCCTTCCCAGATCATTCGCCCGGCGACGTAGACGATCACGAGCAGCCCGACATAGGCGAGCCAGCGATACCGCTCGATCACGCGCGCGAGCACGTTGGCGGCAAGCCCCATCAGCGCGACCGACAGGATCAGCCCGATCGCGAGGATCCCCGGATGATCGCGCGCAGCACCTGCGACCGCGAGGACGTTGTCGAGGCTCATCGACACGTCGGCGACGGCGACCGCCCAGGCGGCTGCCCAGAATTTGCGCGGCGCCTTGTTGGCGATCTCGTCGGTGTCGGTGCCGCCCTCTTCGGTGCGTAGCTCGCGCCACATCTTCCACGCCACCCACACCAGCAGCAACCCACCAGCGAACACCAGGCCGACGACCTGTAGCAACTGCGTCACCACCAGCGCGAACACGACGCGCAGGATCAGCGCGGCGGCGACCCCGATCAGGATCACGTTGCGGCGCATCGCCGCGGGCAGCCCCGCCGCCAGCGCGCCGACGACGATCGCATTGTCGGCGGCGAGCATGATGTCGATCATCACCACCTGCGCGAAGGCGGCGAGCGCGGCGGGCGACCCGATATTGGCAAAGTCCGCGGCAATATGCTGCCAGAGTTCGGTCACGTTCATCATCCTATCAGCGGGAACGCGAGCACCAGCATGCCCACGATCGTCATTACCGCACACACCAGCGCGGCGGGGATCAGGGAAAAGCGTTGATGGTCGGCCAGGTCAATCCCTGCCAGACTGACCAGCAGGTAGGTCGAGGGCACGAGCGGGCTCAACAAATGGACCGGCTGGCCCATCAGCGAGGCGCGCGCGATCGCCATCGGCGACACGCCATAGTGGCTCCCCGCCTCCGCCAGGATCGGCAGCATCCCGAAATAAAAGGCGTCGTTGGAGATGAAGAAGGTGAACGGCAGGCTGAGCGCCGCGGTGATCGGCGCCATATACGGCCCGAGTGCGGGCGGGATCATCGCGACCACTTCCTTGCTCATCGCCTCGACCATCCCGGTGCCCGAGAGAATGCCGGTAAAGATGCCCGCCGCGAAAATGAGCGATACCACCGACAGCACGTTGCCGGCATGCGCGGCGATCCGCTCCTTCTGCTCGGCGATTTGCGGATAATTGACGATCATCGCGATCGCAAACGCCAGCATCATCAGCACCGACAGCGGCAGCACCCCGGAAACGAGCCCGGCAAGCAGCGCGACCGTCAGCACCGCGTTGAACCAGCGCAGCTTCGGGCGACGCGCCTCGGGGAATTGCGAGACCGCCATGCCGGTGAAGGCAGTCGGCCCGGTCCCCTTGACCTCGCCGATGCGGCGACGCTCCTTGCGTCCGAAGAAGATCGCCAGCCCGATCAGGAACGCCAGCCCGGCGATCATCCCCGGGATCAACGGCAGGAACAGCGTCGCCGGATCAAGCTTGAGCGCACTCGCCGCGCGCGCGGTCGGCCCGCCCCAGGGGGTCAGGTTCATGATCCCGCTGGTGCTCATCAGCAGGCAGCACAGGTACAGCCGGCTCATGTCATAGCGCTTGTAGAGCGGCAGCAACGCCGAGATCGTGATGATGTACGTCGTCGATCCGTCGCCATCGAGGCTGACGAGCGCGCACAGCACGACCGACCCGACGAGGATCAGCAGCGGATCGCCGTGCACCACGCGCAGCAGCCGGTTGACCAGCGGATCGAACAGCCCGGTATCGGTCATGATCGAGAAGAACAGGATCGCGAACAGCAGCATCACGCCGGTCGGCGCGAGGTTCTTGATCCCGTCGATCATCATGTCGCCGACCCCGCCGGCAAAGCCGGCAAGCAATGCGAATGCGGTCGGCACGACGATCAGCGCGACCAGCGGGGTCATCCGCTTGGTCATGATCAGCGTCATGAAGGTGGCCACCATGAGGAAGCCGAGAAGCGCTAAATCCATCGATATTGTCCTCTAGGCCGCGTCAGAAGGTGACGGCGATGCGGGTGCTGACGGTCTGGCCGTCGTCCTGCCCGGTGTAGGCGCCGTCGCGATTGTCGGTGTTCCAGTGGATCGCGTTGAGCTGGATCCGGGTGAAACTGTTGAGATACCAGTTCGCGCCGATCGTCGCGGCCCAGCCGCGCCCGCCGGTAACGAGATCGCTGTAATCGAGATTCTCGTAGCGTGCGGTCAGCTCGATCGCGCCGGCACCACCCTCGAACAGCGGCTTGAGCACGCGCGGCTGGCCGAAGCTGCCAAGGCGTGGGTTGTAGGGAGGGAGGTCTCCGGTGATGAACCAGCCACCCGACAGGCTCCATGCCTTGCTGACGAAATCAGGCCGTCCGGCGTTCAACCGCGCGTTGCGCTGCCCCGCCTCGCCCATCACCCATACCGGGCCGAGATAGCCGCCGAGTTCCGCGCCATAGCCGGTGGTGCCGGTGCCGCCGGTCAGCGGCCCCGACCCGACCCGCAGCGCGCCGTTGAAGCGCCCACCGATCACGGTATTGCGCGTCAGCGAGGTCGCCGCGCTCGACAGGCTTTCATCGAACCCCCACAGCCCGAGATGCAGCACGCCGGTATCGCTCTTGACCGGGTTCCAGTGTGCGCGCGCGAGCACGGTGCGGCTGTCGCTGACTGCCTGATTGCCATCGACACGGTCGCCCGTGACGGTGACCGAGGCATGGCCGGTCTTCCAGAACAGCCGCGGCATGATGCCGATGCCGTAGAAGCCGCGCTGCGGGATAATCGCGGTCGAGACGGTGCTGCGTTCCATGAACGGGGTCGAGTCAGAGCCTGTCGAGCCTTCGAACGCGCGGTCGTTGAACAGATGCCCCGCGCGCACGTCATAATCGAGCCCGGGCCTGATGCGGTTGCGCCAGCCGATGAAGGCGGTGACGATATCGACTTCGTTTTCGCTGAAGTCGGTCTCGAACTGGTAGAAGAAGCGTGTCCCCACCCCGCCCTCGATCCCGAGCCGCAGCGCGCGCATCCCCGTGGTGGTGATGTTGCGCCCGTCGTAGCGCGAGCCGAAGGTCGAGCTGACGTCGGTGAGGATCCGCCCGCGCGGCTTGAACGTGTAAAGCCCATCGACCGAGTGGAACACGGGCAACCCCGATCCCCATTCGGTCGTCACGCCCGCAGCTTTGGCTTCGCCCGCACGCGCAACGTCGCGTTCGGCCGGACCGGGGGGGATGAGCTGTGCGGCATAAGGCGCGGTGATGATCGGGCGGCGGGGCGGCGGCGTGGTCTGCGCCATCTGGACCGGCGGGGTCGCGGCGACGGCCGGCGGCGTCGCCGGAACCGCATCCTGCGTCGCGATGGTCTGCGTCGCTTCCAGCCGGTCCAGTCGCGCCTTCAGCGTCGCGATCTCGCTCGCCTGCGCACGCACGAGCGCGCTCAAGTCCTCCTGGCTCGGCGTCTGCGCAAGCGCAGGCGTAGCGATGACGAGCGCAACAAGCGCACAGCCAGTTCGTAACAGGGTCATTTCGCAGTCAGTCCTTCGGCCAGAATGGCGGTCCAGTCGGCAAGGAAGCGCCGACGCTTGATCGAATCGAGATTGACGAGCAGCTGCGGGCCGACCCGGATCGGGCGCCCCTGATCAGCAGCGAGGTGGGGCGCGGGAACGTCACGGCGAACCGGGAAAAGCTCCTGCCGCGCCAGCAACGTCTGCCCGCTGCGCGACAGCAGGAAATCGAGGAACAGTTTCGCCGCAGCGGGGTGGCGGGCGTCGCGGGAGATGAACGCGACGCGCGACGCGACGATCGTATAGTCGCGGGGGAACACCACCCCGATCCGCGCATCACGCCGCGCCCGAGCCAGCGCATACGGCCCGACAACGTTATACGCGATCGCCGCACGCCCGCTTGCGACTGCGTCCACCATCGGTCCCGTTGTCCGCGACAACAAGGGACGCGTCGCAGCGATCGCCTGAAGCAGCCCGCGTGTGTCGCGCGTGGTGCCATAATCTTCGGTCAGGTACAGATAGCCCACGTTGGAGCGCGTCGGATCATAGGTCGCGACCCGCCCGGTCAGGGGGCCGCGCCGGTCGCGCAGCAAATGCTCGAACGCTTCATGCGTCCGCGGGACCGCAGCGGGCGGGATCAGACGCCTGTTGTAGACGAAGCCGACCGGCTCGGCGGTGACGCCATACCCCATGTTCTTCCACACCGCGGCCTGCGGAAGGGCGGGCTTTTCGGGGCTTTGATAGGCTTGCGCGAAACCGTCGTTGATCAGCTTGGCTTGCAGATCCATCGCCGACGACCAGACGAGATCGGCGGAGGGACGGCGCGCGCGTGTTTCGCTGACGGCGCGGCGGTACAGGTCACGGGACTCGAGCTCGACATAATTGACACGGACGCCGGGGAAAGCCCGCCGGAACGCTGCGATCGTCGGCCCCATCGCCGCGGTATCCGCATTGCCGTAGACGTCCACCACGCGCTCGACCCGCGCCTCGGCGATCAGCGCATCGTAAGAGCGCGGATAGCCAGCCGGACGCTGCGCCGTTGCCGGCACGGCGACGCCCGTCAGTAGCAACAACAGAAAGATGGTCCGCATCATCAAGCTCCTCTCGCCTCCCGCCTCTACGTTCGGGTAAGCCGTTGAGCATGCGGTACGCGTTCAACCTGTCACCCACCTTTCACGGATCGGCACGGCCATGCGGATCCTGATCGTCGAGGATGACGCGGCACTCGCGCGCAGTATCGCGACCCTGCTGCGCGCAGCGGGCCATGCGATCGACCATGTCGCGACCGGCGAGGATGCGTTGCTGGTGAGCGAGAGCGAACCCTATGCGCTGGTGATCCTCGACGTCGGCCTGCCCGATATCGACGGTTTTGCCGTGCTCCAGACGCTCCGCCGCCGCGGCGAGCGCGTGCCCGTGCTGATGCTGACCGCGCGCGACGCGCTGGACGACCGGGTGCGCGGGCTCGATCTCGGCGCGGACGATTATCTGCGCAAACCCTTCGCGCCCGAGGAACTGGAGGCGAGAATCCGGGCGCTCGGGCGACGGCGCGGGGGCGATCCGACCCCGGCGCTGATCATCGGTACGCTCGCGCTCAACCGCTCCACCAGCGAGGCGCGGGTCGGGGAACGGCTGCTCGATCTGCGGCGGCGCGAATGGGCGGTGCTCGACGCACTCGCAACCCGCGTGGGTCAGATCGTCCCGCGGGAAACGCTCTATGCCGAGGTTTTCGGGTTCGACGAACCGGTCGGCCCCAATGCGATCGAGGTCAACATCACGCGACTGCGCGGAAAGCTCGCGCCAGACGGACCGACGATCCGCACCATTCGCGGCGTAGGCTATCTGCTCGATGCCGGGTAACCCGCGCCCCCGTGCGCTGGCGCTGCGCACCCGGCTGCTTGCGGCAATGCTCGCGCCGCTGCTCGGGATCGCGGTGCTGCTGGGTGTCGCGGGCGCGACGCTGATCGCCGATGTCGTCCGCCGCACCAACGATCGGGTGCTCGGCGGGGCGCTCGGCGCGATCGCCGAGACCGTGCAGGTCGAGCGCGGTGCGGTGACGCTCGACCTTCCCGCTGCGGCGTTCGGGATGCTCGAGAACAGCGAGCGCGACAACGTCTATTACCGGGTCGCCGTGGGAGGGCAGTTGCTGACCGGCTATGCCGATCTGCCCGCGCCCGCGCTTGCGAGCCTTTCGGTCGACACGCCGCGCTTCCGCTTTGCGCGGTACAAGGACCAGGACATTCGCATCGCCGAAGTCCGCCGCGCGCTTCCGCGGATCCCGCAGCCGGTCATCGTTCAGGTGGCGGAGACGCTCGACGGGCGCACCGCGCTGCAAAACCGGTTGCTGATCGCGCTGCTGATCGGGGAGTTGGTGCTGGTGGGGGTCGCGATGCTGCTGATCCGCCCGGCGCTGTCGTGGAGCCTGCGGCCGCTCGCGCTGCTGCGCGACGCGATCTCGTCGCGCGACACCCGCGCGACGCCGGACCTGTCGCCGCTCGCGACCGGGCCGTTGCCGATCGAGCTCGGCCCGCTGGCGGATGCGTTCGATCATCTGCTCGCACGGCTCGATTCGGCCACGGCCGGCGTGCGCCGCTTCACCGCCGACGCTTCGCACCAGATGCGCACCCCGCTGTCGGTGCTCAAGGTCCAGGTCGCGCTCGCGCGTCGCGGAAGCCCGCAAGCGCTTGGCGAGATCGCGGATGCCGCGGATCGGCTGGAGCGGCTGGTGACGCAGCTCCTCGCGCTCGCGCGGGCGGAAGAAAGCGGAACGGCACCGCCGACCGAGCAAGTCGATCCGCGCGAGGTCGCGGTCGCGGTCATCAACCGGCGGATCGCGCAGGCAATCGAAGCCGGGATCGACGTCCAGCTCGATGCGCCGGACGAACCGATCCTGCTTGCAGGCTATCGGACGCTGTTGTTCGAGATCCTCTCGAACCTGCTCGACAATGCGATCCGGTACAACCGCCCGGGCGGCATCGCGGCGATCACCATCGCGCGATCGGCAGAGGCGGTCGTGATCACCGTGCTCGACGACGGGCCGGGGCTGGCCGACGCGGATCTCGCGCGGGTCGGCGAACGTTTCGTACGGCTCGCAACCAGCGCCGGACAGGAAGGCAGCGGACTCGGTCTCGCGATCGTCCGCTCAGCCGCATTGCGGCTCAACGCGACGCTAGACGTCACGAACACGCATCCGGGATTACGCGTCACCCTCCGTTTCGCCCAGCTTCGCCAGTAGGAGACTGGCGGGAGCGCGCCAGGTTCATGCCAAGTCTAATAACCGAAGAGTTTCCAAGCTGGCCCAATACTCGCTCGCAGATCCTGAAAATTTTGAAAGTACAACCGCCGCCAAAATATCCGGGGACTACTCCCGATCGGCGACAGCTTTTACGACAGTCTTGGCAACATCGCGGGCGATGGCGCTGTCGTGCTTGCGCGCGGCCGGCTCAAGATGGAATTTTACGGAAACGATCACGAGAGCAGCGGCAACCGCATTAAGCGTGCCCCGCACGAGAGAAGCACGGTTCGGGCCGCTCTTGTGCAACAGCAATTCAGCGCTCACGGCCAACGCGACGAAGGCAGCAATCTGCCACCGCGTCTCGGTCATGCGAAGATTGTAGCGCGACACCGCTCCTCCGATAGCGAACGCAGGAACCGATATGGCGGCGGTAGCAATGGTTTGGCGGCGGATCATTCGCTCTGTCGTTGTCCTGTCTTGCGCCCGGTCGGGGGCGGATTGCCATCGGACCGTTCGATTCCAATGGAGTGGGGTTGGCAGCTTATAGCCGAATGTCGACCGATTGCCGCCAACGTATGCTCTGTCGACACGCGATCGCGTTGCCCCCCCCAATCGGTCCACATCGCATCGATGACGGCATGCCGACGCCTGCGATGCCCGTCGCAGCGTCACGGGACACGTATATTACACCGCACGACGCTGCCGCTCCTGCCGAATGTAATCCTTTACATCTGTAATAGACGAACATATTCAAAGGTTAACGACAGCGCCAAGACGCTGCGAGAGGAGAGGTCAGCATGGTCATAGCGGACTCGGCTATCAGGGTAGCCAGCGCCACGGATCGCCGAAATCGGGCGAATTCACGGCTGCGACTGAGGATGACATTCTTGCACACGCGGACTGCAGCCCCCCAACCGACGCACGTCCCTAATGCCTGGCCTATGGAAGTTGAGGTCCCACTGCCACACCATGGGCGACAGAACCTGCTCGCCGCTGACGTGCTTTTCCGCGGAACGAGCGAAAATCCCTCGGCAGGCGACCAACCCTCTTAAATAACGTGTCAATAAAGACACGCACGCAATTCCGTCTATTGTTACGGACACCAGATCATCAGGCAAAAATAAGCCTGGGATAACTGTAAAACAAATGGACCTGTATTAGTCCATACTGGGAGAGGATTATGAAGTTGCTTTCTGCACGCATTTGTCTGCTGCTTGGCAGTGCCCTCGTGACTACGCCGGCGCTGGCGCAAGATGTGACCGCGCCCACGCCGGGATCGGTGCAGGACAGCGCAAGCGCGCAGCCGCAGGAACCGACATCGACGGCTGCCGAGCCCGGCCAGGACGCACCCGCACCCGGCGAGGATATTGTCGTCACCGGTATACGCAGCAGTCTCGCCAATTCGGCACGCGTTAAGCGCGACGCGCAGCAGATTGTCGACAGTATCAGCGCGGAAGACGTCGGCAAATTCCCTGATTCAAACATCGCAGAATCACTCCAGCGCATTACCGGCGTCGCGATCGACCGGTCGGGCGGCGAAGGCCAGTTTATTACCGTGCGTGGCCTGGGGCCGGAATTTAACACAGTGCTCGTGAACGGCCGCGTCATGGCGACCGACAATCCGGGTCGCGAATTCTCGTTCGACGTCCTGTCCTCCAACATGATCCAGCGTACCGACGTGTTCAAATCGAACGTGCCCGAGCTGCAGGAGGGGGGCATCGGGGCCACGGTCAACATCATCACCGCACGCCCGCTATCGGGGCGCAGCGGGTTCCACTTTGCGGCGTCGGCGGGTGCCATCTATGACACGTTGCGCGAAAAGGCCGGGCCGGATGCAGCGGCCACCGCGTCGTGGACCAATCGCGACAAGACCTTTGGCGTCGTGTTGTCGGGGTCGTACACCAAGCGCAAGAACCAGGACGATTCCATCGCGATCGACGGGTGGATCAACGGACGGCCCGACATCATCTCCGTCATTGGCGGCGCGCCGACATTGATCACCGGAGCCGACCCACGATACCCGGTGTCGGGCAACGTCAACGTTCCCCAGAGCCTCTATTACCAGCGCACGCAGGAACAGCGCGAGCGGATCAACCTTGCGGGTGCCGTCCAGTTCAAGCCGACCGATACGCTCGAGTTCACCGTCGACGGCGTCTATTCAAAGTTCAACGTGTCGGGAGAAGTCCGTCGGCTGGATAACTTCCTGGCCGCGCCGTATTATGCGCCAACCTTCGACGGGAATGCGACGGCGACCAGTCTTGGGATGATCGGCGGCGACTTCATCGCGCAGAACCCGCAGTTCCTGGCGGACAACCGCGACCGGCTGACCAACAACGGCCTCAATTCGAAGGTCGACCACGTCTACAACCTGACCAACCGCCAGTCCGAGAGCTATCAGATCGGCGGCAACGTCAAGTGGAACCCGTCGAGCAACATCGAAGTCCGGCTCGACGCGTCGGTCACCGGCGCGAACCGGGTTTCGCCCAACCAGTATCTCGTGATCGGCGCATTGCTGCCCTACAGCTATCAGTTCAATCTCAATCCGGGCCAACTGCCGACCGCATCGTTCGACAATTCGATCATCAACGATCCCAACCGGATGCGCCTGCATTACATGGGCATCGATACCAATCGCTCGCGCGATCGCGGTTCGGAGTTCCACCTGGACACCAAATATCAGGTCGACGATTCGATCCTGAAATCGGTGATGATCGGCGGATCCTATACCCAGCGGCGCAAGGTCAACCGGTCGTTCAACAACAGCGATTCGAGCTGCACCTACTGCGGATATCAGGTCCCGATCGCCGCGGGTCTGCTGGAATCGTACGACTGGCAAAACTTCCAGGGCGGCGGCCGGAATATCCCGCCCTCGCTGTTCCAGTTCGACCCGCAGGCGTTCCTTGCCTATCTCAACAATCCGGCCACCTTGTCGATCCCGAGCAATGGCCGCACGCCCGAACAACAGGCTGCGTTCGCGCAGCAGGCGCTGGCGCTACCGGGCGGACCGTTCGGGGTCCGCGAGCAGCTTCGCGGCACGGTCAATGTCCAGGAACGGCTGACCGCCGGCTATATCAACATGCAGTTCGGCGGCACGCGCTGGGCGGGCAACGTCGGCGTCCGCGTCATCAGGACGCAGGTCCTGTCCTCGGGCTTCGACACCCCCGTCACCAGCATCGCCAACACGCCGGGCGACGACACGCTGCAGTACACCTATGGTCCTCCGACGGCGGTCTCGGTGAGCAACAGCTACGTCAACGCGCTGCCGTCGGCGAACATCCGGTACAACGTTACCGACAAGCTGCTCGCGCGTGCTGCGTTCTCGCAGACGGTCACCCGCCCGACGCTGACCGATCTCGGCGTCAATAACGACTTCGGTGGCCGCATCTCGGTGCCGCAGTCGAGCGGCGGCAACCCGAACCTGCTACCCTTCCGTTCAACCAACTACGACGTCTCGCTCGAATGGTATGTCACCCCCGTCAGCTATTTCAGCGTCGGCGCATTCTACAAGGAGCTCAGCGACTTCCTCGAACTCCAGACGCTGCCGGTCAACCGGTTCGGCCGCGTGTTCCAGGACACCCGCACGCAGAACGGACAAACCGGCTACATCCGCGGCGTCGAGGTGGGCGCGCAATATGCGTTCGACTGGCTGCCGGGCATCGCGTCGGGCTTCGGCGTCACCGGCAACTACACCTACGTCAACAGCAAGGTCGAACGCGACCAGACGCTGGCCGACTATGATTGCGGGTATAACGGCCTGTCGCCGCATTCCGCGAACGGCAGCGTCTTCTACGAGAAGTTCGGCATCTCGGCGCGTACGTCGTACAACTGGCGGTCGGACTATCTGCGGCAATGCCGCTCGAGCCAGGGGCGCCCGCGCAACCGGTCGTCTTATGGTCAGCTCGACTTCAACATTGCCTATGACCTAACCCGCAATTTCCAGGTCTACGTTCAGGGCGTCAACGTCACCAACACACGCGTGAACGAATGGTCTGCGATCGAAGACCGCTTCCTGCTGCTTCAGGAAACGGGCGCACGCTACAACTTTGGCGTGCGGGTAAAACTGTAAGATCGCGCGCTATTTACGAACGTTGATGAGGACCCCGATCGTCGCGTCTGCTGCTATGCTCGCATAACCGCGAGACACATCAGGAGGCCGACGTCGGGGGACTCGTCGCGGGGTTTGGCTCGCGCGTCGTGGTGGCGGTGGTGCCGCCGATCGCAGTCCGCGACCGGAGCGTAAAACAACACGCCGCCATTGCCCTATCGTCAAAGTTTATTGCTCAGGGAGGACCCGGGGGACCTTTACCGCGTCGAGAGAGTATCGTCTTGACAACACGGTTGTACAGAAAGAGCCAGCGGATGATCGCAGCGGACGTTTTTACCACCCTCGACACGGTCCTCAAGCCCGACCCAGCGCGCACCGTCATTCGTCCATTCAGTTTCGGATATCCCGCCGCGTTCGACAAGACGCCGACCCGCACGCAGGACGTGGCAGCGCGCGTTATGGCGCTCGAGCCTGCTACCCGCGATCGCATGCTGCAGCTGCTGACCGAGGCGATGGCGGTACGCCACCGCAACGTGAACGAAGTCTTTCTGCGACGCTTCGAAGAGGTCAAAGGCGAACTGACCGACATGCAGATCGAGGAGCAGCGCGACAAGCTGTTGCTGGGCGCATATTACAGCCAGGAATACGCCTTCGAGTCTGCTGCGTTGTTCAACCCCAGCATCGTTACCTTGCCTGACCAGGATCCGAACGACGACAGCGTTCGCTTCATCATCTCGTTGCGCGGCGTTGGCGAGGGACATATTTCTTCGGTGACGTTCAGGACCGGAACCTGGGACGGGGGCACGAACCTCGTCGTCGACCCGCCAAGTTCGCAAGGCGTCCCGCCGCGAATCGAGAGTGACAATGATGGCTGGGTGCGGATGCGCGCCGATGATAGCCAGGACATTTCCGAGACCGTGATCTTCCCGATCCTCCCCAGCCAGCGGCAAGGTGTCGAGGATCTCCGGCTGGTGCGCTTCACCGACCATGACGGCGTCGAAAGCGTCATCGGAACGTACACCGCCTATGACGGCAAGTCCGCGCGCGCGGAACTGTTGCGGGGTATCGACCAGCGAACGTTCGAAATGCGCGCGCTGACGGGAGAGATGTCGGGCTACAAGGGCATGGCGTTGTTCCCGCGTAGGATCGACGGTCGTTTCGCGATGATCGGGCGGCAGGACAGCGTCAACATGTGGCTGCTGTACTCCGACGATCTCTACAATTGGGACGAGGGCAGCCGGATCATGGGTCCCAAATACCCGTGGGAGTTCGTGCAGATCGGCAATTGCGGCTCACCGATCGAGATCGACGAGGGCTGGCTCGTGTTCACGCACGGCGTCGGGCTGATCCGCGGCTATTGCGTAGGCGCGTGCCTGCTCGACAAGGACGATCCATCCAAGGTCCTGGCCCGCACTGCCTCCCCGCTGCTGTTCCCTTCGGCCGAGCAACGCGGTGGCTATGTACCGAACGTGACCTACAGTTGTGGCGCGCTTCTGCACCGGCGGCAGATCCTGCTGCCCTATGCGGTCGGCGACGAATACAGTGCCTTCGCCACCGGGAGCGTCGACGATCTGCTTAGCGTGATGACATGATGGGGTGATCGCATCGCGGGTCGATGCGGTTGTTCCAGCTGCACATAGCGCAGGAGGTCACGACAGATAACTGCATCGGCTCGCCAGACACGTGGACCCTTGGCAGGCCGACACCGCTCGGACAAACCGTCGGTGCTTATCGTGCCCCTGCGGGATCGCCGTAGAAAAGGCCCCGGCCGTCCGTGCCGAGGTAGACACGGCCCTCGCGCCGGGGGTCCCCCGAAACGACGCGGTACCGCCCACCCCAGCGGTGTGCGTCGTCATCGATGCGCGCCCAGGTCTTTCCGGTATCGACCGACCGCCACACCCCGCGGACGCCGTCCAGCGTGCCGACTGCAAACACGCCGCACTTGCCCAGCCCGAAGAGTTCGACGCGGAGCGCGCCGCTCGCCGGTGCGAACGTGCTGCCGCTGTCCGTGCTCAGAAACAGTCGCTCCCCCGCCTGCAGCCACACCGTGCCCGTGCGGTCTGGGTCGGCAACCAGCGCGCTTTGGGCCTCACGGCCCCGGCGTCCGACAGGGGTGAGGTCGGCAGGCAGGCCATCGCTCGCGACGGGGGCAAAACTGGCGGCGGCGTCTCGGGAAACGAGCACCCGTCCACGATCGATATCGACCGCATAGAAGACGCGCGGATCGCGCTTGTCGGCGACGGCGCGGATCTTGCCGGGCAGGCCGCGCACCACCGACCAGCTATTGCCGCGATTTCGGGAGACCTGGGGAACTGGGGTCGCCACCACCATCGTCGCACCGTCTGCGGAAACCGCGATCGGCCAGTCGCCGTTGAGATCCTCGCGTTTGGCGGGATTGCCCATCGCGGGGAGCTTGAGCGCGGTCCAGCTCCGGCCGCCATCCTCGGATCGTCCCATCGACGCCTCGCGCGGGCGGTCGAGGTACAGGCTGCCGCTGCGCACGATCACGTTTGGGGCAAGCCCGGCATAATCGATCGTGTTGGTGTTTGACATGTACGGGTTGACGAAGGTCGGCTGCGGTGAGCGATCAAGATCCTCGTGGACGAAACCGGCAAGGTCTCCAAAGCCGGAGATCAACGGCGCGCCCCCGGTCGGCGAAGCGAGCGTGATGATCGCGGTCTGCTCGATGCCTTTGGTCCAGGGCGTCCAGGCTACAGCCGCTTTGCCCAGAGACCGGGTCGCGTAGACGGTTGCGCCGGTCGTGTAGGCGATGTGTGCCGGATCGAACGGGTCGATCGCCAGACCCGATATCCAATGCCCGAAATCGGCACCCTTCCCTTCGTGGAGCAGGAATGGCGTCTCTGACACGTCACGCCGACTGCGCGCACCGACATCGTCCCAGTTGCTGCCATCGTCGCGGCTGACCCACAGCGAGTCGCCGTGCCGATAGCGATCCACCGTACTGATCGCGACGGTACCAGGGGTGTTTGCCGAAACGGCAACGCCGAGGAACGCCCCCTCAGCGCCAGTATTGCGCCACGCCGCGGGGGTTACGTCGCGGCCAGTCCCGTTCGGGGCATAGCGCCACACTGCCCCGGTCCTGATGCCGCTCGGCCCGAGCCCGCTGGCATAACCGACCCACAATATGCCGCGGGCATCGACCACGCCTTTTGCCGCCAGCAGCGCGGGACCCGGGGCGGCAACCCACGTCTTGCCGCCATCCTCCGATCGGAAGAGATGCGTCTCGCCCGGATCGGCGACGCCTGCCCAGATCCGCTGCGAGCCCGTGCCTCTGCCGCCGCTCGTCGCATCGATCGCAACGAAGGCGACGCCGCCATGCGTCTTTCGCGATGCGGGGCGTCCGAGGCCCGCGACCGGGAAGGACGTGACCTTGCGCCAGGTCGCGCCCGCATCGTCGCTGCGCCAAAGCCCGTCATGCCGCGAGCCGAAGAACAGGCGCTGCGGATCGTTGGGATCGACCGCCAGTCGCTCACCGAGCCCACGGCCATCCTCGTTGCCGCCCATCGCGAATGGCACGGGGGTGATCCTCCATGACCGTCCTCGATCACCCGAGCGCAGGATCGCAGCAGGCTGGCCGGCGTTCATGCCTGCGGCCATGTAGACGATGTCGGGATTGCGCGGATCGGGCGCGATGCTCTCGATCCCCATGTAGCTCGGCGTCGGATTGCCGTCCTGCAGCGGGACCCACCGCTTCGCCTTCGCATCCCAGCGATAAGCGCCACCCATATCGGTCCGAAGATAGGCAAGGCCGCGCTCTGCCGGGCTGAAGACGATGTTGGGGGCATAACCCCCTGCCCCCACCTTCACGTTGGTCCAGCGATACGGCACCGTTTCATGCGGCGTGGCGGAACTCGCGCCCGCCAAGGCGAACGCAATCGCCACGGCGATCATCGGAAATCGCGTCCGCGTTGCCATCGATTTCGTTCGGGTCATGCCGGTCCCCGCATAGGCGCTGCGCAATGCTGCGCGATGAACTGTTCGTGCGTCGGCATCGCGGCGGCCGTCTTGTCGATCATGTCGCGGACATGCGCGATGAACCGTGCCGTCTCCGCCAGAGGCAATGTTGCAGCGAGCGGGTCGAAGGACCGCGGTTCCACACCCTGACCAAGCAGGACCGCAATCCAGCTATCGGGCGTGAACAATTCGCCAGACTCGCGGAAAGCACGTCCCTTGCCGGACCACAACGCCAGCTTGGCGGTGAGCGACGTGGGCAGTGGCATGGTCCGGCAATGGTCCCAGAACGGCGAGTCCGCGCGCGTCGTTGCGTGGTAATGGAGGATGATGAAGTCGCGGATATGTTCATATTCGCGCAGCATCAGGCGGTTGTATTCGGCGATCTCGACCGCTGCGAAGCCGTCGTCGGGGAACAGCGTCATCAGCCGCGCGATGCCCGACTGGATCAAGTGGATGCTGGTCGATTCGAGCGGTTCGAGGAAGCCGCCCGACAGGCCGATCGCGACGCAGTTCTTCTCCCACAACCGGTCGCGCCGACCGGCGACGAAGCGCAGCGGACGCGGTTCTGCCAGCGCGTCCCCCTCGAGCCCGGCGAGCGACGCCGCTCGCGCGGCATCGTCGTCGATATGCGCGCTCGAATAGACATAGCCGTTCCCGACGCGGTGCTGGAGCGGGATGCGCCAGCGCCAGCCGGCGGTGTCGGCGGTTGCCCGGGTGTACGGCGTCAGCGGGCCTTGGCGCGCACTCGGCACCGCCCATGCCCGATCGCACGGCAGCCATTGCTGCCAGCTCGTGAACGGGACCGCGAGCGCGTCACCCAGCAGCAACGATCGGAAACCGCTACAGTCGATGAACAGCTGGCCATCGATGGTCCGACCGTCGGCGAGGCGCACCGCATCGATGAAGCCGGTGTCCGCATCCCGGTCCACCGCGACCACCCGTCCCTCGACGCGGACGACACCATCCCGCTCGGCCAGGCCGCGGAGAAAAGCAGCATACAGTTTGGCGTCGAAATGGAACGCATAGGATAGTGTCGAGAGGACCGATTGCGGATTGTCGCTCGGCCGGGTGAACCGCCCGCGCCGCGCCGCCACCGCAGACAGGCAATAGGCGCCGATCGGCCCCGGGTCAGGCGCACCCGCCGCCCGCTGTCGCAGCCAGAGCTGGTGGAAGGCCACGCCGTCCACATCGCGGCCATGCGTGCCGAACGGGTTGATGTAGGAATCCCCTGGCTGCGCCCAGTCACGAAACTCGATGCCCAGCTTGAACGTCGCACCGGTCGCGCGGACGAAGGCGTCCTCGTCGATGCCGAGCATGCGATGATAGTCGTGCAGCGACGGGATTGTCGCTTCGCCGACGCCGACCGTACCGATCTCTTCGGATTCTACGAGCGTGACCGATACGCCCCCCGCGACCAGCCGCGACAATGCCGCTGCGGTCATCCACCCGGCGGTGCCTCCGCCGACGATCACGACCTGCGAGATCCGCGCAGGCTCCGTCGTCACGCTGCGGCTCGCGAGCCGAAGCGGTGGGTCTGCGCAAAGGTGACCAGGTCGCGGTTCGAGGGCAGATTAGCGATCGCAAAATCGGCCTGACGCCGCACCTCGGCAAACGCGCGCCGTGCGTCGTCGTGATAGCGCAACGCCCCCGCCTTGGCGCTCAGATCGGTCTTCCAGCCCATGCCGTACAGGACGTACTGCCAGCTCGCATCGGTGAAGATGTCGATCTGCCCGTCGATGTCGAGCTCGTTGGGCGGGCGGAAGCGCCACCGGTCGAGCATCTCGAGGAGGCTGTCGGGAACCGAGGCATCGTCGACATTGTCGCGCCAGAACGCGCTGTCGCGCCGTTCCGAAATGCAATAATGCAGCTTGATGAAATCCAGCGCGCGTTCGTAGCGACGCAGCATGTTCGCGTTGAACTGGCGCGCGGACGTCTCATAGTCGCCGCCCCAGGGGAACAGGTTGGCGATCATCCCAGCCGACACTTCGGCGAACGCGATGCCGGTCGCCTCGAGCGGTTCGAAGAACCCGCTCGACAGCCCGACCGCGACGCAATTCTTGACCCAGTTGACCTCGCGATAGCCCGCATCGAACTTGAAATGGCGCACTTCGGCATCCGCCCCGGCAGCGCCCAGATACCCGCGCAAAACACGCTCGGCGGCCTCGTCGTCACTATGGTCGGAAGAATAGACGTGCCCGATGCCGCGTCGGCGATCGAGCCCGATGTCCCAGATCCAGCCCGCCTCCTGCGCGGTCGAGATGGTATAGGAGGCGATCGGATCGTTTGGCCGCGCATAGGGGAGTTGCGCGGCGATCGCACGGTTGCAGAACAGCACGTCGCGACATGACTTGAACGGCACCCCCATCGCCTTGCCGATCAGTTCGGCGCGGAAGCCCGTGCAATCCACGTAAAGGTCGGCGTCGAGTACGCCGTTCTGCTCGGTGCGCACGCCGGCGATCGAACCGTCCTCGGCGAGCAGCACTTCGCCGACGGTATCGGTCAGATGCCTGACGCCGTTCCGGATCCCCTGCTCGCGCAACAGCCCGGCCAGCGCAATCGCGTCGAAATGGAAGGCATAGTTGAGCGGCCCTACGTAATCCGGGTTGGTCGGCAGCTTGGGCGCACGATGCCGGTCCGCGGCCTTCTTCTGCGGGTTGGAGACCTCGTCCCAATTCTCCGGGCCGCCAAGCCCGAGCAGCCAGTAGGGCAGCAGGTCGAGCCCGTCGCTCGCGTCCGCGACCTGGAACGGGTGCGAGTAATGATCGGTCGCGCCCTGCCCCGGCGTATGACGCCAGTGCGCGAACTTCGCGCCCTGCTTGAACGTAGCGCCGCAGCGACGGACGAGCTCCGCCTCGTCGATGCCGATCGTCTCCAGCGTGCGCCGGATCGTCGGGAACGTCCCTTCACCGACGCCGAGAACGCCGATATCGCGGGATTCGACCAGCGTGATCGAAACCCCGCCCGGGAGATCGGCACCCAGCCGTTTCGCAAGATAGCCCGCGGTCAGCCACCCGGCGGTGCCCCCGCCCACGATCAGGATCCGCTTGCGCATCGCGCCCTCCGCTTGGGTGCCGACCGACAAAAGGTCGGCCGGCACCCCATCATCGTCAGAAGGCGAGGTTGATGCCAGTGCTCAGGCGGCGATCGGCCTGGAACCAGCTGCGCCCGACGAGCTTGCCACCGGGATAGCCACCCATCAGCGTTCGCTGCGTTGAGGCGGTCAGGTTGGTCGCCTGCACGCCGAACGACAGCTGATCGTTCACCTTGAACCGCACACCCGCGTCGATCGAACCATAGTTACCGCCGTAGATCGGCAAGGCGATCTGCGTTGATGCATCGAGGCCGCCGTCCTGGTTGTTCACGACGCCGGGCGCTGTGTAGTAGGTGTAGGTGCCGTTGGTCCCGTTGCTGTTGGTCGAGAGCAGATATTGCGAGCGCCACGAATAGGCGACCCGCAACGAGATCGGGTTACGCTCATACAGCAACGTCGCATTCAGATTGTGCTTCGACAGCCCAACCAGCGGGGCATCGTTGCGGATCGCACCGGAGATATCGCGGTAGACGTCGCCCGGATTGCTGCTCTTGATGAAGGTGTAATTGCCCTCGAACCCGAACCCGGCAAGTGCGCCCGGCAGCATGTCGAGGAAGAAGCGACCGCCGACCTCGACGCCCTTGACGTTCGCCGCCTTGGTCGAGTTGGTATAGTCGGTCGCGGACGCCGTCACGTTCTCGGTGCTGCCGTCGGTGTACTGCACCGTGACCTGCCGGTTGGTCAGCGCATAGATCGGCAGATTGGTGAGCCGCTTGTAGAACGGGGCGATGTGGAACGACGTCCCCACGCGCCCGTAATATTCAAGCGAGATGTCGAAATTGTTCGACAGCGTTGGCTTGAGCAACGGATTGCCGGTATCCGCGGTAAAGTTGTTGAACGTCCCGATCCCGCCGGGGGTCTGGCTCGGGGTCGTCGCCACGCCGATCGAACCCGAGGCGCGCAGCGCGTTGAAGGTCGGTAGATCCATCGTGATGTTGTACCCACCGCGAACCTTGATCCGGTCCGTCGGCGAGTATTCGAGATTGACCGACGGGAGGACGCGCGTGAACTCCGCCTTTCCGCCGCGGGCGAGGAACGTGTTCGCGAGAGTCTGCTGAACCCCGTTGCTGCGGAAGAACACCGTCCCGCCGTTCTGCTGGATGAACCCGCTGCCCTCGTTCTCGATGTGCACGACGCGCACGCCGACGTTGCCCGAGATGCCTTGCGCGCCATCCTGCGGCCCGAAGCGCACCAGCGCATAACCCGCGATGTTCTGGGTCCGGTTGTTGACCTGATCGCCCGGCAGGACAAAGCCCGGCTGGCGGATGGCCAGCGTTCCGTCCGGATTGAGCTGACCGCCATAGCCCGTGGTCGGCAGAGGGCCCGAGGCCGAGCAGTCGAACTCGCGCCCGGTGCAGAAGCCCGCCGGCGGTGCCGTCACCAGCCCGGTGCGGTTGACGTTGAACCGCGACGCAAGATTTTCCGATGCGAACAACAGGTTACCCGGCGACACAGCGTTCCCGCGGAAAAAGTCCTTGAACGCATGGGTGGCAACGTCACCCGCTGCGGCATTGGCGTAGGTCAGCTGCGGATCGCCATTCCAGCCGCGGCCAAGCGCGGTCCAGTTGTAACCGTTCGACAGATCGCGCTCGGTCCGCTTGGCATAACGCCCGCCGACCTTGACCGACCGGAAGAAGCTGTCCTCGAACTTGTACTCGGCGTCGAGCTGCGCTGCGTCGAGCCGCCCCTTGTTGCGTTCGTTGTGCGGCATCGATGCCGTCCAGAAATACTTGGAAGGATCCGCGAACCCCGCCTGCGCGTCCTGACCGACGCTGATCTGCGGGAGATCCCCGCGCAAGTCGATGCCATAGCTCTGCCCGAAGCCGACATCACGGAAGATATCGATGCGATCATAAACCTGACTGGAATCAACTCGCTGGAGCGAGCCCTTGACCGACAGGGGGCTGTCCTTGGGCGCCCAGGCGAACGACAGCGAGTAATCGCGCGTCACCGTGTTGCTATGGACGAAACCCTTGTTGCCGCTGCTGTTGATCCCGCCCGTCGTCGGCGCGAAGGTGTTGGTATCACGGTTGAACAACGCGTTCGTGCTGGTCAGCAGACCGTTGCTGTCGAACGTGCTGCTCGCCGGATCGACCGCAAGCGTCTGGGAATCGAGCTGCGTGCCGTAATCGCTCGACTGGCTCTTGTAGCGCGACTGGAAGAAGCTGCCGGTGAACGTCAGTGATTCCGCTGGCTGCCACTGCGCCGCGCCGTAGATGCCGTAGCGCTTGTACTGGAACGCCTCGTCACCGTACGCGAAGCCGCTGGGAACGTACCGCTCGTTGCCATCGCTGAGCCTGGTCTTGAAATAGGGGCTGGTGCGGATGAACTGCGACAGCGAGCTGAACTGGCTGAACGCAACATCGCCGAGCAGCCCGATCCGCCCGATCGGCGTCTCGAACGAATCCGTCACCAGGATCGAGCCCGACGGATCGACCTTGTTCGCCATGTCGCCGACCGCGAGTTCGCCCGTGCCCGCGACGTGGAACTTGCCGTTGAAGTCGAACGGCATCTTGGTGCGCAGATCGATCTGGCCGCCGGTGCCGCCCTCGATCAGATCCGCCGTGGACGCCTTGTAGACGTCGACCGCCGACATCAGTTCGGGCGTCACGTCGCTCCACAGGATCGCACGGCCGTTGTTAGCGCTAAAGATCTCGCGACCGTTGAGGCGCGATGCCACGCCCGTCAGGCCGCGGACCTGCACGCCGGACCCCTGGACCGAATAGTGATCGGGATCGCCCAGCGCCGCGAAACGGACGATCGACACGCCCGAGACGCGCTGCAGCACTTCGGTGATCGAATTGTCCGGCAGCTTGCCGGCATCGTCCGCGACGATCGAATCGACGATCGTCTCGCTGCGGCGCTTGCGCTGGTCGGCGGCCTGGAGCGCGGCGCGGCGTCCGGTGACGACGATATCGCCCGCGACTTCTGCGGGTGCGGGCTCGCCGACTTCCTGCGCAGGTGCCGCGGCCTGAGTCGTGTTGGGCGCGATCGCCTGCGTCTCGGCCTGTGCCCAGGCACTTGCGCTGGTGCCGGCGGCAAGCAACGCCGCCATCGACACGCCCGCGCGCATCGCGAGCACGCCGCGCGACTGCTGGCCAAGATTGAGTGTGAACGCCTTCATATATCCCCCCTGCGCGCCACCCCCCACAGGGCGGTGCAATCGTCGAAAATGGCGCACCTTATAAAAGTGCTTCCCTTCCCGCCCGGTAGCGGTAACCAGTTTATAGGACAACACCGTTTTCATATTTGCGCGATCAATGTCGCGCACCTGTTGTCAAATTGTCGCACGGGTCGCGCATCATCCGGGGAGACCGGGGTGGTGGAATCGATCGGCATATTGCCGAACGGCGTCGGAAGCGGCGATATACCGGTCGGGGTGATACCGGGATAACAATCAGGACCGCGAACCGCGGGGGGGAGAGTATGATGTCAGCCAGTCTTTCGACGTTCACCATTGCGCTGCTGCTACAATCGGCAGCGACACCACCGGTCGTGCCGCTTTCGGCGGTCGCGCACCCGGAGCTCTGGCCAACCGCCAGCGCCCGCCCGCTTCGTGATCCGAAGGTCGAGGCGCGGATCGATGCGATCCTGAAGCGCATGTCGATCGCGGACAAGGTCGGGCAGCTGATCCAGGTCGACATCGCCAGCATCGATCCGTCGGACCTGCGCACGTACAAGCTCGGCTCGATCCTCAACGGCGGCAATTCCGGCCCCCGCGGCAACGACCTCGCGCCGCCGGTCGAATGGCTCAAGCTCGCCGACGAATTCTACGACGCCTCGATGGCGCGCAGCGATGGTCGCCCCGCGATCCCCGTCATCTGGGGCACCGACGCAGTCCACGGCAACAACAACATCCCCGGTGCGACGCTCTTCCCGCACAACATCGGCCTGGGTGCCGCGCGCGACCGCGACCTGATGCGCGAGATCGGCCACGTCACCGCAATCGAGACCGCCGCCGCCGGGATCGACTGGACCTTCGCGCCAACGCTCGCGGTCGTCCGCGACGATCGCTGGGGGCGCACCTACGAAAGCTATTCCGAGGAACCGACGATCCAGGCGGAGTACGCTGGCGCGGTGATCGAAGGCGTTCAGGGCAAGGTCGGCACGAAGGAATTCCTCGCCCCCGACCGCGTGATCGCTACCACCAAGCATTTCCTCGGCGATGGCGGCACCGGCGGACGCGATCAGGGCGATGCGCGTATCCCCGAAACCGATCTGCGCGACATCCATCTCGGCGGCTATCCCGCGGCGATCGAGGCGGGCACGCAATCGGTCATGGCCAGCTTCTCGAGCTGGAACGGCGCGAAGATGCACGGCAACAAGAGCCTGCTGACCGGCGTGCTCAAGGATCGTCTCCACTTCGACGGGTTCGTGGTCGGCGACTGGAACGGCCACGGTCAGGTCGAGGGTTGCTCGAACGAGAGTTGCGCCGCGGCGATCAACGCCGGGCTCGACATGTTCATGTATTCGGGCAGCGGGTGGAAGACGCTTTACGACAACACGCTGAAGCAGGCGCAGACCGACGAGATTTCCACCGCACGGCTGGACGACGCGGTCCGCCGCATCCTGCGCGTCAAGATCCGCGCGGGTACGTTCGATCGCGGTCGCCCTTCGTCGCGCGCGCTGGCGGGCAAGATGGCGCTGATCGGGGCTGCGGATCACAAAGCAATCGGACGCCGGGCGGTGCAGGAATCGCTCGTATTGCTGAAGAACGACGGCGGCCTGCTGCCATTGAGGCCTTCCGCCAACATTCTCGTGGCGGGCGGCGGTGCGGACAATATCTCTCAGCAGGCCGGTGGCTGGTCGCTGACGTGGCAGGGCAGCGGCACGACCAACGCGAACTACCCCAACGCCGAGACGATTTGGTCGGGGATCAGTACGGCGGTCAAGGCCGCAGGCGGCAGCGCTACGCTCTCGACCGACGGCAGCTATACCACGAAGCCCGATGCGGCGATCGTCGTGTTCGGCGAACAACCCTATGCTGAGTTCAAGGGCGATCGCCCCAATCTCGACTACAGTCCCGAGGACAAGTCGGATCTCGAACTGCTGCGCAAGCTCAAGGCGGCGGGTGTGCCGGTGGTCGCGGTGTTCCTGTCGGGGCGACCGATGTGGGTGAATGCCGAACTCAACGCCTCGGACGCGTTCGTCGCGGCGTTCCTGCCGGGCAGCGAGGGCGGCGGCGTCGCCGACGTGCTGTTCCGCAAGAAGGACGGCGGCGTTGCGCATGACTTCCGCGGCAAGCTCAGTTTCTCCTGGCCCAAGCGCCCCGACCAGTTCGTCCTCAACCGCTCCGACCCGGGCTACGACCCGCTGTTCGCCTTCGGCTACGGCCTCAGCTACGCCAAGCCGGGGGTCGTGCCCAACCTCGACGAAACGCGTCCATCAGGCATGGCCGCATCGTCGAACGGCACCATTTTCGGCAAGGGACGCGTGCCCGAGGGCTGGTCGCTGACGCTGCTTGAACAGGGGCAATCGAAGGTCCGCCTGCTGGGCGTAACCGGTACGACCACCTCCAAACGCCTCACCGCCTCCGCGGTCGACCGTCGCCGTCAAGAGGACGCACGCGCGTTCGTCTGGACCGGCGGCGCTGCGGATGCGCGGGTCGAAACTTCCGGACCGCTCGACCTGACCCGCGAAAGCAACGGCGAACTGAGCCTGGTGGTGGACGTCCGCGTCGATCGCGCAGGCACCGCGCCCGTCGGTCTCGGCATGGTCAGCAACGACGGCAAGGCGGTGACCGTCCCGATCACCGCCACGCTGGCGGCGAGCAAGGCCGGGGCGTGGCAACAGGTGATCGTCCCGCTGCAGTGCTTCGCCAAGCGCGGGATCGACATGGCGCATGTCACCGCACCGTTCGTGATCGCAACCGACGGCAAGCTTGCGCTTTCGATCTCCGACGTGAAGATCGATTCGGCACCCGTCCCGATGACGAAGTGCGGGGATTGAACCGGCTCCTGTGGGGTGCGGCAGCCCTCCTGCTGACGACGGCCGCCGCCCCGGCCCAGCAAGTCCAGCCGCCCGCCCCGATCCGGATCGGCCAGGCCGGGTTCGAGACCGGCGGCCCCAAGATCGCGATCCTCGCGGCGGCCGAAGCCCGGCCGCTAGCGTGGACCCTGACCGATGCGCGGGGCAAGGTCGTAGCGGCGGGTCGGACGATCCCGTTCGGCCCCGACGCCGCGTCGGGCGAAAGCGTCCACCGGATCGACTTCGGCGCGTTCCGCACCTCGGGCAACGGCTACCGTCTCCACGTCGGGACGAAAGCCAGTCATCCGTTCGCCATCAGCGATCGTCCGTTCGGGCCGCTCGCGCGGACGGCAATGGCGTTCTTCTATCAGCAGCGCAGCGCGGTCCCGATCCTGCCCGACTACGTCGAGCACCCCGATCTCGCCCGCCCCGCCGGTCATCCGTCCGACACCGCCACCTGCTTCGCCGGACGCGACCAGAAGGGCGTCAAATGGCCCGGGTGCAGCTATACGCTCGATGCGACCGGCGGCTGGTATGACGCGGGCGACCACGGCAAATATGTGGTGAACGGCGGCGTCTCGACGTGGACGTTGCTCGACCTGCACGAACGGCTTGCGGCGTGGGGCGATCCTCGCCTGTTTGCCGACAGCCCCATGACGATCCCCGAAACCGGGGATCGCATCGACGATCTGCTCGACGAGGCGCGCGTCGAAGTCGCGTTCCTGCTGTCGATGCAGATCCCAGACGGCACCAGACTGGCCGTCGCACCTGATGCCGGACGTCCGGGCAAACCGATCACGCGGTTCGAGACGATCGATGCCAGCGGCCTCGTCCACACCAAGATCGCGGACGAGACCTGGACCACAATTCCCACCGCGCCCGCCGAGGATCGCCAGACCCGGTTCCTGTATCCGCCATCGACCGCGGCGACGCTCAACATGGTCGGCGTCGCGGCACAATGCGCACGGGTCTGGCGCACGATCGACCCGGCCTTCTCGGCGCGCTGCCTCACTGCGGCACGACGGGGTTGGGCGGCGGCGCTGCGCCATCCCGATCTGCTGACCAGCTCGGACTTCACCGGCAGCGGCGGATACGGCGACCCGGACGTCCGCGACGAGTTCAGCTTCGCGGCAGCGCAACTTTACGCCACCACACTTGAACCGGTATTCCTCGAACGCTTGCGCAAGGACGGTATCTTCACTGATCCCGGCACGGATATCAGTTGGGGATCGCTCAAACTCGCGGGCGCGCTGACCCTCGCAACGCTCCCCGAGGGGCTTCCCGATGCCGACGCCGCCCTGCTCCGTAACCGGATCACCATGCTCGCCGACGGTTTCGTCGCTCAGGCCGAGCGCAGCGGCTATGGCATTCCCTTTGGCGGCACCAAATATCCCTGGGGCTCGAACAGCTTCATCCTCAACCGGGCGATCGTGTTCGGTGTGGCATGGCAGATCGACCGTAAACCCGCATACCGCAACGCTGCGGTGGCGAGCCTCGATTATATCCTCGGCCGCAACCCGCTCGATCGCTCCTATGTGAGCGGTGTCGGCGTTCGCCCGATGCAGCACCCGCACCACCGGTTCTGGGCGGCCGCGGCGGACGTGCGCTTCCCTGCCCCACCCAGCGGGGTGCTGTCGGGCGGACCAAACTCTTCCGCTGCGAACGATGCCGGTCCGATGAAGGGCTGTGCGCCGCAAGCGTGCTGGGTCGACGATTACCGCGCATTCACAGTCAACGAGGTCGCGATCAACTGGAACGCGCCGCTCGTCTGGACGGCGGCGTTCCTCGATGCGACGCGGAAACGATAGCGGCGATGGTACCGGCGCGCTCGGACGTGCCGCTGGATAGCCCTCGATGAAGAGACGGTCACTCAGCGGTTTCGTTACGCGCAGTCGTGATGCGCAGGAACGCAGTTGCGCAAGAAGGTAGGCGACGTCACATCCTCGGACAAATGCTGCAGCGCAGCAAATCCATTCGCGAGGTTGCCATGTTTTCCCTGATCGCTCTCTACTTCCAGTACCGCAAGGCGCAGGCGGCATCCGCCACGGCGCTACCGTCAACCGAGCAACATGGCGCGCCAGCAAACGACGCCGCCTATATCGGGATTGCGACAGCCGCATAAATCCGCGAAAGGCCGGCCGGACAGCCGCGATCATCCGGTCGCGATGTCGACCCTAACGAACGAGGCTTTCTTCCGTGGCAGTGACCGTCATTACCCCAAGCGGCCCCGGCGCGATGGAAGCCGGCCTCGTCCTCGATGAGGACGGCCAGCGCTTCGTCGTGCTGACGTTCAAGGAACCCAAGGGTGAACCGACGCTGGTCACCTTCACCGTCCCGATCTTCCAGAATTACGTCGAGCACCTCGTCCGCACCGCCAAGGCAGCCGACGAGGAGGCCAATTGGGGCATCCCGGGCTGAGACTCGGCGTTACGCGGCGCCGACGACAACAGTGCTCGCGGCAACGTACCATCGCACAAAACCGAAAAACACGGGACATTCAGCCGTCCGCGGGCGTCCAACGGGACATTTCCTTGACAAGAACGTCAACTCGTCCCTTGGCACGTTCGATCATTACCCATACAGCGGTCGCAATTCACCCGCATATCACTACGAGCCAACGACCATGCAGATTACCGTTCGCGACAACAACGTCGACCAGGCGCTTCGGGCGCTCAAGAAGAAGATGCAGCGGGAAGGTATTTTCCGCGAGATGAAGCAGCGCCGTCATTACGAGAAGCCGTCTGAGAAGCGTGCGCGCGAACGCGCCGCAGCCATCGGTCGTGCACGCAAGGCCGACCGCAAGCGCGCCGAACGCGACGCCTGATCGTCTGGCGGGGGGTGCGTGAAGCCCTCCCCCGCCCGACATCGCGTTTCTCCATGCGCTGAGACCAGCGTCGCGCATTGCGCGACGCTGGTCTTTTGCGTGCGCTAGTGATTCGTCGCCAGTCGGATCGTCCCGTCGCTGTACGTCGTGGTCAGGCCGCGATAATCGCGGATCTGCGGATATTCCGTCGGCACGGGATGCGCATGGGTCGCAGTGATCACCACGACCGCTGCCCCCGCAGCACGTCCCGCTTCGATCCCCGCTGGCGCGTCCTCGAAGACGGCGCATTGCGTCACGTCCTTGCCCAGGCGGCGGGCTGCCTCGATGTAGCAATCGGGGGCGGGTTTGCCATTGGCGATGTCCTCTGCCGTGATGAACAGGCGCGGCGCGGTCAGCCCCGCAGCTGCCAGACGCGCCTCTGCCAACGCTCGGGTAGCGGACGTGACGATCGCCCAGCTGTCCCCCGGCAGCCCCGCCACGAATTCGGTCGCCCCCTCGATGGCCCGAACCCCGTCGAGGTCGATCATCTCCTCCCGCGCGATCCAAGCGGCTTCCGCCCGCGGGTCTATTCCCGGAATGCCAAGCCGGATAATCGTCTCGATCGTCTGTACCCCGTGGATCGTGGGCAGAACCACCACCGGATCGAGATCATGCAGGCGAAGCCAGCGTGACCACACACGCTCGGCGGATTCGATCGAGGTAAGCAGCGTGCCGTCCATATCGAACAGAAAGGCCTGGAACGAACGGTCCGCATAGGGAATTGCCGATTGGGAGAGCTGGTTGGTCATGGCGCGTGCGTTTGAGGAAAATGTCGCCTGATGCAAGAGCGAGCGCGGAGATCGGGCGAGGCTTCACGACGAACGTTCACCCCGCCATCCGCCAGATCGCTATCCTTCAGATTGCTGAGAATCGTGCTGACAATCCCCGGCTATGTCACTGAGATTTAGAGCAACCACCGTATCGGCAGCCGCTCCGCCACGGCGATGACCGCGTGATCGACTGGCGTCATGCCGGGTTCGCGACGATGCAGGATCGTGGTCTCCCCCCGTACTTCCCGCCATTCCAGCTTATCCCCCTCCGCCAATACGACTTCATACGCCGCAGATGGAATAGCCTCGCCAAACGTATCGGCGATCCGCGCGGCGAGTTCGGGGCTGTCGATCACGAAGCCGAGTTCGGTGTTGAGGTCGATCGACCGCGGATCGAGGTTGAACGAGCCGATGAACAGACGCGCACGGTCGACCGCAAAGGTCTTCGCATGGAGCGTCGATGCCCCCGACCGCAGTGCCGCGACGCGCCCCGTACCCGACCCCCGCAACGTGCTGCCTATCCCGAGCCGACTGCCCTGGCGGCGGGCTTTGTGATCCGGAAGATCCCGCACGGTCCCCCACAATTCGAACAGCCTTACCCCCGCCTTCAGCAGTGTCTTGCGTGATGGCGCATAACCCGCATGGACCAGCGAGACATCGGTCGCCGCAAAACTGTTGGTGAGGACGCGGATCGACACGCCGTCCCGCGCGAGCGCGCACAGTTGCTCCGTCACCGCATCGCCCGGCACGAAATAGCCCGCCACAAGGTCGAGTTCGCGGCGCGGCACACCGATTGCATCGTTCAGCTTGCCGGCCAGCAACGCCTCGGGCGGTGCTTCGCCCAGCGCCTTGGCAGGATCGTCGCTGATCATGCGTACCGGTGCCCAGGTCAGGGCGAGGCGTCCGTCGAGCAGGTCGCGGATCAGCGGCAGTGCGCGCAGGCGCTCGACGAACGCCTTCGCCCAGGGATCGCGCTCGACCAGCGACGCCTTTGCGCCGAGTTGACGGAGCTTGTCCTCGCCGACCCGAGGCAGGATCTGTGCAGCGGGGTAGGCAGAGGCACTGTGCCAATAGCGGTCGAAATCGCGTTCGACCGCAGGGACGATCGGACCGACGGCCAGCACGTCGAGATCGGCGAAAAGCCCGCCGTCGCCCGCGCCGAAATACTCGTCGCCGACGTTTCGCCCTCCGACGATCGTGGCAGCGCCGTCCGCGGTGAAGCTCTTGTTGTGCATCCGTCGATTGAGCCGCTTGAAGTCGGCGAGGTACCCAATCGCCTTGGGGAAGCGGATCCGGAACGGATTGAACAACCGAACCATGACGTTGGGGTGCCGATCGAGCGCGGACAGGATCGTATCGAGCCCGGCAATGCCATTGTCGTCGACCAGCAGACGCACTTTCACGCCGCGTTCGGCAGCCTGATGGACGGCTTCGAGCATCAGGGTGCCCGTTCGGTCCCCGTGCCAGATGTAATATTGCAGGTCGAGCGTCCGCTGCGCCTGCCGTGCCAGCAGGACACGGGCGGCGAAGGCATCGTGTGCATCGGACAGAAGGTGCAGGCCGGTCAGATCAGGGTGATGTGCCGATGCTTCTGCTGCCGCCCGACCCAGCCTGCTGTCCCCACCACCGCGCGACGGGGGAGTTGCATCGGGCTGGCGGGTCGGCAGCCGGCTCAGGAGTCGCACACCACCCACGATTGCCGTCGCGCTGGCGAGCGCGATCAGGAGCGTGCGCCCCCTACCCGCCGTACGCTTGGCCTCAGGTCTCGGCGTTGCCATGCTGCTTCTTCGCACCGGCTTCATCGCCGTCCACCGCCCCGGCGGGGAGTCCAAGCCGCTGCTCGGTCAGGATGCTCCAGCCGGTAAGGAACAGTGCGCCGACGATCGGCCCAACGACGATGCCGCTCAACCCGACCAGTTCGATCCCGCCCAGCGTCGTCACCAGCACCAGCCAGTCCGGAATGCCCGTATCGCGGCCGACCAGGATCGGGCGCAGGATGTTATCGGCCACCCCGATCACCACCACGCCAGACGCCACCACCACCGCGGCTTGCCAGAGTGCGCCGGTGGCAAACAGGTAGATCGCGACGGGACCCCAGATGATGGCCGGCCCGATCGCCGGCAGTAAAGCGGCGATCGCCATCAATACGCCCCACAGCAATGCAGCGGGCAAGCCCACGATCCAGAACGTCACCGCACCGAGTGCACCCTGCACGAGCGCGACGACGACGGAACCCTTGATGGTTGCGCGCGCGACGGTGACGAATTTATCCGCCAGACGCGTCGCCGCATCATGGTCGAGCGGACAGGCGCAGATGATCGCCGGCCCGAGGCGTTCGCCGTCGCGCAGCAGGAAGAAGGTCACGTACAGCCCGACACCGAACGCCAGCACGAACGCAGCGGCATTCGCGCCGAGCGAGAAGGCACGGCTTGCCAACATGCTCGCGCTGTTGCTGATCGCCTCCGAAATTTGCGCCTGAGCACGGTCGAAACTGCCGAACCCGGTGCTGTCCAGCAACTGCTGCAAGCGACCCGGCAATGCGTCATGAATCTGCTCGAAGTAGGACGCGAAGTTAATCTGACCCGATCGGATCTGGCTGTAGACTCCTGCGGCCTGGTCCACGACCATGCTGCCGACGATCAGCGCCGGAATGACGACCGCGACCGTGATGATCAGCAACGCCACCAGCGCGGCGCGATTGCGCCGCTCAGGCCAGCGCTCGAGCAATCGCTGGAACAGCGGCTGAAACAGGATCGCCGCCAGCGCTGACCAGAGCAATGCGCCCAGGAAGCTGCTCACGACCAGTCCAAGACCGATCGTGATCAGGACGACGAAGAAGATAAGGCCACCGTTTTCGAGGCGCTGCCGTTCGATAGCGATTGTATGATCCTTTGACATTGAGAGTTCGGTGGGCCCCGCGACGCGGTGTCCGTAATCGTTGCGGAGGTGCAACTCTCAAATGTCGAAATTGCTCCCCATGAGTCAAATAGGCCGCTGGCTTCGTTCGAGCCATCTACAAAGCAAGGTCAAGATGGGCCGACGCCCCCGACCCCGCCCCGTGTTTACCCCTCAAACGCCAGCTGAAACGATGCGAGCGGACGCAATTGCGCGGCGTTGTGGAGTTGTCGCAGGCGCTCGACCTGAGCAAGCGACGCCGCCATTACTGCGGCAGGCGCAAGGCGGTCCGTCCGGTGCAGCGCGACCACGGTCGTGTCGTCGAGCGCCGCCAGCCCCTCTTCGTCGACCCCGTAAAGCCCGGTGATAGCATGCTCATGACCATCGTCGTGGCGCAGCACCAGGGACAATGGCCGGATCAGGCGGTGTTGCGCATAACCGTCGATCAACGCCTGTGCGGCGGCGACGTCCGCGATCACGGAGTCCAATGCGGTCCGCGTGGTCGTGAGGAATGGACTGGGCAATCGATCCGGCGCGAACAACCGCTCCCCCTGCCGGCCGACGGCCGGATCGCCCTCGTCGAGGCCAACACCCCCTTCCCCAGCGGGGTCGAGCCGGAACGCCGTGAGCGATGCGGCGCGCGGGAGGTAGGTCGATTGCATACCGCCGTGTTGCCAGAACAGGTTGCGTTGCTCGATCAGGCCGAACAGGGCGATCAGATTGAATCGTCCGGTTTGCGCATCCTTGACCAGAAACAGCGGCATGTCCGCCGCGGCGAGCGCGATCTCCGACAGACCAATCTGCACGAATTGTCGTGCCGCGGCGCCGGCCATTGCATCGATACATACTGCGTGATGCCGCGTCGCATCCAGCGGAACGATCCGGCTCATACCGCCTGCAATCCGTGTTCGCGGATCGCGCGGAGCAAGGTCCGATGGCTCGGCATCTGCGCCACCGCGTCGCCACGCATCCGTTCGATCCGCCCGACCCAGCGACGTGCTAGCACCGCGTCTGGGGATGACGCCGCAACTGCCGGATATTGTGTCTCAAATCCCATGCCGTGAAGCACATATTGATAGCTCGGCCAGGAGAACACTTCGCGGGCGTGGGCGAAATCCTGTGGCGCGGGGGGATGCTGGCGCCACAATTCCAGGCGTTCCTTCAACGCGTCAGGAATCGACCCTGGTGCGGCATTATCCCGCCAGAAGGCGGTGTCGGTGCGCTTGGTGATCGCATAGTGCAGCTTGAGAAACTCGATGATCCGCTCCCAATGGTGGTGGAAGGATTCGTTGAATTGCCGCGCCGCGGTGTCCATTGCGCCGCGCGTGCGCGGCAGGCGATCGGCGATCGCGTCCATCGACGCCTCGACCAGCATCAGCGCAGATGCCTCGAGCGGTTCGAGGAAGCCCGCCGACAAGCCGACGGCAACGCAATTGTTCTGCCAGAACCGCTCGCGGTGCCCCGCCTCGATCGAGATCCGCCGTGTCGAAAGATGTTCGGCCTGTGGTCCGACATAGGCGCGCAAGGCCGCTTCGGCGGCATCGTCGTCGATGTGCGCGCTGCTGTAGACGTAGCCGGTGCCGCGGCGCGCCCACAGCCCGATGTCCCAGATCCACCCGGCATCCGACGCGGTCGAGACGGTGTGGCTGGTGATCGGAGTGTTTTCGTCGGGATAGGGGACTTGCATCGCGATCGCCCGGTCCGCGAAGAGGATATCGTTGCACCGCCGGAAGGGTACGCCGTACACCTTGCCGATCAGGCGAGCGGCAAAGCCGGTACAGTCGATGAACAGATCCCCGGCGACGCTGCCGCCGTCCGCAAGTTGGAGCGACGCGATGTCGCCATTGTCGGCCATCACCACGTCCGTCACGTCGCCGATGACATGCTCGACGCCGAGCCGGTCGACCGCGTGTTCGCGCAACAACGTCGCGAATTTGCCGGCGTCGAGGTGATAGGCGTAGTTGGCCACCCCGCCATATTCGGGTGCCGTGATCGTCTTGGGGGCAAGACCCGCGTCGCACAGCGCTTGCTGGAAATCGACCCAATCGGCGAAATCGCGGTCGGGTGATTGCGCAACCACCTGCTGCCAATGCGGCGACAGGTTGAGGTCGGCTGCACCCGCCGGGGGATTGAGCGGATGGTAATAGGCGTCGCCAGGCGACCCGTCCTTCCAACCGACGAACCGGGCGCCCTGCTTGAACGCGGCATCGCACGATCGCAGGAACTCGGTTTCGCCGATGCCGATCTTCGCGAGCGTGTTGCGCATCGTCGGCCATGTCCCCTCGCCGACGCCGATCGTCGGCACGGTAGCGGATTCGACCAGCTTGACGACGATGTCATCCGACCCGCGCGCGCCCTTTGCAGCGAGCCGGGCAGCGGCGATCCAGCCTGCCGATCCCCCGCCAACGACCACGATCGTCCGGATCGTGTCGGAATTGGTCTTCGTGTGCTGCTGCTTTTGCATGCGCTCTCCCTGGCCAATCTTATTACGCAGATTGGCGTCTGCGAATAGGCCTTGATATATCGGACAATTGAAATTAACCCCAGGCGTCAAATCCGTACAGATGATGCGGAATGGGCAGTAAAGGGGAGAGGATATATGTCGGACTTTTCAAACACGAAATCTTTCGACCGGCGTGTCGCCGCGTTGATGGGCGGTACCGCAGTCGCGACGTTGGTGATGCTTGCAGCCGCCACGCCGGCGCTGGCGCAGGCACAACAGGCACCGCAGACCGAAATCCCCGCCGATCCGGCAACGACCGCCCCCTCCGTTCCCCCCTCGCTCGCCGATAGTGGCGGGAGCGCCGATATCGTCGTGACGGGCATTCGTGGGAGCCTCGCCTCGTCGGCTGCGCAGAAGCGTAACGCGTCGGGCATCCTCGATGCGATCTCGTCCGAAGACCTCGGTAAGTTCCCCGATGCAAACGTCGCGGAATCGCTCCAGCGCATTCCGGGCGTCGCGATCGACCGTAGCAACGGCGAAGGCCAGTCGGTCACCGTCCGCGGCCTCGGGCCGGCGTTCAACACCGTGCTGTTCAACGGCCGCAGCTTCGCCTCGGACAGTTACAGCCGCGCCTTCTCGTTCGATCTGATCCCCGCCGAACTGATCAGCGGCGCGCAGGTCTACAAGAGCACGCAGGCCCCGCTGCAGGGCGGTGGCATCGGCGCGACGATCAACGTCCAGACCCCGCGCCCCCTCGATCTCAAGAAGTTCAAGGGCGTGTTCAGCGCCAAGGGCCTGTACGAGAAGAACAGCGAGAAATTCACGCCGCAGCTGTTCGGCCTGCTCAGCGATACGTTCGCCGACGGCCGGATCGGGCTGCTCGCGTCGCTGTCCTATCAGAAGCG
>Ga0265798_10000398_pt1 | contig 76848 bp, 79 predicted proteins | sample P3T30metagenome_FD_192430 | JGI IMG/M metagenome (GOLD analysis project Ga0265798, IMG submission 192430) | Plant litter microbial communities from East Loma Ridge, Irvine, California - P3 T30 | ecosystem: Environmental > Terrestrial > Plant litter > Unclassified | place: USA: California... | reverse complement strand
TCTTGCCGGCATATAAGCCAGCTATAGCTTCCTTTTTGAAGCTTTCGAAATCAAAATCTTCTTGTGTTGCCATGTTCATGTCGATAGTTTAAAGTTACACTATTGACACAGTTCATGAAACACCCTCCAGATATTATATACTTCATTATTGCACCTTTTTTTGATAAGCAGTTCCTTTGATCTTAAGAATGGCAAATCAATTCCCGTGTAGAATTATAGTTTTAGCACTTAATTGTTCTTCAAATTTTTGTCTGTAAAAGTTTAATATTTCTAAAATGACAAAATCCGGCTTGTCTTGAGGTATGTTATGCGAACTACCTTTAGCATATACTAAGCTTGCATTTGCCCTGGTCTCTATAAAATTCTTCTGAGCTGATTTAAACCTGTCATTTTCTTCCTTGGTATCAAATGGGCCTTGTTCTGCCATTATATTCAAGATGGGTATATTTGCAGGAATGCTTTTCTTCCTTAAGAAATCACTATTCCGCTCCATTTTCGCTAAGACGTAGTATAAACCAAGGTCTTTTTCACTAAAATCAGCCCGAGTTAGCTTTGAAGATACGCTTCTCGCAAACCTCATGTCTGCATATGATGGTATTCTTGGATCCAGCATTATAACCCCTGTCACAATATGAGGATTTCTAAATGCGTATAGTCTTGAATAAAATGCTCCTAAGGAGTGGCATACCAGCAGTTTACTTTGATTTGCAAATCCTAAGCGTTCTAATGCCAATTCTAGACTTTTGATTTCATGAAGGATATTAAACTTTGAGGTATCTAAACCGCTTTGACCTAAACCTTGACGGTCATAAGTAATAATGGTTGCGTTCAGTTCACCATGAAGAACTGTCGATATCGAATCCCACTGCGTTGCATCAAGTCCACCGCCAGATTCGAATAAAATTGGATTCATTTCACCCTTCAATATTCTAAAATGCAGCTTATAGGATCCTACGTCAACTAATGTGTCTACTTGAGCATATGCACTTACAAGACTAACTAGAAAGAAAAGGAAAGCTGTTATTAGAGTCTTCATAATTTAGCCATAAGGTCAAATGTACAGAATTGACGTATGATCATTTACTCTCATTACCTGCCAATATTCCTTAATCCACCGTAATAGAAGATTACAGGTAAACCCTGCTTATACGGAAGCCTCTAAATTCCACCATTTTTTGATTTAACGCTCTAGGCTCCTTCGCGTTAAGTAAGCAAGTGTCTGTAACGAATGAATTTTAAGAGTTCCTCTAGTTGTAGACTCCTTGAGACCCTGCCTTTTCATATGTCGCATTTATTTTTATCAACTGTTCGCCCTTAGAGGTGGCTATGGTTTTGAGTAACTCTATACTGATTTTGTCTTTAGCACTGATGTCAATTAAATTGGGCGGATTAAATCTACTATCAGTATCAATACTTTTTTGTACATGTATTCTTTCAAAATTTTGATCGATCTCAAATCGATCAATTTCTCCTTGCATAATATATGAATATTGAGGTGTAGGAATGTCACCCTTAAAAAGAATATATTGCTCAGCCCATAAAAGACGAAACGTTTTCAAATTTTTCTTTACAACTATATCAATGGAACTATTTGCCAAATTCGGTATTTCATTCATTAAATTAATGTCTGTTGAACCATCTAAGTTTACATCATACGGCTTATCACCAAAAGCAGAAACTATCTTGTAAGTACCATCTAGCTTTTCAAACGCTTCTAGATTCTCATCTATATTAATCTTTTCTTTCTCGCATGAAGTACACAGGAATATTATGGCTACCATTAAGTAAGAAGCTATTTTCATAAGTGTCGTTTTAATGTCTAATGTACCGATCTTGCTTCTATCATCAAAAAGAAATTTTTATCCGACATTAATGGATAACACATCATATCGTCTGGTTTGTAGCGGACTAAAAGAAACAGGGTAAAGGCCTTCTCTAGGATTAAAAAGGCTAGCCTGTTATTATAAGTTAAATTATCACTATTTCCTCCTTTAAAAGACGGCCCCGGCTGATCTGACCTCAATTGAAGCTTTACGGCAAAAAAGAGAAATTGCGGTTTGTTCGACAAATCTGGCTTGCGCCAAATCTTGTATACTCCGTTATTCCACCGTTATTTGATAATAAGTTGGCGTGGCTTGCAAGTTGTTTATACGGGAAATCGGTTCTTTGCCTTTAATGTTTCTTAATTTTCGACTGTTAACCTCTCGCGACTTCAACAAGAAGATTTGGGCCGTAAGAGGTTTTGAAACAATTAAATAATTTTTACTTTAGTAATGAAGGATACTTTGCTCTATGATCAAACTATTTTATGTGCTTTCCTATTCGTACAGCAACAAAGGAAGAGATTTCGGACAGAAAACATTTTTAACCGTTTACGGGATTTTTGGTATAACAATTTATTGCTGCTTTCTTACAATTAAAATTCTCTTCGATTTAATAACAGCCAACAAGTTTAAGCATATTGAACTTAATGTTTTCGTTTCAATAACGGTTATAACTGCTTTATTTTACTTTATGTTTTTTTACAAGAAGCGGTATCAAGATATTATCGAAAAATACAGAAATTATCCAAAGCTACATACACAGCGTTCTAAATGGATTTCTTTCGGAGTTGTATTTCTACTAATTCTATCACCTTTCATTGTTGCCTTGATAACCAATAAAATTCGAAGCGGGAATTGGGTTTAATATTGTTTCAGCTCCTTATACTTCAGGCGTATCAAAATTCCCTCCTTATTTGATAATTGATCGTTGTCGCCTGATGCGAGGCAATGCAACATATCAAATCTTTCCCAATTAGGCCTGATCAATCTTTTTCTTTTTTGCCGATTATCAAAAACTCATTCCATCAATCAAAGCTATTTTTGCCATTTTTGATAATGAGTTTTTGATAATAATCTATTACATGAAAATAGGCTACGCAAGGGTAAGTACAGCAGATCAAAATTTGGATCTTCAATCTAGAGCGCTTACAGAATATGGATGCACAACAATCTACCAGGAAAAGATTTCTGGGAAGAATAAAGACAGACCGGAACTTAGGAAACTTCTGAAGAATTTTAAAAAAGGTGATCAAGTTGTTGTGTGGAAATTGGATCGGCTCGGTCGATCGCCTAGAGACCTAGTTGATCTCGTTGCACTTTTCCATGAACAGGATGTGAACTTCGTCAGCTTGCATGATCACTTTGACACCACAACGGCTACAGGTAGGTTTACATTCAATATTTTGCTTCTTTGGCAGAGTTTGAAAGAGAGATTATACGTGAACGCACGAAGGCCGGGCTTGATGCCGCACGAGCAAGAGGAAAAACGGGTGGCAGACCAAAAGGTTTATCTCCTGAAAATCTGAAAGTGGCGTTGACTGCTCTCGATCTACATGATACAGGAAAATATGCCATTTCAGAAATTGACCTGTTATCGATATATTAAACATGTAAAAGAAGCTAACAGTTAATCATGTATCATAGATACAGGTAGCTCAAGTCATTCCATCATCAAAAACCACTTAACGAGACAAGTCTGAAACCCATAGGTCCTCCTGCTAGAAAATTCACATAGCGTTTTGCGGCTTGGCGAATGGTGGTGGTTTGGAAAAGCATTTCCCAAACTTTTGTCATTGCCCTATTATAGCTAGTGCAATCTACAGTTCGATAGAGATTTTCACTTTTCCACCAAGTCCTTTCTCTACGATGTCGAACAATGTCTTTAGGGTCAAATTGCTGCCGTTGTTTTCTATCCTCGAAATGTACTCGCGTTTTCGGTCTACAAGATCGCCTAGTTCGCTCTGCGTTAGGTGTTTATCCTCTCTTGCCTTGCGCAACATTAGTCCGATTTTAAAACTTTCAAAATCCCTCTCAAGCTCATCACGTCGTTCAGTACCCTTTTGTCCATAGACAGTATTTTTAACCTCTTTCCAGCTTTTAGTTTCCATTCTGCTTGTTTTTTTGTTCGTAGTATTCTGCCATTAGGCGCAATCCCTTTTCAATTTCGCTTTTTGGGGTTTTCTGTGTCTTTTTCTGAAATCCGTTCAGCAGTATCACAAGTTTGTCGTTGTCGAAAAAACAAAATACACGCCAGATATTTGAGCCTAGTTGGATCCTTGCTTCGTAAAGGCCATCAGTTCCCACGAGAAATTTCAGATAATTGGATGGCACACGTTCAAGAGTTTCAATAGCCTCAATGATTTTGAAGATTTTATCCTGAACCTTTGTAGGTTGTTCAAGCAGGAATTTCTCAAAGTAATCTTTAAAAGCTACAACCTCTCTTACTTTCATAAACAAAGGTAACTTATAAGTTACTATAATGCAAGCCAATTTTGCTGTTAAAAGGGGGGAATGCATGCGGATTGATTGCTCTTTTTGTTATAAGTGCAAACTCTCAATAAAGCGTGCAATACAGAATCCGTTTTTTGCTTACTACCAAATAAGGAGGAGGGAATAATGATAAGCGAGCATAATTGTTTTTGTAGAGATAATACTTCAGTATATTTATTCAAGATATATGATCTGAATACTATATGATAGACACTGCACGTAGGAAGAAGCTTGCACTTCATTTGCGTCACTTATCAGTTGGATTAACCACCAATGACGAATTTGAAGAAGCTGTTACGGAAAGTATAACCCACGGTTGGCTACCTGAACAATATTATCGATCGAAACAGGTAAAGAATGATGATCCAATCATACAACCAATGCTTGATCTTTGTTGGGGACTTTATGATGATACAAGGCAGCATAGGCTAACAAAATCAGATAAGCTGACGAAAGAAGCACTTAGGATCATTGTGCGCTCCATTTTATTTTTACACTCTGATAGGGAATATGAGTGGTCTTAACAAATAATCCCTTACTTAAGTTTTCATTGAAAGACCTAATACTAACAATTTTAACTCTCGGCCATCACTACATAAAAAAAAGGAAGGCACATTTAATTTCCTATTATCAATGGCAACAACAGGGAGAATATGATGTATGGCCATTTTTCAGAAAAATTGACTACCAAAATCAGCTTGGCTTTCAGCCTTTCTTAAAACGTCATGAACCAACCCGAACAGCGCTTGCAGCAACCATCAATAATGGCCCTAAACCAACTGCTTAATTTGTTAATATGCTGAAGCTTTTGATTTTGAATCTCATCAAATCAACAGGGTGGTTATCGTAAATCGGTAGAATAATGATAGTTACTTTAAGTTTTATTGCAAAATAAATGGCAAGAAATCAATAAAGTTGCTGTTGTATATATAAATCCAGGAATATTTTTATCTTGGAAGAAATTTAACGCCTGAATGAAATACGCTTCTTACTTGTTATTTATCAGCTTCCTCCTCCTGAAGCTGCCAGCTGCTGTATGCCAGCAGACTTACTATCTAAAAAACAGTGGTGAATATGTAAAGAAGAAAGAACAGGCTGATTTCATCCGCGTTGTTCAAAAGCGTGTGAAAAATCAAGTCTTGTATCCGATATCAGACTTCTATCTAAGTGGCAATAAAAAAAGTGTAGGCTGGTCTTACATGAAAGTTCCACCAGTATATGAAGGCCAGTATCTTTCATTTTTTGAAACTGGGGCTACTAAACAGGTGATGAAATATGCAGGTGGCAAAATTGTAGATACTGTACAAAGTTATTTTCCGAATGGAAAGCTGTATAAGTCTTTACTGTATACTCAAGTTGGAGACAGCACCAATATTTACGTTATTACAGTTAACGATTCAACTGGAAAAAGCCTCGTGGCTAACGGGAATGGACAGGCAATCTTTTATGATGACGCTTTCAAATACATCAGCGAGCAAGGCCGCATAAGCAATGGCAAATACGAAGGAGAGTGGAATGGTGTTTTTAAGACCAGCGGTTCACTGCGTTTTAAAGAGTTTTACGTTGGGGGCAAGATGCTTAAGGGAGAAAGTGTTGATGAGCAAGGAAACGTTTTTCATTATACTAACCCTGAAGTTCCGCCCAGTTATGAAGGCGGTATAAATAATTTCTACAGGCATGTTGCAAGTGGGATCAGGTATCCACCCGCGGCGGCCGCCCAACGAATACAGGGCAAGGTTCATGTTAAATTCTTAGTTCTTGCTGACGGTAAAATAGGCGGTGTGCATGTTATCAATGATGTACATCCAGCGTTAGCTGATGAAGCAATGCGCATTTTGAAATCCTCCAAAAATTGGATTCCGGGTCGTCAGAAAGGAAGAATTGTGGAGATGACGTATATCATACCCATTTCATTTAGCCTCGGCTATTAATGAACTTATGTTGAGCGCGCATGAGTGTAGCTGCATTTTCATGAGCTTGAAGGAGCGTGTTCGCGCTGAAAAAAGAAATATTACTCAAAACAAATAATGGATTCAAACAAAGTAGACATGTTCATCATGTCAAATTCGAAGTTCTTCGAAAGTCATCAACTTCAATTTATCAGAGAGCGCCTAATCACCATCGATGATTCACACTGGCCGATGTTATCTACCATGCAACTAAAGGATCCAACTACAAGTTTGATCGTTTCCATACTAGCAGGTTCTCTTGGCATTGACAGGTTTATCATTGGAGATACCGGATTAGGCATTGGTAAATTGCTAACCTGCGGGGGTTTTGGCATCTGGGCAATTGTCGACTGGTTTATGATTCAGAAAGCAACGCGCGAGAAAAATATGCAGAAGATTCAGCACCTGATGTATTAATGAACTTAAGCAGAAACAGGCTTTATGCAATGCTTTTCCTTGCTTGTATAGCAGGGTATATTTGGACGTTCATCAACATGCAGGATACACATGCCGGACATTTGTCAGCGGAAGTCTGCCTATTCAAAAACGTCATGAATATACCCTGTCCTTCATGTGGCACGAGCCGCGCGGTTGTTGCACTCTTGCATGGGCACTATTCAGATGCTTTTTACATGAACCCGATCGGGTTCATTGTTGCATCGATCATGCTTCTCGCACCCATCTGGATAATTGCAGATTTACTAAGAAGATCCAGCAGTTTATATCGGTGCTATAGACAAGCAGAGTTTGTGCTCCGGAAGCCACAATATGCTATTCCCATGGTCACGTTAATTTTAGTAAACTGGATGTGGAACATCAATAAAGGCTTATGAACCATGTATTAGACCAAAATGCCCTGCCCACGGAACATGAGGCGGAAGCAGCATCAAGCAGCTACCTGATGTCTCTGATTGCCATTATCGCGGGCTTGCCACTGCCCATCGTTAATCTAATTGCGACCCTAATCTTTTATCTGGCAAACAGGAAGTCCACGTACTTCGTCCGATGGCACTGTACACAAGCCCTGCTGTCACAATGCTCCTTGTTTCTCATCAACAGTTATGGATTTTGGTGGAGCATGTCCATTTTATTCAGGGAACCTACCATCACCAGTAATTACATCGCCTATATGCTTGCCGCATTCATCTTCAATTTAACGGAGTTCATCGTTACCGTTTATACTGCAATTCAGACCCGAAAGGGGATACATGTTGAATGGTGGTTCTATGGCGGATTAACGAAGCTACTCTGTAAGCCATACCTATGAAAAAAGTAATTCTACAAGGATTTTCCATTGCCCTGCTTTTCTTTGCCACCTGGTTTATATTGGCTCAAGTTGACTGGGTCGATTTGCTAAACATCAGGAAGGTTTCTGCTAAGACTGAGGAGCGTCTTGGAACAGTATTTTACAACTGGTTTCGTAAGTCCGATCTTGAGCGCAGCGATCGTGCGTTAAGCAAAGCAATGGATAGCATTATAAACCAGATCTGCACATCAAATAACATTGAGCGTGGCCCAATAAAGGTTCATGTGCTCGAAAATCCGCAGGTAAATGGATTTGCGCTGCCCGACGGACATCTGGTTATATATACAGGGTTGATTAACAGCGTTGAAAATGAAGCGGAACTTGTTGGTGTCGTGTGCCATGAGATTGCCCACATTCAGTTAAACCATGTCATGAATAAGTTGACCAAAGAAATTGGCTTATCCGTGTTGCTGTCTATGACCACGGGAAACAGCAACTCCACGGTAATAACAAAGGCAGCGAAAGTGCTGTCATCTTCTGCATTTGACCGTGAGCTGGAGAAAGCCGCTGACCTGGAGGGTGTACGATACATGATAAAGGCGAATGTGAATCCCGAACCTTTTGCGAACTTCCTTTCTAAACTGGGCAACGACAAAGAGGAGATGCCTGAATATGTAACATGGGTTAGCACGCATCCGCAGTCTAAGGAACGCGCAGAATATGTTGAAAAATATGGAAAGAATAAGGTTAAACACGGACGCCAGATTTTATCGGCTCAAACCTGGAACAGTGTAAGGGCGTTATTGAAGCAGAGATAATTTAGATTTGATTGTCCGGCTGCTCTTACTGCGACATTGAGGTATCTAATTTCAACATTGACAATTCCTTCAGAAATTCTTACGATTTATTCTATTATTTTGCGGCATGAACTACTTTTTGGTAAAATCAGAACCTTTTAAATACAGCTGGGATAAATTTAACGAAGATGGGCGTACCTTCTGGGATGGTGTAAGGAACTACCAGGCCCGGAACAATATGAAGGAGATGAAGGAGGGCGACCTCGTGCTTTTCTACCATAGCAATGAAGGCAAATGCGTAGTTGGCGTTGCTAAAGTTGTAAAGGAATATTATCAGGATCCAACTACGGAAGATCCGAACTGGGTGGTTGTTGATCTCGCGCCAGTGGAGGCGTTAGCAAACCCGGTGAGCCTTGCACAAATTAGAGCGGAAGAAAGCCTTGCGGATATAGCGCTGATCAAACAAGGCAGGTTATCTGTTATGAAATTAAAAGACACAGAGTTTGACAAAATTCTGGAGATGTCTCAATAATGTTTACTAAAAGCTGACAATTTTAAAACAATTTATTGTATAGTGGGTTTTATTCATATCTTAGGGTACAATCCACTATATGAGAAAACGACTTTATCAAATATCTACTGCCATATTATGTTCTATGGCACTCCATGTTTCCGCTCAGGTAAAGCCATATTTAGCCGTTGTACGTACATCCGGTGAAACAATTAAGGGTATTTTATACCAAGTGTCTCCGGATAGTATATGTCTGAAAACAGATCAATCCCGGATTTCATTCTGTCCGACAAAGGTTAAGACCATCAAGATTAAAGAGATTAGTAAAAATTCTAAATACCTGACCTACCTTGGGCAGGATGCCTATCAGGCGCGATATTTAAAAGTTTCCAGGAAGATGAAGCCAGTTCGGAAATGGGGTGAGGAAACACCAACCATAGAGGAAGAGCTTAGTGGAAGAATCATCACAGGTGTGTATAACGCCGCATTAAATGGCCTGGCATCTTCATTTCGCGTGATGAACGGGCATTCAAAATTCCTGAACGTTAACTATGATAAGGAAAGCTATAACCGGGAACTGGATAACCTGAATGTTTACGCACTTGAAAAACAACTAAGCAATCAAGCAGTAGACAATTCTTCATCGCAGTCCCTGGCTAAAGGAAATTAGTGCTTATTCTTTAAAAAACAATGCGCGCAGTTCGGGCGCATCAATAGGATTCATCTTACCTGCAAGGATAAGTCGTAGCTGACGACGTCTTAACGCACCATCAAACAACTCAATTTCCTGTGTAGTTTCTGGTACCAGTTCTGGAACGGGTATGGTTCTACCCCCTTGATCTATTGCTACGAAAGTATAATATGCCTCGTTCGACTTTACGCGCCCTCCGGTTGGAATGTTCTCCGCCCAAACGTCAAGTCGGACTTCTACCGAGGTGTGAAAAGCACGGGTAACTTTTGCTTCTATGGTGATTACATCACCGAGTTTAATAGGCTGCTTGAAAGATACATTATCTACAGATGCCGTAACCACAATCCGGTTGCAGTGTTTTTGAGCGGAAATTGCTGCTGCAATATCCATCCAGTGCAACAACCTTCCACCCATCAGATTATTCAAGGTGTTGGTATCATTCGGTAGAACCAATTCATTCATGATTGTGAACGAATGGCTTGGGTTTTTAGTTTTTAAACTCATATTCCCGCAAAAGTAAACAAATTGTAGTACATCATGTTATTGTTTTTGCTTCCCAAAAAGGGAGGATAAACATAGGAATGATCAATCAAACGTTAGTACAGTATTTTCATTGGTACTACAATGAAGAGGAAAAGTTGTGGAATAAAGCGAAAAATGAGGCAGCCCACCTGGAAGATTTAGGCGTGACGATGGTGTGGTTTCCACCTGCCTACAAATCGACAGAGGGTGCAAATTCTGTAGGATACGATTGTTATGATCTCTACGATCTGGGCGAGTTTGATCAGAAGGGTAGTGTGGAGACGAAATATGGCTCGCGCGATGAATATATTGCAGCGATTAAGGAACTGCAGGCGAAACACATCACGGTGATGGCAGATGTGGTGCTCAACCACAAAGCAGGTGCAGATGAGCTGGAAAAGATTCCGGTGCGTAAAGTGAACCCTGATAATCGTGAGGAATTCGTTTCCGATGTATTCGAAATCGAGGCCTGGACAAAGTTCACCTTCCCTGGCAGAGCGGGAAAATATTCGGAATTCATTTGGGACTTTCATGCTTTTAGTGGAATCGACTGGGCGGCTGATATTCAGGAAGAAGGCATATTTTCCATTCAGAACACCTATGGTGAGGGCTGGGAGCAGGTGCCCTCGGGTGAGTTTGGCAACTACGATTACCTGATGTTTAATGATGTCGATTTCCGTAATCCCGCCGTTCGGGAGGAACTGAAACGCTGGGGCGAATGGTATTACAAAACCTGCGGGATGAAGGGCTTCCGCCTGGATGCTGTAAAGCATGTCTCGGCAGATTTCTTAAATGAATGGATTGACCATATGAACGGGACCTTCAATGAGCAATTCTTTATTGTTGCCGAGAACTGGGTAACTGCGCAGGTTGAAGAACTACATGCCTATATCGAAGAAACGGGCGGTAGAATGCAACTGTTCGACTCGATCCTGCATACGAACTTTTACCAGGCGAGTTTGTCTGATGAAAGCTATGACCTGAGCAAAATCTTTGAAGGCACACTAACGCAAACGCATCCATTTTTATCCATCACCTTTGTGGATAATCATGATTCACAGCCCTTGCAAGCACTACAGTCGTATGTAGAATACTGGTTCCGACCTTTAGCATATGCGATGATCCTTTTACGTGAGCATGGGATTCCATGTCTGTTTTATCCGGATTTGTATGGCTGTAAATACATAGACAAGAACGAAGCAGGGGAGGACGTGGAAGTTGAACTGGTGGGATTACCGAACCTGCACACCATTAGCCGCGTAAGAAAGTTCCTGGCGCATGGCTTACAAAGAGATTACTTTGATCATCCAAACTGCATTGGCTGGACAAGGGAGGGTGATGATGAAAATCAGAATTCGGGACTTGCTGTGGTGATGAGCAATGGTGACGATGGTATAAAACGTATGGAAGTTGGAATTCGTCATGCCGGTAAACCCTTCACAGATGTTTTAGGCCACAGGTCAGAACAGATCATCATTGATGAACATGGCTGGGCAGAATTCCCATGCAATGCGAGAGGAGTGTCTATCTGGACGTCTGGCTATAACCAATAAGTTCTTCCCATCGGCTGCCAGGTTTCTTGTAGTAAACAAAGACCTGGTAGCTGTTGTCCGTTTCGAAAAACGAGCCTTCCAATGATATTTCGTCGACAGCGCCGGTTTGTAGATCTTTTAAGACATACTTGTAGTCGTACACACCTTGCTTCAACTTGAGGGTAAGCTGGTACTTGTTGTTGCCACTGCGGTCCTGCAATTGAAATGTTGGTGCAAGTATGTAATTGTTAAATCGGCCAACTACGTACACGGCCTTATTGTTTAGTCCCTGACGCAAGTCCAACTGGAAGGTGACATTCGCATAATCACTTTCTGTTTGCTCGTCACGGCCGTCCTGATTGCGAATAAAGAAGTTTCCATTTTCATCGAAGGTCCTGACGTACCGGCCCGTGGTTGCCAGATCGGGGAACAGTGATACCTGGTTGATGCTGTCGAGCTGGATATCCTGAACCTGTGCACCTTTGACGCGAAGACTCCTGATGTCGAACTTACGGAACTCGTTTCCAGCTGCGAAATCATTCGTAAAAGGGTCTTTGTAAGCCAGTTCTCCGGGCTTTATGGCAGAGGGCCTTCTTGTAGTTACCGCAGCGTAGGGTATTTGATTCTGCATGACAACAACCTTGACATCTGCCGCAGGATTTTGAATGTTGCCGGTATTAAAAAGGCTGACGTTGATCTTCTGATTTGTACCTCTAAGCGGAACCTGCATGCTCGGCAGGACTTCCATTCCAACATTCAGGCGATTATCAGTTACATAAAAGCGCTGGGAAATTACAGGTTTATTCAAGTCGCCATCGAGGTAAACTTTAAGCAGATAATTGCCGGATATCTTCGCGCTGATCTGCTGATTCGGTAAGCTGAGGCTGTAATGGGTGTATTTCTGAAGGGTGTTGGAAGAATAATCGTAATCTACGATCCGGTCTTCGGAAAAGCTTTCCAGGTATTCTATAGGGGATAGGCCTGAAGGCTGCCAGTCACTGCTGTGATGGACTATGGTGTACCAGTAATTCTTACTGCCACCCTCAAGATCATCAAAGCTGAAATGAAGCTTTTCATCCGACTTCAATGAAATTACTGGTATGGATTGCTCTTTCTGCTCGTTGTAACACATTACCGTCCAAACCTGGGGCTGGTAAACTTTGTTCTCATTGCTGAATGGCGTTTGCGCCATTACCTGCATGCCGGTTACAATCAGAAGGAGCAATCCAGCCAGTTTTCTCATGTTTAGCTTTCCAGTTCCATGATTTCAGAAGCAAGCGCTTCCCATGATTTCTGTGCGGCATCAAGCAAATGCTTGTCGGCCTGATATTTCTTGTTAATTTCGGCGAGTTTTGCCTGATCTCCGTAAACGGCATCACTAGCGAGCTCAGCTTCAGTTGCCTTAACTTGCGCTTCCAGGCTTGCAATCTCTTTCTCAATGTTCTGCAATTTGTCGTTTAGCTTTTTAAGCTGACTTTGCGTGGAAACTGGTTTTTCCTGAACCTTCGGCTTTTCCTCTTTTTGCGCTTTCATCGGAATAGGCGTAGGTGCGGGCTGTACCCGTTTACTGTTCCATTCCTCGTATTCAGCGTAAGTACCAGGGTATTCCTTAATATCCATGTTTTCAATGAACCAGATCTTGTTGGAAACATTGTCCAGGAAGTACCTGTCGTGGGAAACGGCAATGAATGTTCCTTCATATTGCTGTAATGCCTGGATCAGGATGTTTACAGACTGTATGTCCAAGTGGTTGGTAGGCTCATCCAGAATGAGGAAGTTGGAGTCTGTTGTTAATGATTTCGCAAGTGCGACCCTCGATTTCTCTCCACCGGAAAGTACACGTATTTTCTTAAACACATCGTCACCAGTAAAAAGGAAGCAGCCCAGGATGCCACGTAGCTCTGTGTCTGTGTGTTTTGGTGCGAATGCCTGAAGTTCCTCAAGGATGGTGTTTTCCAGGTGCAAAGACTCCAGCTGGTGCTGTGCAAAGAACGTTGTGGTTACGTTGTGACCAGTTTCGCAAGTGCCATCAAATGCTTCAGCACCTGCAATGATGCGGAGTAGCGTAGATTTACCTTTACCGTTGGCACCGATAAGTGCGATTTTATCGCCCTTTTCAATTAAGCCATCCGCATTTCGTAGAATTTCAATGTTTGGATAGCTTTTGTATGCGTCCTCAATTTTTATAACGTGACGGCCGGATGGTTTAGAAAACTTGAATTTGAAGTTCACCGTAGGATTGTCGTCGTCAACGTCTTCTACACGTTCCATCTTATCAAGTGCTTTCATGCGGGATTGTGCCATCTTCGCCTTCGAAGCTTTCGCTTTGAAACGCTCAATCAGACGCTCCTCCTGTTTGATTTTTGCCTGTTGGTTTTTAAACTCACCTTTCTGAATTTCACCTCTCAAGGCTTTTTCTTCCAGGTAGAAGGTGTAGTTACCTGCATAAGGCGTTAGCTTACCTTTACGGGATTCTACGATCCGGTTCACAACTTTATCCAGGAAGTATCTATCGTGAGACACGATTACAATAGCACCTTCGAAACTCATCAGGTAACTTTCCAGCCATTTGATGGAAGGTAAATCCATGTGGTTGGTTGGCTCATCCAGTAATAGGATGTCTGGTGTTTGAAGCAGGATTTTAGCAAGCATTACACGCATCCTCCACCCTCCGGAGAAGGTGTTTAGGGGGCGGTGTTGATCTTCAGCACTGAAACCCAGACCTGCAAGAATTTCATTGGCACGATACTCAATGTTGTAGCCGTCTAATGCTTCAAATTCCTGCTGTTTATCACTAAGTTTATTTAGAACTTCTTCCGAATAGTCCGTCTCGATCTTTTTTAATAATTCTTCAATTTCATCATGCAGCCTATTCTGACGTTCAAAAGCCTCCATGGCAACGTGCAGAATGCTATGATGAGAATCATAGGACAATAAATCCTGGTTCAGGTATCCGATTTTCAGGTCCTTAGACATTGAAATGGTACCTTCAGAAGGGGCGTATTCGCCAACAATTATTTTAAGAAGCGTGGATTTTCCAGTACCGTTAGCACCAATCAGGCCTATTCTTTCTCCTGGTTTGATGTGCCAGTTGGCTTCGTCATACAAGGCTCTGGAGCCAATTCGGAAGGTTAAGTCGTTTATTGAAATCATTTGTGCGCAAAAATACGATTTTTAGCTACAAAATCGTTGGTCATGCCTGCCTGCTAGATGGTTATTTAACAATTTGAAGACGAAGCATATTGAATTTATTATCTTCGTGCCATGTACCGTTTTATAAAACCTGTTTTTTTTCAGCTTGATCCGGAGAAAGCACACTACTTTGTTACCCGACGTTTGAACTGGTTCAATGACCACTTTCCTTTCGGAAAAACGATACTTCGCAGCACTTTTGGTGTGCACATTAAAGGCCTGGAGCGGGAGGTTTTCGGTATTAAGTTTAGCAACCCAGTAGGGCTTGCTGCCGGATTCGATAAAAACGGTGAATATATTGAGGCATTAAGTAATCTTGGGTTCGGGTTCATTGAAGTGGGTACAGTAACACCTTTGCCTCAGCCTGGAAATGATAAACCCAGAATGTTCCGCCTGGTGGAAGATAATGCGATTATCAACCGGATGGGTTTCAACAATAAGGGTGTAGATACCTTGGCGGAGCGGTTGAGACTGCTTAAGGCAAAGGATAGCAAGATTGTAATTGGCGGAAACATAGGTAAGAATAAGAACACGCCCAATGAAGAAGCGGTGAACGATTACATTAAATGTTTCGACAGGCTCTTTGATGTTGTTGATTATTTTGTTGTCAATGTGAGCTCGCCAAATACGCCCGGCTTGCGTTCACTGCAGGAAAAAGGCCCCTTGAAAGACATCCTTAATGCGCTGCAGGACCGGAATAACATCAATGGTGTTCGTCGGCCGATACTACTTAAGATTGCGCCTGACTTAACGAATGAGCAGTTGGATGACATCGTTGAAATTGTGCAGGAGACCAAAATTGCGGGTGTAATTGCGACGAATACTACGATCGATCGCTCGGGGCTGTATAGTGCCCCTGCGGTAACGGCAGAGGCGGGAGGCTTGAGTGGAAAGCCGCTGACCAAAAAATCTACAGAAGTGATACGATACCTGGCAGATAAATCCGGCCGTTCCTTCCCGATTATTGGGGTAGGCGGGATTCATAGTCCAGCGGATGCAAAGGAGAAGCTTGATGCGGGTGCATCACTGATACAGCTTTATACGGGCTTTATCTATGAAGGACCGGGTCTGGTAAAAAGAATTTGTAAAGCTTTGCTTTAAAAAATAGAACGCATAAAAAAAGCGGTTACCATTATGGTAACCGCTTTTTTTATGTTTTTAATGCAGATTAACCGTTAGCAGCAACTAGTTGTGCAAGGATTGCATTGTTTTTAGCCAATTGATTGGTAGTCGATTGCTGAGAACGGCTTCCTAATTCAATGTTAGTTGCTAATTTCAAACGTTTAACTTCTAAACGAGAAGTTGTTTTATTTTTTCTGTCTTTTCTTTTTAATCTCGTTACTGCCATGGTCTTACCCTTTAAGTTTTTAAATTTAAATAAATCTTGAGGTCGAGAGCGGATTCGAACCGCTGTAGAAGGTTTTGCAGACCTCTGCCTAGCCACTCGGCCACTCGACCCTTATGTAATTCAGGCTGCAAAAATAGTAATTATAAGTTAGGTTGCAACTTATTTGTACAAATTTCTGCTAACCTCTGCGCAGATAATGGCTGCGGATATGGAAACATTCAGAGATTCAGCGGCTCCCACACGTGGAATGGTTATACGCCGGGCAACAAGTTCTGCCACTTCATCTGAAATACCCTTGCCTTCATTACCCAGCACGATCAGGCCTTCCTGCTGCCAATTAACTTTAAAGATGCTTTCACCATCCAGCATTGCGGCGTACAAGGGGACATTTACACGTGGAAGGTATTCGGTAAGATTTTGATAGGATACCTGCACGCGTGCCAGCGAACCCATTGTTGCCTGTACGGTTTTTGGGTTAAATACTTCTACCGTGTTGGCCGAACAGATGATGTGCTTGAAGCCAAACCAGTCCGCGGTGCGGATGATTGTACCCATATTCCCTGGATCCTGAACACCGTCCAGTACCAATGAAAAGCTATGTTTTAAGTTTTCCGGATCAACTTCTTCATTAGCTGGAATCGTGATTAGCGCAATAATGCCCTGGGGTGCCTGAAGGGTACTAATCTTTTCCAGTTCAGCGTTGTTTACTTCAAATAACTTTATATTTGAAGGCAATTTAGGTAGTAAAGATTGGTATTGAGGCAGATAATAGATACTTTGTATCTGGTACCTTGAAGAGAAAAATTCCATTAAGGTTTTCATGCCCTCGACAATAAAGAGCCCATTTTCTTTACGGTACTTTTTTTGGTGTAACGATTTTATAAACCCTATCTGAGATTTTGAAAGCATACCTAAATCATAAAAAGAAGCAACAATTTCCTGCAATATTACTGTTTATTATTCTTTTTGTTACCGCGTGTTCTTCTACAAAATACATTCAGGATTACCAGTCGGTCGTGAAGAACGTCGAAATCGATAGTGTACCTAAGCAATATAATGAGGAGGCCCTCAACTACGTGCAAAAGGATATCCGGCCCGCTCCACGTTTCGGTATTAACGTCGGCTTGTATAACCTTTTCTATGGCCTCTTTAAAACCAAAGCCGTAGGCTCTCCGGCCCCCTTGTTGGATAGTGCATTGGTTGAAATCTCCCGTAGTCAGATAGAGAAGTTTCTGATGAGTAAGGGTTATTTCAAGGCAAAGGTTGATGCAGAGATCGCCGTTGAAAATCAACGTGCAGACATCCGTTTCAAGGCGCAGCCAGGCGTGCCGTTTTCTGTGAATGCTGTACGCTATGAGATTGCGGATAGCGCAATGCAGAAGCTTTATGTTGCTTCAAAAGAGCAGTTTACTCACCTGAGATCGGGTATGCAGTATGATGATGATTCCCTGGCGTATGAGCGGGAGCAGATCTACGAGCTCATGAAACAGAATGGTTATTACGACTTCCTCAGGCCATATGTAAAGTTCTCCGTAGATTCAAACCTGAATAACAATAAGGTAAATGTTGCTCTGCAGGTGGATAATCCCGAAGGCCGCGACCAGCACCAGATATTTACCATTGGCCAAACAAATATCTTGATCGCACCCACTACAGATGGTTTTCCTCAACGGGATAGTATCCGGTTGAACCCAAATAGCTTCCGGGACATCCGCTTTACCGATTTATCTGGCCATTTTCGAAGAAATCCGATCGTCAGGTATGACTTCCTGAAGCCAGGAGATATATACGACATCCGAAATGAGGCGCTGACTTATGACAGGCTTTATGAGCTTAACGTCTTTAAGAACGTCAAAATAGATTACCTGAAGGCGAAGGATAGCTCCAACAGGGTGGAGCCACTGATCAGGCTTATTCCACAGAAAAGAATGAGCAACCGGATAGAGGGTGAGGTACCTTTTAATGCGGGTACCGTTGGTTTTACATTAAGTAATACTTATACCAACAATAATATATTCAGAGGAGCGGAGCGTTTCGAATTCCAGGTAAAAGGCGGCTTGCAGTCCAGAATTGGGAACGGCAGGTCTCTATTCAGCGAGATCTATCAGCGGGATTTTTCTGTAAGTGCAAACCTTGCCGTGCCGAGGCTGATGGTGCCTTTTGATGTACCACTGATGGGAAAAAGCGGGATGCCATTTACAACCTTCTCCTCCAGTTATGTTTATTCACTGCAAAAGGACTTGTTTGACAGGAAGGTTTTTCTGAGTTCTATAACCTACGACTGGGTGGAGACCAAGTCGAAACGACACTCCTTGACACCACTGAATTTCGAATATCGCTTTGGAGGGTTGTTGATTGACACGACTACCGTTAAGGGACAAGAGCTGATTGCAGCCAACCTGTATAATATAAATCTGCTAGACCGCAGAGATATTACTTTGGGTGTGAAATATACTTATACGGTAAATGCGAACAAACTTTTATCCAACGAAGATTTCATATACTTCCGTGGGAACATAGATATGGCAGGAAATCTTCTTCAGGGGCTAACGAGCATTACAGGTGGTAATCACGATGCTGCTGCTGGTGATTATGCCAAAGTCTTTGGTCTTCCATTTAACCAGTACGTGCGGCCGGAAGTTGATCTCAGATATTACAAGGGATTAGGTGGTGCGCGCCAGTTTGTAGCCCGATTAAATGCAGGCGCAGGTTACGCTTATGGTAACTCGAGGGTGATCCCTTTTGAAAAGTTGTTTTTTGCTGGCGGTTCGAACGGTGTTCGTGCCTGGCAGGCCAGAACATTGGGTCCGGGAAATTACAACCGTGCGGAGCGTATCCCAAATGAGGAGAACAGAAGAACCCTCTACGGTATTGACCAGTTGGGGCAGATGCACATCGAAGCAAATCTAGAGTATCGCTACATGCTGCTGGACAAATTCTTTGGTGCGCAGTTGAAAGGGGCTTTCTTTCTTGATGCCGGTAACGTCTGGAACATCAACTCAAATAATGGGCAACCGGAAACCACCTTCAAGTTCGCACAACTTGGAAATCAGCTTGGTATCGGCACAGGGGTAGGCTTCCGGTACGATGTAGACTTCTTCGTTTTCCGTTTTGATGTGGGCCTAAAGCTGAAAGATCCGCAGTTCCGTGGGAACGACCAGTGGGTGATTAAAAAGTTCTTCAGCGGTGGGCAAGAGTTTAAAGACGAATACTTCAGAACACATAGCCCCGACGGTTACCGGTTTGTACAGTACAACTTTGGTATCGGACTTCCGTTCTAAAGCCTAAAACAATCGCTTTAATGCGTCAAAGATGGTTTCGAAGAACGTTCCAATACCCAGTCCGTTGCTGTGGTTAAAATAGAGCAAAATCAGGAATATAATTATCCCTAGTACCAGCAATTTCCGGAAAAGGAATACGATCACGACAATGATAAGTGGTATGATGACCAGCCACATGGAATTTACGGTATAAGGGCTAAGGCTGCCTTCCTTCTTATAAACATACACGAGTTTACTGTGTGTACCGCTGTCATTTATGTGTTTGATATATACGAATGCAGAACGCTCAAGCTGTAAGGGCACGATGGCTACGCCATCATTAAAGCGTAGGGACTGTGAGAAGCCACTTACGGTGAAGGTATAGATGCCGTTAATTTGTTCCAGTGGGTTCTCTAAAGAATCTGCAGCAATAATTGCCAGTTTGCTGTTTTTAAGCAGACTTTCTTTGACAATAAAGTTGTTGATGTCTAATTTCTGACTGAATGCAGTACTACTGAACGCAATAAAGAGCAGGAGCGAGAGGAATTTTATTTTAAGCATCGTTGGTTTGAAAAATAAATCAAATGTAGTAAAACCGCTTAGTTTTTGATTGTCTGTAAAAGATATTAAAACATGGCATGAGCTGAGGATCAAATTTTTTGTTGCAATTAATGATATGTCCCCGGATTGTATATCTTTGCGGCACGTTCCCGTAGTTCAATGGATAGAATTTCTGATTCCGGTTCAGACGATATGAGTTCGAATCTCGTCGGGAACACCAAGAAGCCTTTCAAATTTATTTGGAAGGCTTTTTTCGTACATGGGATTTTCCGGGGGGGCATGCCTTGCAGCTAAGATCAAAATTTTACAAAATGCTTCACGTCTGCACTTTTTTTTAGGTCGGGAATGATTAAAGTCCTAGGTTTGTCTCGAGAGCGTTAATGGATTGGGGCAGCCGGAGGGTTGCCCCTTTCTTTTTTTACTTTGGCATTGTTTTAGAATTGTAGCGTTCATCATTTAAAATGTGAACTAAATAGCGCAAAAACAGGTTTTTTTAAAATAAAAACCCACATTTGCAATCTTGTAAACAGCGAACGATGTAAAAAGAGGTCTATGGAAGAAATGATTGTGGAAGAAGTGGTGGAATTATTAGAGCAGCAAGATGATGCTCAATTGAAAGACTATCTGGACAACCTCAATATTTCTGACGTCGAACACTTAATTGATGAACTTCCGGAACATGCGGTTAAATTCATTGATACGCTCGCCATCAATCGCGCGGTTAACGTTTTCCGAATTCTTGACTTCCCAACCCAGGAGCGCATTCTCAAAAAGCTTCCAGGCACAAAACTCGCTGAGTTAATCAACCTTTTACCGCCCGACGATCGTACCGCCCTCTTCAGTGAGCTTAAAGGTGATGCGGTTAAAAAGCTGATCATCCTGCTTCCGGCAGCAGATCGCCTTGAAGCCCTTTCACTATTAGGTTATAAAGAAAATAGCGTCGGCCGTCTGATGACGCCGGATTATGTGGCGGTAAAGACACATTGGACTATCGCAAGGGTCATTGAACATATCCGATGGTACGGCAAAAACTCTGAAACGATTGATGTCATCTACATCATTGATGAGGAAGGGGTATTGATTGATGACATCAGGATACGGGAAGTTTTATTGGCCGAACCACAAACAAAGATTGGGGATCTTGCTGATAACCGAACCATCGCGCTAAATGCAAATGACCCTCAAGAGGAGGCCATCAATGTTTTCAGGATGAATAATCGCGTTGCTTTGCCCGTAGTTGATGATAGTGATGTGCTGCTTGGTATTGTTACCGTAGATGATATTCTGTGGTTGGCGAATGAAGAATATACTGAGGATATCCACAAAATCGGGGGTACCCAGGCGCTGGATGAACCCTATCTGGATATGCCTTTACTCGGCCTGGTGAAAAAACGCATCGGCTGGTTGATTGTACTTTTCCTTGGGGAGATGTTGACGGCAACGGCAATGTCCCACTTCCAGGCTGATATAGAGAAGGCTGTGATCCTGGCGATGTTTGTTCCATTAATCATCTCCAGCGGCGGAAATAGCGGCTCTCAGGCTTCTACACTGATTATCCAGGCAATGGCACTCGGTGAAATTACAGTTGGCGATTGGTGGCGTATTATGCGCAGGGAAATACAATCTGGATTAATGCTTGGTATTGCTTTAGGATTTATCGGTTTCTTACGAATTTTCATCTGGGTTCAGTTTACCGACATGTACGGCCCGCATTGGCTGCTCATTGGTTTAACTGTGGGCGTTGCTTTAGTTGGGGTGGTATTGTGGGGATCTCTGGCGGGCTCAATGCTGCCACTGATTTTGAAAAGGTTGGGTGCTGACCCTGCAACATCTTCCGCACCTTTTGTCGCGACCTTAGTTGACGTTACCGGATTGATTATCTATTTCTCAGTCGCTGTAATGTTCCTTAAAGGCGTGCTGTTATAAACGTAAATTGGATTTTGATTTTCATATAAAAGAAAAGGCAGCTGAACTTCAGCTGCCTTTTCTTTTATAATAGTATATGATTGATTAAACGTTGAAGCGGAAGTGCATGATGTCGCCATCTTCCACTACGTAGGTTTTACCTTCAATGCCGAGTTTACCAGCTTCTTTACACGCCGCCTCTGAACCAAGGGTTACAAAGTCATTGTACTTGATTACCTCTGCACGGATAAATCCTTTTTCGAAGTCTGTGTGAATAACACCGGCAGCCTGAGGTGCGGTGAAGCCTTTAGTAATGGTCCAGGCTCTTACTTCCTGTACACCCGCTGTGAAGTATGTGTATAAGTCTAGCAAGCGGTACGCCGCCTGAATAAGCTTGTTTACACCTGATTCAGTTAAGCCAAGGTCAGCAAGAAATTCCTGACGCTCTTCATAACTCTCCAATTCTGCAATTTCGGATTCTATTTTTGCGGAGATGATCAGGATTTCTGCCTGCTCATCTTTCACGGCTTCACGAACGCGATCTACAAATTCATTGCCGTTGATCACTGAATTCTCATCAACGTTGCACACATACATAACTGGCTTCTGTGTTAGCAAACCAAGGTCTTTGATGAACTCGAAGTCATCTGCATCGATTGCTGCAGCGCGCACAGATTTACCTGCTTCCAGGTGCGATTTGATAATGCTTAGAATGTCAAAAGTCCGCTTTGCTTCCTTGTCGGTTTTCGCCATTTTCTCTACCTTCTGAATGCGTTTGGTCACGGTATCCAGATCCTTAAGCTGAAGCTCTGTGTCGATGATTTCTTTATCACGAACCGGATCCACAGATCCATCAACGTGAATAACATTGCCGTCTTCAAAGCAGCGTAAAACATGTATGATCGCGCTTGTTGCTCTGATGTTACCAAGGAACTGATTTCCCAGACCTTCGCCCTTAGAAGCACCTTTAACAAGGCCGGCGATGTCTACGATTTCAATGGTGTTCGGTTGTACTTTATTCGGTTTAACCAATTCCGCAAGCTTAGTCAGCCTGTGATCAGGAACGGTAATTACGCCGATATTTGGTTCAATGGTGCAGAATGGAAAATTAGCGGCCTGGGCCTTCGCGTTTGATAAACAGTTAAATAAAGTTGATTTACCTACGTTCGGTAAACCCACTATACCACATTGTAATGCCATGAATGATTTTTTCTAGATTCGCCGCAAAGGTATCAAAAATAATCTTTATGTTTAGCCACATAAATTAAGGCGGAATATAGTATCATGGAAAATTATAATGAGCCTGAAATGGGGCATGAGGAAGTGGATGGACCGATCAGGCTGGTCATAACCGAGGATATCAGGAGCTATATTTATCAGGCTGCGAAATGGGCAAAGTTTCTTTCGATCGTCGGATTTATCGTAACTGGTCTGATGGTGATGATTGCACTAAGTGTTCAATCTGTTATGCAAAGTCTTTCGGAGATACCCGCGTACGCAGGGCTTGTGGCCTTAGGTTCTGGTGTAATTATGTTCTTTTACCTGCTTCTTGCACTATTGTATTTCTATCCAAGTTATCTGATGTATAAGTTTTCATCAGCAGCAAAGCTTGCCGTATTGTATGGCAATCAGGAAAGTTTGTCGGAAGCAATGGTTAAGATGAAATCAATCTTTAAGTTTTTTGGAGTGGTGACGGTGATAATCATCTCTATGTATGTATTGATGGTTGTACTGTTCAGCATAGGCGCGGGGATCGCTGCTGCCTAATAAAGAGCAAAGCTCCTGCTAGTAGGCAGGAGCTTTGCTCTCAATCTTATGTTTGAAGGTTATGATCTCCTTCTTCAACATTTCTTCAAATACCGGATTTATCATTTTTGAGACGCCTACACCAAGGCCACCTGCAGGTGGACGGTAGGACAGTACAATTTTGAGTAAGGTCCCTGTTCCATCAGGCGTTGGATGAAATTCTACCTTGCCGACATGAGGCAGCATGGAGCCTTTTACTGCACGCCATCCGATGAGATGTCCCGGTTCATCTTTTACAATTTCTGCTTCCCAATTGATGGGCAGGAAACTGCCAAGGACGTTCGACTTCCATTTGGAGAGGTTCTCATCAACCATTTCGACATCCATCAGGTGATTGATGCTTGCCGGGATATTGCTGAGGTTACGCCAGTAGCTATAAACTTCCTGACTTGGTTTATCAATCACAAACTCACCCCGGATGTTTACCGCGTGCGGCTTTCTTGCATCAATGCCAAGCTGATCATAAATCACGCATTTACCGGTAAATCCTCGATAGGTAAGGTATGCTCCGTACCAGAATCTGGATTTAAAAGGGTGTGCTATGCCTTTGCTCAGTAAAGCGCCACCAAGGAATACAGAAACCAGACGTTCTGTAAAGCCAAGATTGCGTCGAACTTCCCGTTGAATGGAGAATTTACCAGAGCGTAATTTTAAAGTTTCATCATGAATTACCATCTTTTGTCTGTTTAGTTATCGCTTCACCAATGGTGTTAACATCTTCTTCCGATAGCTCGCCCCACATCTGTTCCCACTTACCTTCAGCTTCCAGACGGATCTGGGTAAGTTCGTTCTCATCATCAAAGACGACGAAATACTCTATGCCATCGCTCGTTTCATCGGGCTTAACATGTAAATTCCGTTCCTGTCCGTTTAACGAAACTCCAATTTTGAATTCGGGATTATTTGTTCCTAAGTCTGCCATGATCGTTGTTTAAGTACAATTATTAACAGATTTATCATTCTTCTGTTTTAAAACTTAATATTTTGGGTACCGCATGCAACTTTTTAATATGATGTACGTCTTAGTAGTAAATCTGAAAAACATGAGAAAACTATATCCTTATTTATTAGCAGCCGTTTTAACCGGTGCTGGCTTGCATGCAAACGCTTCACTTCCGATCGTCATCAGGAAATCTGAGTTAAAGGCTAACCCGGATGTGCGCAACTTTCAGGGTCTAGCGGTACAAGGCCCGATTCAGGTGTTTGTTAAATTTGGTAATGTAGAAAGTCTGCGCCTGGAAGGGGATGAAGATGTGCTAGCATCCCTGGTATCTGAAGTAAGGGGGAATGTGTTGGTCATCCGTCCTAAGCCGAGTGTTACCAGCTGGGCTAAAAAATACGAGAACAAGAAGATTGTGGCTTACGTGACCGCGAAAACGCTGACCAGCATTACCATGAGCGGAAATGGCACGATCGACATCAGTGGTACGGTGGAGGCTGCGGAGCTGACAACAACCCTAAGTGGCAGCGGCCGCGTGACAGCCAATGTAGATGTGGATAAACTCACAACAGTACTTAGCGGTTCGGGCCATCTGGATGTTAAAGGCAAGGCCGAACGTGCAGATATAACCATGAGCGGTGCTTCACGATTTGCAGGAAAAAACCTTAAAGTAGATGTGCTAAACACCAGAATGAGCGGCGCTGGTCAGGTTGAAATTCATGCAGACGAGTCTATTGATGCATTGATCAGTGGTTCTGCACAGGTGAACTACAGCGGGAATGCCAGCGTTAAAAAACGCGTCATTGGGTCTGGCGGTGTAAATAAAATTTAATGCGGAAAGTTACGCTGGTGCCAGTATGGGTAAACCGGCGTAACTGCTGATACCTCATCCAGTCGGGAAATCTGCTCGGCGCTCAATTGCCAGCCGACAGCGCAGAGATTTTCTTTTAGCTGTTTTTCATTTCTGGCACCAACAACTAAACTGCTTATGGTAGGCTTTTGCAGCAGCCAGTTCAAGGAGATCTGAGGAATGCTCTTTCCGGTTTCCTGCGCAATTGATTCCAATACATCAACAATGTTGAATAGGAATTCCTGTTCGACATCGGGACCCTGACCACCACCCTGACTATAACGGCTGTCTGCAGCCGGCATAGGATGTGACCTGTTGATTCTTCCACTTAACCGGCCTGAAGCAAGTGGGCTCCATACGATTGTACCAACTTTCTGGTCTACTCCAAGCGGCATCAGTTCCCATTCAAATTCTCTATTGATCAGCGAGTAATATGCTTGATGTGCGACATATCTGCTCCATCCATAACGCTCAGAAACGGAGAGCGACTTCATGAGGTGCCATCCGGAGAAATTGGAACAGGCAATGTATCGCACTTTACCTTGTTTTACGAAATTATCCAGGGTACTTAACGTTTCTTCCACGGGTGTACTGGCGTCAAAGCCGTGCATGTGGTAGATGTCGATGTGATCTGTATTTAAACGTTTGAGGCTATCTTCAAGTGCCTTTGTGAGATGGTACCGCCCGGATCCGAAGTCATTTACACCTGGTCCCATGCGGAAAGTACCTTTCGTGGACAGGATATAGTCATGTCTCGAGATACCTTTTAAAGCTTGGGCAAGGATTTCTTCAGACATGCCATTAGAATAGCTGTTGGCGGTGTCAAACAAGTTCATGCCGGCATCAAGACATAAGTTAATCAGTTGCCTGGCTTCCTCAACCTGGGTGGTTCCCCAAGCCTTAAAGAATTCATTACCGCCACCGAAGGTAGCCGTACCAAAGCTAAGGGCCGGAACATGCAGTCCCGAACCCCCTAGAATTTTATAGTCCACAGTACTTTTTTGCTAATCTTAACCTTATTTGGATTGTTCAATGTATGATGGCTGGGTAATTTCAGATGCAGCACGCGGCGTCTGTTTATTACACTGGCCTAATGCCCAATAAATAAGCACAAAAATGATAATCGTAGAGAAGCACCCTCCGCCCAGTTTCTTGGCACCGTAGCCTGCAATCAGCGTTTTGAAAAATCCATTCATGTCTTTTTAGTTTATGTTAATATTAGTTGATTAACACTATAAAAGAATAAAAGGTTTTTGTCTAATGCTGGGCCTACCTGAGCTTTTTAGATCCGGATATGTTATACCTCAGGAAGAAGGCTTGCTGGTTGTCCATTATACCATCTGCATAATGATATGTAAAGACGAACCTGCCACTGATGTTCTTGAACAGGATTGGTGTCCATCCGAAATCAATACGGTTGTATGTTTTAGCATCGTAGAATTTATCGCCGAGAATTAAATGGTGACCTTCCCCAGCATAGAAAGTGTTGGTAATGCTAAATCTTTTGTAGCCAAGATAAAGATCAGCAACAAAGCCCATTGGTGTTACAAAATCAGAGACACTTCTGGTTCTCTCGAAGGACATCATGCCACCGGCAGCAATGGTTAAGGAATCCAGGAAGGTTGATTTAGAAAGGTCCACACCAAGCTTTACAGTCGCCGCACCATTGTCCTGCAAGTTATCTCCAGGCACTTCAATCGCAGCGCCCGCATTGTGGAACATGTAAGCGTGGTGACTAATGAAAAACTTGTTAGGTTGGTATTTACCGGAAAGTCCGAAGATAAAGGTTTCCCGGTCGATGTTTGTCTGTCTGCTGGTCCAATCCAGCCAGATGATTTCCCGAAAGGTTGAGGTTTCATACCTGCCCAGAATCCCTTGTACATTCGGGCGATAGTAATTCAGGGTGTCGGACAGTAATGCACGTGGATAATCGTCTACGAGGTTTTGACGAGGGAAGGATCCAATGAAGAAATCAACATTTTTCTTCTCGTATTGGTAGTAGATGACCGGTTCTATTTTGTCGAAGAAATTAGCACGTTGAGAGCCGAATTCGTACAGCGCGTTGAAGCCCACGCGCAAGCGATGGACACTATCGATCCTCAATCCCACCTCAGGAGAAATCCTGGTGCCAAAAATCGTTTGTGAGTACCGCCCCGACTTCATGTATTCGCGGTTATCCATGAAGCCGAAGAAACTGAGGTTGCCTTCCAGCTCCTGAGCAAATGTGGAGCCTGCGCTGAATATAAGTATGGTTAGGAGTAGGAATCTTCGTAGTGAAGCGATGGTGTGGTTCATATTATTTAACATTGACGTTGATCATGCTGCTGTTTCTGGAGCCGGGAAAGGGCGCTGTTTTTAGGGCAATAAAAAGCTTGTACTTCCCAGGTGTTTTCGGCGCCTGGATTTTAATGGTGAATTGGGTGGTGCCGTGTGCTGGAATCTTCAGTTGCTTATAGGCTTCGGATACGTTGGAAACCTGCACAACCTGTCCGGATTGGTAATAGCCATAGAGTAGTTCTACCGGGCTTTCATCAGCAATGTCTTCAAAGCGTACTTCATGATCGTAGGGGTTTTCTATTTGAAAGGTAATCTCCCGAAGCTCAGCTGTGTTCCAGTCATCATTGTAATGTAATGGGCTGAATTGAAGTTTCTGGTACAGCCGTACCTTATTGATAAATTTTCCGTAGAACTTCGCCTTGTTAGTCGGAATGGAAAATTGCTCCACCCCATCAGCAAAGGGATGATCCAGTACATACAGCACCTTTTTGAATTGAATACTGTCCTCTATTGGCCAGATGTCGAACTGGGTCTTACGGTATCCATAGGAATTGTTGCCAAAGCCATCTAACGTGTTGTTGTAGTAATTGTAATAAGCAGGTGCCTGAAAGCCATCCTGAAATATCACCGGATTGCCCTCTGCTGCCTGTGCGATGCTATTCGCCCAATCTTGGTATCCATAATAACTGGCTACAAACTTAACTTTCTGTAGACCCTCGGGTGCCGCCATCAGGACTAATCGGGCGACTAAAATTAAGCCGATGTTTACGGTAAACAGGATTTTATAGGTCTTGTTTAATCCCCCCCGGGCAATGTGTATATAAGCCAGGATGAATAAAGGTATAAATTCGATCAATGGCCAGTGCGCCTGAACCCTGCCTTTGAAGGTGTTAAGGAGAAAGAAAATGAAGACACCGATCACCAAAAATCTTAAGCCGCTTAAGAACAGATCTTGATTCGCTTTTTGTTTCCATGCACTTGAGATCAGGTACCAGCCCATAACGGGGCCCATCATCAACAATTGGTCGACAAAGTATTGTGCGGTGTACTCGAACTTGTAAGGACTTGCCGATCGTTCAAACAGGTGATAATGAATAGAAGGGTAGTCGTTCAGGTATTGCCAATAGATGTGCGGGGCAAATAAGGCGAATGCAACAACCATGGCTAGCCAGAAAGAGCCTTTGGTAAAGAGCTTTAAATTTGAAAGTAGTACAAAGAATATAACAAGTACACCATGATATTTGCTGAGCAGCAATGCCGCGGCAAGTATACCTAAGGCTAGCGCCCAGCCAAAGTTGTAAGACTTCAGATATTGCTGGTAGGCATACAAGAACAAGATCGTAAACAGGTATAGCGGCGAGTCCGGTGTGGTAATGAAGCCATAAACATGAAAGATCAGCACAGAGCTGAACAGCAGTATAAATAAGGCGCCGTTTTTGGTATAAGGCTTAACAATTTGCCACAACACGAAGATGGAGAGGGTGTTGGTAATAACTGTAACCAACCTTAAGCTTAATGGATTGTGTATAATCCAGTCGCCTGCCTTAATGTATAAAGCAACCATTGGCGGGTGGTCGAAGTAACCCCAGTCCAGAAACTTGGAGTACATCCAATAATAGGCTTCATCTGGGTGTAAACCGGTGAACAGGGCCTGAAGCAGGTTAATTAGAAACCAGGTGCCAAGGAATACATTAAGTAATCTCGTGGAGGATCGGCCTTGTTCAAGCCGTTGGAATAAAGGTCCCATGTATAAAATTATGGCGTAAAAGTATCAATTAAAATTGGTAGCGGAAATTATACAGTGGCTAACGCGGCCGGGCTGGCTGGTACATGCTCATTTTTTTTATATTTGAGTATAGAATTTAATTATGAGGATAAATCAACCAACCAGACTACTCATTGCATCCGCTTTAATGTGGAGTTTTTCTGCGACAGCGCAGGATAATTTCGGTCCCGTATTCAGCCGGATTAATTCGGAAGTACAGCAGAATTCAAAAGCTTATCCAAACCTTAAATCGGCAACTGAAACCATTGGTCATCGCTTAACAGGTTCGCCCAATGGCGCAAAAGCAGAGTCTTATGCTTACGACCTATTGAAATCTTACGGGTTTCAGGTGCGCTATCAACCCTTTGAAGTTGAAAGCTGGAATCGCATTAGCGTGGAAACGAAGATTGGCAATGAAGGCCGTTTGGAAGCCGTGAATGCGGTTACGCTGGCACATTCACCAGTAAAAGCGAGTGTCACTGCTGAGCTTGTAGATATGGGTAATGGAACAGCGGCTGATTACCTGGCAAATCCTGATAAGGTAAAGGGCAAAGTTGCGTTGATATTTCTGGGTACTTTGCCGGGCTCTCCTGAAAATACGCCCAGGTTGCATCGCTCGGAGAAAACAGCGCTAGCTACCCAGCACGGGGCCGTAGGCGTTGTCATCATTAACGGTGTTAAAGGTGATGTGCTACTTACGGGTACCGCTTCCGTTACCGGTAAGTTGATTCCGATTCCTGCAGTTTGTATTGGCCTTGAAAATGGAATGCGGATTAAGGAAACCATGAAACAAACCAAACAGTTCGCCAGTATTAACATGACGAACTTCTCGGGGATGATCAAAGCCCGGAATGTAATTGCAACGCTGAAAGGGAATGACCTTGCTGACGAGAAGATTGTGGTCGGCGGCCATCTGGATAGCTGGGATCTTGCCACGGGTGCAATCGATAATGGTATCGGCTCTTTCGCCATCCTGGATATGGCCAGGACATTCAAGAAGCTTAATCTGAAAACAAAACGTACGGTAGAGTTTGTGATGTTTATGGGTGAGGAGCAAGGCTTGCTGGGTTCAAAGGCCTATGTAGAACAGGCGAAAAAGGATGGTACATTGGGGAAAGTGAAGTTCATGCTGAACTATGACATGACGAATGATCCTAAAGGATTTACGACCGGAAGAAAAGAAATGGAAAGTCTGTTTAAGTCCTGGGGAGCGGACATTGCTAAATTAGACACAGGCTTCAAAAATATCTTTGCCGCTGGCGCTGGCTTGCACAGTGACCACCAGCCTTTCATGCTTGCTGGTATTCCTACAGGTGGCGGAACAGGTGGTAAATTGCCGAATAACTCCGGACCATACTACCATTCTAATGGCGATTCTTTCAAACTGGTAGACGAACAGGAGCTTAAGAACACCGTAAGATATAGTGCAATGCTAACATATGCACTGGCAAATACACCACAGATACCAGTAAAGGTGCAGACGGAGGAAGAGATAAAGTCGTTTTTACAGGCAAATAAATTGGAAACACCGTTGCGGATTGCTGGTGATTGGCGTTGGGACTAATCCCTTAATATATAATCAGTTATTAGCTTGTGTGGGAGCATAAATAATCCTACCTTTGCAAACTCGTTTTTAAGGCGTAGCAACACGCTGCTAATAACCACAATATGAAGAAAATCGTCGATTACAGAAAATTATTAGGTGTACAAAAAGATACCGAGTTAAAAGAGCTTAAAACCATTTATAGAAACCTGATGAAGGACTGTCACCCTGATAAATTTCAGGATAATGACGAGGAGAAGTTAGCTGCGGAGCAAAGAAGTAAGGAGATTATTGAAGCTTACCATTTTCTGGTAAGTATTGCGCCGGAAACCCTTTCGCTTTCTATTGAAGAATATACGCAGACCACGGCTACTTGTGGGATAGCGGATTTTTCATGGGCTGGATTGGTGCTAACTGTTCAATTTTTAGATGGCAGCAGCTACGAGTATTTTGAAGTTCCTAAAGCGGTTTACGTAAAGCTTGTTAATGCAGATTCACCGGGAAGATTTGCAAGAAGACACATCTTCAATGTTTATCCATACCGCAATATTGCTAAACTTGCAACAGCTTAATTAAGCCTTGCACAATAAAGTATAAGAATTAGCGTCTTTATTACGAGCGTTAATTAGATGACGGGGAGATCGCGAAAGTGACCTCCCCGTTTTTTTTAGCTCTTTTTCTCCTGTTCCTTAACGGTAGTCGGTTTATCTGCATTTGCCTGCACCGGAGCATCGCCTGTTTCAACTTCAACCTGACGGGTGGTTACCGCATAGTGGTTCGGATGGATCGGAGAGCCAAAATCCATTGCATAAGCTTTTGTGAATTCAGCACCGAAGTACAGTATAATAGAAGAGTAGTAGGTCCAGAGTAGGAGTACGACCAGAGAGCCGGCTGCGCCATAGGTACTACCGACATTACTTTTGCTGATGTAAAATGAAATTCCAAATTTCCCAATCATAAAAAGAACTGCAGTTACGATAGAACCTAGTGCTACATCGCGCCATTTGATTTTTGCATCTGGGAGCACTTTGAAGATTACCCCGAAAATGAAAGAAATAACGACAAGGGTGATGATTTGACCCACCACATTTACAATGATCACCGAGGTATCTTCGAAATTGCGGAACAAGCGATCGCTCAGGCCTTCAATCAACCACGTCACGCCTAGGGAGACTAAAAGAATGAAAACTAAACTCACGATTACGGAAAAAGATAAAAAACGGTTAAGCAACATCTTCATGAGGCCCAGTTTTGGTTTAGGTTTCAAGCCCCATATGGTATTGATGGAGTCCTGAATCTCGGCGAACACCGTTGTGGCACCCACCAGTAGTGTAACTGCTCCTATGATGATGGCAATTGTACTTCCGCCACTTATGGCTGCATTTTTAATAATATCTTGGAGTGATTTAGCGGTGTCTGCCCCCATGAAACCTTCCAGCTGCCGGTAAACTTCACCTTCCATGGCTTCTCTGCCGAGGAAAATGCCGCAGATGGAGATTATTAGGATAAGCAGTGGCCCCATTGAAAATACCGTGTAGTAGGCTAAAGATGCACTAAGCTTGGTAACCTTATCATCTGAGAAGCCGGCGAATGAATCTTTAAGTAGTCGCCATATGTCTTTAAACTTCATTTTTTTCATAGTATGCATTTTTAGGTTGATTATGGAACAATGTTGTAACCTTTTAGTTTTACCGCGATTTTATTCTTCTGTTTAAGCATATTCTTCGCTTTTTGTTTAAAAATGTTCTTGAATAAATAAAATGATATATTTACAGTTATACATTAAAGCTTAGACAATGAAGAGAATATTCAACACATCCTCAAATCAAACTGTTGTGAATACCGCGCTACTGATTTTAAGAATTGGTATTGCTTGTTTCATGCTTACCCATGGATGGCCAAAGCTTATGAAACTACTTGCTGGCGGAGAAATCCAGTTCTTAGATCCATTTGGTCTGGGCGCTACAGCATCTTTTGTGTTGGCGATTTTTGCAGAAGTGCTGTGCTCGTTTTTGCTTCTTTTTGGCCTCGCCACGAGATGGGCAACGATCCCATTGATCATTACCATGCTGGTTGCAATTTTTGTGGCGCATGCTGCTGACGGCTTTCAGAAGCAGGAATTACCTGGGCACTATGTGCTGGTGTACCTATTTTTATTGCTCGTTGGGCCCGGCAAATACAGCCTCGATTACCTTATAGGTCGGAAACTAAGTAGGAAGTACAGGGCTTTTTAAACCTGGGATCAGCGATCCGCCTTTAGCTTGAGTTCAAACTCAATCAGCTTTCCAATTTCCGAAATGTCAAAATCAAGAAAGCGCGGGGCAAAGTCACCGGTGCTCCATTGACCTTTGGAGCCCATAAAAAAAGGACAATTCTCTCCATCTTTGGAAATTTCATAGCCATTAGGGGTACCTTTCATTTCTGAAACATCGTAGGTTGTGCCCTTGGCAGTTGTTATTTGGAAAGGCTTCATCATACTGTTTTCTAGTTAACGATTTAAGCTCTACAATGTTTTATCTCGCTCATGTAAATGCAAATACCTAATATTACCGTTATAATAGTTTAGACATAACATATGAAGAAAATATTAGCCTTTGGGATCGTGCTGTTGGGACTGTGTGGTTGTGGTGTGAATAAGCAGGCGCAGCAAATCGCGGCACTTGAAAAATGCAAATACAGGTTGCTTTCCGCTGAACAGGTTACCCTTGGCGGTACAAACATTGCCAGTTTCTTAAACTTACAGGACTTAAATTTAGCCAGTTTGCCAGGGCTTGCGTTAGGTCTGCTTACGCAGGATGTTCCATTAAAAGCCAGGCTCAATCTGGAAATCACAAATCCAACGGGTACCGCTGCAGCAATCAATGATTTCGAGTATAAAGTGCTCATTAACAATCAGGAGCTCGCCACGGGCTTAGTGAATCAACTTGTGGATGTTCAGCCGGGAGGCACAACTGTGGTGCCGGTGAACGTTAACCTGAATGCTTACCGCTTTATTTCCAACAAACAAGTGATGCAGGAAGTTGCTGCCTTTTTACAGTCGGGAACGGATTCAGTAGCGCGTAAGGGTATGCTGACGCTGAAGATTAAGCCCAGTATTAAAGTTGCTGGCGCATTGGTCAAGTATCCAGGATTTCTTACCATTGATAAAGAGATTAGCAGTAAAGTGCTATTCAAATAACCAAAAACCAAATATTTACCGACACCAAGATTCGCGATTGAAGCTGTATGAAAATAAAAGTGCTGCCTTTCTACCTATTTGTTCTTTTCCCATTCTATCTAAACGCGCAGTCTCAGCGGTCCTATAATGCTGCAGAGATAAAACAGGGGCTGGAAGCTTTAAGTGTTACCGGCAGGGTGTTGTATATCGCAGCGCACCCGGATGATGAAAATACAAGGCTTTTAGCCTATTTGTCCAAAGGCAAGAAGTATAAAACTGCATACCTTTCTTTAACCAGGGGAGATGGGGGACAGAACCTTATTGGTACTGAGCAGGCTGACCAGCTTGGCTTGCTTAGAACGCAGGAGCTCCTTGCTGCAAGGCAAATTGACGGTGCGGAACAATTTTTTACCCGTGCCAATGATTTCGGGTTTTCTAAGACGGCAGAAGAAGCACTGCGCTTTTGGGATGAAAAGAAAATCCTGAGTGATGTGGTCTGGGTAATCCGCAAGTTTCAGCCGGATGTAATCATTACCCGCTTTCCCGGCGACGAACGTGCTGGCCACGGGGCGCATGCGGCATCTGCAATCCTTGCTGAAAAGGCCTTCAGCGCCGCTGCCGACTCACGGCAATTTCCGGAACAACTTGCTTACCTGAAGCCATGGAAGACCAGGCGTATTGTGTGGAATACGTTCAACTTTGGGGGAACCAACACGATTACAGCCGATCAACTTTCGATGGACGTTGGTCAGTACAATGCCTTGCTTGGGCAAAGCTATGGTGAGATTGCAGCAGACAGCCGGTCAAGGCACAGAAGTCAGGGTTTCGGCTCAGCAAAGCAGCGTGGTGCCGCAATGGAATCTTTCCAACATCTTGCCGGTGTACCTGCTAAGAAGGACTTGTTTGAGGATGTTGATGCCAGCTTGAACAAATACCCTGGGCTTAAAGATGTACAATCCCTCATCAACGATATTAATAAACGCTATCGCGTAGAAGCACCTTACGAATCTATAGCGCAGTTGCTTCAGCTAAAGACGGCGACAGCTAAACTGCCGTTTGATCACGTAAAACTGGATGAGCTGATTTTAGCTTGTGCCGGTATCTGGATAGAAGCGGTGAGTGCACATCCGGCATACGGCGTAAATGATCTGATGACCTATGAGTTGCAAGCAATATCGCGCCTCCCCAGCGGATCGCCGCTGAAAGTAGAGCTGCTGGTTGATCGCGAGGATCCAATAGAACTCAAGCCCGGCAATTTAATCCGCTTGAACCGGGCCTTGCCAGACAGTGCCCGAAAACTTACACAGCCCTATTGGCTTGCCAATCCACATGGTATAGGTGCATATGTGTTTACAGGTATCGAAAACTTAGGTGCACCTGAAAATAAAGCACCTTCAGCTGGAGATGTAGCCGTTAAAATTAATGGAACCCGCATCGCTGTGGATCGCTCCATCATATACAAATATGCAAATCCGGCTGTCGGAGAGATCTACCAGCCTTTGGTTATTGCCCCGCCGATTACAGCAACGCTTCAGGAAAAAGCTTATGTGTTCAACAACCAGACTCCAAGGAAAATATCAGTTTCGATCCGGAGCTTCATCAAGAATGCTAAAGGAAAACTTGAAATTAAAGTGCCAAAAGGATGGAACGTTGCTCCTTCCAGTATAGATCTTAATTTAGCTGAGAAAGGCACGGAGGAGATTTTAGACTTCACCGTAACACCAAATGAAAAAGCCAGTTCCGGGAAATTGGAGTTGCAGATCGTAACTGCAGGGGAGACATATAACAAGGGGTTCCAGCAGATTGCATATGAACACATACCTGTGCAAACACTGTTCCCGCAGGCAGAAGCAAGGCTGGAGCAGCTGGATCTTAAATTCGCCGGAAAACAGATTGGCTATGTTGCAGGTGCAGGGGATCTCATTCCGCAATCACTTAAACAGGTCGGGTATGAAGTTACCATGTTGGATGCAAATCTGCTGAATGGAGATCTATCCAGATTTGATGCAATTGTAACTGGGGTGAGGTTGTACAACATCAACGAGGATGCAGCAGCAATGCAGGCCAAGTTGATGGCTTACGTTAAGAACGGCGGCACGCTGGTTCAGCAGTACAACGTGAATAATCCATTAAAGATCAGTCAAATTGGTCCGTATCCATTTACAATAACACGCGACCGGGTTACAGAAGAAGATGCGGACGTATCGTTCTTAAAACCTGATCATGCGTTGTTAAACTACCCCAATAAGATTACCCAGAAGGACTTTGAAGGCTGGGTTCAAGAGCGCGGTATTTACTTCGCCAGTAATCTGGATGAAAAGTATACGCCAATTCTGCGAATGGGCGACAAAGGTGAGCAGCCTTCCAACGGTTCGTTAATCATCGCAGAGTATGGAAAAGGTAAATACATCTATACCGGCCTGGTATTTTACCGGGAGCTTCCGGCGGGGGTACCAGGGGCGTATCGCTTGTTTGTAAACTTGCTCTCCGCAGGCTCAAAAAGCACGGACGCAAAATAGTTTTGCCCCGAAACACGAGGATAATATAAAGTAGGAGGAGTACATAATAAGATGAGCAAACCGGATATGACTGAAAACGATATTAAGCAGGAACTACCTCCATTTGTTAAAACATGGAAGCAGTTTTACGTGCTGCTCATCATCTGGTTATTGCTGTTAATCCTTAGTTTTTACCTTTTTACCATCTACTTCCAATGAGCGTACTAGACTGGTGTGTATTGTTTGGTACGTTACTGGCCATTGTTTCCTATGGCGTTTACAAAAGCCGCGGTGCTAAAAACATAGACGGCTATCTGTTGGGGAACCAGTCACTGCCCTGGTATAGTGTGTGCCTCTCTGTGATGGCTACACAAGCAAGTGCGATCACTTTCCTTTCGGCACCAGGGCTAGCATATTCATCGGGCATGAGCTTCGTGCAGTTCTATTTCGGACTTCCGCTAGCCATGATCGTACTCTGCATAACCTTTGTGCCCATCTTTCACAGGCTTAAGGTTTACACGGCCTACGAATACCTGGAACAGCGCTTCGACCTAAATACGAGGGTCCTTACCGCCATCTTGTTTTTAATACAGCGGGGACTTTCAACTGGTATTACCATTTATGCACCTGCTATTATCCTCTCTACAATTCTGGATATCAATACCGTGTATACAACTTTGTTCATCGGGATCATCGTAGTTTGCTATACCGTATATGGCGGTACCAAGGCGGTTTCTTACACCCAAATGCTGCAGATGAGCATTATCTTTTTGGGACTGTTTGCGGCGGGTTATGTTGTCGTTTCCTTGCTCCCGGGGGACATCGGCTTTGTTAAAGCGATCAGCATTGCGGGCAAGATGGGACGCGCGAATGCCATTGATTTCAAGTTCGACTGGAACAACCAATATACCGTATGGAGCGGATTGATTGGTGGCTTCTTCTTACAGCTGTCTTACTTTGGAACGGATCAGAGTCAGGTGGGTCGATACCTGACCGGTTCATCGATCAGTCAGAGTCGCCTTGGTTTGCTGATGAATGGACTGGTGAAAATTCCAATGCAGTTTCTGATCCTGCTGATTGGGGTATTGGTGTTTACATTTTATCAGTATACCAAACCGCCAATTTTCTTCAATAGCTTCGAACTGAATAAACTTGAAGCAAGTAACTATAAACCACAGCTCGACGCTATTTACGAGCGCTATGATGCAGCCTTTGCAGCAAAGCAGGAACAACTAAACCAACTTAATCGCGCACTCGACGCTGGGGATGAAGCTTCAATTAACGCGCAGCGGAAACAGCTGCAGCTTGCCGATCTTGAAACCCGTTCGCTTAAAAAGGAAGCAACAGACCTAATGTTGAAAAACGATCGCAATGCCGACGTGAACGACAATAACTACATCTTTTTGAGCTTTGTTACCCGATACCTGCCGCAAGGATTAATTGGTTTACTGATCGCCATCATCTTTTTAGCATCCATGGGCTCTACCGCAAGTGCGCTGAATTCGCTGGCTTCCACCAGTGTAATTGATGTTTACAAACGTCTGATCAAGAAGGATGGTTCCGACAGCCAGTATCTTTCTGCTTCTCGCTGGGCGACCATCTTTTGGGGCGTGATCTGTATCGCGATGGCGCTCTATGCGAGCAAGATCGGGAATTTGATTGAGGCAGTTAATATCCTCGGCTCATATGTCTATGGAACCGTCCTCGGGATCTTTCTTGTGGCTTTCTATGTTAAACGGGTAGGTGGCAAGTCGGTTTTCTTCGGTGCATTGATAGCCGAATTGCTGGTTTGTATCACCGGATACTTTGAAGTCATCGCTTATTTGTGGCTCAATGTACTCGGCTGTTTCCTGGTGATTCTATTTTCGCTTGTGATTGAAATGCTAAGGCCCAAGCCGCTCATCAAACCATAGCGTGTTCCTGATGTAAATCCATCAACTTCCTTGTCACCGGCTTTATGGCTTAGTTCTTGCATATATTTCACATATCTTCCGCTTTATTTACATTAATAACTTAAAAAAATCGTAGAATAATGGATTTTCTGCACACCATTTTGGGCGACGACATTCAGGCGGGCTTACTTATCATTCTAAATCTTATTATCATTGAAAGTCTGCTCTCTGTAGACAACGCGGCAGTATTGGCAACAATGGTGATGGACCTTCCCAAAGATCAACGGGAAAAAGCCTTGCGGTATGGCATTATCGGTGCTTACATCTTCCGCGGTATCTGTCTGGTCTTAGCTGCCTGGCTGGTAACCATCTGGTGGCTCAAGCCAATCGGGGGCTTTTATCTGCTCTACCTTGCAATCTCTTATTTGCTGAAACGGATGAAAAAGAAGGAGGAACACCATCTTGAAGCCATCGATAAAAAACGGAATTGGTTCTACAGGTCTACAGTTGGACTAGTAGGAAACTTCTGGGCGACGGTAGCACTCGTAGAACTTATGGACCTGGCTTTCTCGATTGACAACGTTTTTGCAGCAGTCGCATTTACAGATAACATCTACCTTATTTATATCGGCGTATTTATCGGAATCCTCGCCATGCGCTTCGTTGCACAAGGCTTTGTTAAGCTGATGGAGCGATTCTCCTTCCTGGAGTCGGCGGCATACCTGGTAATCGGCGTGCTGGGGCTTAAGCTCTCTGCATCCGTGATCACGCATTTTGCGCCAACATCGCCGATTTCAAAGTTCCTGGACAGTGAACGAGCGGACCTTGCAGTATCCATCATTACTGTTGCAATTTTCGTGATTCCAATTGTAAGCTCCATGGCGTTTAACTTTCCAAGGCATAAGGTTGGTCCCCTGGATGAGGATCTTTAGTAATGTATTTTCTAAATCAATAGCATTTATAACACACAAACATCACTTATGAATAAACTGAATCTTAATTTTAAAAGTACTGCCGCGGTATGCCTGGTGTTACTGGTTACATCGCTCGGCATACAATCTTGTAAAAAGACGCGATCTGACATCTCAAAAGCCCTTTATGGGGAAACGAAAAACAAAGCCTTTAAGGATTTGCAAAGTGACACCTTTGCTGTAGTGCTTAAAAAAACACTGGAAACGAAGCGTTCAACACTGAACAATCCAAAATTGATCACGGCCTTCTATGAAGCCAATGATTATGAACCAGTTTTAGTGCTTAAACATCTCCCAGAAGGTAAACTAAAGGTAATTAACGAGTACTTTAGCAACGTAAAGTCTCATGGCCTGGAGCCGGAAATGTTCAAAGCTTCTGCTTTGAACAACCTCATCACCAAGTTTTATGATAAAAAAGGCATAAAGTCTAAGGAAGAAGCTTACCAAAGTTTGGCTGACCTGGAGATCATGGCTGCAAATGCGCTGATCAACTACAGCAATGCCATGCAGTTTGGTGTAATCAGCCCTAGAAAAATCTATGCACGTTATTATACCGAAACGAAGCGCCCTAATAGTGTATCTATGCAGCGCATCTTTTCCGTGACGGATCTCAAAGGTTATCTGGACAGTATTCAGCCGAAAGACCCACAGTATTTAGCATTGCAGAAGGCGTTAAGCACTGGATTTAAAGATCCTAAGATGTCAGTTGAAGAAACACAACGCGTCTTAGCTGTAAATCTGGAACGTTTAAGATGGAAAAACAAACCTACAGAAGACAAGTATGTATTGGTGAACATTGCAGATTACAATCTTGATGTCATTGAAAAAGGTAAATCTGTGCTCAACATGAAGGTTGTTGTTGGTGAAGGTAGAAATAAGACCTTTACAGATAATCTGGTTGAATACGATGAGCATGACTTGAAAAAGGATAGACCATTTACAAGAGAAACACCTCAGCTAAATAGCATGATTCACAGTGTGCAGGTAAATCCAGTGTGGAATATACCGCAGAGTATCGCAACAAACGAAATCACGAAGAGTGCCGCGGCAGATCCATACTACCTTTCGAACAACAACATCGATGTTTATAAGAACGGAAAGATCATTGAAGACACGGAAACGATCGACTGGTCTGCACCAGATGCTGGAAAAGTTTATGCATTCAAGCAACGTCCGGGTGAAGACAATGCATTAGGAAAGATTAAGTTCCTGTTTAAAAATCAAAGTAGCGTGTATTTACACGATACCCCTGCAAAAGCTGGTTTCGCCAGAGCTGAGCGTGCAATGAGTCACGGCTGCGTACGTGTTGAGAAACCATTGGACCTTGCACATGCGCTATTTGGCGACGGCTCCAAGTTCGACCTGATCAAGAAGAATATGGAATCTAATAATCCTGAAGCAACAGATCTGGCTTTGCCGAAAAAAGTGCCAGTGTATCTGACCTATTTTACGGCTTGGGCCGACCCAAGTGGTGGCCTGAAGTTTAGAAAAGATGTATATGGGTTAGATATCGTTTTATATACCTACTTGCAAAGACTTAGCGGGAAGTAAATCCTCGCTTTTTACAGGAATATCTGTGCTGTTAGAAGCAAATGCTGCAGCTAAATGGTTGTCAAGATATTTCGAAGTATAACGCTGATCAGCACCGTTGATGAACAATACAGTTTTACCTTCAATGGTGTTGATCAGTTTATCTGATAACTCAGGTGCAACAGCAGGACAACCTAAGCTACGACCTAAACGGCCTAGAGCATTAATGGTTCCCTGACCAACATAATCCGCGCCGTGTACAACAATGGCACGACGACGAGCATTATCATTGTAACCATTATCCATTCCATCTAAACGTAGGGAACGACCGTGTTTTCCGTAATAAACTTCACCAGTGATGTAGAAACCAAGACTACTCTGGTTTGAAGAATTAACGTTTGAAAAACTGGTTGCGCGATCATCACCTGTGTTCTTGCCATGGGCAACCCAGGTATTTAAAAGCAGTTGCTTTTTGTCCAAATCAATCACCCAAAGTCTTTTAGTACTACTGGTTTGACTCATATCGGCAATACTGATGATGGATTTTGCAGCTGATAATTTACCTGCATTCTTCAGGTTATAAAAACCGGTAACGGCTTTTTCGAATACAAGCTGACTTAATCCCGTTGCACCAAGGTTGGCTGCAAGGTATAGATCGTCAAGGTGTTTGTTATATAAAGAATCTGCGGAAATCGCTACGGGGGCTTTACTCACTTCGACCGACTGATGCTTAGCCGCCTGAGTTCCAGTACTTGGAATCCATCCGGTCATCATCACTGATAAAGTTACTAGTAAAGATCCTGCGCCTGCTAAAATGTACTTTCTCATAGGTTTAAATTTGGTTGGCTATGCGTTGGTAAACGTTTGTTGAGGTAAGGTTCTGGTCAATAAGCGGAGTGTTTATTTTGAAAGAGCAATGAGGTTTGCCGTTTTGATATATCAAAGGTAAGCAATCTATCAGGTTTATTACAAACGATTAATTGCTTTTACCTTCATGTGACTTTCTTAGAATCATTCTAAACAATGTAGATGATCCCACCGCCAGGTATAAAAACCATTACAAACGTACTAAAATGGCTGTTGCCATTGGCGCTTAGGTTTTGCTTTCTATTTTTGCAGCAAATTTAACTAAGATCCTGAATGAAGAAACTGCTACTCCCATTGTTAATGCTACTAAATACCGCCATTTACGCTCAGAAAAACGAAATTTCAGGTAAGCTTATCGACGCCAAGTCGAAGATCGCTATCCCAGGTGCTACCATCTGGTTCGGTGATGATCATGCCGCAGATATCAGTGATGAGCAGGGTGTATTTAGCATCAGGCGTAGCATGGATGGTCCTGCAACGCTCTACATAACAGCTATTGGGTACGAAAGGCAGGAAATTAAGATCAGCAACATAAAGGCGGGACAAGTTTTCAGTTTACAACCTGCGACCAACCAACTGCAGGATGTTCTCATTTCCGGCACAGCCGGGAACCCTTACCGGGCGATCAGTGATGCAGATATTCGTCTGCGCGGTGTGTCCAACTCACAGGAAGTTCTGCGAATGGTGCCGGGGCTCTTCATTGGGCAGCACCAGGGTGGAGGTAAAGCCGAACAGATCTTTCTGCGGGGTTTCGATAATGATCACGGTACTGATATTAAACTTGAAGTGGATGGCATGCCTATAAACATGGTTTCCCATGCACATGGACAAGGATATAGTGACAGCCACTTCATCATTCCCGAAACGATTGGTAATACAACTTTCAAAAAAGGTAGTGCAGATGCAGAGAAGGGGAATCTGGTCACTTCAGGGTATGCGGCTTTCCACACGCTCAATGCTTTGGACCGGAATGTTTTCCGGGTTGAGGCCGGGCAGTTTAATACTTACCGGGCGCTCGCAATGGTCAACCTGCTAAGTAAAAAAGCAATGGACCAGAACCATTCCTGGTATGCAGCTGGTGAATACCGGTATTCGGATAGCTATTTTGAACACCCTCAGCGCTTCAAAAGAACAAACTTTTTCACAAAATACTACGGACGTATCTCAGACAACAGCACGCTGGCCGCTTCCGCTTCAACTTTTTACAGTGACTGGAAAGCTTCAGGGCAAATCCCGGATTATGCAGTCAACGACGGTACAATCGGCTTCTTTGGTGCTTTAGATCCGAACGAAGGTGGTGTAACCTCCAGAACCAACTTCAACGCCGTTTTACTGACCAGTACACCGAACAACAACCTGATCAAGAATCAACTTTATTATTCGCGTTATGCGCTGGACCTCCATACCAACTTCACATTTTTCCTGGAAGACCCTGAAAATGGAGATGAAATTCGACAGCGGGAGGGAAGGGACATTTTTGGATATCACGGAAGCTACACACAGGACGATTATATCGGAAATCTAAAACTTAGCTCGCAAATCGGCCTGGATGTTCGATTGGATGCAACCCAAAACTCAGAACTCTCGCACACCAGAAACAACACCTACTTACTTGACGCAATTAAACTTGGCGACATTACGGAATTAAACTCTGGGGTGTTCCTGAATGAAACACTGCGCTTCAATGAAACCTTCAGCATCAATGCAGGCTTGCGTTTCGACCAATTCTATTACCGTTACTACAATAAACTGGATGAAGACCCGACTTTAAACGGCGCTGGCGCTTATAAAGAACAAAATAATATCCTTAGCCCGAAGCTTAGCTTCTTTTATCAGCCATCCTCCCGCACGCAATTCTATTTAACTGCAGGTAGGGGTTTTCACTCCAATGATACCAGGGGAGTAGTCTCTGCCGCAGGGCTGAAAACATTGCCGGCAGCTTACACAACGGATCTGGGTACGGTGTTAAAAATTTCGGACAAACTACTGGTAAATGCTGCGGTTTGGCAAATCCATCTGGATAACGAATATGTATATAGCGGAGACGGTGGATCGGTTGAATTCAGCGGTAAGACACAACGCGTAGGCTTTGACTTCTCTGCGAGGTATCAACCAATTCCTGCAATTTACCTGGATGCAGATCTTAACTATGCGCATGGGCGTGCTATTGACGAAGCTAAAGGCGAAGACTACATTCCACTTGCACCAGTCTGGAGCAGCTCAGCAGGGATTACTTACATGAATAAAACGGGTATTAATGGTAGTTTGCGGTACCGGTATTTAGGCGACCGTCCGGCAAATGAAGATTACAGTTTAACTGCTACCGGGTACTTCATCACTGATCTTGTTCTGAACTACACCGCGAAGCGCTATGAGGTCGGGCTAACCGTGAATAATCTTTTTAATGTGAAATGGAAGGAAACGCAGTTTGAAACGTTAACGAAGTTAAGGAACAGAGATGCGGTGAACAGCATTGCTTTTACGCCGGGAACAAAGTTCGCAGCCTTAGCGCATGTAAGCTTCTTCTTTTAGGTGATGCTCAGATCCCCCATGGATTGGAGGATTGAAAGATGTGGCGGAATATATTGTATGTTTTATCATGCAGTGCGCGTACGCAGCGCTGCATTTAATTGGCTATAGTCAGTTTATTGCTGCTTCCTTTAAGGCTGTCGATCGTTACTTTTAAGATATTCATTGTCTCTTCCGGACTGTTTACTGGAAATGTATATTGCTTTTTAGCCCTTGGTTTAACTTCTGGTGTCTTCAAACCATCAGAAGCGGAGAAAATGAATGGAAATGCAACGATTATAACACCATAGGTAATCTGTTTTAAGTGTGGTAACGTTTTCATAGTATGCTGGTTTATACATTATAAACCAAATTAAATGCCAAAAACATTTAACCAACATTCACAAAACAGGAACATTATAGCATCAAGCGACGTAAACGGTTTTGATGTTTACAAATTCATGCATGCCCACCAGCCCGAGCTCCCTTCCATAACCAGATCCTTTGATGCCACCGAAAGGCAAACGGGGGTCTGACTTAACGAAGCTGTTCACGAAACATGATCCGGCCTCTAGTTGTGTTCTGGCGATCTGCTCTGCTTTTTCAACGTCACGGCTGAAAATCGCAGCGCCAAGTCCGAACTGCGTGTCGTTTGCAATATCAACAGCCTCTGCGATATTCGATGCCTCCATGATAGATGCTACAGGACCAAAGATCTCTTCCGAATATGCCGGCATGCCTTTACGGACGCCCGTTAAAATGGTAGGGGTGTAGAAGGCGTGATCGCCAGGATAATCGGGAATTTCACCCCCGAGAATACACTTTGCACCAGCCTGAATATTGCTTTGCACCTGTGCATGGAGTTCGTCGCGCAGGTCTTTTCGCGCCATAGGGCCAAGTTGTGTCGCTGCGGCTAAAGGATCGCCGGTTATCCTGGCGGCCATTTTTGCCCGGAAGATTTCCGTGAATTCACTGGCGATGCCTTTCTGCAGGATAAAGCGTTTTGCGGCAATACAACTTTGACCATTGTTAATGAGTCTGCTTTGCACGCAAATTTCAGCTGCAGCTTCGAGGTCCGCATCTTCAAGAATGAGATAAGGATCGCTTCCACCTAGCTCAAGTACAGATTTCTTCAATAAACCAGCCGCCTGTGCGGCCACTTGCCTGCCTGCTTCTGTACTTCCTGTAAGCGTAACGGCGCGCACCAGCGGATGTTCAATCACTTTAGCAGCAGCCTTGCTGTCGATGAGCAAGGTCTGAAAGACATGTTCCGGGAAACCTGCTTCCAGAAGTACTTCTTCAATGGCCAATGCACAACCGGGAACATTCGAAGCGTGCTTTAGTAATCCACAATTGCCCGCCATCAATCCCGGAGCGACAAAGCGAAAGACTTGCCATAGCGGAAAGTTCCATGGCATTACGGCAAGCACAATACCCAAAGGCTGATAAGAGATGTAGCTTTTCCTGGCCTCAGTATGCACCGCTTCATCCGCCATATAGGCAATGCCGTTTTGAGCATAGTATTCACACACAGCGGCACATTTCTCAACTTCAGCTACGCCATCCTTCAAGGGCTTACCCATCTCCAAAGCCATGGTCATCGCAAGTGCATCTTTACGTACGCGCAGCACAACGGCGGTATTCATTATCAATGCTGCTTTCTCGTCAAGCGGAACCCGGCGCCAGTGCTTCCATGCAAGGTGTGCCTGCGCGATCTTCTTGGAAACCTCATGCTCGCTGTGTACGGTGTAACTTTCTACAACTTGGCCGTTAACCGGATTGATGGATTGAATTGACATAGGAATTGTTTTAAAACAAAAAACGGAGATATTTCGTCCGAAATACCCCCGTCTAAATTAACGCTCTCAGTAATATAGACGACTAAGAAGCCGCTTTATTGTATCTGCCTTGAAAAAAATCTTTTCGTGCCTATTTTAAAACATTCAAGACATTTCCATTTAGGATAACAGTGGCTTGGTCAGTTAAGCGGTACGTCGCTTTGGTGATGTCTGGGTTGTTGAGCACAAGTCCACTTTCTCCTGGAATAGTGAAGTTTGCGGCTTTGATTTTTGTGCCTTTCTCGATCCTCAGACTGCTGCCACCTTCCTGGTTGCCAATCTTAGCGGTGAGGGTGTCTAAAGCCATATCGATCAAATTGGCCCTGCCTGATGTACCTAAGTCGAGCGCCAGGGCGTTTTGCTTAAAGCCTTTGATCTGCATTACTGCCTGCGGATAACTTTTCTGGAATTTAATCGACTGGTAAGGACTGGTTTTTACCTGATCAAGCCTGTTTAATACAAGTATGAAAGTTTCGTTGCGAAATGGTGCGCCTTTCTTTGCATCTTCCACAACTTCCAGTTTCAACTTTTTCCCATTCTTAGACCATTTAATGTGCTCTGTAAAGCTCTTACCGATATATAAACCTTCTTTCTTGCCTTGCTCAATGGTAACTTCCATCTTTTCAGAGTCTGCTATTTCGATGTCACTTACACTGTTGACTGGTATAAACTCCATTCCATAGAAGCGACCACGCCATTCGCCTTTATCATAGAAAGCTTTCTGCGTAAGATTAAAGGCGGTGATGGCAATGAAGCTTGCGGCTACCGCAGCTATAATTAGTATGGTGCTGGTTTTCATGACTGGTTCTATTGATAATTTTCTGAAATATATAATTGGTAACGTTTCTCAAGTTCATCCATATTGATGTCCAGCAAATACATGTTGCGGAATAACTCTGGCAGCTCTTGTCCCAGGAAACGTTCCCTGCTGTAGGCCTTAATCTTTTTGGTGGCATCCGCAGTGGTATAGAACCCGATGCCGCGTTTGTTATAAATTACCTCTTTGTTTTGCAGGTACTCGTAGGCCCTTACTACTGTGTTGGGGTTCACTTCAAGCTGAACCGCCAGCTCCCGGACAGATGGTATTTTATCATCCTGAGCCCACTTCCCGAGCAGTATATGCTCGCTGATGTACGCTGCTATCTGCAGGTAAATCGCTTCGTTCTCTCTGAATTCCATCTTAAACCTCCTTTTCTTTCAATTTAAAATAAGCACCCACCCATAAGATCAGGGACATCACAGCAATCAGGATCCATGGTATATAGACCGTAGCAGGCGAAGGATGAAGCTCAATGGTGTTGCCGCTTTCAAGTATTCTCATGGAATCAAAAGGGGCAGAGAATTCCGCATGCCCACCAAAGATGATTTGCAATAGTGGTGCGTTTAGCAATATCAAGCCCAGCACGCTCGCAAAGAAGACAAAGCCGGTTTTAATGAAGTGCAGCTTTTCGAAGAATATCGCACCAATGAAAAATATCGAATGTATAAAGGTGAAGATCATAAGCCCTGGAAAGAACTTCGAGTCTTCCACGGTAACGATGTTTACCACTTCATTTTTCTGCACAGCTGTAAGATTCGCAATACTGAGGATGGTGAAGTCGATGAAGTAGAAACATAAGGTGTAGAGCACCTGAAAAATGACGTATGAATAAATCCAGCTAACGAGGTAACGTTCTAAATTAGATACTGGCAGGGTAAGCAATGGTATAGCCTTCTTTTTGCTGCCATAATCGCTGAAAATCACGCTGGTAAACATGGCACCCGATAGTACTTTGAATACCAGGTAAAACGTCGCTTGTACGTGTGGCCCAAGGTATCCATCATTGGCAAAAGTCGCAAAGGTTAAGAAGCTGGATAATATTGCCATCAATACGGCAAGTGATAAAGGGTAAGTGCGGGCATTTTCCTTGGTATGTTTAGAAAGCAAAAGGCCGAATCGCTGAAGATCAAATGTGTTGTTCATAACTGTTAGTTTAAATATGATGTTACTGCCTGGCTCTTATTCGTGATTGCATTGAAAAGCAACTCCATGTCAACCTTACTATAATTCTCCGCACGGTTGATGCTGATGGTGTTGATGCCGAAATCACCGTCTTCCTGATACAAAATGTCAGCTTTCTTAGCCTGAACTGCTGTGCTGAACTGAATCTTCTCTGAAATCTCCTCAAGGCTCTTGTTCAAGACAATTTCCTGATTATGAACAACCACCAAACTGTCTATTAAGCTATCAAGGTCACGTACCTGGTGAGTAGAGATAATGATACAGCGATTGTCTGTAAGTGCAGCAGCAATGATTTTCCGGAACTGAACTTTTGAAGGAATGTCAAGCCCATTCGTCGGTTCATCCATAATCAGCGTTCCAGTATTGGTCGCCAGTCCAAAAGCAATCATAACTTTCTTCTGCTGTCCGAAAGAAAGCTTGTTCAGCATCTTGTCGGCAGGCACTTCAAATTCTTCCAACATGTTATAGAAGCCTGCATGATCAAAGCTTGGATAAAACTGACCGCTGCTGCCAACGAAGCCCCTTGCGTTGAGCGCCGGTAAGTACACCTCTTCCGGAATGAAGAACAGCTCCTGCAAAAATGATGGCAGACGCGCCGCAGCATTATGGCCATTCACCTGGCATTGCCCATCCAGCGGAAATACTAACCCCGCAATGTTTTTTAGCAAGGTAGATTTCCCTGCACCATTTTTCCCGAGCAGACCATAAATATGCCCTACCTGTAACTCAAGATTCAGGTTCTTGAACAACAGCGCATTCTTGCTGTATCCAAAACTCAGATTTGAAAGCTTTATCATATTTTTAATGTTTGTTGTTGGTGTATTAGTTATGTAGTACAGTACAAATGTAGTACAAGAAATGAACATTACAACTTATCTGCAAAATCTTTTTTAACACAGGGCGTGTAAGTACGCCGGAACGTATCTCCCGCAGAAAAAACGAGTATTTTGAGGCTATAGAATTTTAAAACATTTCCTTATGCTTTGACATTGATGTAGATATGAAAGAAAACGCTTACTTAAAACGAAGAAGGGTTGGAATTAACTTTAATGAGGCACAGCAAGCAGAAATTTGCCTTTGGGCGCCAGATGCCGAAAGTGTTGAAGCCGCGTTAGCAAGTGGATCTCTTGTAAGCCTTAGCAGAAGTGCCGATGGATATTGGAAAGCGACTACGGATCTGCTCCAGCCTAATGATCAATATAAATTTAAACTGAATGGAAAGGATGGATTGCCAGATCCCGCTTCTTTAGCACAGCCGAATGGCGTGCATGAAGCTTCTATGGCTGTCGACCTGCAGGCTTTTGAGTGGACGGACACCGAATGGCAGAATCCAGCCCTAAATGACTATATCATCTATGAAATACATACCGGAACCTTTTCAGCAAAGGGGACCTTTGATGGTATTGCACAACATTTAGATCACCTGGTTGAACTTGGCGTAAACGCGATAGAAATTATGCCGGTAGCGCAGTTTCCCGGAGACCGGAACTGGGGCTATGATGGTGTGTTCCCTTTTGCCGTTCAACAATCATACGGAGGGGCAGCGAAATTGCAGGAACTGGTAAATACCTGTCACGACAAAGGTATCGCCGTAGTCCTTGATGTTGTTTATAATCACGTTGGTCCGGAAGGTAACTACTTCGCTGAATTCGGTCCGTACTTCACAGATAAATACCACACGCCGTGGGGACAAGCCGTGAACTTCGATGATGCGTACTGCGATGGTGTGAGAGACTACTTTATTGAAAACGTACTGATGTGGTTTCGCGATTTTCACATTGACGCCCTGCGCATGGATGCAGTTCACGCCATCAAAGATCTAAGTGCACAACACATCCTCCAGGCCATCCGCCTGCAGGTAGACGCCCTGATGGAAATAACCGGCAGAAAGCATTACCTGATTGTGGAATGTGACCTTAACGATCCAAGATTTTTAGACGCTCCTGAAAAGAATGGTTTCGGAATGGATTCGCAGTGGATAGATGAGTTTCATCACGCCCTGCGGATTACTGCCGGTGAGCCAGGCACAGGTTATTATGCCGACTTTCAGGACATCCGCCATTTAGAAAAGGCTTATCGTGACGCTTACGTATATGACGGACAGTACTCGGAGCATCGGAAAAAGAACTTCGGACGCAGCGCTGATGGGCAGCCTGGTTCCAAGTTCATCGTCTTTTCACAAAACCATGATCAGGTCGGAAACCGCATGCTCGGCGAACGAAGTTCCACATTATACAGCTTCGAAATGCAGAAGGTGCTTGCCGGCGCAGTGATGATCAGCCCATATTTGCCAATGCTGTTTATGGGGGAGGAGTACGGAGAGACAAACCCATTCTTATATTTCGTGAGCCATACAGATGCGGAGCTAAACAAGCTGGTGCGTGAAGGCCGCAAAGCGGAATTCGCCGCATTTCATGCAGAAGGTGAAGCACCCGATCCGGATGTCCTGGAAACTTTCCAGCAATCAAAATTACAATGGGACCTTTTGGACAAGCCTGAGCATCAAGTGATGTTCAACTATTACAAAGAACTTATTGCTTTAAGAAAGGCTCATCCAGCTTTGTCCAATGGAGATCGCAGCCGAATCACAGCCATGAGTTACCCCGACAAAAATACCCTGGTGGTAAAGCGTTGGGAACCAAGGCAGCAGATCGTATGCATCCTCAATTTCTCAAAAGAAAAACAAGCGGTTCCTGCAGAAGATTCTATTCATAACTGGGAACTACTATTGTGTTCTGCTGATGAGAAATGGGGTGGGCCTTGTACAGACGATGGCGCATGCCAGTCTGTTAATAAATTAATTATTCAACCGGAATCCATTCTAATTTATACACGAAAAGATGCTTAATCCAGTAGCGACCTACAGAATTCAATTCAATAAGGAATTTACCTTTTCAGACTTTAAGAAAATCATTCCCTACCTGCACGATCTTGGCATCCAAACCATATATGCCTCGCCAATCATGGAGGCAAGTCCAGGTAGCATGCATGGATATGACACGGTAAACCCATTACGCATCAACCCGGAGATTGGTACGGAGGCAGAATTGTTTGAGCTCTCCGCCTTGCTTAAAGAGAAAGGGATGAACTGGGTACAGGATATCGTACCCAATCACATGGCATACCATCAAAATAATCTATGGTTAATGGATGTCCTTGAAAATGGAGGAGCATCACCATATTATGGATTCTTCGACCTGAACTGGTCAGCGAAGGGCTTTGAACCCATTATGACACCATTTCTTGGTGATGACCTTGAAAAAGTGATAGCGGATGGCGCACTGCAAGTTGTCAGAACGGAAGACAGGTTTGAACTGGATTACTCCGGTAACCGCTGGCCACTGCATGATGCTGCACAAGAAGAATTGCAAGGGCAGGAGCTGGAAGATTTTAACGCAGACAAAGCGCAGCTGCTAAAGCTTGCGAGCAGTCAAAACTACCGGCTTTGCAACTGGAAGGAAACAGACAGAAAGATCAACTACAGACGGTTTTTTACTGTAAATAGCCTGATTTGCCTGAATATTCAGGATCCTGATGTTTTCAAAGCGTACCACGAGTACATCTTCAAGCTGCTTAAAGACGGTGTATTTCAGGGCTTGCGTGTAGATCATATTGACGGTCTTTTTGATCCGGATGCCTACCTGGAGTTGCTTAGGGAGTCTGTGGGTAACGACACTTACATTGTGATCGAGAAGATTCTGGAACAGGGTGAGGAGCTACCGACGGCATGGCCGGTGCAGGGCACTACCGGATATGACTTCCTTGCCACCGTGAACAATGTATTCACAAATCAAGAGGCTGAAGAACCGTTTTCAGCTTACTACAAAGACCTTAGTGAAAGTTCAGAAAGTATAAAAGAACAGATCTGGGGCAAGAAAGCTGCAATCCTGAAAGACCACATGGGAGGTGAGCTTAACAACCTGGTAGACCTATACCATAGCTTAAACTTGCATGAAGACCAAGCTGCAGTTGACGCTGAAAGCCTAAAGGATGCCATTGCTGCTTTACTGATCCATTGTCCGGTGTACCGGTACTACGGTGGTACATTTCCCCTGACGAAAACAGAAGCTGCCGACTTGTCGAACCTCTTAGATCACATCAGCAGCAAGGAACGCCAGCCAGCGATAGACGCACTTAAGCAGGTGTGGTTTGAGCGTCCGAAAGCATTGAATAAAGACTACAACAAACGTGCAGCCCTGTTCTATAAGCGTTGCATGCAGTTTAGCGGTCCACTTATGGCCAAGGGTGTTGAAGACACGCTAATGTATACCTATAACCGATTTATCGGTAAAAATGAAGTTGGGGACTCACCTGAAGGCTTTGGTTTGAGTCCACAAGCTTTCCACGATTCCATGAAAACGCGGATGAAATACTGGCCGCTTGCGATGAACGGCACATCCACCCATGATACCAAACGTGGAGAAGATGTACGCGCCAGGCTCAATGTGCTAACAGATTTGCCGGAAGAGTGGCTGAACCTGGTTCAGGAATGGAACAGTTATACAACGGCATCAGAAAAGCCGGATTTAAACGACATCTATTTCATCTATCAAACGCTGATCGGTAGTTGTCCGATGCCAGGCGTCAAAGAAGATGATTATCAGGAACGTGTAGATGCCTACCTGCAAAAAGCGTTGCGTGAAGCTAAACGACATACCGGCTGGGCGGAGCCCGCTGTTGACTATGAAGCGGCTGCACAGCATTTTAGCAGCCGCTTTATGGATGCAAATGGTCCCTTCGCAGGCCGGTTTCAAGCATTCTTCAAAAAAGTTGCTGATTACGGTATTCTAAACAGCCTTGCACAAGCCGTTATCAAGTTTACGGCACCTGGTGTACCAGATGTTTATCAAGGCACAGAGCTTTGGGATCTTAGTCTGGTAGATCCCGACAACCGTCGTGCTGTAGATTACGAAAAGCGAACCAAATGGCTCGGGGAGCTTGCAGAAGCTGCTGATATCCCTACGCTCTGGGAAAACAGATACGATGGAAAGATCAAATTATGGCTTCAACACCTGCTGCTTCAGGATCGTAAAAAGCATGCTGAAGCTTATAAGACCGCCTCGTATATACCAATAGAAGTAAAAGGGAAGTATGCAGACCACATTCTGGCTTACGCTAGAAAATCTGCGCAATCGACTACCGTCGTGGTCGTGCCTTTACACCTCGCTGCCTTGTGCGAGTCTCAGAACGCCGACATCTTTTCCATCAATTGGAAGAATACACGCCTTGAAATTCCGGCGGGCGCACCGGAAGAATGGGTACAGCTGTTTACCAGTGAAAAGGGGAAGGTAAAAGCAGGGGTGATCAAACTCGAAGATATATTCAAAGACATGCCGCTTGCGGTGCTAAAGCTGGAACATCCGGCTAACAAAAGAGGAGCAGGTATTCTGATGCACATCACCTCACTTCCATCATCCTTCGGTATTGGTGACATCGGGAAAGAGGCTTTCACCTTTGTTGATTTCCTAAAGAAAAGTGGACAAAAGTACTGGCAGCTTCTACCGTTAAATCCGATAAGTGAAAGTCAAAGTTACTCACCCTATAGCGCGCTGTCGAGCATGGCGGGCAATGTCCTACTGATCAGCCTGGAGTCGCTTGTGGATGAAGGTGTGCTTACAGAAGACGACCTGAAGGCCAACTTGCCTTCCGGAAACAAGAAAGTAGACTACGCCGAAGTGGAGCGCCTCAAGCTGCCACTGCTGGAACGTGCTTATGATAACTTCAAGCAGAAAGGCGGTAGTGCCGACTTTCAGGAATTTTGTGAAAAGGAATCTTATTGGTTGGACGACTTCGCGTTGTTTACGCTCCTGAAGACCAAATATGACCAAAAGCCATGGAATGAGTGGCCTGAAGACGTCCGAAAGCGCAAGGCAAACGCAATTACAAAGATTGTAAATGGCGAAAAAGATGCGCTCAATAGGATCAAATGGATGCAATACGTTTTCTTCAAGCAGTTTGCAGCACTCAAGCAGTATGCACACAAACAGCGCGTCCAGCTTATCGGCGATCTGCCATTTTACATCGGTTATGACTCTGTAGATGTATGGGCCAATCCCGAACTTTTCAAGTTAGATGACTCGGGTAATATCGCTGGCATTGCTGGTGTGCCACCTGATTATTTCAATGAAGATGGACAGCTCTGGGGTATGCCTGTTTTCCGATGGGATGCGATGGAAAACACTGATTATGCGTGGTGGAAACAGCGCCTCCAGAAAAATATGGAGCTTTTTGACCTACTTCGTCTGGATCATTTCAGGGCTTTTGCTTCTTACTGGGAGGTGCCGGCAGGAGAAGAAACCGCAATAAACGGCGCCTGGATACCAGGTCCGGGTGCCAAATTCTTCGACGCCATGCGTGAGGCCCTTGGTAACCTGCCTTTCATTGCAGAAGACCTCGGCGACATTGACGACGATGTTTATACCCTGCGTGATGCATACGAGATGCCAGGAATGAAGGTCTTGCAGTTTGCCTTCGGAGAAGATATGCCTTGCTCGGTGCATATCCCGCATCAATATGACACCGAAAATTGTATCGTGTACACGGGAACCCATGATAATACCACCACTAAGGGTTGGTTTAAGTCGGAAGCAACGAAGGAGACCAGAAAGAATCTGGAGTGTTACCTCGGCAAACCAGTAACAGCGGATAACGTGCACTATGCCCTCATCCGGCTGGCTTTTGCATCCGTAGCCAACCTTGCCATCATCCCTGTTCAGGATGTACTTGGTTTGGGCAAGAAAGCCCGGATGAATACACCATCTTCCGTAAAAGATAACTGGGGCTGGCGCTTAGGGGCAGCGGAACTCAAACAGGAACATGGTAAAATGTTGCAGGAACTAACAAGAATATTTGGAAGACTTTAGTCTTCCTTTTTTTGTTCGTTCAAAATGTGCTCCTGCTTCTTGGATATCAGTTTACCCGTTTTTAGATCTATACGAATCTTGTTGTAAATGCTCATGTAGAAATTTGCGATCCATACCAGGGAGAACCCGGAAAGAATATAGCCGCGCCAATCATCATGATAAAGCGTATAGTTTGTCAAAAACAAGATGAACACCGTTACATAGTGGCTAAAGCAGAACTCACAGGTAAACAGGTAAAAGAATTTCCTTTTTAGCAGTTTGGGTGCTTCCTTAGATTGTCTGACGCAGTACTCCCTTGGCTCTCTGAAAACTTCTTCATGGGTAACAGTCCATGCAATGCTGGCAACAGGGATGGCTAGAATAAAAAGCCAAAAAAGTTCATGCTCTTGGTTCATGATACTAATTACAAACGGCGTAATACTTTGTTTTACTAAGCTTGACATTCAGGCGACCGACAATCGCCAACCCGCGTGAGAAATGTCGTAATTTTGAACCTTAAAAAAATATGCACACTATGGAGCAATCCAAATTTGATAAACTAAACGAACTTACTAAAGGCGACTACGAAGCCTTCCTATACGATTGTGATGGTACGCTGGCGGATAACATGGCGGCACATACAGAATCCTATGTTGAAGCGGCAAAAGAACATGATGTTGTTTTTGACCCTGCAATCATTGACGAACTTGCGGGCTGGCCCATTGCCAACGTGGTAGAAGAAATAAATTCCAGATATAACTGCAGCCTCGTACCTGCTGCATTCAAGGCACGCAAGGCAGAAATATTTGCAGACCGGTACATTAATGGTATACAGCCGATCCAACATGTGGTTGACCACTTAAAGGCAAATGCGGGTAAAAAACGTATTGCAGTGGTGTCTGGAGGCGACACAGAGGCGATCGAGCGCACACTCGAAATCTTAGGCATTCGTAACCTGGTTGAAGTGTTGGTTTGCGCTGGTGATACGGAGCGCGGCAAGCCTTATGCAGATCCTTTTCTCCGCGCTGCGGAACTATTGGGCGTGGAACCAGCAAAATGCCTTGTCTTTGAGGATGGTGTACCAGGCGTGAAGGCTGCCGAGGCAGCCGGGATGCACTGGGTGCGCGTAGATCAATTGATCTTCGGATAAAATATGAGACGCTCCGGAACCGCAGACTTACCCCTACATAATGGCCATGTGCCCATGTGGCTTGCCGAGCGGATGTCTAAGCTGGGCTTTGCAATATCGGAGGCCATCATAGAAGAATTTGGCACCGCAGCCTTGCTGCAGCGGCTCGGGGACCCGTTTTGGTTTCAGAGTTTTGGGGCCGTGATGGGCATGGATTGGCATTCCTCAGGCATTACCACTTCGGTAATGGGCGCCTTAAAGAAAGCCATCAATCCACATTCCAAAGCCCTGGGCTTATACATCTGTGGTGGAAAAGGGAAGCACTCCAGAAACACGCCCATGGAGCTGACCCGCTACGGCGAATTTGCCGGAATCGATGGCGAGGCACTTGTCAGGTCAAGTAAACTCAGCGCCAAAGTCGACAACACAGCAGTTCAGGATGGCTTCCAGCTTTACCTGCATAGCTTTATCGTAGATCATACCGGGAGCTGGACCGTGGTTCAGCAAGGCATGCGGCCAGACGCCGCTACCGCCCGGAGGTATCACTGGCATTCTGCCGATTTAACCTCCTTCGTTTCCGATCCACATTCCGGCATCGCTGGCGTAAACCAGGGATACATCACCAATCTGGCCGCCAAAGCTGCAGGACCTGCACAAGATGCGATGCTGTCGATGTCGCGGGAAGATCCTGCGCGCATGATAACAGAGATCCGGCACCTGAAAATGCCGCATCACCATGACGTGAAAGCCAAGGATGTCGACCTGAAAAGGCTGGGGGCAATGCTTTGGCTTACGCAAGCACAGCAACCCAAAGATTTTGAATCCTTGCTGCTGCTGGAAGGCATGGGCCCCAGAACGCTTCAGTCGATGGCCCTCGTAAGTGAGATCATTTATGGAACACCATCAAGGTTTGAGGACCCGGCACGCTTTTCATTTGCCCATGGCGGTAAAGATGGCCATCCTTTTCCAGTGCCGGTGAAAGTCTATGATGAAACCATTTCCGTACTCAGCCGTGCAGTGCAGAAAGCGAAGGTGGGCCAGTCCGATAAGCTGCAGGCAATTCAGAAATTATCAGAACTTTCCAGAATGGCCGAACAAGGATTTACACCGAACCAAAACTTCGATGCGGTAATCGAAAAAGAACGGCGAGACGCCTGGAAGTATGGTGGCAAGACCATCTTCGGCGATTCAAAACCACCTGTCGACAAACAGCTAAAGCTCTTTTAATGCAAAAACCTTTCAAACACACCATGCTTACATGAAACCATCGATCTCAATTCTTGGAATTGCTTTTATGCTGCTGCTATGCAGCTGTAGTGTCCTGAAACGAAATCGCTTCAGTAAGCACCAGGGTGAACAAACGAACGAACTGAATTTGCCGGTCGTGCTGTATCCTGCAGAACCGCCAAATGCCCGTCGCCTGCTCGTACTGCTATCCGGCGATGGCGGCTGGTTGGAATTCAATGATCAGCTTGCTGCGGGCTTTGCCGCAAAGGGCTTCCATGTCGTAGGGCTGAATTCCCGAAGCTACTTCTGGGACCAAAGAAACCCGGAACAGACCGCTTCCGACGTGATGCGCTTGATTAAACACTACTCAAAGCTATACCACACAAATAAGATCTATCTGGCAGGCTACTCCTTTGGGGCAGATGTCGTGCCCTTTATTTACAACCGTATGCCAGCAGCTACCCGGAGAAATGTGTCTGCGATCGCGCTATTATCACCCTTCGCAAGTACCGATTTCAAGGTGAGAACTGCTGACCTGCTCAACCTTTCCGGAGATGATAAACGCTACAAAGTGCAACCGGAACTACAGGACATTCGTATACCCGTTTACTGTTTCTATGGAGCAGAGGAGCGCCCAAAAGCACTCGAGGACTACAAACGGAAGAACTTTCACATGAAATTCCTTGCCGGCGACCATCGCTATGAGACACTGGAATGTGCAACAATCATAAACACGCTAAACCAAACCCGTACAGTAAGAATCAAATGAAACGCAGACTGATAATTTTTATCCCCCTATTATTGCTGTTGTCGGGCTTTGCCACCATAAAAGTTTCCGCGCAGTCTCATCTACCTACACATTTGTTTCCCAAACCAGGTCACAAAACAATGCTGCTCTACCTTACAGGAGATGGCGGAATGAATAGCTTCTCCAAAAATTTAATCAAGACCCTCAATGACCAGGGCTATGCGGTAGTGGCGCTTGATACCAGAAAGTACTTTTGGGAGAAAAAGGAGCCCGCACAGTTTGCCCGCGATACAAAACTGCTCGTCGACCATTACATGAAAGCCTGGAACAAGGCAGACTTTGCATTGATCGGCTATTCCTTCGGTGCAGATGTCGGCGCCTTTGTGCCGCCGCTCTTGCCGGCAGGCACAGCATCAAAACTGCATGCAGTGGTGTTGCTTTCCCCTGGCTTTTCAACAGGATTTGTAACGAAGATCAGCAACATGCTCGGCATGGGGAGTACGGATAAAGATCCATACAAGGTTTATCCGCAACTCCTGAAAAGCCCGGCACCAACACTCTGCATCTTCGGGGCAACGGAAAACAGTGATTTTTATCCGGCAATAAAGCAGACCTCAAAGCTGCGGAAAATGCTGGTTCCTGGTTCACATAAATACAATGACGATGTAAGTCTACTTGCTAAAACTATCATCCAAGCACTTTAGTTACCCTCTGAGATGCGCTTCAATGCCCGGGGCACCTGCAACAAATGATAGTTGTGACTGTAGATAAGGTATTTCTTTTCCCAGCGTGGCATGAACTTTTCTTTGTAGCGGCGCAAGCCTTTGAACTGCCCGAAGATCTTGAAGTTTTCATAAGCATACTTGATCGTCTTCTGCGTCACGTTCACATCTTCCATGCCTGAAAGTGGTGCAAGCCCCATGTTTACCGACTGGTAACCTTCGTCTTTTAAGTAGAGGAAAGTCATGGATAACAACATATCTAACACCCCATTTGGTGCATCTGTGACCTTACGGATAAGATCGTAGGTCGCTTCTCCAGGCGCATAGTCTGGAATCAAGTTCAGGAATGCGTACACTTTTTCCTCCTGATCTTCAATCGTAAGGATCGTCTGTTCTTTTAGAATACTGGCATCGAACACACCCTGCGTAAAAGCGACTTCCTTTTGATTCAGCTCACGGAGCCATTCATCTGATACCGTTTCCAATTTCTGGATCAGGCCAAGCTTTACCGGATTCTTATATACCTTCAACTGAAAGCCCTCAGCTACCAAGCGATTAACGGCGCTTCTGGTGGTTTTCATCTTGCCCCCCTGAAGGCTGAAAGACGTTAAATCCAGGATGGCTTCTTCTCCAATAGGGATGGATTTCCGCCCTAGTGATTTGTAGAACTCCAGCGAAGATTCCGGAACCCGGTAATAAGCACTTATAAAGCCGTTTTCCTGGCAGAATACCTCAAACAATGCAACCATCTCCCGTTTCTGCTCGTCGTTTGCCGCGACAGGATCTTCCAGCACAATGGCAAAGTGACGGGTAATTTTAAAACTGATAAAGGCCGTTCGGTCTGCATTGAAAAAGAGCAACTTATCTGGATAGGTTTTGAAGTAGTCTAATGCCGACTTACCATGCTGCTTAAGCAAATCTTCTGCGGTATCGAAGTCTTCCTGCGGGTTGAAAGGCTTAGAAAAATAGGGCTTCAATAAGCTAAAGATGATGAAGAGGATCAATGCAGCGCCCGCAATGTACATCGAGTATTCAAACCGCTCCCCGAACGGCGTCCTCGGTGCCAGCGCTTTATCATCAATCAGGAACAGCACCTTAAGTACAGCCTTCACGGCTTGATCAAAGCGGAAGTCTATTCCAAAATGGTGCTTATCGATGAAGTAGAAGCCAAGTACCCCATAGGCCAATACCGCCAGCACGGCGTAAATGATCACGAGATAATTGAAAGATACAAATCTGGGATTTGGTTTAAGCTTATAAAAGCTTCGGGTATACCATAGGGTCGCGCCAGCACTAAAAGCAAGAATGGCCTCCTCGTAGTCGGCCGCCTTTAAAAGGTGCCCAAAGAAGGAAAATGCCGTAATGGAAATTGCAGCATACCACGCCCGTTTTGAACCTTGTAACAGAAACACGCTCATCATCACCAATATCAAACCGAATACCAGCACGAACGCATTACTGGTCACAATCAAATCTTCTGAGAGGAGGTTCTGTACCAGTCGCAGTCGCACTGGAATCGCCGGGGTAATTGCAGAAACAATGTTTACAATCCCCAGTATCAGAATAATGAACGCAGGTAGTACCCGGAGAATAAGGTTGTCCCTTTTTGTAATGAAGCTCAAAATACCCGCAAATAAGGGTAGCCAGAATTCAAAAAAACGGAAGAGCAGCGTAATGGTGGCTGCGGCCACAATCGAAAAGCCAAACTGTTGTAAAATGAAGGTCAGGGAAAGTTCTATCGTACCCAGACCGCGGAGGAAAGGGGAGGCTATTAACAGAACCACCATGACCATGTAACCGATGATTGCAGCAGGCCAGCTTGCATCCAGACCTAAAGCGAGCATACAGATATAGAGGTGTATGATGCCGATGAGCTCAATGCCGATGGACACCAGCAGGGTATTCCAGAATTCCCTTTTGCGCACCTTCTGGTCGATCATGTCGTCCAGAATTGTCGTTATGGAGGGCCGGAGTTTTGCAAGCCAGCGGTAGGCATATCCTTTTTTAGAAATGGAGTAGATGAGTGCGATTAACCCAACTGTGAGCAGTAACAAAAACACGAATGCAAGCAATTCTGTATACCCGATCTGTGTGAACAGCAGGGCGATGCCCATCACCGGGATACCCACAACAACGACCGATAATATACTGCAGAAGCCGAAGAGCGTAGAAGCAAGGTGTATGTTGGACTTGGAGATTCCGCGTTCCTCTATTTGCCGGGTAAAAAATACCAGCGAGGAGAACCCGCCTGCCGGCAGGAAAATGCTGACTAAATTTCGCTTAAGAAAGAGAGATAGTGCCAGCCCCAGGGGAATATTCTTGTTTAAAGCGCGAAAGCTATGCACGTACATTTGTGCCTGCGCAATAACATACAAAAGCGTAAGGAGAATGCCGGCAATGATGTAAACCGGATTACTGCGCTGCAGCTCCTCCTGAATGCGCACCAGTTCAATATGCTGTTCTCTAAAAAAGAAAACAGCCATTCCAAGCATGAAGGCTGCAACAAAGAATTGCCAGAAAAATTTATTGTAAACGAGTTTGGAGAAAAACTTTGTGGCGTTCTGCATAGGCCAAAGATAAAAGTTCTTAATGCTTTTGCCTGCTCATCATTTCGTATACAGATTCCATAGCTTCTACAACACCATCGCGTTGTGTTCTCAATAAGTCAAGATGATCAGCATGATCGTCAAAGTCAGCAATCAATCTGTTATACTTGTCAAGTGCCACGCGCTCACCAGTAATTACGGCATTTAAAATGGCCTTATCTTCTTTACTGCTTAGTGCTTGTTTAATGTCTATCCAGGTACGGTGCAATGCGCCCATCAGGTCACCCTTTTCATTGTCGACCTTGCCACCGTGCTTCTCGATGTGCGCCTTCAATTCACTGGCATACAATGCACGTTGTGCGGAAAATCTTAGGAATAAACCTTTCAGTTCAATCTTCTCCGTGGCCTCACTCGATGTTTCAAAACCTTCTTTGCCATCGTTAACCAGGAGCAGGAGTTCTTTGAGCTCATTGATGATTTGCCTGTTGCTTTTCATAGTTTGTTATTGTTTATAGTCATAACCGTTTCAAATGTATTATAGTTTTGCCGGCGGCGTCTGTATACAATGTCATAACTGGCGCAGGGCCCTAATTCAGAAACTATATAATCTTTAATTTTGTTGACCTCAGCATTAAATGTTGATTTCCCGACTTATGAGCAACAAACAATTAAAACATACTGCTTACTCTGTTTTAGATTTAGCAACCGTTATACAAGGCAAAACCCCTGCCGATACCTTTGTAAGTAGCCTTGACCTGGCCAGACATGTTGAATCCTGGGGGTACCACCGCTACTGGCTGGCTGAACACCATAATATGATCAGTGTGGCAAGCTCCGCCACCGCTGTGGTCATCGGCCATATCGCTGGGGGCACCAAAACCATCCGTGTTGGTTCCGGAGGTATTATGCTGCCCAACCACTCACCACTTGTGATCGCAGAGCAATTTGGTACACTGGAGTCTTTATATCCGGGTCGTATAGATTTGGGTTTAGGACGAGCACCGGGCACCGATCAGCTTACCGCCATGGCCATCCGTGGAGATCGGTTTGCCGCAGTAAACAACTTCCCCCAGGAAGTTAAAAAACTTCAGACCTACTTCTCCGCAGAGAACCGCAATGCGAAGGTTAGAGCGATTCCTGGAGAGGGACTGGAAATCCCAATCTGGATCCTGGGCTCCAGCACCGACAGTGCCCACCTTGCCGCAGCTATGGGTTTACCCTATGCCTTTGCAAGTCACTTTGCGCCAGCGCAGTTCCTAACGGCGATCAACATCTATCGCAATGAATTTAAGCCATCCGAATATTTAAAGGAGCCGTATGTACTTTCCTGCGTAAACGTCATTGCAGCCGACACGGATGCAGACGCGAACAAACATGCCACGTCACTCTACCAAATGTTCAGAGGCATCATCACTGGCGAGCGCAATTTGCTACAGCCACCGGTAGATGATATCAGCAATGTACTTAGTGCGTATGAAGCCGAGCAGATTAACCAGATGCTTGCCTGCACTTTCGTGGGTAGCAAGGCACTGGTTAAAGAAGATATGGAATCCTTCCTGCAGCAAACGCAAGTAGATGAAATCATCGTAAGTGCACACATTTTCGACCATCAGGCGAAGTTGCGCTCCTATGAAATATTTGCCGAACTGATGCGCGATTAATCAACGGCCGCAATTCCGGCAACTAATCCTTTCCATTGTGGGTATGAGGCGCCAATCTTCGCGCCAAGGCCCACCATGGTATTGCGGACGTTATCTAAAATGTGATCGGTATGGGTATTCGGCGTTTCATTCCGTCCGTGCACCTCTGCCGTTACCACATTACCCAGCTTCTTCACCTGGAAAGTGGATGTCGCAGCATCATCAAAGAAATGTGCAATGGCTTTTTCTGGTGAAAGTGGGTTGTCTGTGGGCCGCACCCGGAAGCTCATGATGTCTGCTCCTTCCAGATGTTGCTCTTCAATAAATTCCACCTGTACCCAGTCGTAACCATCGCCAGTGCTCGTGCCAGGACCTGGAATGTCAATCTTAAGATAATCTCCAAGCTGCACGTTACGCGTGGTACGTTCGCCCGAAGCATCGCATAAGATGAAGGTAGATGAGGGCAACTTGGCCACCTCATCCCATTTATTTACATCAAGTAATCGTTGCTTGGCAATCGCATAAAAAGCGCTTGCTGCTTCTGCGCTATCAAATCTTGCTTCTTCTACGGCATTCATTTCACTGCCGCTTTCCTGAGCCGGAACTGGTTTTTCCATAGTCATATTTCTATGCTAAACAGCTGGCAGGGGAGGAATGTTGAAGGAATCTGGAAAAAGCTTGTTTTGCTTAAGTCGCGGGATTCATGTGATGCGCATCCATATCCCGAATGGGTATGTGTCGCTTGCAGTTACAAGCACTGCATTTATACCTTTTCACCTTCAAGAAAAAAAGGATGTACTTGTACACGAATGACCTTCTGATCCGGGTATCCAAATAGCCTGTCTTACAGGATGGACACTTCTCGTATGCTTTCTGAGGTTGAAATAAGAAATCCTGTGACTCCATGGCGTATTGATATTAAAGATTAACCCTGCAAAATTACGTCATAAATTGGCCTCCAGTGCCTTTCCAGAAGTTCGTGAAACAGAACGTGTACAAACGTGCAAATGCGTGATTAACTGTAAATTACCCTTCTCAGGATGCTGTGGAGGTTAAGGATGGTGATGGCCAATTCCTTAGATCTTAAACAATCCCTGGAAATCGATGTTAAATACCAAAAAACGAACAAGATGGATACATTTGAAATTGAAGTAGCAACTGGCGGATCAAGCATTACCTATAACATTACACCACTGGAAGATGGTCGCTTCCAGGTAAGTCAGAAAGATGATGTGGTGGGTGTAGTTGCGCCGAATACACGTGAGCAGGGCATTACATGGACCACAGACGATGACATTGACGATGACTTGCTTGAAAACATCGGCAGAGCGATTGAAGCAGAAAAGCTCGGATAATCACTACCTTCGCAACCATGACAGCGGAAGAATTTGAAGGTTACTTTACGGGAATTGCCCTACCCGAGCAGGTAGATATTGATAGTGGCGTAACCATCCAGGATGTGCCACTATTTATCGCATCTCATTTGAACTACATCAAAGCCAATGAGGGTAAAAAGGGCACGGAGGTTTACTATGACAGACTCAATCGACTAGTGGCCTACATGGAAGCACAAAGGAATCAGGAGGCATAATTCTCTGCCACCTGTTTCTTATAACCTTGTATAAGAACATTAAGTATCACGATAGCAGCAACACCAAAGGCAGTATATGCGACGATTGGGGTGCTTTCCCAGTTGTTTACACCAATAGCGACAATACCCCAGGACCCGGCCAATGCATATTCACGCATACTTCTGGTCCAGACCATACTCGTGAAGATCACACCCGCGATAATAAGTATCAGAACTGCCCATGTGCTTTGCGAAAATGGGGCCCCATCCCAACCGATTGACCTGAAGTAAACCGACAGGTTTGCGATCAGCGCCACGTTCAGCCAACCGAAATAAACACTAAACGGCCACCAGATAAAGAAGATGATGGACTTCGGGGCATTCCAACGTTCCATGTTCAGGTTGACAACAATCTTCAACAGGGATATAAAGAAAACCAGCATTAAGATAACGGATAAACCGATCAGGTCGTTTGTGAAAGCAATGATCCAGCCTGCATTTACGAAGTTCGAGAGGATAAACCATGGCCCAATGTCAAGCACGAACTTATCCTCGTACTTTGAATTAAATAGACTCCTCGCCTGAAAAACGGCAAACAACCCAAGCATCAGATAGATCAGCCCCCAGATGGAGAATGCATAACCCGCGGGTGTGAGCAGATTCTCGTACTTGTCTGAAATTTCACCTACCGTGTTAGGTGCATTACTTCCTGTATTATAAAAATAATTGATTGCTACTGCAGCAATGAAGGTAATCAGGTTAAGGATTTGCAGCGTCTTTTTCATCTTCCAGGTCTCTAAGTTTTAAAGGATAAGGTATTTAGGCTAAATAATGTTTGCTGCAAGTAAAAGAATGAAAAGCGGTTGACGAGGTGGGGGCAAGGTTCCCGATAGGGGATGACCAGGCTGTAGCCCTGTTAACCCCCTGTGAACCCCCTGTGGGGACCCTGTCGGCGCCTTGTAAAGCCAGTACTTGCCTGGGTGCTACTGTGTCCTCATATGGGCCTTGCGGGCGCGGTTTTGCGATATGAAAAACAAAGGTGCAACAAAAAAGCTTTAATAACTGTTAACTTTTAATATGGACAGATTAGTAATTGAAACAATATTAGCCGACACTACTGAAGTGGCTTTAGTAGATACCCAAAGTTCTATTCCTTGTATTTGCCTCAAATTTGATGATGCGAATATGGAACAGGTTAAACATGCATTTGTAGCATTGCGGAAAGTGACTGCGCAGAAAGATGTATCACTTGTAATTTGTGAAACGCTGGTTAACGGTATTTACGACATAGAAATCGTGACCGAAGCACTTGACGAACCCGTTCGCATTTGCAATAAGGTTGTCGAGCAACAGACACTAAAGGGCATCCGCGAGATCATGGACCAACACCCGGAGTTAATCTTGGCGGTTAGTGGGGCAGAGGCCGATACGGAATTACGGATCAATACGGCGACATACAAAGCACATGAATTGTAAAATTTAGTTGCGGTAGGCTTCCATGCCAGCAGCGGGCTGCCAATCGGAACCAGGCTCGAAGTAGTTCCACAGCATTTTGCTTAAAGAGCGGATAAGTACCCAACCTTCGTTGTTGGGTTCCCAAGACATGTCGCGCTGGTTTTTAGTGGCAATGCAGAACACGTAATCGCCGTGCGGTGCGTTGACAAGCAGGACCTCTGAACGCGATTCGTCCACTGCGCCAGATTTAGATGCAACCTGCACGTAAGGTGGAATCTGCGAAAGGGCCTGGCTATCGTAGTAGATTCTGATCAGATTCCGATAGATGCGTTCTGAAACCGCCGGATTGATCAGCGTTGAATTCCTGATTTTTGTAAGGAGGGTGGCCATTTCTCTTGGCGTTGTTTGTCCCCAACCGTATTTCAGCTGGTTTGCTGAACGGCCAGGTGTTCTGGAGTTTACGCGTGTATTCAGCAGTCCTTCTTGTGCCATCAGCTCGTTTATTGCTGCTCCGCCGCCTGCAAGCGATTGACACCACAAGCTTGCGGTATTATCGCTTGTGGTGATCATAAGCATCATCACCTTGCCGAGCGCAATCTGCTCCCCATCCTTAAAACTGCCCAGAATGTCTTCGCCTGCATAGAGTAGACTATCTTTATAGGTAAGTTTACTTTGGTAGTCAAGTTCATTTTTAGCCACCTTATTCATTAAACCGGCGGTAATGGGAACTTTAATCATGCTGGCGGTGGGAAAAATGCTATCGCCTTTATATTCCGCTACCTTGCCGGTCTTAAGGTTTTTTACGTAAATGCCCACCTCACCATTGAAGCCTTGAGCCAGCTCGTGGATCATTTTACTTAGCTTTTTATCTTTTTTGGTTTGTGCTGCGGCTGAAAATGTAAGGCTAATTAGCAGTAGGAATATGGGAAGCTTTTTCATCTGAAAACATGGGGCAAAATAAAAGCCTCAATCGTTGAGGCTTTTATTTGTTTGAACTTATAATTTAATTCTAGTAGTTGAAGTCGTCATTGGATTTACCAGAATGTCCTTCATGGTTGTCTGCGAATTCGTAACGCTTTTCGACAACTTCCTGGTGATTTTTGATGTAGTCTACGGTTTCATTTAGTCCTTCGGCAAACTTCTCAAAATCCTCTTTGTATAGAAAGATCTTATGTTTGACAAACACCCCATCCTCCAGTCTTTTCTTGCTTTCGGTAAGTGTGAGGTAAAAATCTCCGGAACGGGTGGCCTTCACATCGAAGAAATAGGTTCTTTTACCTGCTCGCACTTTCTTAGAAAAAACTTCTTCTCGCTCTTTGTTATCAAATTCTGCCATATAATTGGAACTAGTCTGTTTTGGTTTCCGTAAATATAAAGCAATAAATTTCAAAGTTCAAAATAGAAATTACAGCGTATGTTTTTCCTCTTCAAGTAGTTGGTTTTGATACATTTCAGCATAAACACCCCCCTGATTGAGGAGCTCATTGTGGGTGCCCTGTTCCACAATTTTACCTTCTTCCATAACGATGATCTTATCGGCGTTTTTGATGGTGGAGATCCGGTGTGCAATCAACACACTCGTTCTGCCCTTCATGATGCGACTCAGGTTGTTCAGAATTTCTTCCTCTGTTCTGGTGTCGACAGCAGAGAGGCAATCGTCGAAGATTAAGATTTTGGGCTCGTTGATCAAGGCTCTGGCGATAGAAACACGCTGTTTCTGGCCGCCGGAAAGTGTGATACCACGTTCGCCCAACATGGTTTCGAATTTTAGTTCGAAGTCCATGATGTTGTCGTAAACGGCAGCGTTCTTTGCAGCTTGTTCAACTTCATCACCTTTGATTTCATCCAGACTAAAAGCAATGTTATGCTTGATGCTATCGGAAAACAGGAAAACTTCCTGTGGCACAAAGCCCACCTGACTGCGATAGCTGTTCAGGTCCACCTTGGTAATCGGCGTATCGTCGATCCGGATTTCGCCATTGTCTACATCATACATGCGCATGATGAGGTTGGCCAGGGTAGATTTGCCCGAACCTGTTCTGCCGATTACGGCCAGGAATTCACCCGCTTTCACGTCAAAACTTACGCCCTTTAAAGCCTGGATCCCGGTGTCGGGATAAGTGAAGTTTACATCCTTGAAACTGATGTTACCTTTAAGTCGCTCTAGTTTAACCTCACCTGCGGTGATGTCTGGCTGTAGCTGTAAGAATTCATTTATTCGCTTCTGAGAAGCCGACGCCCTTTGAATGAGCGTTGTTACCCAGCCAAGCATGGTTACCGGGAAGGTGAGCTGATTCACATAAACGATAAATTCGGCAATGTTCCCGGCGGAGATGGATCCTTCCAGCACCTGCCGACCACCAACATAGACCGTGAGGATGGTACTTAGGCCCACCATCAACAACATGGTCGGATAGAAGAAGGCCTGTACGCGTACCAGGTTCATGGAATTGCCCTTGTAAGCCTCGCTTTCTTCGGCAAAGATTTTACGGGTATAATCTTCCCGTACATACGATTTTATAACCCGGATACCGGAGAATCTTTCCTGCACAAAGGACGAAAGTCTGGATAACTGCTGTTGAATTTCCTCGCTTCGCTGGTTAATGAGTGTGTTTACATAATAGATGGTGATCACCAGAACCGGCAGGGGCAATAAGCAAAAAGTGGCAAGTGTGGCATTTACGGCGTACATCGAAGAGATGATCAGGATGAAGAGCACCGCTGTATTTATGGTGTACATGATGGCCGGGCCAACATACATCCGCACGCGGTTCACATCCTCCGTGGCACGGTTCATCAGATCACCAGTATTGTTTTTCCGGTAGAAGCCTAAAGTTAGCGCCTGGTAATGGTTGTAAATCTCGTTCTTCATGTCGAACTCAATGTGCCGCGACATGAGGATAATGGTTTGCCGCATGAAGAAGAGGAAGAGCCCGCGGATCAGATAGAGCACGAGCACCAGCGCACCGAACAGGAACAAGCTTTCACTGAAGATGTCGTATATAAGTGCCTGTTTGTTAAAGCCCTCAAAAAGACCGTAGATCTGGATGTTCTCGGTAATGAGGTTAAAGGCATGACCTATAACCTGAGCAGGAATGACGGCAAAGATGTTGGAAATGATAACGAAGAATATGCCGGGGATTATCCACCATTTATACTTATAGAAATACTTATTGAGAAAACGAAGGTGCTTCATGGATGTGTAAAGTTATGCAAAGGGGCCTGTTTTTTTTGAGACTTTGGTTACAAGCAGGTAAAAACTTGTTTTTTTGTAGTACTTTTGCCGGACATCTCATAATCAATTTTATGTCTGATAATAGTTCTGCAGTAAATTCTGTTTTAGATCAATTAAGTGCACAGGGACACAAAAAAGTGGTTTTCTGCAATGATCCGGATACAGGACTTAAAGCAATAATTGCAATTCACGATACAACGCTTGGCCCGGCAATTGGCGGAACAAGAATGTGGAACTATGATACCGAAGCAGAAGCACTTGAAGATGTACTCCGACTTTCCAGAAGCATGACCTATAAAGCCGCCATCACCGGGATTAACCTTGGTGGAGGTAAAGCTGTTATAATCGGTGATTCCAGGAAGGGCAAATCTGAGGCCATGATGCGCAGCTTCGGCCGATTTATTAAAAATCTTAACGGTGAATTTATTACAGCGGAGGATGTTGGTACAACAACCCGCGACATGGAATACATCCGTATGGAGACCAGCCATGTAACTGGCGTACCGGAATCCATTGGCGGAGCAGGTGATCCTTCACCGTTTTCGGCCAAAGGCGTGTACCTTGGCATCAAAGCCTGTGTTAAAGAGGTTTTTGGTACCGATATGCTAGCCGGCAAGTCTGTTGTTGTGCAGGGTATCGGCAGTGTAGGTGAGCACCTGGTAGAGCTGTTGCGGAATGAGAACATGCAGGTTTATGTAAGCGACATCAATGAAGATCGTTTGCAACAGGTTGCTGCGAAGTACAAAGCAAAGCCGATTAGTGCAGATAAAATCTTCGGTATTGGCGCAGATATCTATGCACCATGTGCCTTGGGTGCAACCATCAATGATTATACGATTGACAAGCTGAACTTTGCAATCATCGCAGGTTCTGCGAACAACCAGCTTGCTGATGAAGCCAAGCATGGCAAGATGCTGCACGATAAAAACATCCTTTTTGCGCCCGATTACCTGATCAATGCCGGTGGTTTGATCAGCTGTTATTCTGAGCTTACCGGATTTGGTAAAAAGCGTACCATGCAGCTTACCGAGCACATTTACGATGCAACGCGCAATGTTATTAAAATGTCTAAACAAGAGAATATACCCACAATAATTGCAGCCAACAGGATTGCAGAACAACGAATCATTGATATTAAAAAAATTAAATCATCATTTTAGTAAACCGGTAACTTACATACCACTCGTTCTTATATAAATGTTAAATAGAAGGCACCTTAGAATCAAAGCTTTGCAGAGTATTTATGCATGGCAAATGTCAGACAAAAAAGACCTCGTTAGTTCCAAAAAGAACTTAATGACAAGCATCGACAATGTATATGAAATGTACATCAGAATGCTGGCACTATTGTCTGAAATCACAGAGTACACTGCAGTGGATGCCATTGAGCGCTCCAACAAGCACTTCCCGACACCGGAAGATCTGAATCCAAATCAAAAATTACTACACAACAAGTTTATTGTTACTTTACAGAAGAACCCGGAGTTTCAGGCTGCTGTAAACAAGTACCAGGTAAACTGGAATTCGGAACCCGACTTCCTGAAAACCATCTACAACAAGCTGAAGTCAACACCAGAATACACCGCGTACCTGGCAGACCCTGATGAAAGCCTGGAGTCGTCTAAGGAGATCATTAAGTTTATTTTCCGGAAGATCATTCTCAAGAGCCTAAACATCATTCAGGCTTTTGAAGATAAATTCATCAACTGGTCTGTTGATAAAGAGGTAATGCAGGGCATGGTTGCAAAGACCATCAAGAACTTTACTTCTGAGGATCCATTTAAGAACAAGCTTACGCCGATCAGTGCAGATTGGGATGAGGACAGCAAATTTGTTCAGGACCTTTTTGCCTACACCTTGAGAAACAATGAGGCTTATCAGAAAATGATTGCCGAACGTACCAAGAACTGGGAGTCTGAGCGTATCGCGTTAATGGATACCATTCTGATGAAGATGGCCATCTGCGAATTGTTGAATTTCCCTTCAATTCCGGTGAAAGTAACCATCAACGAATACCTGGATCTTTCTAAAGATTACAGTACACCGAAGAGTAATTCCTTTATAAACGGTATCTTGGATAAAATTTTGGGCGATCTGAAAAGAACAGATAGCATCCATAAAATTGGAAGAGGTTTAATAGAAGAATAACAATATGAAAAAAATGTTAGTATTGGCACTGGTTGCCATGTCCTTTGCTTCATGTCAGCAATCATCATCATCTGCAGCAGACACCGCAGATTCTACCGGTACACAGATATCATCTGCTATGGCAGCTACGGATGCTCCTGTAATGAGCTTTGAAACCATTAACTACGATTTTGGTAAGGTAAAAGAAGGTGAGAAGGTGCAGTATGAGTTTAAGTTTACCAACACCGGTAAAAGCCCGTTGATCATCAGCGATGCTACTGCAACTTGTGGTTGCACTGTGCCTGAGCCGCCTAAGGATCCGATTAAACCTGGTGCGTCGGCAGTGATCAAGGTTGTTTTCGACACCATGGGCAAAGCCGGATTACAGGATAAAGTGGTAACCATCACTTCGAATGGTAATCCTTCAATCAATGACGTACACTTAACAGGAGAAGTTGTTCCAGCTTCTTAATAACACAACAAAATTATAAATATGAATACAGCAATTATTTTACAGGCAGCAGCAGGCGGCAACATGCTTAGTACTTTGGTACCAATGGTGTTGATCATGATCGTTTTTTACTTCTTCATGATCAGACCGCAGGTAAAAAAAGCAAAAGATCACAAGAAACTTGTAGCCGAACTTGGTAAAGGCGATAAGGTGATCACAACAGCGGGTATACACGGCCGTATCGTAGATTTGAATGAAACAACTTTCCTTATCGAAGTTGAAGGTGGTACAAAGATCAGGTTTGATAAATCAGCCATCTCTTTGGATGCAACTAAAGCGACGACTACGAAAGCTTAAATAATGAATTTCTAAGAAGCCGCTTCAGACCTGGAGCGGCTTTTTCGTTTGGTTAATTTTTAAGTAATTTAGACCGATGGCACTCGTTAAACTTACCATTCCTGAAAGGAAAAGAGTCATGGTCCTCATTTCCTGCTTCTTACTCGCCATTGCCGGATGGTTGTTTATGGCCTTGAACAATAAATACGTTTACACGGCCAAGACGGTGCTGGTTTATAAGAACTTCCCCCAGAACAAAGCATTCCACCCATTGCAATCTGATACCGTAGATCTGCAGGTAGAAGGTACAGGCTGGCAGCTGCTGTTCGCCAGGTTGCGGGTAAATCCACAGTCTATTGACATTAATCTGGACAATTTAAAGAACCGGAACTACATCTTATTCTCAGAGCAGCTGTATGGTGTAAACAAGCAGCTGGAGACCTCTCAGAAGATCATCTCCGTGAAACCAGACACCCTTTACTTTGATTTTTCTACCCGCACGGTGAAACGTGTGCCCGTAAAATTACTGTCCAACCTGGAGTTTGCGAAGCAGTATGGCATCTCCGGAGATGTGGCGATTACCCCAGCTTATGTAACCGTGTCGGGGCCCACGGCTGATATTGGCGAGATTGAAGAATGGAAAACCGATACGTTGAAGCTTTCAAACGTTCAGTATACGACTACAACCAGAGTTGCTATGAAACAGAACCTGCTTAAGAATGTCAGCATTTTTCCAAGCAGCGTAGAAGTTAAGATTCCGGTAGATGAGTTTACCGAGAAGACCGTAGAAGTGCCTTTAAAGGTCATTAACAACCGGGAATACTATAACGTAAAGATTTATCCAAAGAAAGTTAAAGTGACCTTCCTGGTTCCGCTTTCCAGCTATGAAAATGTAAACGAACGCTTCATAGAAGCAGTCCTGGATTTGAATGAATGGAAGCAACTTGGCCATCAAACGATGCGCGTTAACCTTGTTCGCTTTCCGGATTTCTGTAAGTTTGTTCGAACCAGTCCTTCCAAAGTGGACTTTTTAATTGAGAAGTAATGTTGAAAGTTGGAATCACAGGGGGTATAGGAAGCGGTAAAACGACCGTCTGCAGAATTTTTGAGGTACTCGAGATTCCGGTCTTCTATGCAGACCTGGTGGCTAAGGAAATTATGGTGAAAGATATGATCCTGATTGAAGGCGTAAAAACTGCTTTCGGCGCCGAAAGTTATTTTGAAACCGGTGTGCTGAACAATAAACACATTGCCGGGATCGTATTTAACAATAACCTGGAGCTTGAAAAGCTAAATGCACTGGTGCACCCAGCCGTATTCCGGGCTTTTGACCAGTGGATAACACAAGTTCCGGCGGACTGCCCATATATACTCAAAGAGGCTGCCTTGCTGTTTGAAAGTGCGTCTTACAAGATGTGCGACACCAGTATTCTGGTTACTGCACCTAAACAAACGAAATTAAACCGGGTGATTGAACGTGACGGCGTAAGTGCGGAGCAGGTGCTCGCGCGGATGGATAAACAATTTACAGATGAACAAAAGCTGGCGATGGCCCATCATCACATCTCGAATGATGAATCTACATCGCTGATTTTACAGGTGCTGGCACTACACCAGACCTTCTTGAATACCAACACATGATTTTAAACGACTTCCTGATTCAGAATGAGACCGGCCTTTTCTGTGCTTACGGCAACTTCTACCTGGATCCAAAAATGCCTGTTGTGAATGCGGTAATTTCCCATGCACATGGCGATCATGCCTGCAGCGGCAACCAGCATGTTTACTGCACCAAAGCGACTTCCTTATTCATGCTGCACCGGTACAAGAAGTTCGCGGCAGGCACGTTCTACCTTAAGGCCTACCATGAGAGCTTTATGCTACACGGCGTGAAGATCACCTTTATCTCTGCCGGGCACATGGCCGGATCTGCACAGGTTTTAATGGAGTACCAGGGCATTAAATACCTTTATACAGGCGACTACAAGCTGCAGGACGATCCAACCTGTGAAGTCATTGAGTTTGCCGAAGCCGATGTTCTGATTACGGAAACGACCTTTGCGGATCCGAATACGCAACATCCAAAGGCGGAGGACGAGATTAAGAACCTCAACGATACCGAGATGAACATCATGCTTGGCGCCTATGCGCTTGGCAAGAGTCAGCGGATCATCAGGTTAATTAACGACCACTGCCCGGGCAAGCGCGTATTGGTACACCACAGCATAATGCCTTTTGTGAAGCTCTATGAACAGCTGGGGATGGATATGGGCAAGTACGAGATGTACGACCGTAAGGTGATGAAGAACAATCCTAAGGGCTTGGTTTATCTGGTGCCACCAATGGTGTTTAAGAGTTACATAAAAGCCATTAACGTGGTGCGGGTATTCGCCAGTGGCTGGAAGCATTTGCAATCCTCTACAGGTTTGCAGCTATGCATTTCAGATCATGTGGATTGGAATGATATCCTGGAAACAATCCGGCAGGTGAAACCCAAAGAAGTATGGACCACGCATGGCAGTGGCTCGCAGCTGAAAGACTACTTCAAAGACACGCTACTGGTTAAAAGCCTGAATTAAGATGATTGAGGGTGTAGATTTCTATTTCAACGAAGATGGGCTCATGGTCTTTACCGAAGCTTACCATCGTAAACGTGGCAGCTGCTGTAAAAACAAGTGCAAGCATTGCCCATGGGGCTACGGCAAGAAAAGAGAATCAGTGCCCGCCAGTGTAAAACCCAAGCAGGGCGACTGCTAGTCCACAGATCACCGCGATCATTTTACGCCTCGTAAATTTGTGGTCTACACTGCTTTCAAACAGTATCGTGGTGGAGATGTGCAGGAAGATACCAATCACGATGCCCATCATTTTGTTGAAGTACATCTCAATGCCGCCAATACTACCATTGCTGATGCCATAACTTAGCAGGAAGCCAAGTGGTGCCATGATGGCGAAGATACCAACATAGAGCAGGAGGTGGCCGGAGCGGTAGTGATTCTGCAGGAGGATGCTCGCGAGCGCGAATGCCGCCGGAATGTGGTGCAGTGCAATCCCAAAGATAAGTTCGTTATGATGTTCCTTCGCCAGTGGCATACCTTCCAGAAAAGCGTGCAGACAAAGGCTAATCATGATGCCATAAGGAAATACCCGACCATGGCCATGCTCATGATGATGGTGCATGTGACCATGTTCCACGCCATGTGAAAACTGTTCCAGGAAGACCTGAATCATAAAACCAATCAAAATATAAATACCTATATCATGTGCGTCTACACCGTGATATGCATCCGGAATAAGGTGCAGAACGGTAATTGCAAACAGATAGGCTCCGCTGAAGGAGAGAATAAGCTTGAGTAGTTTCGATTTGTCACTTTTAACCAGGAATATGGCGCAGCCGCCGAGAAAGGCACAAAAAAAGAGTACTAGTATTTTCCAGAATTCCATTTAGATGTAAGGTTGTAGCTTATGATAAAGGGTGCCCGTGAACATACCAATTGCAGTGCCAAGTGCTGCCCCAACGATGGTATCGATGGGATAATGTACGCCCACGTAAACCTGCGACAGGGAAACGATAAACGCCCAGGCAAGGCCTATTGGAAGTATAGGCTTCCAACGGCTGTAAAATACCAGGATCAGAAAGATGGCAATGGCGAAGTGGTTGGTTGCATGTGCAGACGGAAAGCTGTAGCCCGTACCGCAGTGTACCCGGTGTATGATCAAATTCGAAATCTGAAAGTCGTTGCAAGGTCGTATACGGCCAATAAAGGGCTTGATGAGCCTTGAAGCAATCAGATCACCCATGCCGAAGGTCAGCAGGAGCATCCCGATGATGTACAGGCCTCGCTTCTTAAACTCCCGTATACAGAAGATGATGATGAAAAGATAAAGTGGCGCCCAGAAGAAACGGTTCCGCATTAGCGGGAACAACCAATCAAAAAATCCATTGGACATGTCCCGGTGGATCTTTAAGAAAAGTTCAAGGTCAAACTCCTGGATGTTGGTGATCATGCTTTCCTACAAACTAAAATTAAGCGGTCTGACTTGTTTTCATCGAAAGCTTCCAAACCGTAGCTTCCAAAGTGCTGCTCTAAAACCAACCCACTGGCTTCGAACATTCTTTCAAAATCTGCAAGCTGGAAAGCTTGAACACGCTCTTCAAACGCGAAGGTCTTACTCCGATGTTCGAAATTGATGTGTTTGATGATCTTGCCCTCAGCAATGAATTTACTGATGTGGAATTCGATGCCCTCCATGGTTTTGATTTCCTGTTTGGCCAGGTTCTTCTGTATTTTGGTGCTGTTAAAGTAGTCAATCACGAGTTTACCTTCGGGTTTAAGACCCTTGCGGAAGGATTTAAGTGCATTCACATGTTCTTTTTCCGTCTCGAAATACCCGAAGCTGGTGAAAAGATTAAAGGAAAAGTCGAAGTAGTTGATGAATGACAGCTTGCGCATATCGTGCACGAAAAAGTGCAGGTGGCGTTGTTCAAACTGCCGCGCATACTTTATGCTTTGTTCAGAAAGATCGATGCCGGTAACGTCGTAGCCTT